>Ga0247757_10002105_pt1 | contig 11011 bp, 7 predicted proteins | sample UWRJL126311R4_FD_180929 | JGI IMG/M metagenome (GOLD analysis project Ga0247757, IMG submission 180929) | Plant litter microbial communities from Arlington Agricultural Research Station in Wisconsin, United States - UWRJ-L126-311R-4 | ecosystem: Environmental > Terrestrial > Plant litter >...
CTAAAAAGTATTATATTAATACTAATAAAAGGTAGATTAGCTAGATCTAGTTAAAATTCTCTATAATAAGTATAAATAAAGTTTAGTATTATAAGACTAACTATAAATTTCTTATCTATAATAATATAGTATACTCTAGAGAAGAGTACTTAGATTTAGGTTAGAAAGATAGCTCCTAAAGGAGGTAAGATAATATAGGGCGATAGTATAGGAATATAGAAAGTAGAGTTTATAATTTACCTAGATATTAAGTATATAGTAACGCTAGTAGGAGTATAGTAAAAGAGTAGAGATTTTATATAATAAGTATTAACTAATAATTTTAATTTCTAAGATATTATATTAATAATATATATTTTACTAGTAGCTAGAGAGGATTATAATATATAAAAAATACTCTCAATAACGATAAGACGGCAATTTGGCTGCCGTTTTCGGGCGTTCGTGACGCCGTTTTCTTACGCCAACTTGCCCTAAACCCCTCTAAAACCCGCGGCAGGCGGCCAGTGCGCAGCAGAAGCCGAATTGCCTGATCTAGTCTAGTGTTGCATAGACGGTCGACTTTCTATCGTATTACGCTCCCGAGCTCGCTGCCCTGCTTCCAAGCACGGCCTTCGCCAACCTTGTCTCGTCTCCCCTCTCCTTTAACCCCTCCACCGCTTTGAGAGCGAATGTGCAATCCCACAGCGCTCTTGCGAGCATATAGTATACACGCACACGCACTACCGACACGCACGACCCCTCCGTCACGCTACTACGCACGAGCCGCTACCCTCTTAGCGTTACCGCTAGGGCCCATGCTCCAGGTCGCTAACTATAGCTTACTGCTCTTTTATGCCTCCTCCACGAGTACAAGATGGACGCCGCCGCGCCTCGGGGCGTATACTTAAAGATAGCCCTCGCGCTACCCCCTCCAATTCACACCGAGCAGCCGTTAGATCTACCGGCTTCTCAGTCTAATAGCCACACCTTGAAGTGCTAATTAAACCTTCGCCTACTATATCTTTTGTGGTCTCTATACCGGTCCCCTCTTTTCGTCCCGCACCACATACTACAGCGCTATAAGCCAGAGCAGCTGCTCGTCAGCCTCGGCGGCATCTGGCAATAATCTCGACTCTATGACGGACTACTCAAGTGCGGAGCAGAGCAGCGAAGAAGAAGAAGAAGAGTATGTCCACCTACTAGAGTACTATCGTGCGCACGCAGAGGAGATCAACAGCGTAGATGTGGTACCAGCTTACTCGGACGGCACTATCGGATATATAGACAGACTTGACGAGCTATGGACGAGGTGAGTTTAAACCATCGCTTCTTCCCTGGTTTCCTGTACCTGCAATTAACACTAAAGAGGTATTATAAATTTATAGAAGAGTACCTAATAGAATTTATGTAATCTCTAACTGTAGGAGATATATCTAGCTTCTTCGAATAGAGGTTGAATCTGACGCGGGGTAAAAACAACCGGAAACTTCGCGGAACGAAAGACGCTGCCTCTCTTAGAACGTATAAAAAATAGTTCTCTCTCTTATACAGAAGAAGAATAGGGAAAGACATGGACAGCCAATTATCCGGCTAAATACGAAAGGTATAGCCTAATGTCTCAATACTATGTAGAAGCTAACCAAACGTTCCTTAGTGAAGGTACTGGCGAAGATGGCAATAGACCGTGGACTAAATTACACACTACGCGAGAAGGCTGCTATGGATGTATACGACGTAAGGGAGGTGTCGCAGACGAATATCACAACAACTAAAAAGATGTTCAAGGTGGGACGATACTGTATATAGACAAGCTTCTTCGTCCAAGGAGGCTTTATTACTAGAAACCGCCTAGATGCTATCCTAAATCTGCAATACAAGCACGTGAAGGTTACCCTCCTTCGAGATATTAAGGGGGGTAAGCTATACAAGATTTTGATCGAGATGATCTACGAATTTATAAAAATATTTCTTAGGCTAAAAGCGCCGTGCGCACTCCCCTCTGGTTGTACGTACCGTGAACCTCCGCTGACGTTAACAGAAATATATACCCGATTCCTAAAATCCTGTTTGATCCTTCGCTTATCCTGAGCCCTCACGTCTTCCTGCTAGGCCTGATATTTACCGACGATGTATTCTTAACACCTAAAGGCGCTCCAAAACTTCTTCCTAAGTACCTTAGCCAGCTCGACATCCGACCCGGATGCAACGCACTCGAGCTACCGCTTAGATCGGATATGGTAGATATATACGTTTTCCGTAAATGCAGGCAGAGCGTGGCTGGGTGGGAGATTTCGGAAGAGCGACTGCCAAGCTCTACCCTGCGATCTCATATAAGGGATTTAGGGGAAATAACAGGCTTCAAGCAGGTCGCGCAGCCATACTGCCTTCGGTACGGTATAGGTAATGCATTCGACCAGGATGGTGTATAGGACTTGCTACATCTAACTAATCTAGAGCTAATCGCAACAGGGAATATAACGGTAGACTTACGAAATCTTGTTATGCGGCATGCCGATAGCAAGACTTTTCTCGACTACTACCTCTCTTGACGTATCACTGCAGATACGCAAGCTATTATTCGCGGCGTGGCACCTTAGGACGAGATTATGCGGGCAGCATGCCGAATGAGCCAGTGGATCGATCCAGATCGGCTACGGTACCTAATACCGGAGCAATCCGCATCTGTAGATTAGAATCCTCGGATTTAGAAACTCCTTCGGCGGTAGAACAAATGTAAAGGCAAGCGTTCTAAAGAAGAGGAGTATAAAAAACTAGGGAAAGAGATTCGCAACAAGAGGCAGCGGCTTAGATACGCGTTGCGGATCGATATTAGAAAGAGGTGGGATCGAGAGCAGGCGGAAAGGGATGTCCAGCAGCAACTATCGGGCGCAAGACTCGAGAACAAAGTGAAAGCGAAGCTGGAACACTGTCTCGAAAGGACGCCTAAACACATTCAACTAATCGAATCCCTCCTAATACTTCCAGGATCGACGCTAGAGGAAGAATATCGTCGACGCAGCGCCGCCATCAATGCCATTGCTGCTTACTGCAAAGTCGAGGAAGGCGTGATTCGGAGGGTCCAACGAGTAGCGGGTAAGTCAAAACAATCAGAAGCGGTCGTTAACCCACTGGCCGCGGCCTTGGAGTCAGCCACAGTAGCCGTCTATAAGGAGAAGAGGCCGACGATATGTTTCATGTGCCTAGGGAACGAAAACAACCCTATCGAAAAACGTATATACTTATTCGGCACCTCAGGAGACCTCACCAAACATTTTAAGCGGAGGCATCTGGCCAAGATTCAGGAAGGTCAGGAGGTGTGGTGCGTCTTGTGTAGCAAGCAGCTGGACAACAAGATGCATCTCCAACGGCACGCGTATGAGGTACATGGCACTGTCTCATAGTTCGGCATAGCACGGAATTCATTAGTCGTCCTACGTCAGCCAGACAAAAGTGACAGGGATTAGTAGGTAGTAATTAACCACCCAGCTTGCAAACTTGAGATATTAGCGATATATAAGCTTACTACACTCGCTTGCATTTGCAGTATTCGGTCTTCGCATACCACTTGGTTTTCATACCATGCTCACCTCGAGTGTGCTGTCGTATGTGCCATAAAGCGGAGTACGAGCGCATCAAAGCTGTTGGGTTATCTTCCGTGCGTAGAACTGCTATGGAGGACCTCCAGTGCCACAGTGGTGAGAAAATGGGTCCCTAATACTAATCCAATAGCGGCAGGGTTATGTGGCTGTGCATGACCTCGTAGTTCTATCGACCATGGGATACTATATTTGGTCCGAATAGTATTCGCCGCCTGCCATCTCTTCTTTTCTTCTTTATGTCCATCAACATTGCTTGACACCTGCTGTTAGCTCTAGAAGAAGGAATGTTCAGAATGTTTCAACGTAAGTTACAAAGAGAAATGCTAACGGGCTTACAAGCACCTAACTTTTCGCGGGACAAGCTGGTCAAAGCGAGATGACGGACAATTGAATAGAAAGAGGCGGTGAAAAGGGACAGGCTATGCGCCGCAGGCTATGCACTGTCACGAGCACGTGCGAGAGCTAGCGTTAGTAATCTTGTTACGGCTACGCCTCACAGTTTAGATGAAGACTGGTGGTGGCTTGACCAAGAGGAATGTGACCTCGGGTGGGAAGCCTACCACAACATGGACACGTGACAAGGGTCACGTGTCGAACTCTGTTGAATGCAGATCACAGAGCCATTCATTGAGACCAAGTATATAGTCAGTAGTAATTACGCTCATTAGATAGTCTTCATCGTCAATCCAATCCTTTGATCACGGAGCTACACTCTCTGGACAGATACTATTTCATCCACATTGTGCATGCCTATTGACGGTCAAACCCAAGCCCGTTTCTCCCTGCCGTTGCACTTCCATTGACTTAACCCTGCGCCATATCAGAGGTTACCTGCCGGTACCCAGGTGGCCCTGTAACAAATCTAGTCACTTGATCTGGAGTAATTTAGGGGATTTAGAGATTTACATAAACTCGAGATTTATATAAACTCAGGATTTATATAAATTTAGGATTTATATAAATCTGAGTTTATGGACTTTTTGGGACGCTTTCCAGGATGTCTCTCCTGGGAGACTCAGAAGAATCTCGAGAACGTCGGGGGGTTCGCTGGACACTCTTTCATTCCAGTTGGTAAGAAAACCCTATTTCATCAACCACGAGCACATTGCGGTGGAACAACCTACCTGGATCAATTATACTTAAAGCAGTATTTATTCATATCTAGCGTCATCTCTATTGCCCTGTGTACTAATTCTATGCATGACAGCAACTTTAATGTTAAATTGTTAAACGGGTCGCGGGATTGCGAGCACGTGATATGCCAGCGGTGCTGTCGGAACAATCCGCGAGACCATTTAGGTTTAGCGGGCACGAAGTAGAGCGCGAATTTCTCTTATTGCGCCCGCTAACCCAATTTTTTACGTCTATACCCTTACAGTATGGGGAGACAGCACCCGTCCAGAGACGACTTACCATCCGGACCCTTGGGGTGTCTCGTTTATAGGCACATACGAAGGTGGAGAGGCTCTGCATGCCTTGGTGATGCAGCTGTCGTACGGTTAAACAATGAGCAGCTCCTTACGTGAGTACTGCAATCTCTAAGGCCGTAGAGAAGTGCTTCAGTTCGACCTCTGACGGCCGTGAGTTCTAGGGTATGAGTACGTAAACAGTAGAGCTGTGGCGGTGGTCATGCTTGGCAGGACTCTACACTACCTAGAGCTGCATACAGCCAGCACTCTTCTCTTCAGCTATACCGTATCTATATATTATCGCCGCCTTTGCAACCCTCCAGCCGGTGCGGCTCGGCCGTCCTCCCTGCCGGTGGTGGCGAGCCGAAGTACCTGCCGAGTAGATGCCGCGAGTAGAGGTGGCGGGTGCAAGAAGCTTAGCTAAAGCGGTAGCTAGAAACTCGCAAAATACGGAGCCATAGTTTCCGTAACTGACAAAGCGAATACTACCTAAAGGATCTCTAAAGCAAGCTAGTAGTATGATGTTATGCTTAGTGAATATAACTGCGTATAGTCTATGATACGCTGGCTATAAGCTGTGTATGCTAACTTGCCTAGATCCTGTAAAGTAATGAAAAATATACTAATTATCGCACTTTTTACGGTTTAGTGCATAAGTAAGAAGTTGCTGCGACGTCAGCCGGGAAGGGTGCGTCTCGGCCAGTGTCGTCGACTGGACCTTGACCACGTGCTCCAGCATCTCCACCGCCTCCTGGATCTTATCTTTGCTTAAGTAGGCTCTCGCAAGCTCATGCTGCGATGCCAGCTGGTGCGAGTTTGTCTCATCCAGCCTCGTCGACTGGACCTTAACCACATACTCTAGCATCTCCACCGCCTCTTGCGTCTTCCCTTTGCTCAAGTACGCTATCGCAAGCTCATGCTGCGATGCCAGCCGGTGCGGGTGTGTCTCATCCAGCCTCGTCGACTGGATCTTGACCACGTGCTCTAGCATCTCTACCGCCTCCTGTATCTCCCCATTACTTAAGTAAGCTTTCGCAAGCCGATGCTGCAATCCTAGCCGGTCTAGGTGCATCTCGGGCAACGTCGTTGACAGGACCTCGCCCACGTGCTTCAGCATCTTGATCGCCTCTTCGGCCTTCCCTTTGCTCAAGTACGCTCCCCCAAGCTCATGCTGTGATGCCAGCCGGTGCGGATGTGTCTCAGCCAGCGTCGACCGGACCTCGACCACGTGCTCGTATATCTCCACTGCCTCCTGGATCTGTCCATTTACCAAGTAAGCAGCAGCTAGCAGGTGTTCTCCCGCCAATCGATTCGCATGCCGCTCATCAAGATGTCTTTTCCGTATCTCCACGACTCTCTCCGCAAAATGCACGGCCAGTTGTACATTCCTATTAAGGCAATGACTTTGTGCATACAAGTGGTACAGGGGTGCTAAAACATCCTGTGGCCGATCTAGGTCACATCCAGCACTCTCAAATAAGGCCCGCAAAAGGCCGCCTAATCGTAGGTCGTCTCGCATTTGCACTAGCATCCAACCACAGCTCCAAACCAGCGCCACCATGTTCCTCTGTATACCGCACGATAGATTGCGCTTGATCTTCTCGTCTGCCCACGATTGAATATGCGGCTGTAGAGCATGCTTCACCTCTGTACGTTCTAGCGATCCAAGCTCAGCGAGCGTGAAGACACAACCAGCCGCCAGCCAGCTAGCCTTCCTGGCCTCGATCCCCTGGCGGTCTCTTGCCCAGGCGTGGACTAACGGATGCAGCGATATCTCACTCGTGCTCTCTTTTTCGGTGCAGGTAATCAACGATAAGGCCTGGAGCTCGGAGATGGCTTCGTGTAGACGGTCCGCATTCCATTCGGTATCCTGTGGACACACAAACGCGGGCAACTGGGCCACATGCCATTGGTTGAGAACGTCGAGCCCGACTTCGCTACCAGTCATGTCCGTGACGCCGTATGGCTGTGAGACATCCCACGACGATAGATCGCCGAGCCCAGGTCTAGAGTCAGCGACTCTACCGCGTGCCTGCTGCGAGCCTCTCCATGCGCTCTCGAACAAGCTCAGCGGAAGAAAGCTGTAGCTCAACGCAGACACGACCCTGAGCAGGTCTAGTGCGTCTTGTGATAAAACTCCCGCCGAGGCTTCAAACGTCGCGTATACGTTGCCGTAGCGCGATCGGGTCTGCGTTGAGCTAAACTTGAGAAGCCTCGCTCGCTGCTGTTTAAACTTTCTAGGGTAGTCTTCTATCTTGCAAGTAGGTCGACCTATATATGCACCTGCTTGGACGAGTGCCAGAGTATGTGACTGTAGCAAGTCTACTATGTCTCTTGCCGTTTTTGCTTTTGCTTCCCAGTGCTCTTTTGGGATGCCTGCTGCCTCAAGCAGAAGTTCCATGCAATCCAGCAGGTCAAGGTCCGCAAGCGGCTCCCAGCCAATGGTACTAAAACGTTTGCACTCTGCATATCGCGACGTTATAATCACAGCGCCCTGCATGCTAGAGGGGAGATACACGTTATAGTCGAAGTGTGGGTCGTCGGCGTTGTCCAGAATGAGCAGGCAGCGCTTCCTAGTGTTGGCCAATAGTCTGCACGCCCCCTCAACGCTATCAACCGTCCGTCCGAGCATTTCAGCAGTGATGATGAATTCGGACTTTGCGATATCTGGGCTGCTGACATCGACCCAAAACACTGCCCAGAACCTAGCAGAACTCTCAGTGTCAAGCCAGCAGCGAGGGGAACAGCACCTACTCTGATCGCATCTCGTTCGCGATCTTCAGGCAGACCTCGCTTTTTCCCAGCCCGCCGAGTCCGGTGATGACGAAGACTCCATCCTGCTGGGGACCATCTTGTATAGCGTTTTTGATCCGACCGAGGACGTCTGTTCGCCCCGCGAAGAGGGTGTTGGTCCGGCGGGGGACTTTCCAGTAGACGTTTCGAGTGCCGTCGTCTGGATCTGGCCCGAGAGGGACTTGGGATATAAAGTTGAAGACGTTATTGCCGCCGCTTATACCGGTCCCTTGGAGAGCATTTGTAGCTTGGACTGCGGAGTAGAAGGATGGGGTAGTGCCCGCGCTCATGGTGGAGTACTAGCCTGGGGTGCTGGCAGGATCTTAGTGTGATCCTAGTGCGCACCTAGTAGCGGGCGGGCCAGCAACGAGAGGGGAGCTGTAGGGAAGCAGGGTCGATGGCGACTTCGCGATCTGGCTTTAGGGTATGCTGAAGAATGCAGGAGGCACGCTTGGGGCGGGGGAACCCGTCGCGCAAAGCCTCGCCACCTGTCTTCGCTTCAGGCTGGCGTGGCTGCGTTGCGGCCGCAGACGCCTATCTTCGCCACTGCATTTGCTCCTGATAAGGCGTTCTATTCGCGCACTTTCTTGGATAACCGTCTGGTTGCCCCAGATACACCTTAATACATATGAACCATGTCATACAACGTGAGGATATATCCGTGAATGTCCATTGTATTTCCCTGCTAACCGAAACTCCAAGTATTCGTTCCACCATTCACCGTCTGACCCTGTATCACGTTCCGAGCTGAAACTGGCCCATAACGATGAGAGCTTCCCATCCACCTCGCCACTTCTTGTTCTTCCTCTTTTTTGGCAGCCTCTGTTGCAGGTATCATGGATAGCAACCCCTTTGCGCATGCTGCTGCCGTAGCGGCCGCATAATTCTGCCAACCCTTGTTCTTGTGAGAGTCTGCATAGTCGCAGATGCCCCGGACGACTACACACGGATACTCGCCCATCACTCCTGCTGCTTCCATCTCAAAGCAGACAACATCGTGCTCTTTCTGGATCCTGTTTCGCTCTGTGGCGGAGATCTGCAACTGGTTACTCGACGCAATGTTGCCAAAGTGGACAGCTGGTTCGTCCAACAATCGAGTCGCACCATCCCGTTGCGAACGCGATATGATGTAGTCTGCATCGCAGCAGTCTTTGCAATCGTCCAACTCGGTGCCTTGGTGCGCGTAGCTGTCTTCGAAGAGCCTGTCGCGGCTGGGTCCTGGGTCATCGTACTGGCGCTGTCGCTTCTCATCCAGCTTATAACGCATCTGCTTCAGCACCTCTGAGATGTTGGTCTTAGACCAACCTTCCGCGCGGAAGTTATTAACGGCGGCCATCAGATCGCCGGGAACGCCGTTAGTATACCCACGGAAGTTAAGTCGCCCTTGGCCCTCCCACGCGCCCTTATCGTATTCCACTACCCCGCCATAGTTTCCCCGCGGCGAGCTGACAACCACATCTCCAAGCACGATTTCAGAGGCTGCGCCAGCCGGCCCATATCGTGGCACACCGCCTGCGATCCCAACTAAAAGAAAATACTTAATATTAGGGAATCCAGTACGCATCTTCTCAGCGAGAATAGCAGCGCCTTCGAGACCTATCGTTCTCTGTACTCCAATAACGACCTTATGCTCGCCTATGCGACCGCCTAGGTAAAAGGTACTTTGGTATCGAATTTCTTCCCGTGGGTATTCTTCATCTAGAATAAGTCTTGCAGCCTCTTTCTCTAGGGGTAGTGGACATATCCATCCTATGGTAAACTGGTGGTTTTTGGCCATCGTCGTTGGGATCGTCTCTTGGAGCAACTACAGAAGGGGAGACAAAGCCAGCGGCATGTATATTATATACTTATAGTGATAGTAAGGCTGAAATAGGCAAAAGCAATTATTTATCTTTCAGCTCTGTTCAGCCTTGTTCAGCCTGATGCCGAGTGCCTAATAGCTTCTTCCAATCACAGCGATGCATATTATGGTGACAATTTCGCTGCCTGATATGCTCCGCATGGTCCTTTATATTTCTTGCGCTACTAGAAGAAACGAGTTTTAGATATTACGAAAGATTCCACTTCTGGAGACTAGGAAGCTCAAACACTGAGACCAACGGCTCTACTAAAACCACATGGCGACCGTTGCAATCGTTATAGGAATAGAAAGAGCCCAATATACCTAGAAATGTCGAGACACGACAAAAGAGGGTTTAGGCGTGAGCTTGTCTGGCTGGAAGGAAAAAAAGTTTACTAAGCGTGTAGCAAAACTAGTTAATAAAAACCACCAAAAATCGCAAAAATTGCAAAAATTGACCCCTGTAATTTCAGCCAATTCTAGGAAATAAGTTCTAAAAACCTATATATAGGCTTTTCTAGCTATTTTATAGCTACTATTAAATCTTTAGAAAATTCTATTATATAGTTCTAGAGATATAGTATTTTAGGGGCTAAAAACCTAGGAAAATCTAATATCTAGCTAGCTATTATACCTATTACTATAAGGACGGGTATAGGCTCCTATATTAATATATAGATAATAAGGTAGATTAGCTCTATTTTAGTTATACTAAGATAAGGAAGAGAATAGGTATAAAGGTTTAGTAAGACTATATAGTATTTAAGCTTATTAATATACCAATATCTTACTAGGGCTAGGGTTCTATTATAAGTAAAAGGTCTAATTATATAATAAAGTAGTCTATTATATTACCCTCTTCTAAGAGAGGCTTATTTCTAAGTTTTATAATCCTTCTTCTTTACTACTTCCTTCTTAGTATTTAATATTAGAATTATATTATATAATTACTTAGCTTACTAGTAGCTTTCCTATAGCTTTCTAGTAGCTTATTAGTAGTTTTCTACTAGTATACTAGTAGCTCTCTAGGTTATATAACTAGTATTATATAATTATTTACTATTGGTTCGCCTATAGCTTTCTAGTAGCTTACTAGTAGCTTTTTACTAGTATACTAGCAGCTCTCCAAGTTATATAACTTATTATATAATAGCTACGTTACTAGCTACGCTTACTAGCTATATTCCTTTACTATACCCCTTTTCTTTCCCTTCCTTACTATAACCTATCACGCTTATACACGCGAGCTAGGTCCTATAGCGCTCTATATATTATAAATAGAATTACTTCTTTATATATATAAACTCCTTTATAGTTCTCTCTTTTATAGAATTAATTATCTACTCTCGAACCTACTTTATAGCTATAGATTAATTTAATCTATATAT
>Ga0247757_10002106_pt1 | contig 10995 bp, 4 predicted proteins | sample UWRJL126311R4_FD_180929 | JGI IMG/M metagenome (GOLD analysis project Ga0247757, IMG submission 180929) | Plant litter microbial communities from Arlington Agricultural Research Station in Wisconsin, United States - UWRJ-L126-311R-4 | ecosystem: Environmental > Terrestrial > Plant litter >...
ACCTACCGGACAGGCGACTATGGAAAATGGGTCGAAGACTCTTACGGTCGCCGCACAGTCTACTTCTGCGGCCGAAAGGATCGCACGGTCAAAATTCGAGGTTTCTTGGTGAACCTAGAGACGGATGTTGATGCCGCAATCTTGAAACAAGTGCCTGGAGTGAATGGAGTACTTTCGTACAACGATGGAGCAAGTATTTACACGGCAGTGACACCAGGACATCTCAGTGAAGCCTCTCTAATATCTCATATCCGCCTTTTCCTGCCACATTATATGGTCCCAGAAAGGATCATTGCATTGGAACGATTCCCTCAAAATGCATATGGCAAGACAGACATACGAACGCTTCAGAACCTTCTATCTCAGAAACTTCAATGTGGTGTTACCCAGAATTTGGAGGAGATAAAAAGCACTCAGCTGGGAAAGGATTTACTCTGCGGACTCAGTGAAGCTCTGCCGAACTCTGCAAAGAATATTAACCCGACTCTATCCTTCATTGGAAACGGCATCTACTCACTGACGGCAGTACGACTGTGTTTCTACTTACGGAACCGAGGCTACAGTTTTAAGCCCGCAGACTTCCTTTGTTCCAAATCTATCAACTTGTTTATCAGGACCAACCATATCATGCAACCTAAAATTGTCTTTGATAATGCAGACTTGCTCTTGGGAAAGAATACGGATATCAAAATGGCTCCACTAACTCTGCAGCAACTGGGATTGGTCCATGGAACCTTAAAATGTGCACACTTCAACGTGGTGAATCACATCTCAGAGTGCGAATCCCAATACCTTTACCGCCTTAAAGAGGCCTGGGCACGTTTGGAACAAATCGAGCCAATTTTTCGAACCAAAATCGACTTATACAATGGACAATATTTACAGAAACTAGAAGTCAAACCACGTTCGGTCTGGTCGGACCTCGAGATTGACATTAGGGAGCTTGAAGGAGAACTACAGGCGATCGCAGCAAACACAGGATTCGGACATCAATTCACTGTTTTAACCGTACGAGGTACATCGAAGGCCATGATAGTGTGGTCTGTTCATCATGCATTGATGGATGGATTCTCTGCCGCTCTCATTCTTAAGAAACTCGAGCAAATATTGCATGGAGATAGCATTTCGCCCTCAATTTCATTCCCATCCATCGTCCATTCTCTTCAAGCTACTTCAGATCGACAAAAAGCTGCTAGTAGGCTCTTCTGGGGAGAACAAGAAAGGTTATTTCCTCAGGCATGTGGTGACCTTCCAATCGCACAGCCGCAGTCCTCGAACACCTCGGAAACTCATCATGCCATATCTGTTATCTTTGATGGTTCAACGGTGGATGAAGTAGCTAGGTACTGTGCGCTAGAAAATGTTACACCAGCTGCGATACACTATGCGACATGGTCACTGGTTCTGGCGATTTACACAGGCTCTGAAAATGTGGTTTTTGGTGCTATATTTTCCGGTCGAGACAGAGGTGATTGCTCTTCGGATTCTATAATTGGGTGCCTACTGGATACCCTTCCTTTCCGAAACCATGTTAGCAGATGCGAAGTTTCCGCCAAGTTTACTCGTCGTACGCACGAACTGTTACATTCAGTCTCACAATTCCATGGGAGCTCGTATCGGACAAACCAGACGTCGTATTCAACTGCCGTGTCATGCGACCCGAGTATGCCCAAGCCTGCAAATCTGGGCTTCCTTTCTCATTCGCGAGTTGTCCAGTACCCGGACTTGCCGATGATTGCTATAGTACGGGAAGATGGAAGTGTTTCGCTTCTATACAAGAGAGAGAACTATTGTGAAGAAGACATAATAGAGTTGGGAGAAATGTATAGAAACATCTTTACCATGCTTCTATCCCGGCACCTCACGATTTGGGATGTTTTGAAACGAAAATACACAGTCGCGGGTGAGGACAGTATACTTACCCTTGGAAACTTCCATCGTGAGGAAAGCTACATCAACCCTAGGCCGGCGACTATTGTTACGATGTTCGATGAAGCGACTGCACTTTATGCGACCGACGTAGCAATAGAGAAAGGGGAATCTGTAATGACGTACGCCCAAGTGAAACAGGTTGTGGATCACCTCGCACTCATTTTGCGATCACACGTACAACCAGGAGATACCGTTTGCGTTTTAGCGGATCGATCGACGAATTGGATTATCGGCCTGTTTGCTGTTCTTAAACTAGCAGCAGTCTACTGCCCGGTAGATGTTGGTCATTCGCGGTGTCACCAAACGAAAATAATTCAATATTCGAATGCCAAGTTACTGTTATTTGATCGAGTTGAGCAAGCTCAGTTGTTTCCTCAAAGTTTGGTCCCCTGTCTATGCATTTCTGAAGTTTTGCAATCCCCAAAACCTCATGTTTGCACAGGGATACAACGCTGCTCCGATCCGAATGATGTGGCGTTTTTAGTGTTTACGTCGGGTAGTACAGGAGAACCGAAAGGTAAGTCATTTCTTTCCATCTATGCGGCGGTATACTTTTCTAACGTGCGAGCATAGGCATTTTAATCGAGCATCGCTCCCTTGTGGCATTGCAATACAGTTATAGAGCTCTTTTCAATACCGCACGCCGGAGTCGCATTGCCCAATTCTTATCTCCTGGGTTTGATGTTGCAATGCAGGAGATCGTATGGTCGTTATGCTCTGGCGGGACGCTTGTTCTACGGAAAGATGCAGAAAACCCGTTCTCACACATCTCGGACGTAGATACGATCATGCTAACCCCATCTGTTGCGACCAATCTGGATCCAAAAGAATATCCAAATATACGTTATGTAAGCTGAGTGGGTGGCCACTGATGTAGTAGGCATCCATTAACATTGATTTAGATACACCTGGCCGGCGAGCCAGTAGCAGAGCAAGTTGTAAAGTCTTGGGACGCCCCAGGCCGTGAAATTTTTAATATTTATGGTCCAGCGGAGGTATTTACAACCCCCATACCCCATTTTTTCCTAGCGATCTTGAAAGGCTGATTTCTTGCTCAAGACTACTGTCGTAACTTGTGCACAGCGCCTGAAATCTGGTGAACCAGTCTCTCTAGGTCCTCCTTTACCATCGGTAAGATTATATATTCTCAACGAGCAGTCTGAACTACTCCCACCAGGAGTAATTGGCAATATCTATGTTGCCGGCATCCAAGTCAGCCGTGGTTATGTAAACAACCAGTCTAAGACCTGGTCGGCCTTCCTTGTGGACCCATTTGCATCTTACAGATCACCAGCGGAGCGGATGTACTACACTGGTGACCTGGGGTATTTGGACCGCCATGGACGAGTGCATTATTGTGGTCGCAAAGATCGACAAATCAAGCTGCGGGGATTTCGAACTAACCTAGACGACATAGCTCATATCGTGCAGAGGCTGATGCCTACAGTCAAACGAGCATTTGCGACCGAAAGAGATGGCCGCGTGATACTCTGGACGGAGCCAGGAGAGGTAAACACAACGAAATTGCGCGAGCTTCTTTCGACCTCGCTGCCCGCACATGCACTGCCGTCTCATATAGTAGCCTTGGGAAGACTTCCGTTGAATGCGAATGGTAAAGTTGATTGCAAACGACTAGCGCAAATGGATCTGCCAGTTCATCGTCAGGTAATACCGTCCCAAACAAGTCAGCTTTCGCCGGATGAGAGCCTCATTGCAGAAGAGTGGAGATGTCTGCTAGGCCTTGAAAAAATGGCGCCAATACATGCACATGACAGCTTCATGGCTATGGGAGGTCACTCGGTACTTCAGCTTGCCCTTGTCGCTCGTCTAAAAGAAAAATTTAAGGTACCAATGACGATTAGGGAAGTAATAGGCGCCCCTACGCTCCGCAGTATAGCAGCAGTTGTCAGTGAAAAACGGTCGGTCGGAGGGAAAATCGATGACAAAGTGGAAAAGCGGTCACCATTGGGGCGGCAGCGGTTATCACCGCCCGAGCTGGAGTGGTATTATCGATACAGATCTGCCGAGCAACTATCGGCGTTCAACGTGCCATTTGTTACTAACCTACCGCCAAGCACTGATGTTATCGGGCTGAAGGCATCGATAGAGCACGCACTGGCGCGGCATGAAGTCCTAAGGTCCCATTTCATATCTCACGGAGACGGCGAACCTCAACGCGTTCTTTCCCAAGACCCCATATTGGTTCGCATGGCTGAAGAAGACTTTGATATTCAAGAGTTTGTAAATCAGCCTTTCGATCTAAGCCGAGACTGCTTAGTCCGTGTGGTGCTGACGCGATCCTTATTGGCTTTCTCCATATCCCACATAGTCATGGATTTGACAGCCCTCCAGCAGCTCCTCTCCGATGTCATTATCATATATAATGCCGGATGCGGGAGTATTAACCCTTCACCTCGCCAATATTTCGAAGTCAATCAATGGAATAACTCGGCAGATATTGTAAAGATAACTTTCTGGCGCTCGTATTTAGAGACAACGACACCTAATTATCGATGCCAACGGCCAAGGCGATCGTATCGAGGAGGGGGTCTGTTTTCCAACGTACCAGATGATATCTATCGCCAGATCGTTTCTCGCGTAACTGAACAGCAAATTTCCCTTCATCAGTTCGCGCTCTCTGCAATCAGTCTTGTTTTGCAGTCATTGGTCAGACATGGCCCTATCGTCGTTGGCTCGCCTTACATTAATCGAAATATCGAGTTAGATCAGAGTGTAGTCGGTCTCTTCCTTGAACCATTGCCTATCCGAATTGATTGGCCACATTTAACGCAAGGATATACTGGGGATCTTCTGCAAGCAACTAAGACGTCTTCCCAATCAGCCCTTGCGCACGCCATACCATGGCCAACTCTCCTGCAAGCCCTGGACATCCCATTCCCATCAAAACAACAAGAAGTATTCGACGTGGTTGTCACAGTGCACGACAATCGCCATGGTGGCATACACCTCGCGATTCCGGATATGGTGTTGACAGGGAATACCAATGTGCAACGTATTTGGCCGGATGGCGCGAAGTTTCCCCTATGTTTTGAGGTTGAGGCGCAGAAAGAGCGACTCACAGTACGACTGGAATACGACACAGATATAATGCATGTAACACATGCATTAGTTCTGCAAAATATACTACTAGTGGCCATATGTGGTCTACTAGAGCCTCAGTTGACATATGTAGGCATCATGAAAAGAATGGAGGGCGCGCTGCGTGATGGGTGCAAGGAGCAGCAAGTGTCCGTAGAGGAGTTAGCAGGCATTGCGAAGGCACATCTGGTGTGATGGAATAAAAATATCATCTATCTTTGCTGGATGGTTAGTGTTGTGAGGGAATTCCCACAAGCGATGCTCCACTGGCTTTGTATCCGTTTAATGCGTGTCGTGAAACTGCTAGTTAAATAATATATCTCGAGTTGATACTGATTACGAAGGTTGTTAAGGGAACTGTTCTACGTCAACTAGACTAATTTTACAGACTCCTTCTGCTACGTTAGTATGTTTGAGAGAATATATAGCTATAGGTCGGTATGATGGTGACTGCAGGTGGAAATCAGCATCATGCAAAATGATAAACCCACTTACTAGGAAAACACCACAAGCTTAATTATTTAGAGTTTGTGGATATAACTACATCTTGGACAGTCTTTGCCTCTCCATCATTCGCCTTTTCCACCTCGATGTTCCGGCCTTGCTTCTCTTGCTCCAATCCAAACTCTGTTTCTAAAGTATTTCTAAGAATAAGGCTCTTCTCACCAAATACAGCGAGAAACCCGATTCCCGCAACCACGATCCCAGCATACCACAAGGTTTTCAGCGTATCTGTATAGACACTTACCACAGCCTCTAAAGTGCTCTCCGACCACGAGGAATGCACCCCAGCGGAGTGATAGGCTTGGCCGCCACTCAAGCTAGCCCGCACCTGCTCGTCTTTGATTTGCGAATCTAACTGGTCCCAACGATTATTGAAGATGATGCTAGGAATTGTAATACCCCAAACCCAACCAAAACTGCGAAGAAACGAATACAGGCCGACGGAGGAAGCAACTTCCGACTCAGGTAGAGAGGCTTGGATAGCGGGTAGAATAGTGGGAATCAATATCGCTTGGCCAACCGCCTCGATGGCCTGAAAGATAACCCACTCGAAAGTGGGTGTGTTATTGTCCAGGAAGGTAAGAAGTCCAAGGCCAATTGTACAGAGCATAAACCCTGCCCAATGAAGTGGTTTATATTTGCCTGTTTTCGAAAGAATAGCGCCGACGAATGTTGCAGTAGGAATGAGGAACGCCTGAAACGGGAGGAAATTAATGCCGGACTTTAACGGGGAAACTAGTCGAACGCCTTGAAAGTAGATCGGAAGGAAAAATGCGACCCACTGCATCAGAATCGACGCGTCAAAAACGAGGAAAAATCCCAGGATAGAAGTTCGGTTTTTAAACAAAGTGGATGGAATGCTAGGCTGCTTGCAGAAACCCGAGGCCTGATAGATGTGGAAGGCAGCCCACCCAATGGCACCCAGAACTATCGGGAGGGTTACGCGCCAAGAACTCCAAGTGTACTTCGGATTCGAACCACCAAATACGAGCCCGGTGAGAATAGAGCAAAGTGAGCTGATGAATAGTGTACTGCCGACCCAGTCCACGCGTGCGAATGAGGCTTTCCATGTCCCATCGGTGCGATGGCGAAGGCGAACGGCAAATTTCATAATCAAGATGACAATACCGCAGATGGGTATATTCATGTAAAAGATCCATCGCCAATTTGCTTCCGCTAATGCTCCTCCAATTACAGGACCAACAATAGCGCCGACGGCTGAGCTGGAAAGGACGATACCGAGATATTTCCCACGCTCTCGCATAGGCACTAGGTCGCAAACAATTAGCTCTACCAACAGCATGATACCGCCGGAACCAATGCCTTGCACTGTTCTTCCGGCGATGAACATGATTGAATCATTAGCCCCTCCAGTAATCCCACTTCCAATAGCGAAAAGCGCTATAGATATTATCATCGGCATACGCCGGCCAAAGATATTACATATTTGCGCAAGCGGTGGCTGTATAACTGTTTGGGTTACGGCGAAAGTGTTGGCCATCCATACGTAGTCCGTAGAGCCGTAGGTTTGAATCAACTGAGTAATTCGGGGAAGCGCGGTGCTTAGGATAGTACCCTCAAGGGTTGCAACGAAACCGATGAGATTGAGGGAGAGGATTGCAATGTAAAACCGCCAGCTGTGGGCTTTTTCTGACTCAATAGTCTCGCTAGAAGGCATCGTGCTACAATGACTATGATCAAGAATGTCGAGAAGGCAGTAGTATCTCTGTGCGATGATCATCTAGGACTGGGGATTGAAACATGAAATAAGAAAAAAGCCGTCAGAGCATGCGTCATATGACTCTTTATATGCAAAGTGCAGAACAACAGAGATATCGATTGGGAGCCATCTTTATCCTCTGGTTACACCGTTTTACTTTCATGCCACGGTTATCGACCTTCCGAAGACATGTAAGATTCGATTCTATGATTCGTTGGAGACTTAGGGACGAAATGTTTCCGATATCTTTCCGATTGGTACGGCATGCCGATCACGATTATCGGAATTCGAGATACCCAATAGCGGGCCCCAAAGGTGGGACGTATACGTATCCTCAATTCCCGACACAAATTTTAAAGGCTATAAAGTGATAATAAGATTTACCCTGACATTATCACCTTGTATATACAGAAGCATGCAGCGGACTATGTGCGATTGTTCAGCTTCTAGCCGCCAGCAGGTAGCAGACCATTTAAACCACGATAGGCTTTCGCTAGACAAGATACTGGAAGCCGGATCCGAACTAAATGCTCATCTCGAAATAACTACCAACTGTGAGAGATGCATTTGTACAAAGCGTATATCTAATTGGCTCACCCAACTTACCATCCGGCTCATCTCCTTTTACGAAGCTGCGACCAAACAAGCGACCTCCGCCAGGGTATATTCCACGAGCGATGCAAATTGTTCAACAGCATTCCCTCTCTCTCCCCACAGCCACATAGGCTCTGATTTGTCGCCGACAACGCGATGTCCCACTGGCTGTCACACCATTCTCCTCGAGATGAAACTTGGAGGGCTTTCTATCAACGAATCGGAGGGACGCCTCCTTATCAAGTTAGCGCTGGTAGAAGCATGTTTGGATCTCAATGGAAAATTGGAAGCATGGAAAATAATGACGGACGAATCATGGGATGCAGCTGACGAACAGTATCTTACCCACTATAACAGAGTGGTTGATCGTTGTCTGGATGTACTCGCAAAGTTGATTGGATTACTACAGCTTGATGGACTTATAGTAGAACGGCTATAGACCCGGATTTTTTATCGGCTACTCTCTATATACTGTACCTTCTTTATATAAGAAAAATCCAACTATAGCTATTCTACCTATAGTAAAAGCCTCTACTATAGTACTAAAGTATCCCTTTATTACTTCTACGCTCGTATATATAGCTATAGATACTACCTAGAATACAGGAGGGTGAAATAAAAAAATGAATAAATAAAAAAGATACCTTTTTTATATACCTATAACTTAGTCAGTATTAGCGCTATAATAAAAAGTAAATAAGATTTTTAAAGAGAAAAACTATAAAATTAATTCAATAGTTAGTAATCTTGATTAGTAAGTATATTCGAGGTAAGGTTAATCGCTATATATAGAAAAAAAATCTAAACTTTACCTATAGATTTCTTAAAAACTATAGTTAAAAAATAGCCATAATTTTTACCAACTATAATAGGTATAGTATAGTTTCTAAAATAAGCTTATATAAGATTTTTATAAGATATTAAAATAATTAAAAATAATATAAAAATTAAGCTATATTATTATATAAATAGAATTACCTAATATATTAGTAAGATTATAGCTTATAATAATATCTTATAAATTTTTAATTTTAAGATCTTAAGTTCTTAAAACAGCTATTAAATTTTGAAATTTGGAATTAAAAGTTAATCTTTTTTTAGAAGTTAATATTTTATTAGAATTATATAACTAATATTATATAATTACTTACTATTGGTTTGCTAATAGCTTTTCTATAGTATACTAGTAGCTTTCTACTAGTATACTAGCAGCTTTTTAAGTTATATAACTCGTTATATAATAGCTATATTTACCAGCTATATTCCCTTACTACGCCCCTTACTATACCTTCTTTCTTTCCCTTTACTATAAGTTATCGCGCGTGCGCGAGCTAGATCCTATAGTACTCTATATATTATAGAAGGAATTACGTCTTTATATATATAAACTCCTCTATAGTTCTTTCTATAGAATTAATTATCTTCTCTTATATAAAATTATTATAGCTATAAGATAATTTAACCTATATACCTATTACTATACTAATACTAATAAGTAACTAGTTTTTTAAAAACTATAGATTAGTAAAAAATATTTAATAAGAGGAGTTTCCCTAGCTTACTAGGACTTAGCTCTAGTATTAAAAATAGCTAACCCTTATTATCCTCCCTAATACTAGTCTAGGATAACGATTATTAATATAAAGAATAGAGATATCTAATAGAGACTATTATCTTAATATTACTTCTTCTAATAAATCTAAAAGAGATCTACTATAAAGCTCCCTAATACTAGCCTAGTCTAAAAACTAGATCTATATTAACTATATAATTTACTTAACTTATACGCAACCTACTAATATATTATAATATAGGAAAATTTAAACCTACTCTTAATTTAATAATTTTTATATTAATAAGTACCTAAACTAATTATATAACTTTATAGATAGAAATATTAATATAGAATATTTTAATACTACTATCTTTAAGTAGATCGAATATATTAAGGAAATAAATATAATTGATATTATTCTACTTAGACGATATAATAAAAAGTTTATATAATAGTTAAAGAAATACCTTAATACTATTAATTAATAAATTAAAGAGTAATAAAGAATCTTTTTTAGAAATATAGTATCTATATACTATTTAATTAATATAATAGACTTATAGAATAATTTATCTACTTAATTATACTAGATAAATATCTACTATAGCTAGAAGATAAATTTTAATTTACTATAAAAGATCTAAATTTTATATATATATATATAAATACTAGAATAAAAGAATAAAAAATATTCTAGTAATATACTAGTATTAGTACTAGTACTAGTAGTAGTATTAGTACTAGAACTATTATTAATATCTATACTAGCGCTATTAAAATAACTAGTTCCTTAATATATAGGAATTTACGCTTTTACCAATTTAGTAAAGCTATATAATAATAATATAAAGTTTACTAGTGATTTATATAATATACTAAATATTAAACTATATAACTACTTTTAGTACTATATTAAAAAGAAAAGTATAATTATTCTATTATTAATATCTTATATAGAAGAACCTACTATTCGATATTATAGTTACTTAAATATATATATACTTTTATACCCCTAAGAACTATTAGCTATTCTTAAATTAATAGTATATAATAATAATTAAAGATATTATTATTATTAACCTTAATAAAAACCTAGCTAAATATCTAAAGATTATAATTAAATAACTATAGTAAATCTACTAAAGGCTTATTTAAAATTTTAAAACTAGTAAAGAAAGCTTAATAGAATAACTAGTTTCTATATATTAAGATATACTAGTATATATATAGGTATTTATTTGCTTAGTAATAATATTTAAAGGTATTATAATAGACCTTTATAGTACTATTAGACTATAGATATACTATAATAATAATAATTATAGTTATTAGTTTATTATATAGTAGGATGAAATAAAAAAAGAATAATCGAAAAAGATACCTTTTTTATATACCTATAACTTAGTGTTATCTATTGGATGTTAATAATACAACGATTACTAAATAAGGGGATACAAGGAGTGTTTATAGATAATATACCTTATAAGAGGCTAGATAGTATATAATAGTAGGGTAGGATAACTTAAGGGGTTATATAACCTAGAAAGTGTCCTTGCTAAGAGTAGTAACCTTACTAAGACTAGAGGTCAAG
>Ga0247757_10002107_pt1 | contig 10992 bp, 11 predicted proteins | sample UWRJL126311R4_FD_180929 | JGI IMG/M metagenome (GOLD analysis project Ga0247757, IMG submission 180929) | Plant litter microbial communities from Arlington Agricultural Research Station in Wisconsin, United States - UWRJ-L126-311R-4 | ecosystem: Environmental > Terrestrial > Plant litter >...
CGAAGCTCAATCGCTCCTCCTGCTCCGTCCAGTTCTTCCAAGGCATATCGCCCTAGCAAAACTGTTACCCATGTCTTGGCGCTATGTGTTACCTATGTCTTGGCCCTATACCTATGACCGCCGTCTCCGGCGTGGCCGGCGGCCGTAGACCGCTGCGACAGAAATCGCGGGCGGGCTGTCCGCAGGACCACGGGTCGTTCGTAGAGATCATGAACCCTCGCCCTGCATGAATCCGCATTCCTCCGCCACCGCCTGCGAACGCGAACTGTTGCTCACCCGCATCATCGATGCCCCACGGGAGCGGGTGTACGACGCCTGGACGCGTCACCTGCCGGAGTGGTGGGGACCGCATGGCATGACGACGCCGGTCTGCGAGATGGACCTGCGCCCGGGCGGGGCGTTTCGCACCGTGCTGCGCGCCCCGGACGGCACGGAATATCCCACGCGCGGCATCTTTGCCGAGGTGGTGCCGCACGAACGGATCGTCTTCACCGACGCCTTCGATCCGGGCTGGATCCCGCACCCCGACGCCTTTTTTACCGGGATCGTGACCTTCGAGGCGCTGCCCGGCAGGCGCACCCGCTACACGGCGCGAGCGCTGCACTGGACCGTTGAAAATCGCGCCAAACACGAGAAGATGGGTTTCCACCAGGGCTGGGGCGAGAGCCTGGACCGGCTCGTCACCTGTGTGATGCGCCTCGCCGCAGCCTGAACCGTTTCCCCCATGACTACCCCCAACCAATCCTTCACGCGTTTCTTCCCCGCCATCGCCCGCTATCTGCTGGGACTGCCGCTGTTCGTTTTTGGCCTGAACGGTTTCCTCAACTTCATCCCGCAGCCCGAGACCCCGCTGCCGCCGAAGGCGATGGCCTTTGCCACGGCGCTGATGGAGTCGGGCTACATGATGCAGCTGATCGGCGCGACCATGCTCATCGTGGGCGCGCTGCTGCTCACCAACCGCTTCGTGCCGCTGGCGCTGGCGCTCTTCGCGCCGTTCATCGTCAACAGCCTGGCGTTCCATACTTTCCTCGAACACACGGGCCTGCCGATGGCGGCGATCTTCGCCGGTCTCGAACTTTATCTGGCCTGGTGCTACCGCGCGGCCTTCAAGCCGATGCTGGCGGCGAAGGTTTCGCCATGATCGCGCCGTTGTTCATCCTGGCGGGACTGGTCGTCGTCACCTGGTGGGACGAGGCCGCCGTCGATTCCACCACCTCCTGATTTTACCCTGACCTTCCCATGCTGAAAAAAATCCTCCTCGCCCTCGCCGCCCTCATCGCCGTTGTCCTGATTGTCGCCGCTTTCCAGCCGGCGGAGTTTCAGGTCAGCCGCAGCACGCTGATTTCGGCCCCGCCGGCGGCGCTCTTTGCCGAGGTGAACGAACTGCCCCGCTGGAAAAACTGGTCGCCCTATGAGAAGCTCGATCCGGCCATGAAGCGCACCTTTGAAGGCCCGGCCGCCGGCGTCGGCGCCGTCTACGCTTGGGACGGCAACAGCCAGGCGGGTGCGGGCCGGATGACCGTCACCGAGTCCCAGCCCGCCGCGAAGGTGGCCATCCGTCTGGACTTCTCAAAGCCGCTGGAGGGCACGAGCGATGTAGCGTTCACTTTTGCGCCGGAAGGTGGCCAGACCCGCGTGACGTGGGCGATGACCGGACACAACGGCTACATCGGGAAGATTTTCTGCCTGTTCATGAACATGGACAAGCTCGTCGGCGGCCAGTTCGAGGAAGGCCTGGCGAACTTGAAGAGCTTGGCGGAAAGAAAGTAGGTCCGGTCTCCGACCGGACCCGGGCCAGTCGGAGACTGGCCCTACGGGCGAAGGCGCTTGCGCCGACCTCGCGCGTGAGGTCGCCGCAAGCGGCGACCCTTGCTACAGGGGACAACTTTTCCCGGATTGTATTCCGGGCCCGCTTCTTGCAGGGTCGCGGCGCCCCGTCACCCACCTCCTGCACAATGGAACGTCTCCACGGCCTGTTCGGCGTCGCGCTCATCCTCGGTATCGCGATCCTCTTCTCCAACAATCGCAGCAAGATCAACTGGCGCCTCGTCGCCACCGGTATCGGCCTCCAGGTCGTCATCGCCCTCCTGATCTTCCACGTGCAGCCCGTGGCCAATTTCTTCAAGCTGATGGGCGACGGCATCGGCAAGCTGGAGCAGTTTGCCCGGCAGGGCGCGGCGTTTGTTTACGGCGGCATCATCGTCGACCAGTTCGGCAAGACCGGGAACTACATCTCGGGCGGCTTCGTCTTCGCCTTCAACGTCACCTCCACGATCGTCCTCGTCTGCGCCCTGGTGGCGATCCTCTACCATTTCGGCATCATGCAACGCGTGGTGTCGGTCATCGCCCGGGCCATGAACGTCGTCATGCGCGTCAGCGGCGCCGAGGCGCTCAGCAACGTCGCGAGCGCCTTCGTCGGCCAGGTCGAGGCCCAGGTCATGATCCGCCCGTATTTGAAGGGCATGACCAACAGCGAACTCCTCGCCTCGATGAGCGGCAGCCTGGCCTGCATCGCGGGCGGCATCCTCGTGGTTTACGCCAACATGGGCGCCGCGGCGGGGATGGACCTCGCCCCGAAACTCATCACCGCGTCGCTGATGGCCGCGCCGGGCGCGCTGGTCATCGCCAAGATCGTTTTCCCCGAGACGCAGGAAAGCCAGACCATGGGGACGGTGAAACTCGAGGTGAAGAGCGAGTACAGCAACGTCATCGATGCCATTTCCCACGGTGCGGGCGACGGTTTCAAGATCGCGATGAACGTCATCGCGATGCTGATCGGTTTCATCGCCGTGATCGCGTGTCTCGACTGGGCGCTGACGGGAGTGGGCCATCTGGTCGGCCTGCCGTTTGAACTCACCCTGAACTGGATCTTCGGCAAATTGTTCTACCCGATGGCGTGGGCGATGGGCGTGCCGTCCGCGGACATCAACAGCGTGGCGACCCTGCTCGGGCAGAAAATCACGGTCAACGAGTTCGTCGCTTTCCAAAACCTGACCAACCACAGCGTGCCGGTCGTCACCGAGAAGGGCCTGCTCATCCTGAGCATCGCGATCTGCGGTTTCGCCAACTTCAGCAGCGTCGGCATGCAAATCGGCGGTATTGGTGCATTGGTTCCGGAGCGCCGGGCCGACCTCGCCAAGCTGGGATTGAAGGCGCTGCTCTGCGGTACGCTTGCCTCCTACCTCTCGGCCACGCTGGCCGGCATCGTGGTTTGAGCCGGGTGACGCAGCGGGCGTGCGGCTGGTCCCATTAAAATAGCAGTTGCCGGCCCGGGTCGGTCACGGTGCGCGATAACCGCGCGCGATGGCGGCCGGGTCCACTATAAGCGGACGTTGAATGCGCCACCGCGATGGCGGAAATGTCTCATCAAGGTGTCTTTTGTTCATTAGTGAAACCTCTGTCGCGATGGAGCGTCTGAGGATCCAACTGACAATGAACGCGCTGATTAACTTCGTCATCATTCTGGGTGGACTGGCCGCGGCGGTGGCGGTGGGCACGATGTGCATCGTCGTGCTCCTCGTTTCGCTGGCTGGTTGGGCGCAAAAAGAGTCAGGCGAGGCTTGGCGTCCGGCAGACGAGTCCTAGCCCGGGATTTTCGTCCGCCGCGGGGCGGAGTGACTTGGTCGCGGCTTGTCCCGACAACTCCGACTCCGTCGCGAGTGCAACTCGGCCCGACGGGGCGAGCATTTCGCACTTTAGAAGTACGAAGTGTTCAGGCTAGTCTGCCGGCATGGACATCAAGCAGCGGCTGGCCCGACATCTGGAACAAAAACCCGACGTGGCCCAGGCCGCCTTCGTGGCCCCGAACGCCACGGTGATCGGCAATGTCACCCTCGGTCCGCTGAGCAGCGTCTGGTACGGCGCGGTGCTGCGCGGCGATATTCATTCCATCGAGATCGGCGAGGGGAGCAATGTGCAGGATCTGGCCGTCGTGCATCTGGCCGACGACTATGGCGTGAAGGTGGGCAAGTACACCACCATCGGCCACAGCGCGATCATCCACGCGTGTACGATCGGCGACGAGTGCCTGATCGGCATGGGGGCGACGATCCTCGACGGGGCCGTCATCGGCGATCACTGCATCGTCGGCGCCAACTCACTTGTGACCCAGCGTTTCGTGGCGCCCGCCGGATCGATGATCCTGGGCTCGCCGGCCAAGGTGGTGCGCCCGCTCAAGGAAGCCGAGTTGCTCGGCCTGCGCGGCTGGGCGGAAAAGTACGTCGAGGTCGCGAAAGCGCATGCGGCGCGCCTGACGGCGCGCGGTTAACGGTTATTGGTTGTCGGTTATTGGGACGATCCGCTGGCGCGGCATCCCAATAACAAATAACTCCCAGCCAATAACTGCGCGTGCGCCTCAGCGCACGCGCTCGAGGATCGAGAAGGTATACCGGTAGTTCGCATCCGCGCTCTCGCGCTTCCAGGTTTCCTTCCAGGTGAAATGCCGCCATTCCGGAAACCACGTGTCACCGTCGATGGTGGCATGCACCAGCGTCAGTAGCAGGCGGTCGGCGAGGGGGAGGGTTTCCTCGTAGATGCGCTGGCCGCCGCAGACCATCAGCTCTCCGGGCAACTGGTGGGCGATGCCCAGCGCTTCGGGAACATTGGCGGCGACCTGCACGGTGTCGGAGGCCAGCGCCGGGTTGCTTGTGATCACCACCGGCCGGCGGCCGTCGCGCTGCACGCGAGGCCAGGTTTCAAAGCAGATGCGCCCGAGCATCACGACCTGGTTGGCGGTCCGGTCGTGGAACCATTCCTTGTCCTCGGGGATGTCGAAGGGCAGGCGCCCGGCCCGCCCGATCACGCGGTTCTCCGCGCAGGCGACAATGAGTTGGATGGGCTTGGACATCGGAAAAAGCTGAAATTTGAAACCTGAAACCTGAAGGAAGGGCGCAAGCGGTTAGAAAATATTTCAGGTTTCAGGTTTCAAGTTTCAGGTTTTGCCTTTCCTCGCTTGCCCTTATGACAAGGAGCGAAACCATCGCCGGATGCAGAGCAAACTTCGTTTTGTTGCGGCCGCGTTGATCGCCAGTGCCGCGTTTTGCAGCTCCGCGCGCGCCGATGAATTCGACGCCCGCTACCAGGCCGTCGTGGACGCCAAGGGCAAGCAGCCCGAAGCGCTGCGGCTCCATGTGCTGTTCCAAGTCGACTGGGACTACGGCATGTCCGTCTCGCCCGAGGCCGCGACCTACTACGGCGCGCCGGGTGGCGAGACGCGCTGGACCGACCTTTCCCCGGAAGCGATCGCGCTGCGGAAAAACCACGCCGCCCGGGCGCTGCCGGTGCTGGCCTCGATCGACCGCGCCCAACTCGGGGCGCAGGACCGGATCAGCTACGACATCTTCAAGCGCCTGACCGATGAGGGGATCGAGGGCGACCAGTTCCCGGGCGAGTTGCTGCAGATCAACCAGATGGGCGGCGTGCAACAGGACGCCGCGCAGACCTTTGACGCCATGCGGGCCGAGAACGGCGAGCAGATGGAAAACCAGGTCGCCCGCCTGAAGGCGCTGCCCGCGCACATCGATCAGGTCATTGCCCTGCTTCAGGAAGGCCTCGCGAAGGGCGTCACCCCGCCGCAGATCACCCTGCGCGACGTGCCGGCGCAGGTTCTGGCGCAGATTCCCGACGACCCGATGCAGAGTCCGTTGCTCCGCGCCTTTGCCAAAATGCCCGCGGGCGTGTCCGGCGAACAGTCCATGGAGCTGAAGGCCGAGGCCACCAAGGTCTACGTCGCGGAGGTCAAGCCGGCCTTCCAGCGACTGCATGCGTTCCTGACGGAGAAATACATCCCGCACACCCGCACCAGCATCGCCGCGACCGACCTGCCGAACGGCCAGGCGTGGTACGCGTGGCGCATCAAGACCGAGACCTCCACCGACCTCACCGCCGACCAGATCCATGAGATCGGCCTGGCCGAGGTGAAGCGCATCCACGCCGAGATGGAGCGCGTCAAAGCGGAGAGCGGCTTCAAGGGCACGCTCCAGGAGTTCTTCACCTACCTGCGCACCGACCCGAAGTTCTACTTCACCGACAAGGACGAGCTGATCCGCGCCTACCGCGACATCGCCAAGCGCGTCGACCCGCAGCTGATCAAGCAGTTCAAGACGCTGCCGCGGACGCCGTACGGCGTGCAGGCGATCCCGAGCTACGCGGAGAAGTCGCAGACGACCGCCTACTATTTCCCCGGCGCGCCGGAGACCGCGCGCCCCGGCTACTTCTTCGCCAACACCTACGCGCTCGAGACCCGGCCGAAATGGGAGATGCAGCCGCTCACGCTGCACGAGGCCGTCCCCGGCCACCACCTGCAGATCTCGCTCGCGCAGGAGCTGACCGACCTGCCGGAATTCCGGAAGAACACCGGCTACACCTCCTTCGTCGAGGGCTGGGCGCTGTACTCGGAAAGCCTCGGCGAGGACATGGGTTTCTACGACAACCCGTACGACAAGTTTGGCCAGCTCACCTACGAGATGTGGCGCGCCGTGCGCCTTGTCGTCGACACCGGCATGCACGCCAAGGGCTGGTCGCGCGACCAGGCGATCAAGTACTTCATGGAAAACGCGCCGAAGACGGAGCACGATATCACCGTCGAGATCGACCGTTACATCGTGTGGCCCGGCCAGGCGCTGGCCTACAAGCTCGGCGAGCTGAAGATCAAGGAGCTCCGCGCCTACGCCACCAAGGAGCTCGGCCCGAAGTTCGACGTGCGCCTCTTCCACGACGCCATCCTCGAAAACGGTGCCCTCCCGCTCAGCGTCCTCGAGACGCACATCAAGGAGTGGGTGGCGGCGCAGAAAGCCAAGGGCTGAGAGCTAAGAGCCGTCTGGAGGGCCCGCGTCTCTGCGGGCCTCTCCCATACATGGAGGGCCGGTCTCCGCACCGGCCTCCAGGATTGTGACGGGCCGGCGGCATCTCACCCCGGCAAAAACCTAACTCAGACAACTCCGAGTTTGATCCCCAAGGTCTTGTCTCGTTTCGTTTCGTCACGGGCCAACAAATCGCAAACGGAAACCCAGTTAGGGTGAATATCTGTTAAGCAAAACATGCGCGCGACAATCCTCTCCCTGATGTTGGCGATCATCCCGAGCATTTGGGCGGCACAACTCTCTCCGACAATGGAGCAGCCTGGCGATTTTGTGGTGATCGACAGCAATGGAAGAATCCAGTTCGTCGGGCGCTTTGAAGCAGACCTTACCGTGTTTTTTCGTGCCTATGCTGAAGGGAGAAGTGAACGCGGGCGGGCACCCTTTGTCATCGGTTTATTTCGTGAGGGGAAGATCGTGGATTCCAGCAAGGGCGTGTTGGAGTATTCCATCTCCGAAGAGCGGATTGTATTTACTTTCAGTCCAGGCGTGCAGGACGCAGGTCTGTCTTTCTTGATCCATTTCGATCCGTCGACGGAGGTTTCGCTCGGCGAAGCCACCGAAGGAAACATAGCCGGTCCCAAACCGGTGGGCACCGCCCATGTGCGCTTCAAAAAGAAAGAAGCGTAAGCAACCGGGCAGCCAATGCCTCTTGCGTTGCATGGCTGAGCTAGAACGTTGAGTAGAAGATGACCTCGCCAGCCACAGCGCTCAGAAATGCCGCCGATGCGGGTGACATCGCGATTGTGAAGAACCTGCTGCTTGAAGGTGTAGACCCGAACGTCGCGGACGAGTATGGCCGAACCGCGCTGTCTCACGCCTCGGGCATGGGCCATCTCGCCATCGTTGATGCTCTACTGGCCGGTGGCGCCTGGGTTGATCCGCACGAAGACTACGATACTCGCGAGACACCACTGATGGCGGCCGCTTCGAACGGGCATTTGGAGGTCGTGAAGAAGTTGGTCGCAAGCGGAGCGAATCACTTTTTCCATTCAGGCGTGTCGCAGCGCACCGCAGAGTCCTACGCTCGCGATCACGGGCATGAGGAGATTGCCGAGTATCTGGCCCGGCTTCCCCGTGCATAGGAAAGAGAATAGTTTCAGGTTTGAAGCGCGACAGAAGTAACCCAGTCGGATTGCGGTGACACGATACGTGGCGGAGGTTTGTGCTTGCCGGCGGGGCGGCCCGCTGGCTCCGTCGCGCCGGGCCAGTTATATTTCCTATGCATTCACTATTGCGCGGCCCCGCGCGCCGGTTGGCCGGCGGCGTTTTCTGGCTGGTCTTGGCATTCGGGCTCGGCCCGCGCGCCGAGGCTGCGAAGTTCGTCCATGCGTCACTGGGCTCCGTGGAGGTCTACTCCAGCGACTCGCCGGACGACACCAAGCGCCTGCTCGGCGAGATCCTCGAGATCCGGCGCCAGGTGCAAATGCTCGTCGCGCCGGCGCCCGTGCCGAATCCCCGGCTGCAGATCCTGATCTTCAGCCGGCAGGCGGACTACGAGGCGTTCCTGCCCGCCCGGGCGTCGTGGGAGAAGGAGGGCACGCGGGTCTCGGGATTCAGGGTGACGGAATTCGGCCTCGTCGGCGCCATCGTGCAGGATGCGGGCGGGTACACCTTCGGCCTCGACTCGTTGCGCTACTTTTATGCGAGCTACCTGCTGCAGGCGGCGGTGCCCAACGCGCCGTTGTGGGTCAAGGTGGGTCTGCCGGAGTTCCTCGCCGGCACCCAGTGGCGGGGCAAGGAGATCTATATCGGGGACGATTTCATGGACCACAAGTCGAGCGTGCGTCTCGGCAAACTGCTGCCGCTGGCGCAGCTGATGAACAGCAGCGAAATGGCCAGGCACGCCGGCGATCCGACGCACAACACCCCGCTGTACCACGAGGCGTGGGCATTGTGGCACCGCTGGCTGACCGACCCTGATCCCAAGCGGCGCGCCCAGATCCAGCGCTTGTTCACCGCCATCCGCGAAGGCCACGGGGGTGACCTGACGACCGTGACCGAGTGCTTCGGGGAGACGGCCGAGGCCATCGACGCGGCCCGGCGCTCGACCCCGAAGGGCAAGGGCTTCCCCGTCGTCGTCGGTAACCCCAATCCGGCGGCGCTTGTGCCGGGGTTGGCCTTCGCCCCGGCCACCGAGTTGGACGCAGTCTTCGCGCAGTCGCTGCTGGCCGGCAGCATGGGCCAGGGGCCGCAGGAGCTGGCATACAAGCTCTACCGCGTAGCGCAGCAGGTGCCGACCTCACCGCGTCCACCGGAAGGACTGGCCGTGCTGGCCATGGGAGAGAATGACTGGCCCCGCGCCGAGGCACGCTGGGAGGACGCCCGGGCGCTGGAAACCACCAATGCCTTTGCCTACCTCTCGCCGGCACGTGCGGCCCTCAACTCGCGCCAGATGACACTCGAGCCGAAGCCGCGGTTTCCGGCCGATTTCGCCGCCCAGCAGCGCGGCTACCTGGACAAGGCGGTCGCGTTGGATGCCGGTTGCGGCGAAGCCTACTACCTGCGCGCCATGGTCGAGGCCTACGCGCCCGATCCGCAGGCAGCCGCGCTCGATGCGGTGGAGCAGAGCGGCGCCCTCACGGTGCGCCCTCACGGCTATATCTTCCTCGCCCTGGCGCGCTGGCGGCTGGGCCAGATCGACCACGCGAAGCAGGCATTGGCCGCCCTCAATCGCTACCGGCACCTCGACTCTGCGATCCAAACCCAGGCCCGGGTGGTGCGGGACGGGCTGGAGCGCAGCCTTCAGGGAAAGAAGTGACCTGACCGGAGGCGGTTCACTGGCGCACGAAGCCAGAGGCCGCTCACTTGCCTTCCACGCCGTAGAAATTGAGCTCGTTGATCGCCCAGGACTGCCAGCCGTGTTTTTCGCTCAGGGTGAGGCGCACGAAGCGGGTGGTCACGGGCTCCTTGAGGTAGAGCCGCACGTTGGGCTCGCCGATGGCGGAGAGGACGAGCGGGCGCCACGCCTGGCCGTCGTCGGAGATTTCCACCGTGTATGCCGGGGGGAAGGACTCGGGCGCGGCAGTGGCATCCATCGTCATCGCCATGATTGTGCTGGCGGCGGGCAGTTCGATTTGGAACCACTGGCCGGGGTAGGGCGTCTTCAGCTTGGTCATGTAGCCGGTGGCGGGATCGCCGTCCACGGCCTGGGCGAACGAGGTATCCGGCGCGGGCACCTCGCTGGCGGAAAACTTCCACTCGGAGCGGCGGACGAACCGGTCGCGCGGCACTTTCAGCGCGGGGAATTTCTCCTGCAGCTCAGGCATGGTCCAGGCCCCGGTGCGGCCTGCGTCGGCGCGCCGGCGGGCGGCGACGGTTTCGGCACTGACGACCGAGCTGCGGTTGCCGAAGTTGTTGCGCACGTACGTAAGCACGTCGGCGAGTTGCTGGTCGGGATAGCTGTCGAGGGCGATCATCGGCGCGCCGTAGTCGGTGTCGTTCACATTGCCCTGCAGGCCGTGGAGCACGATCGCGACGGCGGCCTGTTCGTCCCCGAGCACGCGGGCCGAGCCGGCGAGCGGCGGGGCTATGGTCCGGCCCGGAGTCGGCGAGGGCGCGCCGTGGCCGTCGTTGCCGTGGCACGCGAAGCACAGGGATTGATAGAACGTCGCGCCGGCGCGGTAGGACTTGAGGCCAGCCGCACCGAGCAGCGTGAGCAGGTTTTTGTCCTCGGCGGTGGCGTCCGACCACAGCTGTTCGTTGATGGCGATGACGCCCACGGAGGATGAGGCTGCGGCGGCTGCCTTGATGAGGGGCTTGCTGGTCTCGGGCCGGGACAACCGGAGGGAGAGCATGGCCTGGATCACGACCGACGGATCGGCGTCCTGGAGGCGCTGCTGCGCAACCGCGAGCAGCGGGGCGCTCTCCGCGGTGTCCGGACCGAAACGCGATTCGGCCAGCCGCAGGCCGGCGCGGCGTACTTCGGGCTGCGAGTCGTTGAGGGCGGCGAGGATCAGGGAATCGGACAAGGCCCCGAGGCCGTCGAGCGTCCACAGCGCGTGGAGGCGCGGGCGCGGATCGGACGCGGCCGTGCTGGCGAGGGTTTCGAGTGCGGGAACCACCGAGAGGTCGTGGCGCAGGACGAGGAGCTTTTGCGCCGTGTCGCGCCACCAGCCGTTGGGATGTGAGAGAT
>Ga0247757_10002108_pt1 | contig 10986 bp, 10 predicted proteins | sample UWRJL126311R4_FD_180929 | JGI IMG/M metagenome (GOLD analysis project Ga0247757, IMG submission 180929) | Plant litter microbial communities from Arlington Agricultural Research Station in Wisconsin, United States - UWRJ-L126-311R-4 | ecosystem: Environmental > Terrestrial > Plant litter >...
CCCGCCCCGCGGCTGTCCGACTACACCGGCTGCGCCGTGCATCTGAAGGTCGAAGGCCTCAACCCCACGGGGTCTTTCAAGGACCGCGGCATGACGATGGCCGTCACCGAGGCGGTGGCACGCGGGCAGCAGGCGGTGCTCTGCGCCTCGACGGGCAACACCTCGGCCTCGGCCGCCGCCTACGCCGCGCGTGCGGGCATCACCTGCGCGGTGCTGGTGCCGCAGGGCAAGATCGCGATGGGCAAGCTGGCGCAGGCAGTCATGCACGGAGCCAAGATCATCCAGATCGACGGCAACTTCGACGACTGCCTGGAACTCGCGCGCAAGCTCACCTCCGACTTCCCCTCTGTGTCACTGGTCAACTCGGTCAACCCCTTCCGGATCGAAGGACAGAAGACCGCCGCGTTCGAGATCGTCGACGCGCTCGGCGATGCCCCGGATGTCCATGCCCTGCCGGTCGGTAACGCGGGCAACATCACGGCCTACTGGAAGGGCTACACCGAATACCACCGCGACGGATTGGCCGCGAGCCTGCCGCGCATGCTCGGCACGCAGGCCGCCGGTGCGGCACCGCTGGTGTCCGGTGAGCCGGTCAGCGATCCCGAGACGATCGCCACCGCCATCCGCATCGGGTCGCCGGCATCGTGGACCCAGGCGGTCGAGGCCCAGCAGCAGTCGGGCGGCCGATTCCTGGCCGCCACGGACGAGGAGATCCTCGCCGCTTACCACCTGGTCGCACGCACCGAAGGTGTGTTCGTCGAACCCGCGTCGGCGGCCAGCATCGCCGGACTGCTGAAGTCGATAGAGGACGGCTGGGTGACCAGGGGGTCGACGGTGGTCTGCACCGTCACCGGCAACGGGCTCAAGGATCCCGACACCGCGCTCAAGGGCATGCCTGCGGTGATCCCGGTGCCTGTCGACCCCGTCGCCGTGGTGGCCAAACTGGGGTTGGTGTAAGAACTGCCTCCCGTGAACAGATTGCTGCCCCCCGGACTGACGGCCACCGCTGTGGTCGCGGCCTCGAGCGCCAACCTCGGCCCCGGCTTCGACAGCTTGGGCCTGGCGCTGAACCTCTACGACGAGATCATCGTGGAGACAACGGAATCCGGTCTCATCGTCGAGGTGCACGGCGAGGGTGAGGGACAGGTCCCCCTGGACAGGTCCCACCTCGTCGTGCGCGCCATCGAGCGCGGCCTGCAGGAGGCGTCGGTGACGGCGTCCGGACTGATCGTGCGCTGTACCAACGCCATTCCGCACTCCCGTGGTCTCGGGTCGTCGGCTGCGGCCGTGGTCGGTGGCCTCGCTGTAGCCAATGGACTTGCCGCACAGGGCAATACGCCGCCCATGGGGACCGCCGCCCTGGTGCAGATCTCCTCGGAATTCGAAGGCCATCCCGACAACGCGGCGGCTGCCGTGCTGGGTGGGGCGGTCGTGTCGTGGACCGAGGGCAACGGCGAGGCGCCGCGGTACGCGGGCGCCCCGATCCGGTTGCATCCGGATATCGCGCTCTACACCGCGATCCCGCAGGTGCGCTCCGCAACGGCCGAGACCCGAGTGCTGTTGCCCGACGAGGTCAGCCACGTCGCGGCCCGCTTCAACCTGAGCCGGGCCGCGCTGCTGGTGGTGGCGCTGACCGAGCGCCCCGACCTGTTGATGGCGGCCACCGAGGACGTCCTGCACCAGCCGCAACGCGCGGCGGCGCTCCCGGCGTCGGCGGAATACCTCGAGGTGATGCGGCGTTGTGGAGTGCCAGCAGTGCTGTCAGGCGCCGGGCCTGCGGTACTGGCGCTCACCACCCAGGCCGAACTGCCCGCCGTGGTGGTCGAGCGGGGTCGGGAACTCGGGTTCGCAGTGACGAAATCTTCGGTCGGACGCGGCGTGACGTGGTCGTCCGGGGTCGTTGCCAGACCCTGACGAGCCCCGACCTGAGCAACGTCAACAGTCACACACGCACCAGGCGAATCATCGAGCTTCTTGCTTACTGCGCAGAAGCGGGATATTCTCGCTTCTGTCCAGCAATTGCGGCGGCTCTACCTGCGCCGACTGCGGAGACCTCAGGACAAAATCATTCTTTCAGGTGCTCAATTTGTGGACTGACGGTTGCGCCGTATCACGGCGGACCCCGGCGATCACCGTTGCATCGGCAATGGTGTGACCTCTGCGTTCAGCAGATGTACTGAGCGCACAGAACCCCCGCGTGACGAAGTTCAGCGAGGGAAGAAAGGAAATCCGTGACCGATACGGACCTCATCACGGCTGGCGACAGCACGGACAGCCCGATGCTGCCGGTCTCCGTGACCACAGACAATCCCGCCGCGGAATCGACTCCACCGCGACGCGGCGCGCTGACCAGCATGGTTCTGCCCGAGTTGCGCGCACTCGCCAAGGAGATCGGCATCGAGGGCGCCTCGGGCATGCGCAAGGGTGAACTGGTCGCCGCGATTCGCGAGCGCCGCTCGGGCAACGGTGCCGCCCCGGCCGCGCCCGCCGCCGACAAGCCCGCCAAGACCGAGAAGGCAGACACCGTGGAGGCGCCCGTGAACGGCGCCGACGAGCAGCCTGCTGCCGCTCCCGCGCAGCGCCGCGAGCGCCGCTCGGCCTCCCGGGGACAGGGTCGGCCCGCCGCGTCCGAGACCACGGCCGATCAGCACAACGGCGCCGACGCGCCGAACGGTGTCGCCCCGCAGTCCGCAGAGCCGGCTGCCGTCACCACCGAGACCCGGCCCGATCAGGACCGCCGCACGTCCGAGCGGCCGGAGCGGACCAACAGGCCCGAGAAGGCCGAGACGACCGACCGCGACGACCGCGGCGGCCGCAGCCAGAACGATCGCGGCCAGAACGAGCGTGCCCAGAACGATCGCACCCAGAACGATCGCGGCCAGAATGACCGTGCCCAGAACGATCGCGCCCAGAACGATCGCGGCCAGAATGACCGTGCCCAGAACGATCGCCGCCAGAATGACCGTGCCCAGAACGAGGGCGGGCGCCAGAACGATCGCGGCCAGAACGACCGTGCCCAGAACGAGGGCGGGCGCCAGAACGACCGTGCTCAAAACGACCGTGCTCAGAACGACCGTGTTCAGAACGACCGTGGCCAGAACGACGACCGCGGCAACGCCAACAACACCGACGGCGACGACGACGGTGACGGTCGTCAGGGCCGCCGCGGTCGCAGATTCCGCGACCGCAGGCGCCGTGAGCGCGGTGGCGAGGGTGGCGCTCAGAGCGATCGCGACACCGAGCTGCGTGACGACGATGTCGTCCAGCCTGTGGCCGGCATCCTCGACGTGCTCGACAACTACGCGTTCGTCCGGACCTCGGGCTACCTCGCAGGTCCCAACGACGTCTACGTCTCGATGAACATGGTCCGCAAAAACGGGCTGCGCCGCGGTGACGCGGTGACCGGTGCCGTGCGGGTGCCGAAAGAGGGCGACGGCGGGGCGCAGAATTCCCGTCAGAAGTTCAACCCGCTGGTGCGCCTCGACTCGGTCAACGGCAAGCCCGTCGAGGAGGCCAGGAAGCGGCCCGAGTTCACCAAGCTCACCCCGCTCTACCCGAATCAGCGGCTGCGCCTGGAAACCAGCGGCGACAAGCTGACCACCCGCGTCATCGACCTGATCATGCCGATCGGCAAGGGCCAGCGCGCCTTGATCGTGTCGCCGCCCAAGGCCGGTAAGACCACGATCATGCAGGACATCGCGAACGCGATCACCCGCAACAACCCCGAGTGCCACCTGATGGTCGTCCTCGTCGACGAGCGACCTGAAGAGGTCACCGACATGCAGCGCTCGGTCAAGGGCGAGGTCATCGCCTCCACCTTCGACCGGCCCCCGTCAGACCACACCCAGGCTGCCGAGCTCGCGATCGAACGGGCCAAGCGCCTGGTCGAACAGGGCAAGGACGTCGTCGTGTTGCTCGACTCGATCACCCGCCTGGGCCGCGCCTACAACAACGCCTCCCCGGCGTCGGGCCGCATCCTCTCCGGCGGTGTCGATTCGACCGCGCTGTACCCGCCGAAGCGATTCCTCGGTGCGGCGCGCAACATCGAAGAGGGTGGCTCGCTGACGATCATCGCCACCGCGATGGTCGAGACCGGCTCCACGGGTGACACGGTCATCTTCGAGGAGTTCAAGGGCACCGGTAACGCCGAGCTCAAGCTCGACCGCAAGATCGCCGAGCGGCGCGTCTTCCCCGCGGTCGACGTCAACCCGTCGGGCACTCGTAAGGACGAGCTGCTGCTGTCCACCGACGAGTTCGCGGTCGTCCACAAGCTGCGTCGCGTGCTGTCCGGACTGGACCCGCACCAGGCCATCGACTTGCTGATGAGCCAGCTGCGCAAGACCAAGAACAACTACGAGTTCCTGGTCCAGGTCTCGAAGAACACGCCAGGCGGCAACGACCACGACTGACGGCTCGCCGGTCAGTTGACGAGGACCGCCCTGGTGCCAGACGGCACCGGTGCGGTCCACGCCGCTGCGACGTCGCGCATCGGCCACGTGGACACGGCGAGGTCGAGGTCGCCCGCCGCGGCCATCGCGAACAACGCGGGCAGGATCTCGGTGTTCGCGCGCGCCTGAAGGTCGCCGGGCACACTGCCGATTCCGACGCCGACCACCTCGATTCCGGCGCTCCGCAGCACCGCGGCGGGCAGCGTGATCGTCGCACCGGCCATCGCACCGACCTCGACGTACCGGGTGCGGTGGAAGTCGCCGCTGCCGTGCGCGCTGCTCAGCGCGGTGAGGGTCTGTTCGGCCGGGGCACCCCACAGGTAGTCGATGACCGCGTCGAACGGCGTGTCGGCGTGCAGTGCCGCCACCTGTTCGGTCAGGTCGCCACCGTCGAGGTGCAGTACATGCGCCCCGCTTGTCTCGTGCAGCATCTGCAGCCGCTCACGGTTGCGCCCCGCCACCACCAGCCGCCCCGCGCCGAATCGTCCATGGGCCAGCTGCGCGGCCAGCGCACCCGTCACGCCCGTCGCTCCGAGAACGAGCACGTTGTGTCCCGGCTGCACCTGGCCGGCGTATTCGAGGGAGTACCAGGCCGACAGCCCGGCGTTCGGGAGGGCCGCCGCGAGCACGGGGTCGATGCCGTCGGGAAGCGGCACCATGCCGGCCGGATCGACGACCGTGCGCTCGGCCATCATGCCGTGCGGTGCGACCGCGGGGCTGTAGACGCGACGGCCGTCGTCGAGTTCGACGACGCCGTCGATGCCAGGGACGAAGGGCAGCGTCAGCGCGGCGCTCGCATAGTGGGTGCCCGCGACCAGCCCACGGTCCAGATTCTTCAGCGACGCGGCCAGTACGCGCCCGGTCACCGTCGACCCTGTCGGGGACGGGTCGGGCACTTCGGCGTATTCGGGCACCTGCCCGAAGGTGGAGACGACTGCTGCACGCACGATGAGCTCCTATGGTTTCTGCCGATATGGTTTCAGAAGAAACCATAACCCTCGATCGCCACTGTGCCAAGATCGTTTCCGTGAAAACCAAAGCGGCGGCCGTCACTGAGATCACCGAGCTGCTGTCGGCGCTGGCCGACCGGTATGCCGGGGCCGACGGGGTCGACGAGGAACGCGACTATCTGGTCGCCGCATGCCCGGACCGGCTCGAACCGACGATCCGGGAGATGTCGACGCTGGCCATGCATCTGCTGGCGGGCATCGGTGAGGGGGCGACGAACATCGTCGGCCTGGCCGCGCAGTCCCGCCAGCTCAAGGGCACCGTGTCCAAGCACGTGCAGCGCCTGGTGGAGGCCGGCCTGGTTGAGCGCGGCCCGGTCGAGAACAACCGCAAGGAGGTTCGGTTGTCGCTGACCGCCGACGGTGCCGCGCTGGTCAGCGCGCACCGGCGCATGCACGAGGAGAAGTCCGACGCGCTGGCCGCCTTTCTCCTGCGCTACACGAACGCCGAACTACAGACGCTGACCGCGGTGCTCGGTGACCTCGTCGCGTCGGGCACCTCGGTGCTGCTGCCGTTCACCGGTAGGGGTCGGTGATATCGCGCAAGCTGAGCAGGGCGGTGCGCATCGCGTCGAAGGCGGCATCGCCGAGGTGCTCGCGCCATCCCTGTTCGATCCGCCGCACTTCGGCAGCGACCGTTCGGCAGAGGTCGACACCGGTGTCGCTCAGGGTGACCAGCCGGGCGCGGGCATCGCTGGGGTCGGGTCGGCGGACGACGTAACCGGCGTGTTCGAGCTGGTCCACCAGGGCGCCGGCGGTCTGCTTCGTGACCCTGGCCTGCTCGGCGAGGTCGGTCAGCCGGCTACCTGCGGGGTCGAGACGCTGGAGCAGCCGCGACTGCGCCAGGGTCACGTCCGTGACGCCCGACCGCGCCAGTGCGGCCATCACCTGGCTCTCGACATCGCGGTGGGCGATGAACATCAACACCGCGGTGCCCGGCTGGTCCGTCATGGCCTTGACTTTAGTACGGATGCCTGACTAAATATGGTCAGTTATCCTGACTATTGGGGGGCGTCATGGACGCGGTTTGGCGGCACATCGACATCCAACGCCGCGAGTTGGCCGACCTTCTCGAGGCGGTCGACGCGCAGGATCCGCACGCCTGGTCCACACCGTCGCTGTGCGCGGGGTGGACGGTGCGTGACGTCGCGGCCCACCTCACCCACGGCACGTTGCCCACCCCACGACTGCTCGCCACCGCGGCGCGCACCGGGTTCCGGTTCGATGCCACTGTCGATCGCCTGGTGCGCAAGGACCGCAGCGCCCCGGCCGAGATCACCGCCACGCTGCGCGCTGCCGCCGGCTCGCGCCGCCATCCGCCCGGGACATCGGCGGTCGAACCGCTCATCGACCTGCTCGTGCACGGACAGGACCTGTGCGTTCCCCTCGGCATCGACCGCGCGGTGCCCGTGGACGCGGCCGTCATCGCCGCGAACCGGGTGTGGCGGATGGGGTTTCCGTTCCACGCGCGCAGGCGGCTGTCGGGTCAGCGGTTGGTGGCCACGGATGCCGAGTTCGCCGTGGGGGAGGGTGCGCCGCTGCGGGCGCCCATCCGTGACCTGCTGATGCTGCTCACCGGCAGGCGGGCCGCCGTCGCCGCGACGGACTGAGTCAGCGGGCCGGCTCGGCGCGCAGGCCCGCCACGATGTAGCGGCGCACGTGGCGCAGCACGGAATCGTGGTCGTCGGGGTCGATCTGTTCGCCCGGCACGGTGGCCAGGCTCATCAGGATCCGCGCGATCCACTCAGCCACCTCCGCGCAGTCGGTGTCCGGGTGGATCTCGCCCTCGTCAACGGCGGTCTGCACGTAGGGCACCCAGAACGCGGCGATCTCGGGGATGAGGGCGAGCACACCGAGACCCACGCACGCGGTGAACGCCTCCGGCTCCTCCCGGCGCAGTTTGAGCACGAGCGCGCCCGGCGTCTCGGACTCCCGGCGGGCCAGCGCGACCGCGACGGCGATGCGCTCGTCCAGCCCCGACACCGCGTCCAGGCGCATCCGCGATTCGGTCCGGAACGCGTCGTTGAGACGGACGATCGCCGCGCCCAGCAGGTCGGCCTTGTCCGGAAAGTGCCGGTACAGCCAGCCGCGGCTGACACCGGCCACCTCGGCGACCTCCGACACCGTCGTCGCGCGGATCCCCTTCGAGACGAGACATTGTTCGGCCGCGTCGATCAGGCGGTCGCGCACGGTTCGGGCGGCCGTCGATGGCGGTCCGGTCGATTCGGGTGCGGTGTCCACGCTCACCGGTACATCTTCGCAAATGGGACTGGTTCTCTGCGGTACGCTGCCCGCGGCCGGTCGGTAGACACATGGCGGGATCTGTTCACAGACGGAGGGCGGGCGGTTGGTCGAGACCGTGCAGCAGTTGCTCCGGCAGCGTCGCGACGACGACGGGCTCGCCGTCACGTATCAGGGGCGGCAGTGGAGCTGGCGACAACACCTCGACGAGGCCGAGGCACAGGCCGCCGCGCTGCTCTCCGTCGCCGACCCGGACCGTCCGCCGCACGTCGGCGTACTGCTGGGCAACACCCCCGACATGCTCACCGCGATGGCGGCCGCCGGACTCGGCGGTTACGTGCTGTGCGGACTCAACGACACCCGCCGCGGTCAGGCGCTGGCCCGCGACATCCACCGGGCCGACTGCCAGATCGTCGTCACCGATGACCACAACGCAGCCCTGCTCCGCGGTCTGGACCTGCACGGGGTGCGGATCCTGGTGATCGGCAGCGAGGAATGGGCGGAACTCCTCGACGGGGCACCCGCGCTGACGCCGCACCGCGAGGCGTCGGCCGCCGACACCTTCATGCTGATCTTCACCTCCGGCACCAGCGGCGACCCCAAGGCCGTCAAGATGATGCATGCGATGGTGCTGCTCGCCGGGTCGGCTCTGGTCGGTCGCTTCGCACTGACGCCGGACGACGTCTGCTATCTGTCGATGCCGCTGTTCCACAGCAATGCCGTGCTCGCCGGCTGGTCGGTCGCGCTGAACGCGGGAGCCGCGATGGCGCCCGCACGCTTCAGCGCGTCCCGGTTCGTCGACGACGTGCGCCGCTACGGCGTCACCTACATGAACTACGTCGGCAAGCCGCTCGCCTACATCCTGGCCGGACCGCAGCGGCTGGACGACGGCGACAACCCGCTGCGGATCGCGTTCGGCAACGAGGCCGGTGACCGCGACATCGCCGAATTCGCCCGCCGGTTCGACTGCGAGGTCTGGGACGGCTTCGGGTCGACCGAGAACGCCGTCACCGTCACGCGCGAGGAGGGATGCCCGCCGGGGTCCATCGGCAAGGGCTTCCCCGGCGTGGCCGTCTACGACCCGGACACGGTGGCCGAGTGCGCCGTCGCCGAGTTCGACGGCCACGGTGCGCTGGTCAACGGGGACGCCGCCATCGGCGAGCTGGTCAACACGCACGGCGCCGGGATGTTCGCCGGCTACTACAACGACCAGGGCGCCACCGACGAGCGGATGCGTCACGGCATGTTCTGGTCGGGTGACCTGGCCTACCGCGACGCCGACGGGTGGATCTACCTGGCCGGCCGGACCGCCGACTGGATGCGGGTGGACGGGGAGAACATGACCACCGCGCCGATCGAGCGCATCCTCGGCCGCCAGCAGGCGATCCGGCAGGTCGCCGTGTACCCGGTGCCCGATGAGCACGTCGGTGACCAGGTGATGGCCGCGATCGTGCTGGCCGCGGGTGCGACGTTGACGCCCGACGAGTTCGGCGACTTCCTGGCCGCGCAACCGGATCTGTCGCCGAAGGCCTGGCCGCGCCACGTCTGGATCGCCGAGGCGTTGCCTAGCACCGCCACCAACAAAGTGCTCAAGCGCGAGCTCGTCGCACGGGGTGTCGAACCGGCGGGCCGTCGGCTGTGGCACCGCATCGGCCTGCGGTACCGGGTGGCCGGCGTCGAGGAATAGTGGTCGCCGAGTGGGCGTTTAGGCTGTTGGCGGTTGACCTGGCATAATGGACCGCCGACCCCTCGGTTCCGGTTCACGCCGCAGCTCCCTAGTTCGGGGAGGGCGACCCGGAGCCCACGATTGAAGAGGAAACCATGAAATCAGGCGTTCATCCTGACTATGTCGAGACCACGGTGCTGTGCGGCTGTGGTGCCACCTTCACCACCCGCAGCACGAAGAAGAGCGGCAACATCACCGTCGAGGTCTGCTCGCAGTGCCACCCGTTCTACACCGGCAAGCAGAAGATCCTCGACAGCGGCGGCCGCGTGGCGCGCTTCGAGAAGCGCTACGGCAAGCGGACCAAGTCTGCCGGAGCTTCCGACGCCAACTAGCTGACCGATCGGCGCCCGATCTGCTGCTGTACGAGCAGGCCGGGCGCCGTTTCGTGGGTGAGGCACGACAGCGCGAGGCAGAGGAGGCGAGATGAGTGACACCGCGACGGCGATCGACGCCGCCCTCGCCGAGCACGCCGAGCTCGAGCAGCGCCTCTCCGAACCCGAACTGCACGCCGACCCCGGTGCCGCCCGCAAGGTCGGTCGCCGGTTCGCGCAGCTGTCACCGATCGTCGCGACCTATCGCAAGCTCGAGACGGCGCGCGGTGATCTCGAGGCGGCGCGCGAACTGGCCGCCGACGACGCGTCGTTCGCCGCGGAGGTCGACGAGCTGTCGGCGACCGTCGAGCGGCTCGACACGGCGCTGACCGATCTCCTGGCCCCGCGCGACCCGCACGACGCCGACGACATCGTCCTCGAGGTGAAGTCCGGTGAGGGCGGCGAAGAGTCCGCCCTGTTCGCTGCCGACCTGGCCCGCATGTACATCCGGTACGCCGAACGGCACGGCTGGACCGTCACTCTGCTCGACGAGACCGGGTCGGACCTCGGCGGATACAAGGACGCGACGCTGTCCATCCGCAGCAAGGGCGACTCGGCCGACGGTGTGTGGTCGCGGTTGAAGTTCGAGGGTGGGGTGCACCGCGTGCAGCGCGTCCCCGTCACCGAATCGCAAGGCCGGGTGCACACCTCGGCTGCGGGCGTGCTGGTCTACCCCGAACCCGAAGAGGTCGAGCAGGTCCAGATCGACGAATCGGACCTGCGTATCGACGTGTACCGGTCGTCGGGCAAGGGTGGCCAGGGCGTGAACACCACCGACTCCGCGGTGCGCATCACCCACCTGCCCACCGGCATCGTCGTCACCTGCCAGAACGAACGCTCGCAGTTGCAGAACAAGGCGCGCGCCATGCAGGTGCTCGCCGCCCGTCTGCAATCGCTGGCCGAGGAGCAGGCGTCGGCGGATGCCTCCGCCGACCGCGCCAGCCAGATCCGCACCGTCGACCGCAGTGAGCGGATCCGGACCTACAACTTCCCGGAGAACCGGATCGCCGACCACCGGATCAACTTCAAGGCCCACAACCTCGATCAGGTCCTCGACGGCGAGCTCGATCCGCTGTTCGACGCGCTGGCCGCGGCCGACCGTCAGGCTCGGCTGCAGAGCGCGTCGTGAGTGTCGCCAACCGGCCCGCGACGATGCGTCAGCTGATCGACGCCGCCGCGGACGAGTTGGCCGC
>Ga0247757_10002109_pt1 | contig 10985 bp, 11 predicted proteins | sample UWRJL126311R4_FD_180929 | JGI IMG/M metagenome (GOLD analysis project Ga0247757, IMG submission 180929) | Plant litter microbial communities from Arlington Agricultural Research Station in Wisconsin, United States - UWRJ-L126-311R-4 | ecosystem: Environmental > Terrestrial > Plant litter >...
CTCTCCACTAGAAAATCTCGAAATAATAGCTATTGCGTAGAGCTCTAGAGCCTCAAGTTGTGCTGAGGTGTTTTTTCGCGAGGTGCGCATTGACTGAGGATGCGCACTGACTGCTGACATACGGTACTGCTTGCTGGAGAATATGCACTTTTTCGGCCAAGAATCGAAAGCACCGTTCTCTAGGCGTTAAGCTCAAGGTAAAAGTTTCAATAAATTTTAATTCAGACCCAAGATTTGGCTATTAACCTGCATCGCATCTAAAATATTATGCTAAACCGTAGCTCACATAAAGCCTAGAAAACTCCTGAGAAAGCATAGCGTATAGTTTTACAGTGATGCAGGGATCCAGGTATAGCAATGCTGAGGCTTTAGTCATGCACCATATGAGCCTATTTAGGTACAAAGGAGTCTTAGTAAACATTAAATATTTTTCACTCTTCAGGCCTCTGGCGAATATTGGATGATGAATCCAGCTCGACCGGTGACCCAGGAACGATGGTCACATTTCGAGAATCGAGCTCATGCGAATGATATTCCCCTGGCATCTCTTGAACCCCCTGACACTCCAGCTCTTGAGGTTTGTCCTCTACGAACTTCTCTTCTATCTTTCCATCTTCTACATCCGGAACAACAACACTTCTACGATCTCCTTCCGTCATTCGGGCCCCCTTCCTTTTCTTGACGAGAACAAAGATCAGAACAGCAATCATCAACGCTGCACCGAAACCAACACCAACACCAATTCCTGTTCGTGCCCCTTTAGTTAGGCTTTCTGTTGGATGATTTGTTTCCTTAGGTATAGTAGCTGTACCTGCAGGGGAAGGCGCAGGGGATGAACCTCCCAGAGTGCTCCAATCTGTCTTATACCGCTGTGCTAGCGATGAAACGTAATTTGTCGGGAATGATCTGAGATCCTGTTCCCTCCATCCAATTACAATCGGGTCAGCCGCTATAAAGCCTGAAGTGGCCGTGGATATGTTCGAGATGGTCGAGGTAGTGTACCCATCCCTCCCATACCCACTGCTGACAAAATTGATTGAATATAGCTCAAAGGCTCTTGATAATGATTTATTTTGGCTATCCAGATACGTAGTCAACGGCACATGAATCCGAAACGGTGTAGATATGCTACTGATACAGGCGTTCTGGAGTTCTGAACCGAAGGTCATGCCTCTGTTAAATGTGTCAGCTTTTTCCTTTACTTTTGGATTTAGTGAGCAGACTCTCTTACTCTCTACAACAGCTCCCTTGAAAATGCGTCTCGACAATATTGGATGTCATGGTAAGATGAAACTCAGTTACCTCCGCCACGGTCTGCCCATCGGGACAAATCCCAGGGCTGTAATGATTTGGAGACCCGTAAGGTAGGCATGAGATGTATAAAGGGTCTGTGGCAGGAAAACGAGGTAAAATTGTATTTGTTGGATTTGTACTAAAGCCTACAAAAGTATATTGCAGAGGATTGCTAGAACCAGCTGTAACTAACCGAAAATCAGCGGCTATATCCGTTCGCTTCAAGCACGCTAGCATACCGGACCCTTGCGCTGAGTTTGTTTTAGCCTGAGCCACAAAAGGAAATGCGGAGATCCATCTATCCACACACTGGCTTGGCGCTGTCCAATAGCTGGTCAGCGGTGCAATATCTTGAGTTCCACGACTGGATGTATCTGTGGTATATATGGTACTGTGCGAATAGTTGCTGGCTCCGGCTGGATCGACAAGCCAGGTGAAAGTTTTTGAAGTTGCCATTGCGGAATAAAAATCGAGTTTCGCCTCTGTTATATAGTCATGGGTCCAAACAAGGCTGAACACGACAGGGGTCAGTCTGGACCATTCACGCACACAGGACGATCGGCGCCCCTCAATGCATGCAGGGAGCATATATTGGCCAACATTTGCCGCGTCTAACACTTACCCTAAGGGGGCATGTGTTGCTGAACAATGAGGAAGGTGCGACCAATTTGGAAAACTCGTTGTTTCTGGTATTGAAGGAGTAGTCAGCAGAGCTGCTTCTTAATCACTAATGTCCTTCTATTGAGCAACCAAGCGCTTGACTAGTGAGCACAATTCTATTCCTGCTCGTTTCCTATATAAATCGGGTTATGGCGTCTCCTGCTCCCAGCACGCTAGTAGTTCCGAGCGACGATGATGAGGAATTAGGAAGAGGAACATGATTGACACGACGCTACAAATCCAATAAAAAGGGAATCCGAATCACAAGTATAGGGAAGAGCTGACTCAATCGATAAACCAAGCAACTCACAGAAAAGATGTCGAATTATGCTAATTTCAAGCCGACAGGCTGTAATAGATTTTTTTCTTACTTTCGTTGAGAGTAAAATGGTAGCCGAGGTTAGCATCGCATACTGCTGTAGGTATCACTACATGTATTTCCGTGGGTACGAAACAGATTATAACCCCGAATGTGACTTGGATAAGAAGAAATAATGGGCTTACCGTAGCTTGTAATGCCTCCTAGCACTAAAACACCTTAACGCAACTGGAGTAGCAGCAAATCATGTTACTGTGTGATTTGAAGCTTGATGCATATAAGATGCTCACGTAAGAGCATCCACGTATTAGCCGACAGTTATGGTTGCTCAAAGGCTTTGCATATTAGTGATGCGCCCCCATCAATTTAATTTAAGACATTGGAACGAGCCCTAGCAAATCCGACGATCCTTCAGTCGCCTGATATTAGAACTCATCCACTCATTTTAAAATAAAAACTGAATATATCTTGAGAAACTAGGCATGCTACCACTCCACCGACCCCGCCCTCTTCTTCCTTCCATCGTCATCCATAGCACCAACCCCTTTCATCTTCCTTTCTACTTCGTCTGCCTCCGCCCTTGCAACTGCCACTCTCCTAACCCTAACCTCTACCTCCCTCTTCGCCACCTCCAGCCTCGCCTCTTCTTCTTCCAGCTCTGCCTTCCTCAGTCTCAATTCCACCTCTGCGCTTTGCACACTATCTCTCTCTTCCTTTGACACTTCAACCACACGTGCGGGAAAGCGGCTGGAAGCTGGGGAACCTGATGGCTTAGCCAACAACGCCGAAAGAGGCGGCAACCTTGTACTCGACGCACTGAATGCCGTGCCTGGAGCGGGTGTAGGGAGCGTGTTGAGGAAAGCGGAGTATGGTGTTTTGAGGTCCGTTTCGATGCGCATACCCATCTCACTGTGACCTTTCTCATTCCCATTCCCGTCATCACTTACATCTTCCTTTATGTTTCCGTCGTTTCCGTTCTCTATATCTGTCGTTGCCGCTCCGACTCCTGTTTTCGATTGCAACCCCTCCTTCTCCTGCCCCACATCCCCCCTTATCGTCACCATCGGCGCACCCACCGTCTGCCCCTTCCCCACAAGTGCTGGCGCCTTTACACGCCCGTCCATCTGTGGTATTTTCAATTCAGGCAGCTTAACGGGCGGAAAATGCGTCGGCGATCGATGCACAATCGGCGCTGCAATACTATGGCGGAAGCGAGGCCTGCCATACATCCCCCTCGCCTCTTCCGTCGTCCTAGAAAACGATCTCGAAGAAGAAGGAAGTGGTTGTCTGAAACCCTGTCCCACGTGGTGGAACAAAGGCGGATGATGTCCTGCGTAATAAGAGTGGTGGCGTGGATGATACGACTCCGCGACGCTATAACTATGTCTCCAGCGGTGTCTATCATGCGAGAAATCTCTCGAAACAGATGAGCTGCGCGAGCTATTTCGATGGTGGACTGGAGGCCGAGAGGTCCAGGTAGGATGTACATCGACATCCCCCTCGTCCTCGTCCTCCTCATCTTCATCAACATATTTCCTCTTCCTCCCTTCCCGACCATCCCCATCTCCCCACTTCCTTTTCACAGCCGCCAAACTCTCCCGCCTTTCCTCCCACCTGCTTTCTCCACTCCCACCCCATTTCCCCAAATCCCCCTCTACAGCCCTCCCCCTGCTAATCCTCTCCAAACTCTCCACCGCATACTCCACATCGCTAACTTCCAGTCTCCCTCCCTCACCCCTCCCACTTTCACTCCGATTCCCATGTCTATCGTACTGCCTCCTTCCCCTCCCCTCCCCTCTCATCCGCGCACTAGCATACGTTTCCAGCAAACTATGCGCCCGCCCCCTCTGGCCCTGTGTTATATCCGAGAGACGCCGGAGCGCGGAGAGTATGGGACCGGTCCACGTCGAAGGATGGGCGCGCAGCGATTCGGGGATAGCCAGATGAGGAGAAGAGAGCGGTATGTCCCAGTTCGTGCATATGGCGGCGACAACGTCGTCGTCGTCTTCGTCGTGGTCGGGATCTGCGTGTTCCGCGTGCATTTTTTCGGCTCTATTCGTATTCGAGTTCGAAGCTGTGGAAATCGAGTCTACGGAAAATGCGGGACGAGACGCAGTTGTTGTGTGGTGGGGGAACCGGGAAAAAAATAACAATATCTGAAGTCTTGGAATGATTTTGCGGTTATTCGTACCTACTGCTTTCCTGCGCTACGCTGTGTTGCGGAAACCGTAGTGGAATCGTAGCTCCAAATTATCCTTCTAGATAGCCAGAAAGAAAAGAAAAAAAGTGGGGCAAGGCCTTGTATTGTAGATGGTTGCTAGGCTTGTTGCACATCATCTGTCTTTGTTCCGTCTTCTTTGTAGTGCAGCAAGCCACATGACTCCTTTGCCTGCTCCACGTTCCTATAGTCAAGACTGACGGATAAAGGTTGACAGGGGGGGGGCTAAACAAAGCAGACCAGCTCTGAAAGACAAAATGATGCCATCAATCAAAAGTACTAGAAAGCTAATGCCAAAAAAAAAAAAGGGAAAAAGAAAAGAAACCATGAATCCGCAATGGTCTCAGAGACAAGTGACAGCCCTCGCCTACATAGATGTTCTTGACCCCATCACCCTCTAAATTTCTAAATATTCAATTCACTAGTGATCCCTATCTGACTCTCTAACTGATGTGCTTCACTGCGACGCGACTTGAGGCAAGCACACCTGGTTGGAAGTGCAAGAAGTAAACTCCGTCCTACCACCACACGCCGGCTGTACACGTAGGGATAGATAGATACCCACCCGCTCATCTGACCGTTCCCCCCTGGCGCTACTTTTACCTTTTTTTCTCCCTGACATCACGACCCAAGTTCATCCCCGATTCACACGATACCAGAAGGCGGGAGAAACTACAAATATATGCGTTGCCACAGATGTTCCCTCCTGAATGTTTAAAAAAGCGAAGAATCTTCAGAATCAAAGAGTACGAATAGCCAGCGCAGTTTTCATGTACAGCCCCCCTTCTCACCTCCTCTCACCTCCTCTCCCCTCTCCCCTCTCCCTCACCGTCCCGTCCCGCCCAACCCCCCAAAGACCCTCTTGAACACCCTCACCCCGTTGTACAAATTCACCAGCCGCAGCCTCTCGTTGTCGAGATGCGCGCAGTCGCTCGCCTGCCCGATGGGCAGATGGGCGGCCGGGGCGCCAAATTCCTTTTCCAAGAAGCGGATGCTGGGGATGGAGCCGCCCTCGCGGATGTACAGAGGCTTGCGCAAGCCCTCTGATGATGACGATGATGACGATGACGATGATAACGATGGTTTGGGTCTGGGTGTCGATGCCGAGGGAGAAGTGGTAGTAGGAGGGGTGGAGGACGACGAGGGAGGCGAAGAAGAGGGTGCAGGCGTAGGGAGAGAGGAAGGATCCTCGGCCGACCCGTTGGCCAGAGTATTAGAAGTGGTGGGCTCGGGGCGAGCTTCCGCCGACGAGACGGGGGTGAAATAATCCGTCGTCGTTGTCGTGCCGCCGCCGCCGCCGTTGTTGTTGTTGTTGTTGTTGTTGTTATTGCTGTTCGTTTTAAAAGATGCATGGGCTGCGCTTCCCCTTCTCCTCAGCGTCGGCCCCCACACCTCCATGATCCCCTTCTCGAGCGTTTTGAAGATCTCGTTGGTGAAGTCTCCCAGCCACGGCTCCGCCAGATGATCGATCGTAACCCTGAGCCTGTTCTTCGAGTCCAGTACCTCGAACTCTTCCTCCAGAAACTCCCTCAATGCCTTCGCGACCTCCTCCGCCTCTTGATTCGGCACGAGCCTCAGCGACAGACTGGCCTTCGCCAGCCTGGGAATAATGGTCGAATTATCCGGCCCAGACGTCTGGAAGCGGTGGATGGTCAGACTCGCCTCGCGCCACCTGCGCATCAGGCTCTGCGCAAGCTCATCCGGATCGCCAAGGTCTGGATTGCCTTCGAGCAGAGTGTGCGTGATTTCCGCATAGAGGCGCGCTTCGTCGGATGTGAGGGGTAGTATGGGGTCGTAAAAGTTCGGGACTTGGATTTTGCCGTGGGGGCCGGTGAGTTTGGAAAGCAGCATAACGAGGTCCTTTAGGGGTTCGTCGAGGAGCGCGCTACCGTCGACGCCCGAATGGAGGTCGGGGTGCTTGCTCTCGATTTGCACAGTGGCGTGGATGACGCCGCGCAGGCCGTACGTCAGACAGGGGACGTGGTCGTCGAGCCAGTAGCTGTTGGCGAGCAGAATCCAGTCGACGGGGCCGATGAGGTCTTTTTTGGCGCGGACGGCGTCGGCGAAGCCGCGCGAGCCACTCTCTTCTTCACCTTCGATGAGGAAAACGATGTCCGAGTCGAGGCTTTGCTCGTTGGCCAGTTCGTGGGCTGCGTAGATGGCTGCCATGATGGGGCCTTTGTTGTCAGATATGCCACGGCCGTAGAGGTAGCCGCCCTCGCCAGTCAGAGAGAAGGGGTTGTGCTTCCACTTGCCCTGGTCATCCTCGGCTGCAATGACATCGTAGTGGCCATAAAATAGAATCTTCTTCCGCGACGCTGCCGTCGCAGGATTTCCTCTAAATTTTGCGAAGACGATGGGATTGTAGGGCTCAGCTGTGTTCAGCATCTCGGTGACTGCGCCGAAGTTCTGGAAGACGGAGCGAAGATACGAGGCGCCTCTCCGGCAATCGGCACGGTATTTTGGTAATGAGGAAACTGTCTTGAAGGAAACGAATTGGGTGAGCGATTCAACCATCAGATCTAGACAATTAGTTTGAATACAGTCTCGGAAACGTAGGAATCTTACCGTTGTTGCTCCGAGCGCTGGCCCCAGGTCCGGCACAATCTTGAACTTCCCATATGACGATGGTATTGTCGTTGCCGCCGGTGACATAGATAGGTTTGCCATTATAGCTGGTGAATGCCGAGGCTAGGACGAGCCCATCAAGGGCTTTGAACGTAGACATGGGTTCATAGTGTTGGTTGTATTTCTATGCTCCATTAACAAAATTGCATACAGTTTGCCGAATCGACATACCTGCACCAAACCAGACAAACCGCCCGCAAAGAGGGAACCGCCTCCCAAGCTCAACGTCAAGACGTCTCCTGTATCGGCTTTTAGGCTCCTGACGAGTTGCCTGGTCTCCAGGTCCCAGACGTTGACCTCGCCGTCGAAGCGTCCGCTGTAGAGAAAACTGCCATCTCGAGCCAGGGAAAGAATAGACTCGCCCTCCTCTCTGCCGTCTTCTAACGTGCAGATGCTCGAGATGGCCCCTCCGCTCTCGGAGTCAATTTTCCACAGTACGATGCGACCATCGCCGCCGCCCGATACAAGCACTTCCTCGAGAGGTGCTCCTGGGAGGATGCCCTGGCCCAACAGCATGCAATAGACGTATCCATAGTGCGCGAACTGGTGAATGTCCTGCTTGTCAATCTCCAGAAACTGGCCCCCGACTGCGTCCCTCAGAGCGACGTCAGCGCCCTGGGGTCTTGGTGTGGATACCCCTCCGGGGCCGGTTGAGTCAAAGAAGCGGTTCTTGCGCTCCGAGGGATGCGATGCGAGATTCGGTTGCGGGCGTAGGTCTTTTTGCTTCAGGTCGTACCACTGGAGTCGTCAGACCCATTCCAGACTGGAATCCACGCACGTACCTGTATGCTGGTGTTCTGTGCACCGAGGTACAGCGTCCTTTGTTGGGACGAATATGCGAGACAGAAGATGTCACCCACGTCGTACGGGGACCAGAGAGCGTACAGGCGGCTAAAGGTCGAGGTTGACCAGACCTGGGAAATCAGTTGCTGGGCCGGTGGGGGCAGAAGGGGTGGGCTCACGTTGACAATTGGGTCCGTGGCGCTGGAGAAGAGCAGCGACTGGTCCTGCGACAGCGACAGACTCAACACGCTCCCTCGGTGGCCCTCGATGACTTTGCGCTGCTCGTACGTCTCGAGGCTGTATACCTGGCTCCTCTCAGTCCCAAGCTCCGCGCAGCTCCCTCACGTTGACATACCAGAATCTCGCCTCCCTGGGTGCCTGCGAAAATGTACCGGGCGGAAACGGCGAGGGCGAGGATGGACTTGTCGTGCCTCATGCGATGGGCGAGGACTGGCGCGTGGCCGTCGCTGGGCGGCTGGGTCGGGCGGCTGGCGGCCTCCATTTCGGCGGCATGCTGGGGGAGCTCTGCCATGGAATGCGTCAGCGCGCAAGCATCGCGAGCTCGAGAAGGCAAATGACGAGGGGCGTCGGCGAGCGGAGCGCGCTAGCGGGCGGGCCGACCTCAGACTGTGGGGTTGATTTGAGGCCAGGACAGGCCATGGACCAAACCTCAGCACTCCTGCGACAGGGACGTCGCCCTATCCAGGAACCTCCCCCCTCAAGCCAGGCCAAGCCCCTGCGGATACACCATGCTTATCGTGCTGGAGGGAAGCGTACCTGATACAGGCGACTGCCTGGCGCCCGACGAAATGTCCCTCGACGTTATCGAACACATGGTTCTGTCAGCCGCGCTGCACGCAGACAGCAGATGAATGGGAAACTGGCATTCGACGGCCCAGCTGCGTATCACCTTGTGCTTTGGCGCGCGATCATCACCATCTTCGGGTCCAGCATGTCCAGGCGCAGAGTATAGAGAAGAAGAAGAGGAGGAGGGGGAGGAGCTGAAGGCGGGTGCCTCATGAACATTGTCCGAATCGGAGGCCTGGAAGCCCGACATGCTCATCTCACCGCTTCGGATCAACCCTTGCCGGCAGCGTGCGTGCGAAAAAGGTGCGATGACGAGCTTGAGTGATATGGTTGCGCGATTGATTCGCAGTAAGAAATTCCCCGAGCATGGCATGCATGCTGTGCTTTTCTTTTTCTACTTTCCATGTGCGCTGCTGGACGCTGTGGCACGGTTGCGTGTCTCTCTCGATTCAATACCATATGCACGTTCGACGCCACGGCAAACCGACCGAGCCTGGTGTCTCGCTCCGGAGACAGGACATGGCAATGGGTCTGTCTCCAGCTTGTTCAAGTGGCTGCTGCTGCTGCTCCCGCGGCCGCTCGTCTTTGCTCGATGGAGGCTGTCCCGTGTGCATTGGCCAGGTAGGGGATAGAATATACGTGTCTAGTAGAGTTGCTTTTGCAGCCGGTACGGGGTGACTCGCACGGGGCGTGGGTACCAGTTGACGCACGTTGTCGAGTTGGACAGGGGCTGTTTTCGATATTCATCATTTGAGTCGCGCTATTCGCGAAATATGCCTTGCTGGCGTTGTCCAGCGATTGCTTTTGTAGGTGGTACGTGGGTGACTTGCGCGGGGTACGGATGCCAGTTGATATGCGTTGTGGAGCTGGACAGGGCATTGTGTGCTACCACAACTACTACAGCCGCAAGAACAGCAAAGAATAACAAGTGCCCTGCCCAGAATTCCACCTGGAGAACTTCTGTTTCTTTGGACTTGACGCATCACACGCTTCTAGGCTTTTCCTAGCCGCTCGCCATCCCCCACTGAGCCACAATACCCAGCTCAGCTCGCTTTCGCCCGTGACTCAATTCAAGCCATTGTTTTGCCAATTAGAGACGCCCTGCTGCCAATGCGCCCTGGCGGCCCGGCCTGCACCCCAGCTTCCCAAGTCGGCGTGCGGCTCGCCGGGGAAATGCAGAAACGTAGGCGCTGCATATGGTTTACCATGTATGAGGCGGGCCCAGTGCCGACAACCATCCAATGGGGGGGCCGGATCGTGCTGTAGATGGGAGATGTGTGAGGCGCGCAGGGGAAACAAGAGTCGACGTCGCCAGCACCCTGTGCGATGCGTCGTCGCCACTGCGGCATTTCTCGCGCGTCTTGCTCGGGCAAGAATCGATTGAACGCAGCTGAAGATGCAGTCTGGTCGCCGTCGCAGTGTCAGTCGCAGTGCCAGTCGCAGCGCCAGTCGCAGTCCCCAATGGGCAAAAGAGGCGAGCACCGCACCCGCCACAGCCGTGGCGCAGTTCCTTTTGGCTGCCGACAGAGACCCTGGGTCGATCATGGCAACCCAACCCGGGCCGGACGACAGCAGGCAGGACAACGGCGACTCCAGGAAGCAGTGCCATACCTTGGGCAGCCATGATGGCAGCAGGCCGGGCCCGCATGCATGCACCGTTGCGTCGGGCATGCGTAGGAGGCTCTCGCGTTGGATGCGCCGTCGTCCACTCCCGCCTGCGACACGTTCCCAGGCCATGCAGCCATTCACTGCGCGTCCGGGGCCAGCCACCCCGGGGCGCCAATCGAGGGCCGGCGATGCACAGGCGGCGCACGATGCACAGGCTGCGTGTTGCTGCACGGCGCGACGCTGCCCGCAGAGACGGCCGCTGCGTGCTAGCGGCTCTCCGAGGTCGAGTGACAGGGCGACACGCCAGCAAACCACAATCTCGTCCCGCCTCCTCCCCCTCCCCATTGCCAGCTCAGAACCTCGCGCCGTCGCCCTGGCCAGCGCCCGCTGCTGAAGCCCGCGAACCCCGTCCCCGCCCCAGCCACCCCTGCCGAGTCGCTCTCCTGGTCCTGGTGCGCCGTTGCGGCCATGACTGGAGTCTTGCAGCCGCCTCACTGCTGCTGTTCGCGCCCTCACGATTCCCACGCCCGTTCGCCGTCGCGCCCAGCGTTTGCTGACTCCGCGGCCGCCTTAAATAGCGACGCGAGCGCGGGTGTCTCGCGGAAGTGGATAAAGCGAGGTGGACCTGCAAGCATTGATCATTCCTGACCGCCTCTGCTGTACTTGTCC
>Ga0247757_10002110_pt1 | contig 10978 bp, 7 predicted proteins | sample UWRJL126311R4_FD_180929 | JGI IMG/M metagenome (GOLD analysis project Ga0247757, IMG submission 180929) | Plant litter microbial communities from Arlington Agricultural Research Station in Wisconsin, United States - UWRJ-L126-311R-4 | ecosystem: Environmental > Terrestrial > Plant litter >...
TAACCCTTCTTCAATTAATCTATGCATGTGAAGTATTCCCATTACTTTTCTTTTCTTATCTGTAACTATCAATTGTGTGATTTTGTTCTCTTCCATTAATTCCAGCGCTGTTCTTGCAAGTGTGTTCGGCGGAATCGTCTTGGGTGAGGGATTCATCAGATCCTTTGCCTTCAGCTTGCTTATCACTTTTTCAATTCCCGTCATATTTTTTTCAAGCAGTCGGCGTATATCACCGTCTGTTACAATCCCCATTAGCCTGCCCTTTGTTACAACGCAGGTACAGCCAAGTCTTCCCGATGATATCGAGTAAATCACATCTTTAATATTGGCATCGGGTGCAATCATCGGAGTGTTTTCTCCGTTTAAAATATCACTTACCTTTAGTAATAATTTTTTTCCTAAAATTCCTGCAGGATGGAACTTTGCAAAATCATCCTTTGAAAAATCTCTCTTCTGTAATAGCGCAATTGCGAGCGCATCTCCCAGCACAAGCGTTACCGTAGTTGATGATGTCGGCGCAAGGTCATGCGGGCACGCTTCAGTTTTTACCGAAGCGTCTAAAACTATATCTGAAATTTTTGCAATTTCTGAATTTGTCTTGCCGACTATTCCTATAATTTTTGTCTTAAGATTTTTTAATACAGGAATTATCTGCGTAACTTCACTTGTATCACCGCTCTTTGAAATTAAAATCACAATATCCTCTTCACGCAATATACCAAGGTCGCCGTGTACGCTATCCGCCGAGTGTAAAAATATCGAATACGTTCCCGTCGAGTTGAACGTCGCAACTATCTTCTGCGCAATGATGCCTGATTTACCAATGCCTGTTACAATAACTTTGCCTTTGCATTTATAAATAGCTTCAACTGCAGCGGTAAAATTTTTTGCGAATTGAGCATCGTTGAATCTGCTTTCAAGCGAAGTTATTTCTTTCTTTTCGATTGAAATTACTTTCTTTGCATTCTTTATAATATCGTTTTGTGACAATCTCTTAATGCTTAATTAAATAATTTTGACTTAAAAATATAAACATAATTTATGAAATTAGGTATAATACTCGTTTAATAAAATAACAATAATTATAAGATAAATATGAAAAAAGGTGATGAACTTACGCTTGATGTGATAGAACTGAACTCCGAAGGTAAGGGTGTATGCAAAACCGAAGAGGGTTTTGTGATTTTTACCGATAAAGTCCTGCCCGGCGATACTGTGAAAATTCAATTAAGAAAAAAGAAGTCAAACTACGGCGAAGGCAGACTTATTGAAATTATTAAGCCATCTGAGTACAGAATTGACCCGCCCTGCATTTACTTCGGCACATGCGGAGGATGCAAAATACAGAATTACGTTTACGAAAAGCAGCTTGACTTCAAAACAGAAGCTGTGCGAAATGCATTTAAAAGAATCGGCGGATTTGAAAATCTCGAGATTCCTCTTCCAATCCCCAGTGAGCATATTTTTTACTACCGCAACAAAATGGAATTTTCTTTTTCCGATGACAGATGGCTTACGGCAAAAGATGTAGAAGAGGAAGAACTTACAGGAGTGCCTATTGATAAAAGATTTGCGCTAGGCTTGCACGTCCCACGATTTCATTCTAAGATAGTAGATATTCATGAGTGCTTTCTGCAATCGCAGGTGTCAAACAGAATATTAAATTACACACGTGATTTTTTCAAAAGCCGCGGACTTAGCATTTATTCTACTGAAACACACTCAGGCTACTTGCGCTTTCTTCTTATCCGTGAAGGGAAAAATACAAACGACATTATGGTTTCGCTTATCACCTATGATTACAAAGAAGAATTGATAAATGAATATGCTGAAGGATTGAAGAGTGCTGCGCCCGAAGTAACTACATTTGTAAATGCCATCTCAGAAAAAAAAGCTCAAGTTGCTTTCGGCGATAGCGAAAAAGTTATCTTCGGCAAAGGCTACATTGAAGAGGTACTTAATAAAAATAACGGAAGAGCGTATAAATTTAAAATCTCGCCTAACTCATTTTTTCAGACTAACTCAAAGCAGGGAGAAGTTCTCTATAACATTGCTGCCAAAGCAGGTGATTTTAAAAAAACCGATAAGGTATTGGATTTATACTGCGGCACGGGCTCCATTACAATTTTTATTTCAGATGAAGTTGCAGAGGTGAAAGGCGTTGAGCTTGTTGAAGACTCAATAAAAAATGCTTTCCAGAATAAAGAATTGAACAACGTTACCAATGTAGATTTCGAGCTCGGCGATATAAAAGATTTCCTACTTTCCAAAGATGTTGTTGAGCTTCACACATACAATAAAATAATTCTGGATCCTCCTCGTGCAGGACTTCACCCGAAAATTTGTGAAATACTTGCCGCATCAGATTTTGAAAAAATAGTTTACGTTAGCTGTAACCCTGTCACACAGGCGCGTGACCTGCAAATCATCTGCTCACAGGGAAAATATAAAATTAATACCGTGCAGCCTGTTGATATGTTTCCGCATACATATCATATAGAGAACGTTGTGGATTTAGTGAGAGTGTAATAAATTGAAACCTTTTCAACTCTTTACAGTCATAAAGCATTATGACAAAAGAAGAGTCTCTCTACGCTGCCCTCACGGCTTTGACAATAAGTTTAATTTGTTCATTTGCATTAGGCTAAATTCTCTGAGGATTATTTGGGTTTGCAATTATTTTTGTGAAAGAAATTTAATATTTTAAAAAAGCTAACTTATTATAACCGGCTTTTTTATTGAATTAAAAGTTCACATTGCAAAATACGCCCCAAAACACCCCGCAAGCTCCAAGGCAATATACTCCCACAGAAAAAGCATATTTAGAAAAATCTAAGTTCGATAGAATTTTATTTATAATAGGCTGCCTGTGCTTTATTATTTCTGCTGTGCTTGCATTAACTTTCTCTGGATTTACAACCACTCCTCAGAGCGAGGTGAAAGTCGTTCTTATTCCCGATGAAGAAACACTTTGGTATATCAGTATTGTATGCGGCTTGCTCGGCGGCGGGCTGATGAATTACAGAAAATTTCTTGCTGCCGTTCCTGCGGGACTTCTTGCAAGCCTTGCCATAACCGATATTACTCTTGCGTATGTTTCATTTCGTCAGACGGTTTATATGCTTGAGATGTTAATACCGCTTACTGTTGGAAGTATCATTGGGGTCTGGGTTTATAAATTTTTCTACTGGATAATTTATAAGAACAGGTAAATTTAGTTAAATAAAATTAAAAGGAATTTTACGGCGTGAGTTACTGTTTACAATTTCAGTAATAAACTATAAAAAGGAAAAGTAGTAATGACAAAGACCATATCAAAACCCGGGAAAAGCAAAGCTGAGCTTCTCGCATCACTGGAAAAATTAAAAGAGAGATTCAAACACGAAATATCAGGCAACGATGTTGAAGTTACGCAGATAACGGATGGATATAAAATACGAGCAGAAAAAAGATTCATAGTTAAGTTTCACGTCGATGCTGAAATAGTTGCGCGCGATGGAGAGTATGAAATTACATGGGAAACCAACGCTCCGAAGAGTAAAATTGAAGATGCTATGGTAAGAATAGAAGATTACCTGAAAGATTTATAATTTTTTCAATCTATACCTACTAATAGGGTACATTCGATTTGTTATAAAAATTAATCTTATTATATTAAAGCAGGATTTCAGGAAGTCCTGCTTTTTTTGTATGCGCTTTTAAGAAACACAGATTTTTATGATAAATATGATTTCACAGATTCTTCGTATTATATCTTTAAAGGATTTTCTGAGAATAAGTACGTCTATTTTTAAAAGATAGATTATCTGTGTCATCATAAGAGTCTTATTAATCTGTGTTCCCGGAAACCGAAAACAGAATGCGACTTTTTTCCGACTTTTTTAAAAACAAATTTTTGAAGTGTTGTAAAAACAGTATCAGTATTTTCAGAATGCGACTTTTTTGCGACTTATTCTTGTTGTTGGTCTGAAGACCAACAACGGATAAATATCCGACTTTTTAAAAAACAAAAATTAGAAGTGTTGTAAAAACAGTATCAGTATTTCAGAATGCGACTTTAATGCTACTATTTTTAGAACACTATTATCAGTTTCATCATAAAAATCATATTCATCTGTGTTCCTTTAATCACAGAACAAACCGACTTTTTTCCAACTTTTTTAAAGAGAAAAATTAGAAGTATTGTAAAAACAGTATCAGTATTTTCAGAATGCGACTATTTTGCGATTATAAAGATGTAATTGCCACGGCTTTTAAGCCGTGGTTAACAAGTTGCACAAGTCATCCCTTTAGGGCAACATTTGCCTAAAGGCATTTTAATTTTGTTTATCCACGAGCTAAAGCTCGTGGCAATTATATTGAAAGTAAAACCCGACTTTTTTCCGACTTTTTATAAAAATGAAATCGCAGTAGTTTGTATTTTCCATATTTAATATCATATGATAGAAGCTAACGAAAGAAACAAAAAAGTAAGAACGCTCAGATGGTTCAGAAAAATTCACAGAGTTACGGGTATTTCGCTGCTTGCGTTTTTTCTGATTGTTGCTATTACCGGATTACTTCTTGGGTGGAAAAAACATACAGGCGGTGTAATCCTGCCGAAATCATATAAAGGCACTTCAACCGATTTAAAGGACTGGCTGCCTTTCGATAGCCTGCATAAAAATGCATGCAAAATTTTCCGCGATTCTATTTCGAGCACGCTTTCATTAGATCTTGAAAGAATAGATGCCCGTATGGATAAAGGAATGGTGAAGTTTGTTTTCATAGAAGGCTTCTGGGGAATACAGCTTGACGGCGCCACGGGAAAACTTCTGCACATAGAAAGACGACGTTCTGATTTTATAGAGAACATTCACGACGGTTCAATACTGGATTATTTATTTAATACACAGGATGAACAGCTGAAAGTAGTTTATACTTCTACAATGGGACTTGCATTGCTAACTTTTGTGTTTACGGGATTCTGGCTGTGGCTGGGTCCTAAAAGATTACGACGCAAAGAAAATAAAGCTGAAATTATTGCAGATAAAAAACCGGGAAACCGCTCAAAAAATGAGAATGTTACAAAAATGTTACAATGGGTACTTATCGCTGCTATGAATGCTTATGCAGGTCTTTCAACAGAATTGGAATCATTGGCGGCTTTGGTTTAAGCAATGAACAAAACAGAAAAACCTTCGTTATTATATTAAGAGCTCTTTTCAAACTTAATCACACGGTTATGAAAAAAATTTATTTAGCTTTAATAGTCCTCAGCTTTTACTCCCTTTCACTTAATTTTAGTTATGCACAATCTATTCCATCAAAAGTTGACTACGATGCATTTGAAAAACTGGTCGGGGAAGTAAAAGAGCACAGGCAAACTAGACTGCTGCCGCTTAATGATTTTATTGCAGAATCAAAAAAAGAGAATGTTATTATTTTAGATACACGTTCAGATGCAATGTATAATGCAAAGCACATTGCAGGAGCTGTGCACATTAATTTTTCTGATTTTACACAGGAGAATCTTGCACGCATAATTCCATCGTTCGATACCAGGATCTTAATTTACTGTAACAATAATTTTTCCGATGATAAAGTATTTTTCCCGACAAAGACAATGGTGCCGAATCTTAATATTCCGAAAGGAGATGTAAAAGAAGATGTGAAGAATGATTTGGGAAATCTCAAAATAATATCCCCTCAAGTTAAAGAGATAACATTGGCTTTGAACATACCTACATATATTAATCTTTACGGATACGGCTATAAAAATGTGTATGAGCTATCTGAGCTAATCAGCGTAAATGATTTGAGAGTTGTTCTTGAAGGCACTGCAGTTTCGATGAGGTAGGGTTCAACTTTATCCCGATGAAAAGAATCGGGAGTGACCCAAAGGGTACCCCGTTTCGTTCAGCATTGTTCATCAACTAAGGAAAATTTCCAGTGTTGTTTTTACAGCATCGGGCTATATAAAACCCGTCAAAAATCCATCAGAGAATGCTTACCCAGATACTCTATAAATATTGATTTTGGTCTCGTTGGTAAACTCCTGTTTTTTTAGTAACTCCAAATTTAAATATAAACCAACTATTATCAGTAATTTAAACTGAATATTTCACAAATCATTAAAAATGTCAAGAAAAATGGCGTTTTTTGATTGAATTTGAGGGGTAAAATGTCTATATTTGTAGACACTTTGTAGGGTGGTGAAACTGGCAGACACACCGTCCGGTCTCGACGGCGGAGGTTCCGGGAAAAATTTTCTCATCCACGGATGAGAGGGCTAACTACTCCATGAAGGTTCAAGTCCTTCCCCTACAGCGTTGTTACAAAAAAGGGTCATTCGAAAGATGACCCTTTTGTATTTAACTTAGTTAATGCGGATAACCCGCATTTTTTATATTCGCCCGTGCAGCAGCTAAGCGCGCAATCGGCACTCTGAACGGCGAGCAGCTCACGTAGTCAAGTCCGAGATTGTGGCAGTACTCAACCGAATCCGGCTCGCCGCCATGCTCTCCGCAGATACCTATTTTCAAATCCTTCCTTACTTCTCTTCCCTTGCGTACAGCAAACTCCATTAATATACCAACACCATCGACATCAATCGATTCAAAGGGGTCGCGCTGTAGAATCTCGTTTTCAATATAAGCCGGAAGGAATGAACCCGAATCATCGCGTGAAAGTCCGTATGTCATTTGTGTTAGGTCATTCGTCCCGAATGAAAAGAACTCAGCGCTTTGCGCAATCGCACCTGCTGTAATAGCAGCACGTGGAATTTCAATCATAGTTCCTACCAGATAATTGAACTTCACCTTCTTCTCTTTCATCACCTGCTCGGCTGTTCTTCTTATGATTGCTTCCTGAAGCTTGTATTCGTTCACATGACTGATAAGCGGCACCATGATTTCAGGTATCACTTTTATTCCTTCTTTATGAACTACACACGTTGCTTCAAATATAGCCCGCGCCTGCATCTCTGTAATTTCAGGGAATGAAATTCCAAGTCTGCATCCTCTGTGGCCTAACATAGGATTGAACTCATGCAGTGAGTTAATCTTATATTTGATCTCATCCACAGTCGTACCGATCATAACTGCCAGCTTTCTTATTTCAATTTCCGTATGAGGAAGGAATTCATGCAGCGGTGGATCAAGCAGCCTTATTGTAACGGGTCTCTGCTTCATCACCCTGAAGATCTCCACAAAATCTAATCTCTGATAAGGCAGTAATTTTTCCAAAGCTTTTTTTCTTCCTTCTTCGCGATAAGCAAGAATCATCTCGCGTACTGAATCAATTCTATCTCCTCCGAAGAACATATGCTCTGTTCTGCAAAGTCCGATGCCTTCTGCGCCGAACGCAACAGCGTTTTCAGATTGATCAGGCTGGTCAGCGTTAGTTCTTATTTTTAATCTTCTGTGCTTATCAACCCACGTCATAAATTTTTCATAAACACCATATATTTTTGAATCCTTCGGCTTGATGGTCTTATTAATTAACACCTGTAAAACTTCAGATGGTCTCGTTTCAAGCTGGTCAACAATTACTTCGCCTGTTGAACCGTCAATTGAAATGTAATCACCTTCTTTTACAATATAAGGTTTGCCATCAACTTTCATTGTCTTTAACAAATAATCTATCTCCAGCGGTCCGCATCCAGCAACGCAGACTTTTCCCATCTGTCTTGCAACAAGCGCTGCGTGTGATGTCATTCCGCCTCGTGATGTTAAAATTCCCTCTGATGCATTCATACCGCGGATATCTTCCGGCGATGTTTCTATTCTTACTAAGATAATCTTCTCGCCTCGTGCCTTGGCGTTAACGGCATCGTATGAATTGAAATATACTTTTCCGCATGCAGCGCCCGGACCTGCATTCAATCCCTTCGCAAGAAGTCTTCCGTTCTTTATAGCATTATCCTTTTCTTTTAAATCGAATATAGGTCTGAGCAACTGATTCAACTGTTCAGGGTCAACCCTCATCACAGCTTCTTTTTCCTTGATAAGTTTTTCTCTTACCATATCAACTGCAATTTTTATAGCAGCGGGACCCGTACGTTTACCCACTCTGCACTGAAGCATATACAATGTTTCTTCTTGGATGGTGAACTCAATATCCATCATATCATGGTAATGCAGCTCAAGATTTTTTCTTACTTTTTCAAGCTGATCATATACTTTTTTATTTTCTTTTTTGAGTTGAATTATCGGCAGCGGAGTTCTGATGCCGGCAACAACGTCCTCGCCCTGCGCATTCATTAAAAACTCACCGTAGAATTCATTATCTCCATTGGATGGATTTCTTGTGAACGCCACGCCTGTGCCCGATGTATCACCCATGTTTCCGAATACCATCGCCTGCACGTTTACTGCCGTTCCCCATTCAACAGGAATGTTATTTAATTTGCGGTACACCAAAGCTCTGTCATTCATCCATGATCTGAACACAGCGCCTACAGCTCCCCATAATTGCTCCATCGGGTCATCGGGAAAATCAAATCCTGTACCTTTTTTAATAGCTGTTTTAAACTCTGCTACTAAATCTTTTAAATCTTCACTGGTAAATTCCAAATCATCCGTATATCCTTTTGCTTTTTTGCGGTGCTCGATTATTTCTTCGAACGGGTCAACCTGATGCTTGTCGGTTGATTTCAAGTCAAGTACAACGTCTCCGTACATCTGCACAAATCTTCTGTATGAATCATAAACAAATCTTGGATTCTTTGTTTTCTTGATCATGCCTTCGACTGTCTTATCGTTCAGTCCAAGATTTAAAATCGTATCCATCATTCCCGGCATTGAAGCGCGAGCACCTGAACGGACAGAAACCAGCAAGGGATTTTTCACATCTCCGAACTTTGCTCCCATAGTTCTTTCCACTTTTGCAAGCGCAGCAAGAACTTCCTTCTTTAATTCCGGGGGATATTTTTTATGGTTCTTGTAAAAATATGTGCACACTTCGGTCGTTATAGTAAATCCTGCAGGCACGGGCAACTTTATATTGACCATCTCTGCAAGGTTTGCGCCTTTTCCCCCGAGGAGGTTCTTCATTTTGGCATCGCCTTCGGCTTTTCCCGCCCCGAAGTAGTAAACGTATTTTTTCGGCATAATAAAATTAGTTAGAATTTCTGAATTTGTTTGTTGGAGTTTTTATTTTGTTTAGTTAATTATCCGAGCAGCCACTTATCCAAAACTTTTCTCTGTTCATCACTCATATTTTCAATTTCTTTTATTTCATATTTCGGTATGCATGCGCCGGGTGTTAACTTTAACTCCTTCATGAGTCCTTTTCTGTTCACAAGAACTTTCAGCTCACCTGCTTCAAAATCTTTCAATCGTTTTTCATAATCAGCTTCAACGCGAACGTCATTTATTGAAATCAATTCATCGCCTGTGTTAAGTCCTGCTGAATACCCGCAGCCGCCATCATAAGTTTTCGTAATAATTATTCTTCCCGCGGAAGGCGCGGTTTCAATATCAAGAGTAATTGTATCTTCACTTGCATTCTTTGCTTCAAGTCCGGCTTCTTTGAAGTATTCAAATAGTGGAAGCTCGTCAGTTCCGAGTAAATATTTATTCCAGAACTCGGTTAAGTCCTTACCTGCAAGTCCTTCACAAATTTCTTTTACTCTTTCGTTTGTATATCCGTGCAGCGGATCTTTTTTATAATCTTCCCATAGGGCTTTCAAAGCATCATCCAATGATTTATTGCAGTCAGTGCTTTTTATAATTTCTATGTTCAGCATCAGCGCAACAAGCGCGCCCTTGGTGTAATACGACACCTGTGAATTTTTTGAGTTCTCATCTTGTCTATAGAATTTTATCCATGTATCATAGCTTGAGGCAAACAGGCTCTGATTAAATCTTCCCTGGAAGCGCATTATATCGTTTACTTCTTTTTCAATGAACTCATAATATTCTTTATTATCCAGCACGCCGCATCTTCTTATGAAAATGTTATCGTAAATGCTTGTCCATCCTTCAGCAACCCAGAGTCCCGTAGTATGGTTTTCGTTATCATAATCAAACGGTCCTAGTTCGGATGGCCTTATCCTTTTTACATTCCATAGGTGAAAGAACTCATGCGAGACGAGTCCTAAAAACTGTTTATACATTTTTTCATCTTTGAAAGCCCAGCGCGGGAACTGAACTGCGAACGAGTTAAGATGCTCAAGTCCCCCGCCTCCTTTTTCAACAAGATGATTTATAAAAGTATAATGCTTGTATGGAATATCACCGAAGAAATTTATCTGCTCCTCGGCAATGCGTTTGAAGTCATCTATAAGAGTTTGTTCATCATAATTTCCTTTTCCTGTTAATGCTATGTAGTGTTTAATTCCGCGAATTTCAAACTCAAGCACGTTCTGATTTCCTATTTCTAGGGGAGAATCAGCAAGCACATCATAGTTTTCCGCTTCGTATGAATCGCCAACTTTATCTAATCCTGTTGAAATTTTCTTCCAGCTTGCATGCGGATTTATCTTCACAACACACTTATTGCTTTCCAGTCCTTTTACTGACATGAAAACATTCGAGCAGTTTATAAAAGCATGTTCGTCGTTTATCTCGCTTGTTCGGACAGTGAGTTCATTACAGTAAACTTTGTATCTTACTGTAATTGATTTCTCTCCGGCGGTTTCAACTTTCCAGTGGTTCTTTCTAGTCTTGAACATGTTTAGCTTTTTTCCTGTGGGGGAAAGAACTTCTTCGTTCTGAACCTGTCGGGCAAACTCGCGAATCATATACGAGCCGGGAGTCCATACAGGAAGAAAAAAAGTAATTGAATCGGAATTTATATTTGTAATATTAATTTCTACTTCGCAGTAGTGGGTTTCCGGTTTCGGAAATGAGATTTTGTAATTAATTGATTCTGACAAGAAGTAATTTTTTGAGTTTTACTTTGGACAATTAATGAAGGTGAATACTGTACGTATTGTTTTGTGTATCTATATATTATATATCAAGAAAATTTTGTTCTTCTTCTTTAAAAATTT
>Ga0247757_10002111_pt1 | contig 10973 bp, 8 predicted proteins | sample UWRJL126311R4_FD_180929 | JGI IMG/M metagenome (GOLD analysis project Ga0247757, IMG submission 180929) | Plant litter microbial communities from Arlington Agricultural Research Station in Wisconsin, United States - UWRJ-L126-311R-4 | ecosystem: Environmental > Terrestrial > Plant litter >...
CGAAGCGCCTTGATGACCATGTCGGCCGCGGCCTCCGGCACCTCGACCAGCGCGAAGCGGTCGTGGATGGCGATCGTGCCGATGTCCCGCCCGCCGAGCGAGGACTCACCGGTGATCGCCCCGACCAGGTCCTGTGGCCGGATGCCCGCGCTGCGGCCCGCCCCGATGAACACGCGGGTGGTCTCCCCCTCCGGACCGCGCCGGCCGCCACCGGACCCGCCACCCTGGGGGCGCTTGCCCTGGTAGCCGCCGCCGGACCGGCCGCCCGCGCCGCGGTCCTTCCCCGACGGCGCGGTGGCGACGGGGATGTCCTCCTCGTCGTCGGTGCTGCCGCTGCTCGCCTCGTGGGCGAGCTTGACCGCCGCGGCGGCCACGTCCATCACGTCGAACTCGTCCGAGAGCTCCTCGATGACGCTGCGCATCGGCCCGAGGTCGTCCTCGAGGATCGACTCGCGCAGCGCCGCGCGCGTCAATTCCAGCCGGCGGGCGCGCAGGTCGGCCACCGTGGGCACGCGGTCGATGGAGATCGTCTGCTTGGTCAGGCGCTCGATCGCCTTGAGCATGCGGTGCTCGCGCGGCTGGGCGAACGTGATCGCCACGCCCTCGCGGCCCGCCCGGCCGACCCGGCCGATGCGGTGCACGTAGGCCTCGGGCGCGGCCGGCACGTCGTAGTTGACGACGTGGCTGAGCTGGTCGATGTCCAGGCCGCGGGCGGCGACGTCGGTGGCGACGAGCAGCTCGGTCGTGCCCTTCTTGAGCCGGTCGATGACCCGCGTGCGCTGCTCCTGGCTGATGCCGCCGTGGAGCGACTCGGCCCGGTAGCCGCGGCCGTTGAGGGTCTGGGTGACGCTGTCGACCTCGGCCCGGGTGCGGCAGAAGACGATCGCCGCGGCCGGCTCCTCCTGGTCCAGCACGCGGGTCAGCGCGGCCGGCTTGTGGGCACGGGCCACGATGTAGGCGCTCTGGCGCACGCGCGGCGCCTCGCCCTCGGGGCGCTCCTCGCGGGCGAGCTTGATGCGGACGGGGTCGCGCAGGTGCCGGCGGACCATCTTGTCGATCCGCGACGGCATCGTGGCGGAGAAGAGGACGGTCTGGCGGGCCTCGGGCGTGCCGGAGAGGATCGACTCGATGTCGTCGGCGAAGCCCATGTCGAGCATCTCGTCGGCCTCGTCGAGGACGACGACCTTCAGGCCGTCGAGCTTCAGCGAGCCGCGGGCGATGTGGTCCATCGCCCGGCCGGGCGTGGCCACGACGACGTCGACGCCGCGCTGCAGCGCCTTCAGCTGGCGGAAGATCGGCTGGCCGCCGTACACGGGCAGGACCCGGGCGCCGAGCTGCAGGCCGTACTTGTGGATCGCCTCGGACACCTGCATCGCCAGCTCGCGCGTCGGCGTGAGGATCAGCGCGACGGGCTCGTTGCCCTTGCGGCCCGCGACCACGCGGTGCAGCAGCGGCAGCGCGAACGCGGCCGTCTTGCCGGAGCCCGTCTCGGCCTGACCGAGCAGGTCACGGCCCTCGATCAGCGGCGGGATGGCCTCGCGCTGGATCGGGGTCGGCTCCTCGTAGCCCAGCGCGGTGAGCGCGCCGAGCAGCTCCGGGCGCAGCGCGAGATCGGCGAAGGTCGTCGGCGACGACGGGGGCACGGCGGGAGAGGGGTCGGGCACGGAGGATCCTTGGTGGCAACGGCAGAGGGGGCGGCGAACGGCGGCACGCCCCACCCACACGGTACATCGACCCGCCCGCATATGCTGGCGCGTGCAATGGGGGCTCCGGGCACCACACCGCCGTCGACGGCCCCCGACCGGGGCCGGTTGGTGCTGCTCGCGCTGATCCTGGTCGCCGCGGTCGCCAACCTCAACCTGTCGGTCGCCAACGTCGCGCTGCCCGACATCGGCAAGGCGTTCGACGCCTCCCAGACCGAGCTGGACCTCGTCGCGGTCGGCTACTCGCTCGGTCTGGCGACGTCCGTCCTCTACCTCGGCGCGCTCGGCGACCGGTACGGCCGCAAGCTGATGCTCGTCCTCGGCGTCGCCCTGTCGGTGCCGGCCTGCCTCCTCGCCGCGTTCGCCCCCTCCGCCGAGGTGCTGATCGGCGCGCGCCTGCTCGGCGGCCTGTCCGCGGGCATGGCCTACCCCACGACGCTGGCCCTCATCACCGCGCTCTGGAGCGGCCCGGAGCGCACCCGGGCCATCGCCCTGTGGTCGGCGCTGGGCGGGGCGATCTCCGCGCTGGGACCGCTGCTCGCCGGGGCGCTGCTGGAGCACTTCGACTGGGGCTCGGTCTTCCTCGTCACCCTCCCCCTCGCCGCGATCGCCCTGGTCCTCGCCGTCCTGCTCGTCCCCAGCCACGTCAACGAGGCCACCAACCCCGTGGACAACCTCGGCGGCATCCTCTCGGTGATCGGGGTCGGCGCCCTCGTCCTGGCCATCAACTTCGCGGCGGTGCCCGACGAGGGCGTGCTCGCCGCCGGGCTCGGCGCCCTGACGCTCGTCGCGGTGGGCGGCTTCGTATGGCGCCAGCGCCGCGCGCGCTTCCCGCTCTACGACCTGGACGTGGCGGGCCGGCGGGTGTTCTGGGTCGCCGCCGCAGCGGGCATCATCGTCTTCGGCTCGCTGATGGCCGCGATGTTCGTCGGCCAGCAGTTCCTGCAGAACGTCCTGGGCTACAGCACGCTGGAGGCCGGCGCGACGATCCTCCCCGCCGCGATCGGCATGATCATCGTCGCGCCCCGCTCGGCCAAGCTGATCGAGACCCACGGCTCGCGCTTCACGCTGATCGTCGGCTACCTCTTCTGCCTCGCCGGCTTCCTGGTCATGCTCGTGCTGTGGAAGGAGGGCGTCGGCGTCGTGGGCGTCCTGGTGCCCTACGCGCTCGTCGGCATCGGCGTGGGCTTCGCGGGCACCCCCGCCTCCCACGCGCTCACGGGCTCGGTGCCCGTGCGCAAGGCCGGCATGGCCTCCGGCACCGCCGACCTGCAGCGGGACCTGGGCGGCGCGGTCATGCAGTCGGTGCTCGGCGCGCTGCTGACGGCAGGGTACGCGGCCTCGTTCGCCAAGGCGATCGGGAACGCCCCGGACGGCGACCAGGTCTCCTCCAGCGTGCAGACCGAGCTGGAGAACTCGTTCTCCAGCGCGGCCGCCACCGCCGAGAAGTACCCGCAGTACGCCGACCAGATCGTCGCCGCGGCGAAGGCGTCGTTCGTGGACGGGCAGAGCTGGGCGTACCTGGCCGGGGTGATCGCCATCGTCGGGGGCCTGGTGCTGGTGGCGCTCTGCTTCCCCAAGCGGGACCGCGAGAACGCGCTGCTCGCCGAGTACCAGGCGCAGGACGAGGCCGCCGAGCGTGCCGAGGAGGCCGCCGCCGCCCGAGCCGCCGTCCCCGCCGCCGGCTAGGAGAGAATCCCCGCCGTGCTCGGACAGCTCATCCCGCTGGCGGTCCTGTCGGCGATCACCAGCCCGACCGCGGTGGCCGCCGTGCTGGTCATCCTCACCCGGCAGCGGGCGTTCGCGCTGCTGACGGCGTACACCGTGGCCAGCGTGGCCGCCTCGGTCGCCGTGGGCATCGCCATCGTGCTGCTGCTCGGCGAGGCCGGCACGTTCGATCCCAAGCACGGCACCGAGGCCAACCACGTGCTCGACGTGGCGATGGGCCTGATCATCCTGCTCAGCACCGCGTGGATCGTGTCGGCCAAGTCCGCCCGGATCCGCGCCCTGGCCCTGGAGAAGCGGCAGGAGCACAAGGCGCGCAAGGCCGCCAAGCCCCACAAGCCGAGCCGGACGGCCGAGATGCTGGCCAAGGGCTCGGTCGGCGCGGTCGCCGTGCTCGGCGTCGCGATGCACATGCCCGGGCTCATGTACCTCGTGGCGCTGGCCGACATCGCCCACGCGGACCTCGAGGTCGTCGAGGCCCTCATCGTCCTGCTGATCTTCAACCTGATCATGCTGCTGCCGATCGAGCTGCCCCTGCTGGCCTACGGCTTCCGACCCGAGTGGACCGAGCGCACGCTCAAGCGCATGAACGCCTACGTCCACGCCCACGAGCGCGCCCTGCTGCTGTGGGCGGCGGTGATCGCCGGCGGCTACCTCATCGTGGCCGGCCTGATCGGGCTGCTGGGCGGGAGCTAGCCTGTGCCGATGGACGACGAGCGCGCGCGGCGCGGCAGCGACTGGCAGTCCGGGCTGATCGTCGTCGGCGTGATGGCGGCGATCATGTGGATCGTCGAGATCTTCGACCAGATCTCCGGGGACGACCTGGACCGGTACGGGATCCAGCCGCGGGACGTGGACAGCCTGCCGGGCATCGTCGCCGCGCCGTTCCTGCACGCCGGCTTCGACCACCTGATCGGCAACACGATCCCCTTCCTGATCCTGGGCGCGATCATCGCCCTCGGCGGCGCCACCCGGGTGCTGCTGACCACGGCGATCATCATCCTCGTGGCCGGCGTGGGCACGTGGCTCATCGGCCCGACCCACTCGGTGCACGTCGGGGCCAGCGGCGTCGTCTTCGGCTACGCCGGCTACGTCATCGCCCGCGGCGTGTTCAGCCGCAGCCTGCTCGAGCTGGCGATCGGCGCGCTCGTCGTCGTGCTCTACAGCAGCACGCTGCTCAGCGCGCTCGTGCCGACCCAGGGCATCTCGTGGCAGAGCCACCTCTTCGGCGGGATCGGCGGCGTGCTCGCCGCCTGGATGCTCGACCGCCGGCGGGAGCCGGACCTGCCGCTCAGCGCAGGATCTCGACCAGCAGCACCCACGCGTTGATCACGGCGCCGATCAGCGCCGCGACCACCCCGGCCAGCAGCCAGTAGAGCCCGCCGCCGGCCTCGGCGATCAGGCTGGCCCCCGCGAGCGCGAACGGCACGGTCCCCGCCGCCGTCAGCGCGCGGTTGGCCAGGCGGCTGCCGCGGGTCCGCTGCGACGCACCCTCGGACTGCAGGACCAGCCGCCCGATCACGCCCACGGCGAGCAGGCCGGTGACCAGGAGCTCGATCCCGAGGGCCGTGGTGCTCTGACCGGGCGCCAGGCCGAAGATCGAGGCGACGACCGCGACGAGCAGGAGCAGCACGGTGGCCAGCGCCCGGGCGGGCACGCCGGGGAGCTTGAGGATCCGCTCGATGTTGATGGACACCGCGACGAACACGAGGCCGGCGAGCGCGGCGCCCGCGCCGGCCACCGCCACGAACAGGTCCGACCACTCCTCGATCCGGTAGGCGGGCTCGAGCATCGCGAGCGGGCGCAGGGTCGGCGGGACGATCGTCAGGCGCTGGCGGTCGTCGGCGCCGCCGGCTTCTGCTTGGCGACCATGCGCCAGGTGAGCCAGAAGCCGATCGCGAACAGCGGCACGCCCATCGCGGTGCGGGCCACGCCGAGGGCCACGACCGAGTCGGCCAGGTAGAGCGGGAGCTGCACGACGAGGCGCAGGAGGAAGAGCCCGGCCCACAGCCAGCTCGCCCGCTGGTACTGACGGAACCGCACGGGATCGTCGCGCCAGGTCATGCCCTCGCCCTGGATCTGCCCGACCGCGATGCCGATCAGCGGCCGGCGCACGAGCGCCGAGACGATGAACGCCGCCGCGTAGCCGACGTTGGCGAGCAGGCCGGGCAGGAAGAAGTTCTTGGCGTCGCCGCTCTTGGCCGCGATGAACGCGGCGAACGCGACGCCGACGAGGCCGGTGATCGCGTGGCGCGGGGTCTGGCGGCGCACCAGCCGGGCGATCGCCAGGACCAGGGCGACGGCCACCGCGACGATGGCCGAGGCGTTGGTGTCCGAGCCGGTGACCGTGTAGGCGATGACGAAGGCCAGCGCCGGCAGCGACGTCTCCAGGATGCCCAGGGGGCCGCCGACCGTCTCCATCAGGTCGGGCGCCTGGGGGCTGGCGAGCTCCTCGGCCTCTTCGTCGGGGAGCAGATCGGGGTACTCGGGCATCCCGCCCAGTATCCCTGACGCGAGCCGTCTGTACAGCGGGTCGTCGCGACCGCGCTCCCCGAGCGCTATTCGCTGTCGGTGTTCTCGTTCTCGTAGCGGGTGGTGAACGGCTGGCGCACCACGCGGCCGTCGGGGTACGTGACGGTGCGGGTGACGGTGATCGCGAAGTCCCCGCCGTCGACCTTCTCGCGCGGGCCGGCCGTGGCCTTCACCTTGCGGCCCCCGTTGTCGCCGTACAGCGTGACGGTCACGCCCTCGTCGTCGTAGGCGGTGCGGATGAGGATCGGCGCGTCGGTGTTGTTCGTCCACTTCAGGTCGATGTCGGGGTAGTTCAGCGTCCCCTCGCGGCCCGGCGGATAGCGGTCGATGTAGAGGCTGTGCGGCTGGTGCGTGTCGAGCTGCAGGCCGGCGAAGTACGCGGCGTTGTACATCGTGGTGGAGAACTGGGAGACGCCGCCGCCGACCGACGGCTCGATCTTGTTGTCGGCGATGAACGGGGCCTCGACGTACCCCTTCTCCTTCGTCCGCTCGCCGGTGAGGCCGTTCAGCGAGAACTGCTCCCCGGGCGCGATCTCCGTGCCGTCGATCGTGCGGGCCATCTGCTGGATGTTCGTGACCCGGGGCTGGCCCGCGACGTACGGCGTGGTGAACGTGCCGATCTCGGAGTCGACCTTCTCCGCCGCCGCCGTGGTGATCTCCGGCTCGGTCGTCTTCGTGTCGGCCCGGACGGTGTGGGTGCCCTTGCGCACCGCGGCGCGAATCGCCTTCTTCAGGTCGTCCTGCTCCAGGGCCCGGCCGGTCTGGGCCTTCTTGGCCACCGTGACGTCGGCGGGGACCGGTGACCAGGAGACGTCGTCCTTGCCCGCCTCGGACTTCGGGCCGCGCGCGTCGGCGCTGAGCGTCGCGTCCTTGGCGGGGCGGTCGACGTGCTCGGCCACGCGCTCCACCAGGGCGGCCAGCTGCTTGTCGTCCACGCCGAGCCGGGCGCTGCGCCCGCCCTCCCGGCCCTCCAGGGCCAGCAGCTTGGCCTGCTCCCCGGCCCCGAGGACGTACGGCTCGACGCCCGAGGCCGCGAACGTGACGCGCAGCGGGGTCTTCAGGTACTCGGTGGCGTCGTCGGCGAGCTCGGTCAGCCGCTCGGCCGGAACGGCGGGGACGACCTCGAGCGGCACGGCGATCGGCCCGCGCTCGCCCCTGCGCACCTCGGCCTTGATCCGGCGGGCCAGCGCCGGACGGTCGACCTGCCGGCCGGGCCGGGACACGCTCGTCGTCACCTTTCGGGTGTCGGGGTCGATCTCCAGGGCGCCCGGGAACGGATCCTCGTCGACCTGCCCGGCGACCTTGGCCACCGCCCGGGCCAGGACCCGCTCGTCGAACGTGTCGTCGACCGGCACGTCCCGCGAGGACACGAGCCCGGCCAGCGTGCTCGGGATGCCGCCCAGGACCCCGTCGCGGCCGGCCTGGACCGCGGCGCGGGCGGTCGCGGGCACGTCGACGCTGTAGCCAGCCGAGGCCGGCGTGAGGCGGATCGTGTCGCCGCCCGCCTCCAGCCGCAGGCGCCGCTCCGCGCTCAGCACCGGCTCCAGCGTGCGGCGGATCTGCCCCTCGTCCCGGCCGGCCACGCTGCGGCCGACCACCTCGGTGCCGGGCAGGGCCTCCCCACTGTGGCTCTGACGCACGAAGAAAGTGACGACCAGCGCCAGGAGCACCACGCCCACGATCCCGAGCACGGCCATGCCGGCCGGCCCGAAGGGCAGGCGGCGCGACGGGCGATCGCGCTCGGCGTCGAACGGGCGCGGGGGCCGGGGTGGGCGGGGACGGCGGGGCTGGACCTCGGGCATGCGTCACGACAATCTGCCACACCGGGCGGGCGGGTCCGGCCGGTACCCTGCGAGACGATGGTGGTCAACCCCGACGATCGGCGCCGGTTCTTCAAGGAGCTCCTGGCCGAGGCCGCGGAGAACGCGAAGCAGGCGCACGTCACGCTCGGCCCGCTCAGCCCGCTGAACAAGCTGGAGCGGCTCGCCTCGATCGGGCTGCCCCCGGACGAGCCCGCGGAGGATCGCCCCGCCTGGATGGACCGGGCCACGATCCGCGCCCGGCCGGCGCAGCGCACCTGCTCGCTCGACGACCTCGTGCGGCTCGCCGAGACCGAGGGGCTGCACGAGCGGACGGACGCCATCCGGGCGCTGGCCCGCCACAGCGTGCGCCTCACCCACCGGGCCGCCGGGGCCTTCGCGCCCTCCGGCCACTCCCGGCTCGGCGGCGAGCCCGACCTCCCGGAGGGCATGCGCTGGCCGACCTGGCAGGGGCTGCAGCTGGAGTTCCTCGGCCAGATCGACCTCGCCGACGTGTCCTTCCCCGGCTCCGCCGAGCAGCTGCCGCCCGAGGGCCTGCTCCTCTTCTTCTTCGACGCCGACGGCAGCGCCACGGGCCGCAGCCCGGACGACGTGGGCGCGGCCCGCGCCATCCTCGTGGAGCCCCCGGCCCCGCGCGAGGACGACTCGCTGGCCGAGGACCTGGGCTCGCCGATCGATCTCACCGTCGAGCTCGTCCTCCCCCGCGTCAAGTCGGCGGCGGTCGCCGCGCTCGGCCTGGCCGCCGAGGAGCGCCAGGCGTGGCGCGCGCTGCGGCTGAGCCTGGCTCGCGCCCAGGGCGTCGGCCCCGACGGGGACGGCACCGCCCTGCCCGCCGTGCACCGCTTCCTGGGCTACGCCGACGAGACGACGGGCGACATGCCGCTCACCGCCGAGCTCGTCTCGCGCGGCTTCGACCTGAGCGGCGACGCCGAGCCCGAGGACGAGCCGTCCACGGAGGACCGGGCGGGCGCCGACCCCTCCCGCTGGCGCCTGCTGCTGCAGCTCTCCGTGGACGACGAGCTCGACCCCTGCTGGGCCGACTTCCAGGACCGGCTGTACGTGTGGATCGACGAGGGCTCGCTGCGCGACGGGACGCTCGCCCCGGTCGTCGCCTTCCCGCGTTAGCGCGCCCCCGCCCGCTCCTCCACGATGTCCGCGGCCTGCGGCGCGCCCCCGGCCGCCGCGATGTCGGCGCGCATCGCGGCCAGGGCCCGCGTCGTCGCGGGGTCTTCGACCAGGTCCCGGACCGCGGCACCGACCGCCTCCGCCGTGACGTCCCGCTCCGGCAGGTGCCGGCCGAGGCCCAGGGCCTGGAGCCGGCGGGCGACGACGTGCTGCTCGGCGATCTGCGGCACCGCGACGATCGGCACGCCGCACGACAGCGCCTCCAGCGTGCCGCCCATGCCCGCGTGGGACACGAACGCGGCGGCGTGACGCAGGACCGCCAGCTGCGGGATCCAGGCGTGGAGCTCGGCGTTGGCGGGCAGCGGACCCAGGTCGCCCTCCTCCACGTGCCGGCCGGTCGCGAGCACGACGTGCCAGTCCGTGCCGGCGAACGCGTCGAGGCACGCCCGGTAGGCGGCGGGCCGGTCGGTGTAGGCCGAGCCGAACGAGACGAGCAGCACCGGGCGCCCGGCGCGGCCCGCGCCCGGCGGCGGCGACCAGCCGCCCTGGAACGCCCGGTCGCCGAGCATCGGCCCGACGAACGTGCACTGCGGCGGGGAGGTGTCCGCCTTCGGCTGCAGGGCCCGCGGCACGCAGACGACGCTCCGCCGGGGCGTGAGCAGGTCGGTGAACGTGCCCTCGTAGCCCTCGGCCTCCAGCCATGCCTGCACCGCGGCGGGGAAGCCGGCGTCGGGCGGCGGCGCGGAGCCCGACGCGCCGGCGTCCGCGGCGGCCTCCTGGGCGCCCGGGTCCCAGGCGAAGTCCTCCTCCCACCCGTCGTAGGCGACGAACGTCGGCGACAGCTGCAACGCCGGGATGCCCCAGCGGTGGGCCAGTACCTGCGCCGGCCACGCGCCGATGTCGTAGACCACGACATCGGGCCGGTCGCCGTCGTAGGCGGCGAGGATCTGCGGCAGGACGGCGGCCGCCTCGGCGAGGAAGGCCATCATCTCGCCTCCGGGCTCCGTGACCTGGGCGCCCGGTCCGTCCGCCCACGCGGGGGTCGAGACGTACGGGACGACGGTGGCCCCCGCCGCGGCGATCGGCCCCGCGAACGCCGCGTTCATGGCGTAGGTGACGCGATGCCCGCGGCCCGTGAGCTCGGCGACGAGCCCCAGGCCCGGGTGGACGTGGCCGGAGGCCGGGATGCTGAAGAACGCGACGTGCAGCGGGCGCATGGGCTCAGGCCGGCGTCAGGTCCTTCGGGGCGGCCAGCCGGTCCAGGTCCAGCGCGTTCGGCGGCGGCTCGATCTTCACCGGCACGTCGTAGCGGCTGTACTCCGTCTCGCCGCGTCGGGTGGTGGACTGCGGGTCGCCGCACTCGCGGTCGATCTGCCCGCCGGGCCGGCGCCGGCCGGACTGCGTCTCGCGCTGGACGAGCGGCGCGCCCCGCGCCGCGGTGTACAGCTCGCTCGGGCTGCTGCCGGGCAGCCTGCCCGGATCGCGCAGGACGACGACGGGCTTGCCCCGCCAGCGTCGCTCCCCCTCGTTCGTCACGCCCTTGGCCGTCGAGCCCTTGCGCAGGCACGTCGCGATGTGCTCGGGCTCCAGCTTGTCCAGCGTGTCGCGCAGGCCGGCGGCCGCGGCGGACGGCGCCTTCACCCACCGGTCGGAGAGCAGCGAGAGGTGCGGGGCGCCCCGGCCGCCGATGTCGTCCCAGTAGGCGCGGTTGGCCTTCATGTACGTGTCCGCGCCGAGCACGACCACCTCGACCCGCCGGTCGCCGGAGCGCAGCCGGCCGCGGAAGCGCCCGTCGGCGGTGACGTCCGCGACGATCGACGAGGGCCCGTCGTCGTCGACCTGCTCGCTCTCCACGTGGTAGGAGCGGACCTTCTCCATCGCGTCGGCGGTGGCCGCGAGGACGTCGCGCGGCGTCTTGCGCGCCAGGCCGGACCGCCGGACGGTGGTGGACGGGCCCGTCGTGGTCGTGCCCGACGTGGTCGTGCCCGACGTGGTCGTGCCCGTCGTGGTCGTCGCCTCGTTCGCGGCGGTGGCGATGCGGCTCAGCGACGACTCCCCGCAAGCGGCG
>Ga0247757_10002112_pt1 | contig 10965 bp, 11 predicted proteins | sample UWRJL126311R4_FD_180929 | JGI IMG/M metagenome (GOLD analysis project Ga0247757, IMG submission 180929) | Plant litter microbial communities from Arlington Agricultural Research Station in Wisconsin, United States - UWRJ-L126-311R-4 | ecosystem: Environmental > Terrestrial > Plant litter >...
GCCCGTACAGAAATCCGGCAAAGCTCTCGCTGAAGCGTGAGAGGCTCTCATGCATCAATTGCAGTGCCAGGAAGTTTTGCTCTAGGTCGGCCATTGCATCGCTGAGCTCGGCGAAGCCATCCTGCAGGTCTTCGAGTGGGCTGGTCGCAGAGGTGTAGGGACCACGGGCGCGTGAGACCGAGTCACGTAGAGAGGAGCGCGACGAGGCACGGAGAGGGGTCGTGGGTCGGGAGCGCGGACCTGGGGACTTGGACCGTGGACGACGGATTGTGGAGGGCGGTGTTGCCATGATATAATGCTTTCAGATATTTAGGATGATATGAGTAGCTGAACAGTGTGTGATACGTCAACCAAGCATATATCACGTTTTGGTGGTCGCACTTTGCTGAGTGCAATGGTTGCGCAGATATCCGAGCGTCGAGCGCGTTCAATGTCTCTCGCGTGTTTATCCTGCAGCATTGTGTTTGGAGGGGTCACATCCTAGCCTTGCCAAGCAGCAATGACGATACCGGCAACCGAGCCCTACTACTGTGTTTTCATTTCTCGACTCGTCCCTCATCTGTCCGCTCTATGCGCATGTGCTCTGACAATTGCTGATGATTCGTTGCGCTCCCGACATCTTGCCTTAACCCTCTAAACGTCGCTCTCCGGCCGGCTCGCACGAGTTCACTCCGCCCCTCCGCTCACTGCCGGGATTGCAGCTTACACCTTGTTCTACTACATGTCCCTTCGGGTTCGCGCACTAGGACGATTGACATATAGCAACTCTGCTTTCACATCAGCGAGGCGTCGTTTACCTGAGTTCTCCGCTGCAAAGCAGCAGTCCCGAGTTGGTTTCGTGCCCCACGCCCACGGTTTCTCCGTCGGATTCCACGCGCATCATTGGCGGCCATCGAGCGTGAGCAAGCCTCATAAACAGAGCGGTTTAGGATACTTTACAGCCTTTATTCTTCTGGGCATTGCGGTCGGCGGCGCACTGATCTATCCTCGCGTGACCGAGTCTTCTACCGCAAAGAACAGCGAAGACCATACTGCGCCAGTGTTCCACTACGATAGTTATACAGATTCATTCCTCATAATGGCACCAAATACACCACCCGGACGGCCGGGAACGCTTACCCCTGAGCAGGAGGGAAAGCTGCGCGAGTTGTGGGCGGCCACGATGAAGGTCTTTGGAGCATACGAGGCAAGTCCCGTCGAAGTCAACGGCGAGGAAGCCCCGGCCTCGACTGCGCCCAGCGAAGCAACGGAAAAAGATGGCAAGAAAGAGAAGAAGAAGAGCAGGCTTCATGTTTTTAGGAGGAACAAAGGCGACAAGGGGGAACAGTCAGAATCTGCTTCCGGAACCTCGACACCTGCGTCATCTACGCCGGATATCAGCACCATTTCGATATCCGCTGAGGACGATAAGCACGGGCAAAATAAGGAATTTAGAGATGCCATAGCGAATACAGCCCCTGAAGATCTCCGCAAGGCTTTCTGGAGTATGGTTAAGTTGGACCATCCGGACGCACTACTCCTTCGGTTTTTGCGCGCAAGAAAGTGGGATGTGGATAAGGCGCTTATTATGATGATCTCGACTATGCACTGGCGGCTTGCCCAGATGCATGTCGATGACGATATCATGAAGAACGGTGAAGAAGCGGCTCTGAAGGAGAGCAAGAGTAGCGATCCTAAGGTGAAAAAGGAGGGCGAAGACTTCCTGATGCAATTGAGAATGGGAAAGAGCTATCTTCACGGACTGGATGCCGAAGGACGGCCCATGTGCATAGTACGGGCAAGACTGCATCGAGCCGGCGAGCAATCCGAAGCCAGTCTGGAACGTTTCACCGTCTATACCATCGAGACGGCAAGGCTTCTGCTAAGGCCACCAATCGACACTGCGGTAATTGCTTTGCTCATCCCCACATCACATAATCCATGCTAATCAATTGGCTCTAGACAATCGTTTTCGATATGACCGACTTCTCCATGGCTAACATGGACTACGCCCCCGTGAAGTTTATGATCAAGTGCTTCGAAGCGAACTATCCAGAATCCCTCGGCACCGTGCTCGTCTACAAAGCCCCTTGGATCTTTAATGCCATCTGGAACATCATCAGAGGTTGGCTCGACCCTGTTGTGGCCGGAAAAGTGCACTTTGCCAAGAACGTCGAGGAGCTCGAGAAGTTTGTGCCCAGGAAGCAGATCCCCGCCGAGCTGGGCGGTGATGAAAAGTATACCTACGAGTATGTTGAGGCCAAGGAAGGCGAGAACAGGAAGATGGAAGCGCAGGCTGAGAGCGAGAGATTCAGGACAGAGAGGCAGGAGTTGGTGAGCAAGTACGAAAGCGCGATTTTGGACTGGGTAGCAGAAGGAGATGCAGGCAAGAGCTTAGATGAAAGGAGAAGAGAAAGAGACACGGTGGCTGAGGGGCTGAGGGTCAACTACTGGAAGTTGGATCCGTACGTCAGAGCGAAGTCGCTGTATGATCGGATAGGGCTCGTCGGGGAGGGCGGCCAACTCAACTTCTATCCTGACAAAACCAAGGAGAATGCACCCCCCGTTGCTCCCAACCAGCAAACAAGTGTAGATGATTTGGATTGACATTAGCTAACATCTAGTTGGACGGGAGCATGTGGACTGTATATGGGCTGGTCGTCGAATGGGAAGGATTGGTTGGCATTCTCGTCATATGGGTGTGGACAACGAGCAAAACTATGTAGCTGCTCGGCTTGATATTTCTCAGCGTCGTAAAAAAGACCAAGTAGTAATAATAACCAGTCTTGTTCCTCTGCAACGGATACATATCCTTCGTGCCCGTAGCAACGAAAATCTCGTGGAGAACTAAGTATGGAAGACAGGGTCTTCTAAACCCTTTAGTCGGGACCCATGGCTGTCTAAAACCCTCTTCTGCCCGTAATACAGTACTTTGGAAGGCCTTCCAAGGTAATTCTATATCCGACATGCTGATTCTCTATACGAGCACGACGCACGTCTGCGGCTTCGCGCATGCACAACACTCAGTCACTGGCCCTGATACTGAGACCCCAACACTAACGTGCCCAATTATCTCTTACCTTGCTGTTCCACGATCCCACGCTAGGAGTCCACTCAGGGTCTCCGCACGGTCCCAAGCCCATGCAGCACAACGCCACGAGAAGACCCTTCTTTTGCCTCCTCTGCCCCTCCGTCGTCTTCTGCAGGAGCCCTTCGCTCTCCCGCCCTGCGCGCCCCTGGCGCTCGTCCCAGAAGCACATCCTCCTTTCTGCGGGGACCTGCCAACAGGATCGTCGATCACATCCACCCTAGGACTCGGAAAAAAATATCGCCCAGGCAAAAGCGCCAGCCTGGTAGCCTAGACTAACTCATAGTGGGTGATTTGATAGGTGAAGTGCCGCGGAAGGACCGGCAAAAGACAGATCCTGCCCGTAGAAGGGCCGTTGCTGTGCCTCGTGATGGCGTTCGTTGCGAACTGCCTACGTGGTTAGACAGGCCGTGTGCGTATCATCTATACTGAGAAACAATATCCAATCATGAACAGCGAGTCATTGCGAAAGAGACCGTACGGCTCTTTCTATTTCGTGACCGTGAACACGCGGAAAGAGGTTGTGTTAACCCTTACCCTATATGCTTCATCTGGCATGCGAGGTGAAGATCTCACGCATGCTATTGGTCTGATGTAAGCCATGGCAACTGACCGTGTGCTGTGTAACGGAGCTTGTTTGCGCTGTGGGGCCACCGAAGCAGATCTGATCTGACAAGGTGGGGCAGGCAGACTAGGGTTTTGATAAGATTCAATTGGGGGTTTCTGGGTGCGCAGGGGGCGAGGTGTCCATCTGATGCATGGGATTTAGAACTAAAAGCGCAGGTGACCCGACGTTGGAAGGAGCGGGATGGGCATATAGAATGCGATATGCGTAATGCAAGGGAGAACTGGAAACGAGCCAACGCCGCTAGTCTACCGTGCTCTTACATGCGTCCAAATGTGCCGTCTATGGTACATACAGTTACATCCAACATTAATCGATACACAGCTCGCTCTTCAATCGACCATTTTGAGGCGTCATGCGCTTATCTCGTGGCTCTTGGCTGCATTTGGCTTAACATCGAGTCCATCTGCGTCTTCTGTGCTAGGGTTTTCCGCTGGGTCGAGCTCAGCAAGGTTAGGAGAACTAGCCTGTTCGCCTTCCGAGAGGTCGTGAGACGGCCACCATAGTTTGTTTGCAGGTCGGAATGTGATTTGGCCGTTTTCTGCGGCGGCAAGGCGCTGCTTTTGGCCTGCTTCTCCGGCACGGCCGAGCACTCCTGCGATGACCTGAATACAGCGCAAACTGGACAGAATTAGAAAATTAGATTGGCCTTGCATAGCAAGTACATACCTATCATCGTTGGCAGGGATTGGATAGGTAACCCAGGTAGGGTCTGTATTTGTGTCGATCACACCAACAGTGGGGATGTTGTTGAGGGCGCACTCATGTAGCAACACATAGTTCTCGAGCGGGTTTAGACAAACGACCAGATCAGGGCGTAGCACAGGCCTATCGTAGAGCTGGTCCTCGAAGCCAGGGACCTCCTCGTCCTTTTCGTTGATGACCTTGGTCCGACAGCGGCCCAGAATCTGCTGGCCGTTGGTGATGCTGCCTGGAATCCAGCGCTCGAAAAGGTGGTAGCCCTTGGCCAATTGAGCAGCCCTTACAACGGCGCCTTGTTGGCCTTCACGGGTTCCCACGAACAGCACAAGACCTCCTCTTCTGGAAACCTCTTGAACCACTTTGGCGGTACGGCGGAGGTGGGCGGCGGTAGCTTCGAGTGAGATGATGTGAATGCCCTGCCTGATACCCTGGATATAGCGAGCATTTGCGGGGTTCCAGAGCGAGGTGGCGTGGCCCTGATGAGCTTCGGATGCAAGAAGGAGCTCAAGGGTAACGTCGGCGGGGGTCGGGGGGTTGGCGAGCAATGTGTGCGGCTCATAGTGCGGCGCGATGTCTGAGCCCAGCTTGCCCATTTGTGCCTCTGTTGTCTGTCAGAACAGGTCTGCTCGGTAGGGATGCGTGGAGGGCAGACTCACGCTGCTCCCTGTATATATGATACTGCTCCGCGACCGAGCTGGCGAATTGGGATTGAGGCTCTGCCACAGCAGCCTCGGGGCTAAAAGGCATTATGGAAGCGGGGACGTGGGCATTGAGCTGGGCCTCGAGCGAATGGAGCTGCTTGGTGCTGTTGTCGGCGGAAGCACTGATGGACTCGACGTGCGAGGAGAAGCAGCGTGGAAAGGCCTGGGGCGCACGCTGTGCGAGGGCTCGACGGCCTGAGAGGGGGTCAGCATGTGTGGAGCGCGAGAGAGCGTGTGTCTGGCGTACCGCCTCGCACCAGCTGGCGGACAATCATGGTGGGCTGGATGGCACTCATGGCGAACTCTCGACAGCACTCCCGGTTGCGGCTGCCAAAAAGTCGCGACGGGAGTGCTTGGCACGAGTCGGATGCGGAAGGCAGCGCCAAGCGCAGGGCAGGCGGTGTTGCGTAATCGGCCTAGCGTCCTCAATCAACGCACGCGCGATGCTGCCTCTGGGCGTGCACAGCAGCATCCCATCGACACGGCGGCGCACCGCATCCGGCCGCCTGCAGCATCCCCATCTGCCTGCGTGCCCACGCCCATGCACGAGCAGCACCCAGCGCTGGCACCTAACGAAGCCGGATAGACAGCCTTTGCTGCGTCCGGTCGGTGGGCCGTCCGAGCTGATAGGCGTGCGCCGGGCTCGGGCAGCGGCAGGCAGGCCCCCCGGCAGGCAGAGCCCAGCAGCAGCCCAGCAGCCCCCAGCAGCCCAGCCCTGGAGCGATGACGTCCACGGCCGCACGGCGACATGTATCGGTGAGATGTCTGTCACGGACGCCTCCACCCAGATGCTCGCAGCCATACACGCCACGCCTTGGAAACGGGCATCAGAACACTGGAGCACCTGAGGCTCCGCTCGGGTAGCGGCCCTGGGGATGTGCACGCCGCCCTGCGTCTATCGCCCGTCCATGGCCGTGTGGCCGCCTGTCCCATGGCAATTGCCCGAATGGCATACTCGAGCGTCCATCGTAGCCAGTCACCGGCCGCCAGTCGCCAGTCGCTCCATGTCTCTGTCTGCCCGCCCCGCCGGCCACCGTCCCTGTCCATCTGTTGTGCGTGTCAATGTGGTTGTGATGTGAGCTGCACGTCCGCCAGCCAGCCAGCCGTCGCCCGCTTATGCCAGGCCGGCGCCAGACCTGCCTCTGCCTCTGCCTCTCGCTGCTGCTGATGCTTGTGTGAGCGGCCGCGCTGCCCGTGTGTCCTGCTGCTGGCCGTCGCTAGTGCTAGTTCGTTTCTCCCAAGCCCACCCACTTCCTCCAGGTCGCTCTCTCCCGCATCCAGACACCTGCCCACAACCCACATTGTTGCTGCTCCCAGATTGCGTCCGCCCAAGGCTAGCTGCATCGAGCCGTGGGCCCGCTTGTTCTCTGGCCCTCCTCGCCTGTGAACTCGACCCTTTCCACCGCCCTTCCCGCCCGTTCGCCTTCGCCTCCCTTCGACGTGGGAGGGCAACCTCGATGCCACGAACCGATGCTCTCCCCGCTACTGTCCACTGCACCGTCTGACCCTGCCTGGCCAAGAGAATGAACGGGTATCCCTACTCCCAGCCGCGGGCGCCATACCCGCAGGCCAGCAATGCCTCCATGATGGATCTCTCCGCCGATGGCCTCGGCGCTTTTGATATGGCCCACGGCCAGTCGCTCGACGATATTGTCACCTCCAACGATAAAGCGAACCGCCGCCGTAGCATGCCAGTCTACAATGGCCCGCCCATGCAGATGGCCAGCCCCGACTCGCGCAGGTTCTCGTCGATGAACTTTGGCGATCCCTCCAACCAGACCATGGAGGAGTTCCAGTTCGATATTTCCACAGCGGCCATGGACGGAATCCTGTCCACTGCGAGTTTTCCTCGATCCAGTGCCGAGCTGCAGGCAAATGGCCTACCGGCTGCCGACTTGGCCATAAACACACAATTCTCGAGCGCGAATCCCGATTCACCCTTCTCTACGGTGCCCAATCCTGGCTCTGCCTATGCCTCGCCTCTCCAGCACAACGGATCGCTAGATATGGCCTTGAGCCCGTATCCGTCTTCCATTCCCATGCCCCTCGATATGCTCCCTGCCGACATGAACATGTTCCCGAGCTCTGCCTTTGGCCCTTCGATGATGGATTCCCCCGTACACCAGGAATTCAGTCCTCATCCCGCAACTACACGAGATAGTAGCAGCAACGGCAACAATAACGGCAACAAGACTAACAATATGACCAACAAGAGTATTCCTATGCATCCTGCGGATCATCAATACAGAAGTGGTTCATCAAACGCAACGCCTGATACCCGGCCTGGTGGATCCACGCGACATAACAGTCAGGATCAAAACACCATGCGTTCAGCGTCGCGCTCACAAAGTGAGACCCAATCCTCATCGAAAGGCGCCGCACAACAAATGAGCCAAGCATCGCTAAAGAACCAAGAGCCCGTTCAACTACCTCCCGGGCAAGAACTCTCGCAGGAACAATACGATCAGGCATCATATACTACTGCAAAGTTTTCATGGCCAGCTCCGCCCGGCGGTTTCCCCTCTACGAAAGATAAGAACCCACATATGAAGACCCAGTTTAAGAACGCATATTCCTCTACCGGCTTTGATATGCTAGGTGTATTGGTGAGCCCATCACTATGCCGATCAAATCATGCAAGTTAGCTGATCATTCACACAGATGCGAGTTGCTGCCAGGCCCAATCCCCAGATAGACATTGGCTCTGTGGATCTTTCGTGTGCTTTTGTTGTGTGCGATGCCGAAATGGACGATATACCCATCGTCTACTGTTCCGAAAACTTTGAACGACTTACTGGGTATAGTAAACACATGATTCTGGGAAGGAATTGTCGTTTCCTCCAGTCTCCCGATGGCAAAGTCGAACCAGGGATCAAGAGGACATATGTAGACGACGACTCCGTTCTCTATTTGAAGAACACCATCAATGAACGCACAGAAGCTCAAATCAGTCTAATCAACTACCGCCGCGGTGGTCAACCATTCATGAACCTACTTACCATGATACCTGTTCCTTGGGAGCCTGGTGGTGACACCAAATTTTTCGTTGGTTTCCAGGTTGACCTGGTTGAGCAACCTGGGTCCATGACAAATAAAAATCCAGGTATGTTTTCTTTTTTTTTTGCAAAACAGCATGTATATACAAACTCACAACACAAAGATGGATCATATCGAGTAAACTATCAACGGGGTATGTCAATGCCAAGTTACGTCTTCACAGATCATAAAGCGCCACCTGAGCAACAAGGCCAGACCATTTCCAAGGATGAAGTTTCCAATGTGCTAGCCGCTTATAGCTCCACCGGCGACTCGGAAATCACAAGGCGTTTATGGGATAAGATGTTGTTGGAGAATACTGACGATGTGATCCACGTGCTTTCACTCAAAGGACTGTTCCTCTACCTATCTCCATCAAGCAATCGAATCCTGGAATACGACCCAAGCGAACTAGTCGGTACCGCCTTGTCTTCTGTGTGCCATCCTAGCGATATTGTACCGGTAACCAGAGAGCTCAAAGAGACGAGCAGTGGCGCTTCGGTCAACGTCGTCTTCAGGATCAGGCGGAAAAAGAGCGGTTATATGTGGTTTGAAGGGCATGGCTCGCTCCACACTGAACAGGGGAAAGGACGCAAGTGCATTATCCTGGTCGGACGCGAACGACCCGTCTATACATTAAGCAAGACTATCTTGCGGGCCTCGGGTGGTATTGGTGACAACGAGCTCTGGACCAAACTGTCAACGTCCGGAATGTTCCTGTTTGTATCAGCCAATGTTCGCTCTTTGTTAGATAAACAGCCGGACGAGCTTGTCGGTACCAGTATCCAGGCTTTGATGCGGCCAGAGTCAAAACAGCAGTTTGGCCGAGTTCTCGAATTGGTGCGGACGGGAAGAAAGGGTGATGTGAAGCACGAAATGATGAACAAAAGGGGTCAAGTTTTGCAAGCATTCACTACCATCTACCCGGGGGACGCAACCGAAGGCCACAAACCTACGTTTTTGGTAGCGCAAACACGGCTCCTTAAATACTCAAGAAATAGCGCGGCACATAGACCGTCAATATACCAAAATAAAGGCCGAAATTCGGATGATTCGCAGGTGTCTTTGGTGTCTATCAACACCGGCATCTCCCAACAGATTGGATCAACCTCCGGTAGCGCCACCCCTCACACGATTGCTTCCTCAGATCCTCGTTATATGACTACAGAAGAACAAGCTGCGACGTTTTCTGGCTCAAACGGTCTTCAAATCGGACATCAAGACCACTCCTTGGCATCCGAAGACAATGTGTTCGATGAATTGAAGACTACAAGAAGTACAAGCTGGCAATACGAATTGCGCCAAATGGAAAAGCGCAACAGATATCTAGCGGAAGAAGTGCAAAGCCTCTTGGCTGCAAAGAAGAAACGGAAACGGAGGAAAGGCGCTGGACAGCTGCAGAAGGATTGTGCGAATTGCCATACGAGAACCACGCCAGAGTGGAGACGAGGCCCTTCTGGAAATAGGGATCTATGCAATTCTTGTGGATTACGTTGGGCCAAACAGGTAAGATGGAAACCCTTGTTTTCCGCCATCGCTACTCTACACTTCCAAAGTTAAAGAACTGTTGCTAAAGATATTTGATTATAGCAAGGTCGTGTGTCCCCAAGAACGTCATCATCGCACGCAGCCAGCGACAAGAGTAAAAAGAGCGTCTCGCCACGGCACAACCCAAATAGTGTGCCCAATATTGTTCCAGAAACAGGACTCAAATCCTCAATGCCCTCAACGATTGGAAATCCCGATAGCGTGGGTCATTACGAGTCTAAATATGACTCACATGCCGCAAAGGTTGCTCGCATCGAAGTTGCTCCGTCCCAAGGCTTCCACGTCAACACCGCCAAAATACCACCTAAAATCGAAGAAGTAACTGAGCCCGACTGAAAACACTGTGGGTATCCTATGACGTTGCTTGCTGCTATTTCGCTTCTCTGGCTTCTTCTGGATCATTTGCTTCCGATACGAAACGATACCCTAAACGCGTTATTTCCTCCTTTCTTCTCTCTGGACAGACACAGCAAGCTTTTATCTGTATTACGTTCTTCCTTAATTTGATGGTAGCCTTCGCGCTTTCCTAGATGAGTTGAAACCTTGTCCCTATCGTTGATGCCCGGGCAGAAGTACTCCACCTCCCGAACCTCACTCATGATTAGGTTTTGACCGTTTGCCATTTACGTGTAGTATCTCTTTGTCTACTTTTCTGGTCATTTGGAGGAAGTTCTAGTAGGGTCTATTCAGATGGTCTTTGGGTTTGTTGATTTCTTGTGTGATTGGAATAGCGCCGGAGAAAATAGGCATAGACTTTTTTTACGGCGTGTTCAAATCAGGTGTCGGTTAGGTGATTGATCAAATGGCTCGGTTAACGCAGGGCATGTACATACCAAAGAATGGGCTAGGTTTTACACGGGTGAGGAGCATAAGTAGCGTTTGCGTATGAGTGATTCAGCTATACACCAAGCTCGTTCGTCGTTGTGCATTTGAGCTTTCGTTTCGGTGTCGTGTGATGATGTGGTTGTAGACAATTGCCCTACAAGGCTGTAGACGCTCAGGAAGAACAGCAACAATGCATACTGCCTCTGTTGTTCACGAGTAGACCCTCAAACTAACTGAACCTGGGGCAAGAGTCCCTTCTACTTGCCTTCCTCGTCTATCCCTCCGCAAATTGTAATTAACACTGGACTGGACGCGAGATGGAGAGATACGGTAGCTGTGTTTTCATGGGCGGCAGCGTAGCACGTTCAGCAGCGTCTTTTCCCTGAGCTTGTAGCCACCCTACCAGGTATAAGAGGAATGGCGCTGCCTTTTTTTTTTTTTTTTTTTTTTCTGGTTTTTTT
>Ga0247757_10002113_pt1 | contig 10962 bp, 11 predicted proteins | sample UWRJL126311R4_FD_180929 | JGI IMG/M metagenome (GOLD analysis project Ga0247757, IMG submission 180929) | Plant litter microbial communities from Arlington Agricultural Research Station in Wisconsin, United States - UWRJ-L126-311R-4 | ecosystem: Environmental > Terrestrial > Plant litter >...
GTGGGCTACGGCTCCACGCATTTTATTCAACATTCCTTAAGTAATACTTTATCTTCTTACGCTATAATATGGCACAGGAGTAGCAGGCTTCCCATTCCTCGAAGCTTTGGCTGTTTCGGCCTTTGGTCAGATCAAAGTCAAATACTCTAAAGAATTCTCAACACCCCTCAATCCTCACTCAAATAGACCATGGACTTTATATAACGGCCTTGAAAATACCTTTCCTACTAAACCATTTGACATTAGTAATTGGGGCCATTTTAAAAGCTTCTTTGTTCAGGAAGGCCAGCGGTGGGAATTCCTACGTCCGCTCACATATGCGACAGTGTAGAATTGTGACATTGGCATTCACTTGACGAGTCCAAGAGTAAATTTGAATTCACTTTCCGGGCATATAAACACAACGGACAAAGTTCGCAATCGCAGAATCAGCCTCGAAAGAGGAGCTGTCTAGTTTGCATATGTCGATTTTGGAAATGCATATTTTACGAGGGAAATTACCGATCAAAGAGCACTCATACGAGGCTAGGCTACTGCACAATCCCTAAAGGGTCTTGGTGCAGTCAATTACACACTCAAACTCCACACAAATATAACCAACAACAGCTTGGAATGAAGGGTGGCTATTGCGATTATACCTTACGAACCTTACTTTGTGCTGGCTTCCGGGTGTCCCAGAGACAATATATTTGCAAACACAGCTTGGACGCTGCTACCGCCAAATACCCTGGTATCTAACAGTGGCTAGGGTTTGGCCAACTAATCCACACTTGAGACACCAGGACACAAGCACTTTCACATCAAGGCAAAGGTCAAACAGAAACAATGGCACCAGATTAGCACCTCAATCGCCGACTCTAACTATCAGGTCACTAAGGTCCCAACCAACCACTACTCTCCCTCCTCTTTCCTTTCTCTGTTTTCTCCTTCCCTTTACAGCTCTTCCTTTAGCCCTAAATAGACCACCTGGAAATAGACCTGTTCACTACTGTGGCACATCCGTAAGGTCTAGCGTCAACGTACGTGCTTCCCGAGTATCCCCTTCATGTTGAGCCGAAGTCATCAGGGTACGAGACATTCATAATTAGACCAGTGATTGGATATTTAGGTCTGCTGGAGGCGAGTGGAAGAGTTCTAACTCCTTATGGACCGATCGAAGTGACGTGGAAGAGCGCTGGTCGGTATGTCATTATAGACACCAATATTTCCAAAAACACGACGGGAAGATTAGAAATTCTACAAATCATGCGTATGGAAGCCGATGTTGAAAGAAAAGAACAGATCCTATTGGTAAACGCAAGCAGATAGTTTTGCAGTGTGGTAGCGGGCTACTAGAAGAACAAAATAGAAACAGAAAAACATAGAAAAGAGGGTTGATTCTATGGAGAGAGGCTGCAGGGCAACTACTCTAAAGACCTTCCTCAGTTCCATGACCTTTACACCACGTGAGTGCCACCATTGCCGTTGCCATCGCATGCAGTATCTTGCCTAGCCGATAAGCCAATTAGACACATAAAAACTTCTGCCAACTATGTGCAAATGGAACAGAAGCTTCTACTCTTTTTATAATGGAAGAATGGACGTTCTAGTGCAATACGATCGCGTGAAGTATATAATATAAAGTTGGTTATGTTATCAATTATGATGGCCAATATTCCTACGACTCTCTGTCAGTGCAGCTCCAGTCGTAACGCTGTCCCGTCAAGTCCTTATGGCTGGGAAGTCGGAATAGTCTGATTGTTTATTGTTGCATGCGAAGCGTAATAGCCACCGTGTTTCACGCCGGATTGATTCGCAGTGACCTCATGCATTCCAGCATATTCATATGGTGGCGCCTGCTCCTTTTTTCGCCGCTTCATCAGTCATCAGACCACCTCGCCTACTAGTCCCACAGCTACAGCCGCACCGATGCCAACACATGCGCCTGCGCATGCAGAAATCCCACCTCCAGAATTACTCTCTGAACTTCTAGTGCTGCCCCGGGTCGGAGTGGATGTGGGTAGTATTGTTATAATGGAGCTTGATGAAGTGGATACGGCAGACGACGAAGATTCTGAGGAACTAGAAGATTATGTGGCGGACAGGATAGATAGTGAGAATGAGCTGCTGGCTAAGAGCGCCGAGCTGTCGACAGTCCACCAGATGGGAGATGCTGTGCCTGACACCGTTGTTGGGTCTTTCATATCGCCTGTTTCAGAGTCTACAAAGAAATTATTGCCCTTTTGGTTGCAGCACGAAGAGCCGACATCACCGCAACAGAAGACATTATCACCGCAATCGACCAGTAAAATCCCCGTCTCGTCGGTACCTATCGCAGATGTCAACAGAGAGCATTGGTCGGAGAGCAAGGAGACATATGAGGGCACATTTGTGAATAGCCATTCCAATCTTTATCTACACAGTATTGCCGTGTCGTGTGTCCATTACCGTCGAAGCACAATAGATTGCTTCCGCATTTATCGCCTTGGAAACAACAATTGTTTGTCCTATTTCCACACGATACAAGCTCGTAGGGGTGTTTATACCATTTCGACTGTTTAGCTAGGACACCTGCCCGATTCTACGTCAATAAATAGTTATCCAAAGCACTATTTTCGGTCAAGTACCGTCACGTGCGTGGCAGTCCGCGTCCACACCTGCGATCAACAAAGACTTTACTAAAGTATGGTAAAGGATTCTTCTTCGCGTAACCATTATCAACGGATGGTGTTTGTTTCATAGTCTGCACTTGGATAAAGCTAGGCAAACGTCAAAGAAGATAGTTGGACAGAAGGGAGAGTGGACAAGTACGACAGGTTGTAACAGTGGCTAAGCGCCAATCCCAAATCGGGGGGCTGCGAACGAACATCCCAATAAGAGCTAAACGACATCCCAGTGAGCCTTTCACACCCCAAAACTCTATGGTTAGGGCTAAATAGTCAGAATTAGGTAGAATGTGGGTCAGAGTAGGACAAGGCTTTGAAGTGTCTTTTTTTTATAACCCCGTTTTTTGAGTACTGGTTGACTGAAAGGTGGATGATGACGCTGGCCGACTGGGAGGCTTATTGGTATATCTACTAGATATTGTTGGAATGTCCGATGGAAGCTGCCCCCAAATCGGTTTCATGTCCAGATTTAATCTTATATGCGGAGGCGCTTACGACTTGTTCGATTTAATCCCTTTCGTATGAATTTTACATAGCCCACCCAAGTGTATTGGGACTATACTTGCTCAAGAGGAGATCTGTATGTGAATACGCGATCCCCTTACTTCTATAGAATGCCAGCTTGTAGAAGCATGATATAAGCAGAGTAGATCAGATCTGTCGAGACTGTGTCTCCTTGAGGAAACTGCTCAGTATCCAGAACCAATCGGGTGCGCATATAGCTTGAGGACCGAAAATTGCCGAGGTTCTACAGTTTGTCACCGGGATTAACGGCAGTAGATAGCACGTAAATTCTAGTGACTTTGAAAAATGGCCCCATAAAATAAGTCCAGCCTTGCAGGTGATAGTCAATAAGGATCACTGCAGAGGGCTTATAATGCCTTTTTACATCAGGCTCAAAGAGAAGCAAACCTATTGTTCACTGGAAGCCGCTCATAGTGTTTCTTCAGTCGAACCTGGCGCATAGAGCGGAATAGAGCATTGAAGCATGCATGAGGGCTTCATAATAAAACTCTGTACGCTTCGGACTTCAGCTAGAGATTCCAAAGAAGTTTTGATTGAGCCCATTTCTTGCACAAGACTTTACTAACTCAATTTTGTTGTAAATCAAAATAAATCAACTTCAAAAGGAAATGTGGTGGGATCTTTGGTAGAAAAGTCTATACAGATAGAAAAGAAGAATGTATAAGCAAAAGAAAAACCACAAGCTCATTTATATCGTCTCTAAGGAGACTGAGCAAGCGTATTTTCTTTCGCCTCGGTGGAGGCTCGAACCGCCGCACGTCTGTGACCTCCAACCCTCAAATTGCTCGCTATGCGAGAAGGCACAACCTTGAGGATCTTTTGTAACTAACTGCGCTTGCTTTGTTCGTGGAGGAAAAGTTCAAAATTAAATTATATAACTGGCTATTCTATTCTAAGAGGCTATTAAGCTGCATCGGTTAACAGTATTGGCAATGACTGGTTCGTAGGGTTTTTGATCAGTGAGTGTCGCAACAGTAAGAAGCATTCAAATTCTCGTTCGGAAGAGGGAACCCATCGCAATGATTAGTTTCCACAGCTTCTGGTGAAAATTTGGGTTTTCGTATTCAAGGAATTGTGTTGACATAATGAGAGTAGCATACGCTTTAATAATAATCGAAATTTTCCTCAACTGTCGGGCCCGAATTTCCAAGTTTAAAAATTGGAAAACTCTCATCGCCAGTGAATTATCCGGCTAGACGCCCTAGGTATTCATCTGAGCGCAAGGAATTGGGGTCACGTAATGTATGAGTACAAGAATGAACTCTAATATCAAGTCAAGAACACAGGGAGCTGGTGCGCCGCCTAAGCTTATGTAGACCTTTTGTGATATAGGATTGAGAAACATTAACCCTAAGGCATATCGGTTTTTTTAAGCCAGTCTATATACAATGCAAATAATTCAAAGCAACCAATATCTAGCACTTCCTCCAGGTCAAGCCCCAGCTTGCCTGCTTGATATCGTATTTTCCTGAGTTACCCTGTACGACGGGGCGGAAGTTAACATTCAAGATGCCGGGATTGCCGTCTGATCCTGTGCACTTCGACCAAGAAAGATCGGTTGTGCTCGACTTCACAGTGACATAGTCATCGATGTTTGAGCCTGCGCATGCAAGTGACGCCCTCAAAACACTCTATTCTTTGTTAGTGAACTTTCTTGCAAGCTGTAGTGGAAAGAAGAATCTCACCGTATCCGCAGCGTTCTCGCTCCAGTACGCTGACGTGATTGTGTCCAGCTGTGAACCCGACGATAGTTGTACATTGCCCTGATATGCTACTTCCTTGACCGCAACCTGCCAGCCTTGCGATGCGCCGGTCGATTGAATATGTAGTTCACAGTTGTCCGTGTCTGCGCCGTTGAGCTGGCTGAAAGTGAAGGTCGCGGTGTCACTAAGATATCCAGTCGATGCTTTGACGGACCCAGAGTTATTCGGGCAGCCAGTACCAGAAAACTTGAGAGATGTAATTTTCGGTGCGCTCTCTGGTGCGGCAAGGATGAGGGCCGGGGTGGCGGCTGCGAGGATGAGAGTGGTACGCATATTGATGATGACGAAAGTCCAGGCTAGAAAGGATGGAAATAGGTAGGTTGGTATTTGTGAACTTGGTATCGAAGTAGAAATCAAGTGACTTGGATGGTTTCCTAGATAATCTGCTTGTTGTTATGAGGACTGTCGAAGGACCTTTCGACTTATATACCCGTGGATCGCTCACTCTTTTGAGCCTAGAACCTCCTTGACCAGCGAACTCTCGACGACGAACATTGTTGCCACCGTAGACCATCTTCCACGGCTTTAGCATTGATTAAGTCGAAGTTGGATAGTTTGGTCGAGAGCCTTTGCGCTGCGTATTTAGCCATATTAGCGTGTTAGCGCACCCAGGTTCTTCACCATAGCTTCACTTCGCCGCCGCAACATCATTTCCTAATTTTAGTTTCCCCATAATGTTGTTATATAACGGCCCTGCATTAACGCGAGTCGAGATCTGCGGTGCACGGTTGCGTACATTGCTGGACCTGCGATTTTGGGACATAAGGAGAATTTGCGGGCGCCGGACATTATGATATCAAGCTCGTGTTGATAAATCCCTGACGGCTCCTCCGAAAATAAATGCCTTTTTGTATTCTAGACTTGCCTTCCAAATTATAAGGGAAAAAACCAATGTGGGAAAGCTCTGAAAAGTGTTTGAGCCTGATTGCCTGGATTTGCATCCGCTTGGGTGTTGACCAACTTTTCCACTACCATAGAGCCCGATTGGCTTGGCTCGTAATATTTGATCTAGATGCTGCACATAACTTCAGGTGAATCAATCACCAGTCTTTGCGAGCTTCCAAAAGTAGCAACAAGAATTTCAATTCGCTTCAATTCACTTCATCTGTACTGCCTCGGAAAAATTCACCCCTCTTTCTATTTCCTAATGGAAAATGACTTTGAGCTTTCGACTTCCACACCCCGTAGAGGTAATGAATAGATCGTAGGAAGTAGGAATCGCTACGAATTCACTACTGACGTCTTCCCTGGAGCTTTCATCGCAGTTGCTAGTTCGCACCATCATCGACTTATTACAAGTTTGTTATAATCTAGAATCTGGGTTAGGGTTACATATTGAACCCTGTCTGCCTCTGTGCGTCCAATATGTAGATAGCTCAATTCTAAAATCAATGACAAAGTGGAAGCTGAAAGTGCATCGATTCCCTCATGCGAAAATAGATACCTAGAAATATGGGAAAAGGCATCAATGCTGAAATAGCTATCCATTTTTGTACTGCACTTCGTTCCATCATCCAAAAATCACTGAAGATGTCAGTGCCACTCAAGTGTACTACAATATGCTTCAGTGGAAGTCCCGATAGCAACATCCATAAGGCGATACAATCTGCGGGTGCAGTAGCATCTCTCTGATTCCCTCGGTGACATTGTTTTGACCCTCGGATGGATTATATTGGTATCACTTACAAACGTCCTGGAACAACAAACATTCTATCGAGTACTACCGTTTTTTTACCATAGTTTCCTTAGCAATACTATGACCATCTACTTCCCCGTTAATTCTAGAAAACGAAAAAAAAGCCAGAACCAAGTAAAGTACTGGTTTATTAAGAGAATTCATGCTACAGCGAGAAGAACATTGACCCCAGACATGGAGAATTACTACGACAAGCCTGAGGTTAAATGGCTGCCCAGTTAGACACCGTTCTGTCCATCACATCTGACTTTAAGCACGACCTGATCTCCGCAAGAACACCCGAAGGCATTAGGATCCACTTGGACATTTTCGTGTTCTTATGATTTCGATCCAACGACTAATCATGCCATATCGGTTCCATTTGAGTCTGGACACTTGCACACTTGTGACATTAAACTAACCACCTGCCTCATACATAATGAAGGCCCAATCAAAAATACCCGGCCTCGGGGTTGCAGTCCATAATTTGCCCTGATCAGGGTTGGACACGTTGCCTATTTGCAGCCAAGCTCTCCTACCGAAGCGCACAGCCTCAAGCAGTGCCCGGAGATAAATGCGTCACGGTCGAATGCCCTTCCTAAGAAAACAGTACAGCATAAAATCCTCACTTTTGGGCATGGAACTCCTCTCGACTCTTTCCGCCAGGACTTGGCTTGGGCGCAGTGCGCTCTGTAGCGCTATATTATCCCTGTGTTGATGTACTTTTCACTGCCGTATATTCAAGACGTTACAGAGAAGCATGCTACTGTATGAGCTAAAAAAGGGACGGCCGAGGCCCCTCACGAACCCAAGTTTCGTAAACGCAAGCACAGGAGGTTGTGCGTTCTGCACGCTGGGGTAGCCGAGAAGGCTTGGCTTTCCCGCGGCGAACACATCGTCGCCCGCAATCAAATCATCACCATTTCCCACCACACCCTCCCCGCGTCCCTCACCATGTTCCGACCAGGCCTTCGGGCCTTCCACCTACCCTATCGCATGGGGGCGCGCCCCCTCCGCCGTGTCCCGAACTGTTACCCGCAATCCCGCTTCTATCGACGCGTGCGCTTCGGCGACAAGCCGGGTGCGGGCCAGCCGCAGAGGCTAGGCCCTGCGGCCTACGCCCTGGCATTGTTGATGCGATGGGCGCGACGGCCTACGTTCTACCGGGACGTGGGACTGGTTAGCCTAGGTTTTGGCGGCTTCTACGTGTACAACTTGGAAGAAGTACCAGTATGCTTATTTCCAATTCCCTTGTGGTCTTCCCTTTGCCCCAGCAGGTGGAGTAGGACCCATTTGCCGCGATAGCACATGATTATAGTTGACATTTTTGGAATGAATTGCAGATATCAGGACGTCGGCGCTTCAACATAATATCGCCTGAGCTCGAAGCCAAACTGGGTGCGTCAAGTGCCGATGAAGTTATGCAGCAGTTCAAAGGTAGAATACTGCCAAGCAACGATCCGCGCGTGCAACAAATAAGACGCGTGCTGGGGCGATTAGCACCATACGCGGAGCAGGCAGGACTACGTGATGTAGAATGGGAGGTCCATGTCATCGACAGTCCTCAGGTGAACGCATTTGTAACGCCCAGGTGTGTAGTCCTTGCTGGAGTTACGAAGTTCGGCCTAATTCTAACGTTGTAGCAGCGGCAAGGTCTTCTTCTTTACCGGCATCCTGCCTATCTGCCGAGATGAGGATGGCATAGCAGCAGTACTTGGTCATGAACTTGCGCATGTTGTTGCTCACCATACAGCGTCCGTACCACAGACGTGCTAAGGTTGATCATGTTAATTAACAACCTATAGGGAGAGCCTGAGCACGACGCCTTTGATCTGGGTAATGATGGCGGCTTTGATGACGCTTGACTTCTCCTTAAACTTCAGTAGTATACTGTTGAATCTGTTCATGAAATGGCCTGCAAGTCGGAAACACGAGGTATGCCAGCAGTCACTTTTGTTCAAGGTGTATTATTTGACCATTCTGCAGGCTGAAGCAGATTACATCGGCTTGATGATGATGGCACAGGGCTGCTACCGGCCTGAAGCCGCCATGGAGATGTGGAACCGCATGGAGAAAGCAGACAAGCAGGGCGTGCCTCAAATGCTTTCCACCCACCCATCCAATCATAATCGAGAGCAGAGTATACACGAGTGGTTGCCAAAGGCTCATGAGAAGGCGGATGGGTCAGACTGCCGGGCAATGGCAAACTATGGCAAGTCAACTATGTAACCCGGACTGTTTCATCAGCTAACAGACAGTAGCGGATCAGTTTGCTGCCGCGTTTGGCAACGGAAAAGGCGACGATTTCTTTGGTGGGGAAAGATGGACGTAATCGTTATCCGTCTGCGAATGGCTGAACGAGTGCTCTATTACCCACTTGTATGTAATATTTCCCATGATCTCTCACCTCGTATATGATACCCCACGAATCAAGTAGCCGTACTTGTTCTTTTTTCTTCCTCCGTGCGCTTGCAATCTTCAGCTTCTCTCGTACTCGATGCCTTAGGATTCTGGTCCCGAAAATACCTGCAGCACCGGCCGAGCCTGGTAATGATCGGCCCAAATCCATGGTCGGGACCGCTTGCCATGGTGTTGGAGGCGCCTCCAACGCATACCCACGAAATGTAGATTCCCAGGCACCGATAGCGTGTTTTATGCTTCGGTGCACCACCCTCGCAAAGACGGGATGTCCCCAGGGACAAACAGCAGGATTGCGAGCTCATCTAGAAAAAACCAACAACATGTCGTCGGATCCTCGCTTAGGCATCCATTCCCAAAACAGATGTCAAGTGGAGCCGAAAAAAAGGGAGGATTGGGAACGAACGGCCGGCCTAGGCTCGGCGCCGGTCCATCAGATAGAAAGTGGGGAAGTGGAAAGGTTTTCACGATGGCCATGGAAGGATGTGACGCATTTCTGCCTGTCCCAAACGCGATCCGAAACAGCCATAACAGGCTGTCAAGTTTCCAGTGTTCCATGTCAAGATTGAAGGGGTTACTGGGGGATATTCTGGACTTGTGATGAGCTGCACGGTATCCCTGCCTGATCACATTCTATTGGAAGGCATACCGGTGTCGGGAGCGCGGGATGGGTGAGCCGTCCCGCACGATGAAGCTTTCCCATCGGGTTGTCTTGACAGCCACACGGGATCTTGACGGGCGACTATGGTTGTTTGGGATAGTGCGGTGCAAGCGATGAAGGCGGCGTACTCAGGCTTGCCGAAGCGAGAAGGATGGGAGCAGAAACACGATGCAGGTGTGAAGAGTTGTCTTCCACCAGCCAGTGACATGTTATCGGTCAGACGGCCGGCGAAAAAGGACGTGGAGGTTTCTGCAGGTCGACCGTTTGGCGATGGATATTCTACGCGCCCCACACATAGCACCATGGCCGGGTCTCGAATGTCACTTCATGCACTGCCGAGGAACAAGCATGGCATGGTGCTAGGCAAACTGGGAGTTGGATGCAGTTCCAGCTGGACTGGGGCAGGATGAGGATCGTCAATAGTTGAGTGGGGAGCCCTGGCAGGTGGCTGGTGCCAGTGTGTTGGGAGCAAGGCTGTGAAGGGTATATGCTCTGGCATTGCGTACGTGCTAACATGGCCCAGACAACGCCGGCGACAGGCTCGACATATTGATGAGGGGTACTGTACACGGTAGACGGAGGCCTTGTCGGGCAAGGCAAAGCGCGTGAAAGTTGCATAGGCCGACAAAGGAAGCGCGTGAGCCAGCGTGCACCGTTCAACGGCTTTCTCGCACGCAACCAACGAGGGGCCTTGGCGCATGCAGCGTCCAACGTTGCTTTTCGCATGGCGCCCCTTGAGGCCACGGCTACACCGTAATAGCAGTTGGCCATCTCGCAGCATTTTCGATACCGATTGTGGCTGGTGGGCGGTCCCGCCCCAGATGGGAGTGAATCCTTTCGGTTGCAGGGCCTCGCGTCGCTGGGCCACCAACGCGGGTGGGCTGCCTTCTTTTTTCCGGGCTGGCAAAGGCTTCCGATGGGGGTCAGGCCGGGCACCCCAGCCTCACAGCGCTATAGAAGACGGGTATAAGGCGAGGCCGGGCCGTTTCATTCGCCGCATGCAGAGATTGACGAAGAAGAGAAAGAAGGAAAAGAAGACGGCGTGCGGCGTCTGCGTGGTGGGTAATAATGCAGCTTGTTCCTGCAGCACTGCTAGCGTTTGGGGGTTTCATTGGCGCAGCTGGGCAGAGACGCCGCCCCGTGTTACGACATGGCACCGTCCGACGCTGAGATGGATGGGAATCAATAGGTCCAAGCGGGTTGTGCACACGGTCTCTGGGTGTGTGTGTGTGTGTTTCGACACACGTCACTCGGCAGATTCTGGGGGAGAAGGGG
>Ga0247757_10002115_pt1 | contig 10950 bp, 8 predicted proteins | sample UWRJL126311R4_FD_180929 | JGI IMG/M metagenome (GOLD analysis project Ga0247757, IMG submission 180929) | Plant litter microbial communities from Arlington Agricultural Research Station in Wisconsin, United States - UWRJ-L126-311R-4 | ecosystem: Environmental > Terrestrial > Plant litter >...
GACCGACCCGGGGCGCGCCGCGGCGCTGCTGACGCAGGCCTCGATCGCGCTGATGGGCTCGGGACCGACCGCGCTCATCGCGCGCATCGCCGCGCGCGCCCGGGAGCTGGCGCTGGTCGCCGCGCCGGGATCGGACCTCGTGCCGGCGACGATGGAGGCCTCGGCGCACGCCGTGGCCGGCGAGCACGCCGTCGCCCGGCGCGTCCTGGACGGCCGGCTCGAGGAGATCCTCGCCCTCGACCCGGCGGCGCCCGGCCATCAGATCATCGCGCTCGCCGGCATGTGCCTGCACTGGATGGAGGAGCAGGACGAGGCCGTCCGCCTCATCGCGCCGATGGTGCGGACGCTGCGCGAGCGGGGAGCGGTCATGCCGCTGGCGTTCCCGCTCGTGGTGCTGGCCAGCGTGCGTTCGCGGCACGGCGACTTCCGCGGCGCCCGGGACCTGGCCGACGAGGCCGCGGCGTTCGGGGAGGAGGCGATCGGGGGCTTCCTGCAGGCGTTGACGCTGAACACCCGCGCGTTCGTCGCCGCCTACCTCGGCGAGGACGACGTGTGCGGGACGCACGCGCGGCACGCACGCGCGATCTGCGAGCGGCTGGGCATCTACTCCCACCGTGCGGTCGCCGAGCAGGCGCTCGGCATGCTCGCACTGTCCGCGGGCGAGCTGCCGGCGGCGATCGCGCACCTGGAGCGCGGCCGCGCGTACCGGCTGCGGTACGGCGCCCACGATCCCGGCTTCATGTTCAACGAGAGCGACCTCACCGAGGCGTACGCCCGCGCGGGCCGCCCGGATGACGCGGCGCGGATGCTGGGCGAGCTGCGGGCGGGCGCGGAGCGGACGGGCGGAGCCTGGGCGGCCGCGGCGACGGCGCGCTGCGCGGCCCTCCTCGGTGGGGACGAGGAGCTCGACGCGCACCTGGCGGTGGCGACCGCCGCGCACGCGCGGGTCGACTTCACGTTCGAGGAGGCCCGCACCAAGCTGCTGTTCGGCGAGCGCCTGCGCCGTGCCCGCCGTCGCAGCGAGGCGCGCGGGCTGCTGGCGGAGGCCGAGGCGACGTTCCGCGCGCAGGGCGCCGTGCGCTGGGCCGATCGGGCGGCCGCCGAGCTCGCGGCGGCGGGCGGGCGGGCGAAGGACCTCGTGGCGCGCCCCGGCGCCGACGATCTCACCGCGCGCGAGCACGAGGTCTGCGCGCTGGTGGCCGGCGGCGCGACGAACCCCGAGGTCGCGGCGGCGCTGTTCCTCTCCCGCCGCACCGTCGAGCACCACCTGCGCAACGTCTACCGCAAGCTCGGCATCCGCTCCCGCTCCGAGCTTGCCGCGCGCTTCGCCGCCGCCCCCGCGTCGACCGCCCGTCGGTGAACGTCCACCCCACGCCCTAGGCCGCGCGCGCCAGCTGCGTGCAGCGTCGCAGCAAAGTGCAGGACTGCATGTTACGGTCGCGGGCATGTCCAGGGCTCGACGAGGGGAAGTGCGCGCGGTCGTCGCGGGCACGATCGCGATCGCGGCGCTGATCGCCGGGACGGCACCGGCGGCCCTCGCCGCGCCCGCGGAGAACGCCGCTCGGATCACCGCCGAGGAGCGGATCGCGCCCCGTGTCGTGGAGCTGACGATCAGCACGCCGGCGTTCTCCACGCCGACGAAGGTCCACGTCGACCTGCCGACCGGCTACGACGACGCTCCCACCCGCCGCTGGCCCGTCTCGTACTTCCTCGCCGGCACGCAGAACACGTACAAGTCGTTCAACAACGTCGTGGACGGCGTCGAGCTGACCAAGGACTACCCGTCGATCGTGGTCTCGCCGAACGGCGACAGCGGATACTGGAGCGACTGGTACAACGACGGGGCCGGCGGCCCGCCGATGTACGAGACCTACGTGATCGACCAGCTCCTCCCGCTGATCGACGCCCACTTCCGCACGATCGCCGACCGCGCGCACCGTGTTCTCGCCGGCGTCTCGATGGGCGGCTACGGCGCGATGATGCTCGCCGCCCGCCACCCCGACCTGTTCTCCGCCGTGTCGAGCATCTCCGGCGCGGTCGACAGCAACCTCCCCATCAACGGCGCGGTGCTCTCGCTCAGCTCGGCGCTGCAGGGCGGCAAGCGCGACGCGATCTACGGTCCGCGCCTCACGCAGGAGGTGCGCTGGCACGGCCACAACCCGGCGGACCTCACCGACAACCTGCGGACGCTCGACCTCCAGGTGCGCACGGCCAACGGCAAGCTCAACCCCGGCATCGGCGAGAACCCGCTGTCGGCCGACGCCGCGTCGTGCGTCGTCGAGACGGGGGTGTACCAGGCCAGCGTGTCGCTCCACGGCATCCTCGAGACCCAGGGGGTTCCGCACCTGTGGAAGGACTACGGCGACGGCTGCCACACCGTGCCGAACTTCAAGCGCGAGATCGCCGACACGCTCGGCGCCTTCACGACGCTGCTCGCCCACCCCGCCGCCGAGCCGAAGACGTTCGACTACGCGTCGATCGAGCCCGCGTTCGACGTCTGGGGCTGGCACGTCACGGCCGACCCACAGCGCCCCCTCGAGTTCCTGCGGCTGAAGAACGTGCGCTCCACCGGCCTCGCCCTCACCGGCTCGGGCACCACGACCGTCACCACGCCCCCGCTGTTCCGCGGCCTGCGCCGGGTCGAGGTCGCGGGGAGCGGCGCGACCACGTCGGCCGTGCCCGACGCGCAAGGCCGCCTGAAGCTCCGCGTCGACCTGGGCGCGCCCAACCCCGCCCAGCAGTACACCGCCGGGTCGACGACCGCGCAGCGGACCCGCACCGTGTCGCTGCGCCCCGTCGCGCGCCTCACCGTGACCCGCGTGCGCGCCACCCGCGACGACGTGCGCGTGTGCGCCACCGCGACCGGCGGGAGGGTGACGGGCCGTGTCCGCGTCACCGGAGCCGGCGGGCGGGCCCTCGCCGGCAGCGCCACGCTGACGGCCCGCGACCGGGAGGCGTGCCGCACGCTGCAGCGCACCTCCGACGCGCGCGCTCGGGCGACCGTCGCGATCCACGGGCGCGACGGCTACGGCCACGCGGTGAACGGGCGCCGGGCGGTGCGCCTGCCGGCCGGGTAGCCCGGTGCGGGCGGGACCGGCGACGCCGGCCCGGCTACCGCACCTTCACGCTCAGCGTCTTCTTCGTCGTGCCCGCCCGGACGACGACCTTGTACGTGCCGCGCGTGAGGCGCTTGCCGCGGACCTTCGTGATCTTGCGCGCGAACGCGCCCTTCTTCGCCTTGTACGTGACCTTGCCGAGCGCCTTCTTCGCGCCCCGGCGGGTGACGGTGATCGTCACGGTCGCGGCCTTCGCGAGCTTGAGCCGGACGACGAACGCGCGCTTTCCCGCGACCGCCTTGGCCGCGCTGAAGACGGGCACGGGCTTCGTCCCGGAGCCGCCGCCGGGCTTGGGCGTGGTCGAGCCTCCGCCGGGCGGGGGCGTGGGCGTCCCCCCGCCGCCCGCCGGCGGCTGGGTGACGTCGAACGGCGCCCAGTGGACCTCGGACCCGCCGGCGACGACGAGCTTCGGCTGCAGCACGCACGTCTCGCCGCTGGCGACGGGGGCCGGTGAGACGTAGATGCCGTCCGGGCCGTTCCAGGCGATCTGGGTGCCGTCCGGCGACCAGAACGGGCGGCCGCCGCCGCGGTCGTTGGTCACGTAGGCGTCGGTGGCGCACACGAACTGCGGAGCGGGGTCGGTCGGCGGCGCGGCGCCCGTCGCGAGCTCCGTGTACGTGTAGAGCTCCAGCCGGTGGGGCTGGACCCCGCTCGACTGCGCCGCGCGGAGGTCGAGCAGGAGCTTCGTCTGCGTGGGGTGGAAGTCGAATCCGTCGAGCTCGTACGGGCTGTCGATGGGCAGGGCGATCCAGGCGTCCATGTGCGCGGCGTCGTTCTGCCACACCGACAGCGTGCCGCCGTTGATGCCCGCCAGGCGGTTATCGGGGTGACGGAGCCAGTGCGGCTCGGTGAGGTAGTCGTACGACGGATAGGTGCTCGTGCCGATCGTCGGGCTGTTGCGATTGATGAGCCGCACGGAGGGGGTCGTCGAGCCGCCGAGGCAGTCGTTCGACCCCCTCCAGTACTGCACCGCGACGAACGTGCCGTCTGGCGACGTGGAGGTGCGGAACGGGCTCAGCCCTCCGCAGATCCCGGACCGCTCGAACAGGAACGGCCCCTGCCGGACCGCGCCCTCCGGGCCGAGGACGAGGACGCTCCCGTTGCCGCTGTCGTCGTTCTGGCGCAGGAACGCCGTGATGCCGCCGTCGTCGGCGGCGGAGACGGCCTTGAAGCCGTGATCAGGGTCGCTCGCCTTCGTGACCTTGTGGGCGAGGCTGCCGTCCGGCCGCGCGACCGCCACGTCGTTGTCCTGGTCCAGGTAGAGCAGGCTCGCGGCCTGGGCGGCCGGCGCCGCGCCGAGCAGGACGCACGTCGCGGTGAGCACGGCGATGACCGATCGAGGCATGCAGCCATGGCAGCACGACGGCCCCCCGGCCGCATCCGTGAGATCACGGGCCTTCGGCTACGCCCCGTTCAGGGCTCGAGCCGTTCGCGCAGGCCAGAGGCCGGCCAGGCGAACGCGAGGGCGACACGGCGGAGGGCGGGAATGGTGATGGCTGCGCGCGTGAGTGCGTAGCCGAGCAGCGCGCCGAGGACGTTGGCCAGCAAATCGTTGACGTCGGCGATGTGACCGCCGTGTCCGGTGACGGCGTTCAGCAGCTGCAGGGCCTCGATCGACAGCGACAGCGCGGCCGCGCACGCGGTCACCGAAAGGGCGGATCGCAGCGGGAACACCAGCGGCAGCAGGAGGCCGAGCGGGGCGAAGACGGTGACGTTCTGGAGGATGTCGCGGGTCTCCGTGTCATGCAGCGGGACCAGGTTGAGGTAGGTCGTCCACGGCACGTCCGCATGGGCCGTGCCCAGGAAGACCGGAAAGGCGGTGTTGGCCAGTACACCGGCCGCGTACACGCACAGCGCGGCCCCGGCGAGCACGCGAGGCGCCGTCAGCGCCGCCTCGCGTCGCAACCACCAGATCACCAGCGCGAGGCCGACCAGGGCCAACGTGGCGCCGGCGGGACCGCCGGAGATCTCGCGTGCGGTGGCGATCACCGGCAGGCGGAAGGAGAAGCGATCACTGGGCTCTGATCAGCCTCGCCCGCGCGCCGCCGGCTGCAGCACCCGGGGAGCCTGCTACGACGACGGGACAGATGAAGGACCTGCGAGGGCGATGGCACGTGGCAGGGACCGTAGTCGATGCCGCCTCGCGCCGAGCCGGAGGCGCGGTAGCGCCGTGTCGACGTCAGCGGCCGGGGTGCGGGGAGCGACCGGCCTTCGCCGACCACGGCTTGAACGTCAGCGTGTAGTCGATGGCGACCTTCACCGTGCCGCCGCCGGTCCCGTAGCCCTCGAGCTTGCACTCGGCGCCGACGTTCCCGTCCTGCAGGTACTTCTTGGGCTTGCGCGCGGCCAGCCGCTCACGATCGAGCTTCACCAGGAAGCGCACCAGCCCGCCGCCGTCCATCGGCTCGGCGAGGAGCGACCAGCTCGGGTTGTGGAGCGCGTGGCACGTCCCGATCTCCTTCCGATAGCCGAACCCGGGGGCGCTCAGGCAGCCGTTGCCGCCGTCGGGGACCGGGTCGATCCGACCGCCGATCTGGAGCCGGCCCTTCTTGAGCGCGAGATCGAAGCCGAGCTTGGTCTTCCGCGTCCCGCACCCCTCCGTCTTCTGGAGCGTGGGGATCGGTGCCACGTCGGCGTCGTCGTCGTCGGGGCACGGCTCGGAGACGATCGAGGCCGACGCCTGCTTGGACCAGGTCGCGGGGATCGGCCCGTCGACGTAGCCGAGGTTGAGGAGGGCGCCGCCCTGGCCGTCGCGGGTCGCACCCACCCGCGTGATGGACTTGGACGACGCGAAGCCGATGGTCGCCGTCCCGCCGCCCTTGTTCGTCTCGCCGCGGAAGCGGATCTCGCAGTCATGGGTGGAGACCTCGTAGTCCCAGGTCAGCGTCTGCTTGCCCTTGAGCGACAGGTCCCAGTACGTGGTCTTGCCGCGGACGGCGGTGGCGTGCGCGACCGGCACCGACACGGCCAGCAGCAACGGGACGATGACGAGCAGGCGACGCATGAGGACATCGTCGTCGCGACGCGCGCGGTCCGCATCGGTGAGGTCACGGGCGTTGGCGCGGCCCGATCCTCCCCGGCTGCGCGGCCGGCGCCGGCGACGCGGCCCGGGCGGGCGCGCGACCGGCGCCGGCGAAGGTGCCGATCAGCCGATCGTCAGGGGGCCCACGCCTTCGCGCGGCGGCGCGACGGCTTCGAGCGCGAGCAGGACGGAGCCGGCGGGCGGCTGGTCGGCGGGAGCCAGGGCCTGGCAGCCGCCGGTCGTCGCGTTCAGCGTGGAGTACGTCGTCGAGGCGGGCACCGTCGACTGCGCGCTCGTGAACTTCCACACCCGCATCGGGCCGAAGGTCGCCGTGGCGAGGTCGCCGGCCCGGAAGACGAGCCGCATCGGGCCGGAGAACATCGCCGCGTACAGGGTCGCGGTGGCAGCGGTGCCCGCGGGGGCGTAGGCGGGGCCCTGGCAGAACGCGTCGGCGAACACCGGCGAGCTCCCGGCCCCTCCGCCCCCTGCCCCGGTCGGCAGCACCTGGCCGGATCCCGCGTAGGCGTAGATGCCGCCGTCGGGGGCGAGCACGTTGTACACGGGAACGCCGTTGGTGATGGTGCCGGCGAACGCGCCGAGCCGGCCGTTCGCGTCGAACACCTGCAGTGCGCCGCCGTTGGCGCCGTTGGTCCCGTTCGCGCCGTTCGCCCCGGCCGGCCCGGTCGTGCCGTTGGTGCCGTTCTTGCCGTTCGCGCCGGCCGGCCCGATCACGTTCCACGTGACCTTCTTGGAGCCCTTCGCGCACTTCTTCTTGGCCTGAGCGGCGCTGAGGATCTTCACGGCGCCGGTCTTCGTCTTCACGCAGGCGGTGATCGCCACGGTCGTCTTGCCGGCCTTGGCCTTGGCCTTCGTCTTCGTGGCGGCCTGCGCGCTGGTCGCACACGCGAGTGCGAGGCCGAGCGCGACCAGAGCCGAGGGAACGTTGCTGGACATGGGTTCTCCTGGATCAAGCAGCGGCCACGTGGCCGGCTGCGTGGAAGCCCTCGGCGCCATGTGCGGCGCGTCGGCGCGACAAGGGACCGGGTCCCACGCCGTGCCGATCGCGCAAGGCTCTCAGACGGGCGGTCAAGGGCTCCCCCGGAGTCTCCCGACCCGACCCGTCGCATACAACGGCTCGAACCCCAGACATGCCCCCCAGGATTTGGACGCTCGGCCGGACCGTCGAAGACGGCATCCCCGTGCCGCACTGGGTCCCCGATCTCGGCGACGTGCGCGGACCGCGGATTCCCCACGACTGACAGCTCGCTCCCGCATAGCGGTACTCAGCTGTCACTCGTGACCTGGCCACCACAACGAAGGCTGGCGAGCTTGCTCGGGCGCTACGAACGCAGCCGCGCGGGCCTGGCCGTGACCCCGGCGGAGTTCTTGGCGGTGACGGTGACCCCGAGACCCCGGCGCCCAGCCTTGCTGACGAGCTTGCGGCCCTGGGCCGTGAGCTTGGCCTTCACAACATGCGTCCCCGAGCCCTTGGCGACCACGATCGTCTTGCCTCGCTGCTTGATGGTGATCGTGACCGTGACCTTGGTCGGCGAAGCGACGGTGACCGGGGCGCTGCCGCGACGGACCTTCAGCGTCGCCGAGGACGTCAGCCTCGGCTTGGAACTCGCGCCTGGCTTTGGGGTGCTCGGCTTGCCTGGGATAGGCGTCAGATCAGGTGACGGCGACGGGCTCACATCCGGCGATGGACTCGGAATCGGTGCCGGAGTCGACGTCGTACCTTGGGGCGGCGGTGTCGAAACCGTCACGGTCAGGCTCGCACGGGTCGCGTTGCCCGCGGTGTCGTGTGCGGTGACGACGACGGGGTAGCTGCCTGGCGCCGAGAACGCGTGGGTGACGTGGGCGCCGGTCGCGGTCTGCCCGTCGGCAAAGTCCCAGGAGACCGTGACTGGCCCCCAGTCGTCGGTGGCGTCGGCGTCGAAGCGCACGGGCGTGGTGGTGAGCGTCGAGCCCTCCGAAGCGCTCGCTGTCAGCTCTGGCGCGGTCGCGTCGTAGATCGACAGGCTCGACGACGACGTCGTACTCCGCGCCCACGCCGCGACCGCGGCGCCGTCGGGTGATGCGGTCAGCACGCTGATCATCCCGCTGGCGGCGCCCGAGCCGGCCGGAGCTATCGGCGCTGGCGCGTTCCACGGGCCACCAGCAGGCCGGGCCGCAGCCAGGATCGCGTTGTCCAAGGGCCGATTGAAGGTCACCGTGGCGGCTCCGCCGGCGACCGCGATCCGTGGGTATGCCGCGGCGGTCGTGACCGTCATCAGCAACGTCTGATCCAGGCTTCCGTCGAGCGGCCCCGCGGCCGCTTGGACCCGGGTGAAGCCGACGGCCGCTCCCGGGGCGTGCCCGGCCCAGGCGGCGGCCACGGTGCCGGTGTCGTCGAGCGCGACATCAGGCGTGACGGGGGCGTCGGTGCTGACGAGCACGGTCGTCGACCAGCTGCCGCTGTCGAACGCGTCGGTGCTGGTGATCTGGCCGATGTGCGTGGAGCCCGTCGAACGTCCCCAGCCGATCACCGTCTGACCGGCGGCATTGGAGACCAGGCCCGACAAGGTGACGTTGCTCGTGCCCGATCCGCCGGCGTTGATGGCGGTCAAGGCGTTGGTCTGCCACGGCTGCCCGGCGGGCTTCCGCATGATGTGGATCGCCTGCGTCGATGAGTAGGTCGAGACGGCGGCCAGCGTGATGTTGCCTGCAGCGTCGGCGGCCATCCGCGGGGCCTTGTCCCAGGACCCGAGCACCTTGAGCGGGGTGGTCCAGCTCCCAGCGGTGAGGTCGGAGACGTACACGCCGTCCGAGCGCTGGTAGCTGGCGTGGGCGTCCCCGTTGTCCTCCAGCACGCACGACATCCCTGTCTTGACGATGTTGCCCCACGACAGGGTGACCTTCGGCTGCCAGGCGGCGCCGTGCGGCCGGTAGGTGCTGAAGAGGTCCCGGCCGTCACCCCACACTGCGACGAGGTCACCGCGGCGGTTGGCGGCCAGGCACGCGCCCGCGTAGCCGATCGCGTCGGGCACCGGAACCGGGGTGCTCCACTGCCCGCCGGCGGGCCGGTCGGCGACCGAGGACGTGGTGCCGTCACTGAGCACGGCGGTCACGCCACCGGCTCCGTCCGGGTAGAGCTGGGAAACGGCTCCCGGCGGTTGCAGCACGGTCGGCAGGGAGGCCGGAGCCGACCAAGCCCCCGCCACGTTGACGGGCGAGCCGGTCGCGCTGATCACGTCGGCGGCCGCGGTGGCCGTCGTCGCGCCGGCGCACCACACCAGTGCCGCGGCGAACGCGAAGAACCCGCGCGCACTACGTGGGAGGTCAAGGCGAAGCATCGAATCCTCACTTTACCCTTGCGTCGGCAAACCAGCGGATAGCCTGGGTTCGCGTCGAGTTCGCTCGCCCTGCCAGCACGTCATACGGATGGCCTCGATGCCCGGACGTGGCCGCGCCGGCGCGACGCATGGCGTCGGAGGGTGCAGCACCAGAACTACAACATCGCATCGAAGCACGCGGTCTTGGCAGCTCATTCGCCCGCTTCATGACGCTTCCGTCCGCGAGGCACCTTGTTGATTGGCGGCGACCGTACCTCTCCAGGGATGGGAGAAGCGAGCGATCCCGGCGCGAGCGGATGCCCCTCCGGAACCGCCCAGATCTCTCCCGTTGCCCCATTTGTTGCCCCACAGGCGCCGACGTGCCAAAACGGGACTCCCACAATGCAGAAAACCCGGTGTATGCAGGGTTTTCGTAGCGCGCCCGAGAGGATTCGAACCTCTGACCTTCGGTTCTGTAGCCCATCCCGAGGCGGTGTGGTTGTGTCCCGTGAAGTCTAGTGAGGCTCTGTAGAGCGGTCTAGCGGTTCGGTGAGGGACTCCGGGGTGGGGACAGGGCGGGGTGGATTCACCGATTGGGGACAGGGCGGGGACAGGAAACGTCATTCGAGGTCCGGGATGCCATCCGGAATCTCGATCGACGGCGTGTCCGACACGACGAGGACCGCAGGATCTACACCGTCGAGGACGCGGCCCCAGGCGGTCCCGTAGATATCGACGGGAGTTGCCGCACTTCCCCGGTCGACTCCCAGGATCCGATCCGTCGTCCCAGCCGGGTGCGAAGCGGCAGCGGCAAGGTGCGCGTCCACGACGGTCAGGAGGTTCACGGGCGACGAGCCAGACGAGCGATGAACGTTGCGCGGATCGATGTCAGCGAGTTCGGCATCGAAGTCACCAGGCTCGGGATCGGGGGCATGGGTGGGAGGACGGTCGGACATGCTCGAACGAGAAGCCTACGTGTGTTCGTCAACCCGCCCGGCCGCACCGTGGACGACTCCTCCACCCGCGTCCGGCACACAACGGCCAGAGCGGCTGCAGGGGTCCGAGACGTCAAGCTCTACAGGCTGCGGCACGCCGCTCGCGCGATCGCCGCCGTCAACGCCGCGTTCAGCGTCACGACGTGAACCGAGCCATCTGCACCAAAGACGTAGCGAACGTAGTAGCGAGATGTCAGACTAGATGCAGATGAGCGACGCCACACGACATCTGACCGCCGTCGGCGAGTTCGCAGGCGAATACGTCGTGGACGAGGAGCTGACGGACGGCCGCCTGGTCATCCGCCCGAACACGAGCGCCGCCGCGATGCGCCGCCGCCTGGACGCCGAGCCCGTCAGCGACGAGGAGTTCCAGCAACTCGTCGACGACTACGGCATCCTCCCGTCCGACGGCGAAGGCTAAGCCTTGCCACCACCCGGCAGCGTCGGCGGGACGTTCCCCGTCCGCTTTGACGAGCTGCTGTTCCGCGAAGACCTCGCGCACG
>Ga0247757_10002116_pt1 | contig 10946 bp, 1 predicted proteins | sample UWRJL126311R4_FD_180929 | JGI IMG/M metagenome (GOLD analysis project Ga0247757, IMG submission 180929) | Plant litter microbial communities from Arlington Agricultural Research Station in Wisconsin, United States - UWRJ-L126-311R-4 | ecosystem: Environmental > Terrestrial > Plant litter >...
ATATAATTAATTATTAATTAGGGTTAGCTAGTTGATAGAATTCGAATATATTGACTCTATAGAATCGACGAGTTATAGTTAACTAATATATATCGAATCTATAGGCCTCTATTTATTTTATTAAGGGTACTATAATTTATTTAAATAGAGTATTATAGCCTTTTAATATAAATATCTAGGGTCGAAGCTGTACTAAATCTCCAGTCTAAGGGTGTAAAACTATAAAAGGGTATATTATATATATAATAGCTTCTTAAATTTCTAGAAACTTCGTGCTTTCCTTAGTTAGGATAATATATAGATTTAGACAACTAGAGACTAAATTAGTAGATACTATAGCTAGGGTTATAATATAGATATCGTATTATCGAATAAATTCCTTAGTAAACTTGATAATAATAGGCGTAGCTATCTTTAGTAGTTTAGTATTAAATTTCTTATAGTTCTTAATACCTACCATTTTATATATATAGATAAGAGCTCGTTTACGAAATTCTTTTAACTCTATATTAGTAAATTTACTCTTTAATACTCTACTAGGGATAAAAATAGGATTAAAAATCTTAGAAGTATATAATCTAATAGAAAATTAAGAGAATTCGAAATAATAGTCTAGGATATTAATATAAGGTCTAGGGCTCTTATATTTAAGTAAAAGTTATACTAGCTGATTATCGCTATTAGTAGAATAGTTATTTATAAATCTCGAGTTAGATACTTAGTTAGATAGGATAAAATTCCTAATTAATAATATAGTCGTAGAGTAAATATTTATTCTATTAGTATAAAAACGTACTAATAGTAGTAGCAAGCGCTTCTTAGCTTCTAAATAGGGCTCGAAGTATTTAGTAAACTTATATACTATAGTATTAGTAGTAATATTTATCTATATTATATATAAAATCTATACTATAATTTTTATTATACCTTTAGTTATAATAAGAATTACCTTATCTACCTAAGGCTCGAAAGCTTTATCGCTTTTGCTATTAGCCTTATATATATCGATAATATATCAATATCGAAGATATACTACCGTTTTATTATAAAACTCTACTATAAAAGGCGCTATTATATATAGAATTAAATCGGTCTTTCTAGTACTAGGTAGACTACTAATTATAAATAGGCTACTAGGTATTCCCTTTTCTACTATAGGATATACTACCTTTTTTATCTAATTCTCTTAATACTATTTTTATAGTATAACTATCGCTTCCTAATAGAATAATTCTAATAGTAAATCAAACCATTTTACGCGCTCTATCGTATCTAGACTTATTATAGATAGTAGCTAATAGTAATACTTAATAGTAGCCTATATTATAGGGTCCTTATCTAGTACTTTCTTAGGTAGTAAGAACTTATTTAGATACTTCTATTCTTATTTTATCTAGTCTATATTTAGTTATCCCTAAAGTATAATCTTAATAGTAGGAGTAGTAGTAAAGAGTTTTTAGAATTTAAGATATATCTTCGCTTCGTAGCCTCCTTTTACTATAGCAATTTTATTATAGGTAGCTAGCTTATCTTTAATTTAGACTCGATATATAATAGCTGTTAGATAGCCTATATTAGAATAGTTCTTAGGTTCTATAACGCATCCCTTCTAAGTCTTCTTATTATTCATAGTAACTTTATATCCAACTACTATAATAATTTTAAAGCTAGGTTTAAGTCTAGGCTTTTCTAAAGTATTATTAGTAAGTTTAATATATATTATATAAGTATAACTAGCTAGCGTAGATAGAGTAGGGTTGATAAAAGGGTTAGAGGTCCCTAAAATAGCTATAATAGCTATATCTCCTTTATAGGCACCGGCAGTAGTCCCTATCTATATTATTTTATTAAAGGTAGAAAGACCTAGGGTATAGGTTTAGGCTCGATTTCCTTATATAAAGATAGTCTAAGCTTGGACGATAATATATAGTTACTATTTAATTAGTTTAATATTAGCCTTCGAAATATAAGTACTTTCGAGCTTCTTAAAATATAACGTCGTTAGATCGAAGAAGTTCTATTATATAAGATAGTCCTAAACTTCCTTAATATCTTTTATAAATATCTCTATAGATACTCGAACGATAATATAGATAAAAGGCCGATTATATATAATACTACACACCAAAGTATACGAGTTAGGTATATAATTACGTCGAAGGTTGAATATATTCTCTATATATAGCTAATCGTTATAAGGTAGCTTTAGGTATACTAGCTAGGATTTACCTTTATATACCTATATAATATTTTATATAGCTTTAGTAGTAAGATATAGGCATAGAGCGTATAGTAACTCGGGGCTATCGATTATTTTAATTTCGTACCCTATTAGAAGGTCCGCTATATTACCTTTTATAGAGGTAGGTCCTTTATAAGTATTAATCTAATCGATAATCTTATAGCTTTAGTTATTTTTCTTAATAGTAGCGAACTTAGCGCTCTTTTCTATCTTAGTAAGATAAATCTTTTCCTCTAGGATATATTGATAGACTTTTATTATATATTCGTCTTATTTCTTGCGTACTTTATATTCTTTTTCTATTTAGTATTTCTATTCTTTAAGATCCACTATATAACTAATATTACTAGGGATGGCTTACTCCTCCTACTTATATAACTCTTCCTTTAACTCTTTATAGGTATATAGAATAGTGCTAGCAGAAAATAAAACTAAATAATATAAGATATATACTTTTAAGTATCCTTTTATAATATTCCTCTTTTTAAAATATCGTATATAGTCTCTAAATAGATATATCATCGCTTTATCTATCTTATTAAAGGTAAAGGTCTCTAGGTATAGATAGTTAGCTTTATACTATACCTGTAGGAGTTCTTAGTAAGTTAGTATTATAAACTTACCTTTCTTTTCTAACTTAGTAAATTCTCTATTATACTTAGGTGTTAGGAAGTCTTTAGGTAAACTAGGGAAAGACTTAGGCTTAAGTTATTAGAAGAGCTTAAATTATATTATATTAAATATAGTCGATAGTAGCGATAGCTAAAAGATACGAATACGAACTTAATATAGAGTATTAATATAATCTAAATTAATATTATTAAGAACCTTACTATTATTATCGATATCTTAACTAAATTAAGGATATACTATCGAAATTATAGTAGGGTATTATTTATAATAGATACTTAAAGGCTAGTAATTACCTAATTTTAGCTTACTAGTCTTCTTATCTTATAACTAGTTATTAGCATTAGTCTTAGCTTCCTTACTAGTTTAGGTAACTAGCTTGGCTAATAGACGATCTAAGAAGATAATACGCCTATCCTTACCTTAGTATATATATTACTAACGAGCCTTAGTTATAGCGAGTTAATAAGCCTTACTATCTAAAATATAAAATTCTCGATAACTAGCTATACTAGTAGATAGTTTCCTTAAGTAAGGGTATATAGAATAGACGAATATATATATATAGTTTAGGAGCAAGTTCAACCTTACTATTTTCGATTATATATAGGCCTGCGCTACGCTAGTCTAAATCGAGTAGTAGCGTATTATACGTATTATTATAACTTATACGCGTTCCTCGCGTTACGTATAATTTATTTATTTTATAAGAATTACTTAATATTTTAGTATTAAATAAGAATTTACTCTAAGAGCTATTATAAATATAGGAATAACTAAGTAAATTATCGAAATATATTATAGTATTATACGTGCCTTTCTATTATAGTATATCTAACATAGTTTCCTTAGATATTAATACTTCTATAATAAGCGTAAATATTATCGTCCTTAGTATTTAAAAGCGCTTATAATTTCGGGTATATCTCGTCTTAGCTATTCCGCCAAAACCTAGGAATCTTCTATATAACTATAACCTTACTATCTAACTTTATAGTATATTTTACGCCTCTTATTACTAGGCTAACGACGTTATTTCTTTACTAGAATATAGTCTATAATATAGAAAGGCTTAGTTTCGACTTTAGCCTTATTATTAGGGGATAGTTTAGGAGTATAGCTAGTCTACTTAGTAGATACTTCCTGAACTTAAATAGGTATAGGAGTATCTATATCTTTAATAGTTTTAACTACCTAAAGAACTAAAATAATAGGGTATTAGTAGGGGTCTTTATCTACTTATTCTAGATAAATAATAGAAATAATAGGATATAATTTTATCGTAGGTAGAAGATCTAATTAGTATATAAGTTTACTAACCTTCTTAAGTACTTTATATAAACTAACTTTAATAATATCTAGCGTAGAAGCGAAAGGTATATAGTAGCTATATCTAAGCTTATAAGTAAGCTTAATATATACTATATTTCCTAGGTTTACTTTAAAATATCTATTATTATAATAAATAGCTATTTTTACTTATACTATTTTAAGTACCTCTTCTACTTAATAGCGAATATCCTATCTAGATTAAATAAAATATTCTACTAAATCGTCTTTTTTAGTAACTAGCACTTTATAGGTATTAAGTCTATTATAAGGGTGTATACTATAGAGGAGCTTAAAAGGTGTCTCCCCTATCAAGAAATATTAAGAAGTATTAATAATAAACTAAACATCTAGTAGGAGTTTATCCTATCCTATAGATATTATATTATAGTTAGTAATTATATAACGCAATAATACTTCTATAATCTAATTTATACGTTTACTTTAACTATTAGTAAATAGGTAGTATATAGTAGTTATTACTAGGATAATACGTATATATTTAAATAGACTCCTCTAAAATTTAGATAAGAATCGACTATCTTTATTAGAGATTAAGACTTTTAGTAGTTTTTAATTACTTATAATATAGTTATAGAAGTAGATAGCCTAATAGAAAGTGTTACTATCGATTTTACTAGGTATAAGCTTAATAGCTTTTATTACCTTATCTATTACTATTAAAATATAGTTATACTTATTTAGGGTTAATAGAAGTCTAATAATAAAATCGAGCGTAATAGTATAAAAGGGTAGAAATAGCAATTCTACTAGTTAAAGTTCTCCTATAGGTAAACCTCTATATAGTCGATATACCTTATAAACTAGATATATATTTATATATTCGTCGATAAGTTATTTAAGTTAAGGTATATATATACTTTAACGAATACGTTCGTAAGTATATAGTTATCTAGTATAACTATTACCATTATACGCGATTTTTAAGATATCTTAAATAAGTAATATAGGTAGATATAAGTATTCTCGTCCTCTAGGGGCTATTTAAAATATAAGTCTACTATCTATATTAATACGAAAAGACTCTCGAGTCGTTATTAGAGGGTTACTATTTAAAATATCTTTTTCTATATAGGTCTTAATATCTAAGTAGACTTTACGTAAAGAGGTATCTTTAGGTAATTCTATTAGAATTTTATCTTTAAAAGCAATATTAAGCTTAATAAGTTTAGCCTTATAAGAGATATCTAAGGGTAATACTAGAAAAGGACGACTACGCGCTCTTCTAACTTTAATAGGTTTTTATCTTTAACGCGTTAATAAGGCTACCTCTTTTCCTAGTATAGCTTACTCTTATTCTATGTCTTCTAGCTTATTCTTAGTTATAAGGTCCACTAGTTTAATATCTCTGATTATAGGTATTCTAGATAGCGCGTCTATATTTTTATATATTTTCCCTAGAATATATTATATTTCTATTTTACTAATATATCGTGCTAAAAATAGACGCTATACCACTAGGCGTTCTAACCTACGTCCCTTAACTAGTCCTTCGTCCTTAAAAGTGTTGATAATAGCTATATAGTCTATATATATAATAAGACTACTATAGTCTACGTATTATAGCAGCTTCTATAAGGCCTAAACTAATCTAAGTATCTTAAGTTCTATTACCTAATATTGGTTTTCTAATAGGTTTAATATACGCGATAGAAATAAAATAGGATATTTAACTAAGTATTCTAAGTCTAATAGATCTAGTTAATATATAGTATATATAAATCCCTTTTCCTTACTACTATCAATATAGAAAATAAATAGTTAAATAAAATTAAGGTACGCTAACGTTAGTATATTATAAAGGCGGCTTTTAAGTTCTTTGAATGCGGTTTTATATTATAGATAAGTATTATTATTAAGAAAGTTAGCTATTAGAGTACTTTTAGTATAGCGATTATATTTATATCTACCCTTTTTTAATATATCTTTAAAATATTATATTTTTAGTTATACTAATAGTAAACTAATGTTAGCGTAGTAGTTAACGAATTTTCGATAGTAACTAAATAAGCCTTCTACGTATTCTAGTTGTTTTACTATAACTAGGAAGATAAGGTTATAAATTACCTTAGTCTTTTCTTATACTATACTAAGACCTAGTCGTAATATATAATATCCTAACACGGGGATTAAAAGAAAGGTAAAATAGTATTTTAAAATAGATAGGGTTACTCTAGTATTTTCTAATAGCGTAAGTACGTTATTAAGATATATAACGTAGTTTTCTAGGCTACGACTAAAAATAATAATATTATCGATATAAATAACGACCTATTCCTATAAGTATTTAGAAAAGAGCTATTTTATATAATACTAGAAGAAACCTAGCAAGTTTATAAGGCCTATTATACTAATAGTAAATATTTTATATCCTTAGTATATAGAGATAAATACTATCTTCTATTGATCTACTTTGATAATAGGTTACTAAAAGAAGCTTTTAATAAAGTCTAATAATAAAAAAATAATACTACTATTTATTACTATTAAAATAGTATCTTATTATAGCAAGGGGTATATATCTAGATATAGGGCCTTATTAACTTTACGTATATTAACCATGATATATAGCTTGCTATTCTTCTAGATAATAAACGCGGGTAAAGCTATAATACTAGGTTATCTAAGAGGAACTTTTTATATATAACCCTACTTAACTAAAGGGTCTAAAATACTATCTATTACTTTTTAGTCTTTTTAGGAATAGACGTAAGGTACCTATTTAAGTTTAGATAGGTCGATATTAGGTTTAAACTATATAGGTATTTTAACGCTATTATTAAACTTTCCTAGCTTTTTATAGAATAGATAGTAATGCTTCTATAATATACCCTAAATATATAATTTATACTTAGGTCCCTAATAAGTAGATATATAAGTATTATTAAGTTAAGTATCGTTATTAGGAGGCTTGATAATAAATAGCTTACTAAACTTAGAATTATTATCGTCCTCGTCTAATAGTAGTAATAAGCCTTTAAAGATTTAGTCTAGTAATAGATATACGTCTATAGGTCGACCAAGCGGTTCTATTACTTCGATATATCCTAAGTATTATCTACAGACAATCTTAATTTCTATTTTACCTATATTAGTAAAAGGTAACTAGTCTTTAATACCAGCAATAAGATAATTAGCTATAGACCTAAAGGTACTAAGGGCTATATCTATAAAATAATATCCTTTAAAAATATACCTATCTTATCGCGGCGGCGGGTGTATATACTAAATAGATACGTTTTATCTATATCTAGGTTTAACGATATACGTATATTATACGCGTATTACTATTTATTTTCAACGAGGTTATAGCTAAGTATATAATCTTATATAGTAACCCTTATAGAATAATGCTAGGTAGTTACTAGGGATACTATAGTATATAATATTAATACCTTTAGTTATTAGTATATTATTACTAATAAGATAAGGTATAGGTAGCTTATTAACTATATATACTATTCTATATAGTCGAACTTTTTCTCCGTTAACTATAGGTAAGGTAAGAGGGAAGTTATAAATAATACCATATACTAGAATGGGTGTAGAACTAACTCTACTAACTTAGATATAATCTAACGCTTTAAGCAATATAATATAAACTCTAAGATAATATTATAATATCGATTTTTAAATAAAAGAAATGCTGGTACTAGTATTAGGATAAAAGTCTATATACTTACCGTCCAATACTTCTATATATACTAGTATAGGTTTCTAATAAGGTATATAATGTAATATAAGTAATAGATAGAATGTAAGTTATATATATAGGATTATTACTATTTAAGTTATATTTAAAGATAGCAACGGTATTAGTAGACTCGCTAGAGTTATAGCTATCTTTCTAAGCCTCTACTAATAGTTTTCCTACTTAACGTCCTAAGGCTAGTTATTATTTTAAAGAATCTTTTCTAATATACGAGTAGACTCGCTAACTTTACTTTCTAATATAGATACTATATCTTCGAATAGGTATTCGGCCGCGGCTTGTATTAACGCTAGAAAGTTAAGGTGTTTTTACTAGTTATAAGTAAGATATTAATTATCCTTATATTATCCTTTATAGTAACGATAAGGGTATTAAAGCGGCCTTCTATTAGTATTTAGGTTAATAAGTCGTTTAATAGGAAATATCTAAAGCTTAATAGTATTTATAGTAGTAGGTACTATAGTATATATTGGGCGCGTCGTTAAACGAGTATTTCTAAGAAGCGTAGCGATATCTCTAACTTTAACTATTATAAACTATTTAGCTTATTTCTATTACTACTTCTAGGCTTAATAAGTAGTAAACTCTTAAGAATAATATACCTTAGTAAGTTCTTATATTAATATATATAAGTAGTAGCGTATCGAATTTATTAATATCGGGTCGAGGTTACGCTAAACTTTTACTATAAGTATATTTTTATTAGTACTAAACTCGAAACTAGTATTATATAGTAGCTATATCTTCTTTATAATATAGTCTTAGACGGGTAGTATAGATTCTCTTACGAAGGAATATTTATAGGTATTAGTAAGTTACTCTATAGCTAGTAGATTAGGTATAAAATAAAAATATAACTAATAGATCTATTTATTAATATTATTCTCTATTCTCGCATAGACTTCTTTTAGTAATAATATATACTAGTTAGAGGTTTTATCTTTTATATATAATAGTAATACTTCTAATACTTAGGCCTTCGAGTATTCGTTTACTCTCTAGGTAATACGACGAATATATATATAAACGCTACTATCTCTATAATAGGTACCTATTTTATCTATTTTTAAATAACAGCTTATAAATTATATACTACTATAAGTTTCTAAAAAATAACATCGTTAAGAAGAAGGATAGTATAAGTTATAGGGATAATAGGAACTATATTAACTATATCTATAGCTTCTATTAGAGCCTTTAGAATTAGAGGAACTAGAACTTAGGTAATAACTACGCAATAAACTACTAGCTATACTTTATATATAAGGAGGAGGAGCGTATTAAACTTTAGTATAATACTTATAATTCTACCTATCTTACTTATCTTATTAATAATTAATATAAGATACGTATCCTTATAGAGGTTCGAATTCGCGAGGGATTTCCTCTATCTAATCCCTATTCTAAATTTAACTTTAAGAATTAATAGCTAGCTCGTCTTCCTTAGTAGGACCCTAAAGAAAATACTCTAGAAATTCAGCGTATATATCTCTTAAGTTAACGCTATATTCTTATAAGTATTATTCAGCTTTTTATTATATATAAGCTCTATAGTTAAGCTATATAACTCCTCTAATAGTATGTACAGCAGCTATAACTTCTATCAATATAGGAAAAGGCTAAGTTATTAATAATATTCTCCTATAGCTTAATACTTAGTAATATTAAGGATAATAAAGGTATCTTAGTAATATCTATTTCGACTATACGGCGGTAGGACTGGTAGACTTATACTATCTACTATATTAAATACGTTCGAACGAGAGGGTAAAGAAGAAGATAATAAAATAGCGATTCTCGATTCTCGTAGCTCTACTTAGGTGTCCTACTAATTTAGCTAGCTAGTATACACGTCTCTATTCGGCGATAAGGTATTTCTTTATATAGTTCTAGCTACTATTTCTATAATATCGAGAACGATATTATCTAATATAGGATTATTAATAGGAGGAGCTCTAAGGAGGGGATTTCTAATATCGCTAGTATTAGAGTTAATAATAGAACTAAGGATAGATATAAAAAATAGCTATAGTAGGAAGCTAGGGAACCTATTCTTATATTAAGTAGAACGAGGGGCGCTAGGAATATTAAGGAGGATTTCTCTAACCGATCTTATAACGTACGAGGCTAAGGGTACTAGGGCTAGTACTAGAGATAAAGGAAGACTACCTAGAACGTATAGTTAGCTAATACTAGTATCGAGACCCGCTCCTTCCTTAGTAGTATCTACCAGTTACCTTACTTATTCGGGTGGATTTATAGAAGATAATATTTCTACTAATATCGTATAGTATTAAAGCTAATAGACTTAATTAGTATTTAGGTTAGGTTTAGTATCTCGAAGTTAGGTTTATAGACTAGTTAGCTCGTTCTTACTGGTTATAGATCTTCGATAGGATAATAATACTAGAGTATTAACTCTAGTTTAAAGAGTTTTTCTAAAAGGACACTATTTAACGAGTAGTATTACGGCTCTTCTATTAGACGTCTCGATAATAAAAAAAGATAAAAAATCGTTTAATTTAATAGATATTAGATAATTAGCGTACTTCTCACCTTATAGCTGGACTATAGTGGTGCCTATAATTAGCAAAGACGATATCGTAGTAACGATTATAAACTCGCGGACGCAGTGCTGGAGGTTTTACCTAAATTAGCTACTAGATATAATAGATAGCTTAGCAGAAGCACAAAAAGTATTACACAGAATCGTTGTACGCGTAAAGGTTATTGTTCTAGCTAGAAGCAACTATTCTACATAATTGACTCACAGCGCCAAGGCGCTATGACGTCATGAGTATGTTCCATCACTCCTGCTATAACATATCTGACTCAGACAGTCCCAGCTTCTATGACCTTGAACATTTTGCCGTCGAGGCCCCTGACTCCTTCACTGTTCAACAAAAAGTTGATTTGCTGCTCGAGGTTTGGCCTTTTTAGTTGAGAAGAGAGTGCCAGAGGAGATCCGGGCTGTGGTGAGTAAGGGAGCTTCAGTGGGTAACCCGAATACGT
>Ga0247757_10002117_pt1 | contig 10942 bp, 12 predicted proteins | sample UWRJL126311R4_FD_180929 | JGI IMG/M metagenome (GOLD analysis project Ga0247757, IMG submission 180929) | Plant litter microbial communities from Arlington Agricultural Research Station in Wisconsin, United States - UWRJ-L126-311R-4 | ecosystem: Environmental > Terrestrial > Plant litter >...
GAGAACCTGTCGGACCCTTTCGGCCTCTTTCCAGAGCTTCGCAGCGGTCCGTCCATGGGCTTTGACCTGATCTGCTGTGATAGAAGCGCTCTTGGCCCCTGGGAGTCCAACGAAGGAAGAAATCATATCTCCCACAAGAAGTGTGTTGAGAGCGTCACCACCGAGTGTTCTATCCCAGCCAGTTCCGAGAACCTGGACTTCTTGTACGGTCTTGTTGGATCGGCCAGTTCCTTTGACAACGCGACCTTGGAACTTGAGAATGGTCGCAGAGGTGGACCCAGCGCCCATGTCAAACACAAGATGAGTCTCAGGCTTGCCCCCCTCATTAATGACGGGAAACGTCCTGCTTGTTGCGTAGTTGATACCAACAGCCAGACCATCGCTCACCACACCCAGGACTTTGAATCCAGCTAGTTTGGCCGCGACTTCTAGAGCGCGCCTCTCCTCGACAGTATAGAACGGAGGCACGGTGAACACAGCCTCAGATATGTCGACGCCCCTTCCAGCCATTGCCTTCGCGTTCTCCTTCACATTCTGAAGTTCCATAGCCAGAAGCTCCTCGACGGAAAAGGGCTTCTCTTCAGCAGCGAACACGCCGCTCTTCAATGCCACTGTATTCCTGCCCTCCTGCTTCTCCACCTTCAGCGCGGGATATCTCGAATCGAAAACTTTGACTGCCTCTGCCTCGCTGCTAATACCCAGCAGTTGCTTCAGGTTGGGGTAGACATCGCCCGGAAATCTCGCCGCCAGGGCGACCGCATCGCTGCCATAGAAGCGCTCTGGGAACTCGCCCGCAGCCAATGCACCACCCTTGGAGGGCTTGAAAGCGACGGCAGATACTTCTTTTCGCTTCGAATCTTTGCTGAGGACGATCTCGAGGGGAATACCGGGTTTGACCAGTGCGGCTTTGACGTATTCGGTACCCAAGTCGATGCCTAGAACAGCGGAGGCAGCGGACGCGGTCGTCGAAAAGAGGAATACGAGACCCAGAAGGGTCGTTGCCAGAGATGTGCCATTTCTTCGGCGGCCTGGAGGAGCCATTGTATGTGGGTTGAGTTAGGTGGTTGAGGTGATGGCCTTTGGGTCGGTGCTGAAGTGGGATGTATCAACGATGAAAAAGTGCGGAAGCTTGAAACCGCCGCGACGGCGAATAAACAGGTGCAGTACAGTACAGTGCAAAGAAAGAAAACTTTATCCCAGGTGAAAGGGCTACGTGTACATCAAACCATGAAACGCGCCGAGGTGGCAGCCCGTATGTTATGTTTAAATGTCGGAGCTACCCTGGCGGAGCTTTGAGACCACGTTTGCTCTTTGGCCGAAAATGACAGGTTGGCACCAGGGCCCGCCATGAGCCCCTCCAAACAATGAAATACTTCCACTATTTTAAGGATGAATCGGCTCCGTTTTGAGCCTTGCAGTCCCCTAGAAATGCTCTATAACACATGTTCACTGGCATTCGTCCACCTGTCTACTTCGTGAAGCTGTGGGCATGCAGCCAATCACAGCGCACGGCGATCGGGGAAGCGAGCAAGCTTCCCAACACGTGTTTCTTTGCCCTTAAGCACACATACATTGTCTTTCATTTTCCCATGACTCTAACGCATGGTCACGCTGAACCTCATGTCTCATTATATGCCGCGGTTAAACTCCACCATGCCATCTTTGCCTCCCCGTCCGTGGAATTCTGCCTCCAAAGTTGTAGCACTGACAGCCTGGCGTTGAGGGAACGCCGCAAGCGCCAAAGGCAATGCGAAAATGCTGGTTGTGAGGATAAGACCTGTACATTGTTAACTAGCCCCTATCACATATCGTCGTGCGCCTGTCTCGGGTGACTCACCGAGGTTCACGGGTAATGTCATTCTTGGCCGCTGCTTCAGCCACTCTGTCTTTTGCAGCCTGACGAGTATGAGAGGAGGAAGAACCATGATGGGTGTTGCATTCAGCACACGGCTTAGTGCCGTTTCTCCTACGGCGAGAGTTGCTGCCTTCTTACTCTTGCCTAGTGGCTTTACTTCCAGATCACCAGATTCAACCCTGCTCTTCTCTTCCTTAGTAAGAACGGGGTAAATGTTGATGCCTTGCCGTATCTCCTCTCCACGCATCAAGAACACATTCAAAGCTCCGGCACTTGCAACTGCAGCAAATGGCACGAGTCGTCCCGCGATGAGTTTCGCGTTAGGGGAGAGGCTCTTAAGTCGAGGAACCAGGGCGTTCAGGCCAAGCGCAACACCGCATGAAGCACTCACAGCTAGGCAGTATGACTTGATGATGGTCGACGTCGCCAATGGGGTAGATTTGTTCGCGTTCGAAAAGTTGATGGCTACGTTCAGCGACTGGTTTGTAACTTGCCATCCAAGTGTACCTGCTGTCTACGATGTTATGAGCAATTATTTTCCACGCCGTCCATGTATCAGCATACCTTGAGACCTGGTGTAAGCATCCCCGCGGTGACTACCAAATTGGACAGCACAAAACTCGACATCCTGAAAGGGAGCAAAACAGGCTGACCCGTATCTAGCACCCATCAGCACTTCCATTCCACTATTTGTCATTAACATTGATAGTACCAGGATGTAGTGTGGAGTCAATTATTTTCTTCGCCTTCCATAATTCAGGGGTCATGTCCTGTATCTTCCCCATCTTGTACCCAGTAACGAGTTGTTTCGCATTCTCGAGGCCGGCTGACGATGTAAAGAGCGTTCTGCAGCAACACGATTAGCCTCAAGTTTGATTCCTGATATGCTGGTATCCTGAGAAGCTATTGGTAATGCGACTCACTATACACTGGTGCATGGGAATACGCGTTCGCGCGCTGTTCTCACCTGGGGTCGGAAAGGTCTGCGGAATGACGCACGCGTCCCCAGTACGTGCTGAGATCGTACTGGGACGGCGGTAGATCGCGAGTCCCCGGGAGCGAGGTCGTCATGGCGCAACCAGCTCGCCCAAGAATTCACAGAGAATTAACGGGAAGCAGTCGAGCTGCAAGCGCTATCGCGAGCTTTCTAACGGTCGCAAGAAAATACGAGTAGGCTAAATGATGACCGCTATCGGAGCTAGCGTGGGCGGTGAGAGCGATAGGAGCAGGCCCATGCTTCTGCTACTGCGGAGAGCAAGCTCTCAACTGCCTATTGTAGTACCCCATAATCCGTTGCACGCTGGCCCCCCAACCAACTTAATTTAAACATTTTAATGCTCTTTTGCTGACTTTGAGCCACAAGGTTCTATGCGAGTGCAAGCACGGAGACGACGATGAAGGGCAGTCATTGAGAGACGAATCGGCACCATATTTTGTTGTAGCTTCCGGTGCAGCGGAGCGAAGCAAGCCAACCGAAGAGGTAGCGTATAGCTCGTGAAGACGCGAATCTCTAGCAAGGTGCTAGGTTCTTTGTCAACCGGCCAGCTCTTCTTTTCTTGACTTTTATTCATGGGAACTCTGAAGTCATTATCTACGCATATCAATTTATCCTAGTGGATGAATTGGGCGCTGGTTCGTATTCATTGTATTCACATTCAAGCATAACTACCTTTCCTACAGTGATTAGTCCCCCATTTTTAGTAACCCGTACCAATGCCTATGAATTACATACCCAATTACCTTGATCAATGCCATGCCCTTGTCCCAATGAGTCCCCTTTTTCCAATAAATTTCCTTAGACCTGAAAACATGGAGACGCTCGCCTATGCAAATCAAAAGCCAATTCGGAGCAAAAGACCAAGCAATGTGCAACATGCTGTGAAAATCCCAAAATACCAGTATACTCTCGTTCTATGTTAAGATAAGAACCATTTAATGTGCAAGTCTTCTTCAACTTTGTTCATCATTTCTTCTTCTTCTTGTCTTTGCCCTTGGTGGGGACGGAGCCCAAGATCGCATCAAAAGTCTTGGTCGGGTCGTGAGAAGATGCAGGTCGCACCATGGGCGAGCCTGCTGTTGGTGCGATGCCTGGTGGGAGAGGCAGGGCTTCCAGGCCTAGATTCATCACGCTCTCACGTCGGCTGCTGTCAGGGCTCTGCGAACGGGATCGTGAGGTGGCTGCAGAAGGGTCCAGCAGGCCTGGTGGTGGGAGAAGAGGCGACGCTGTCGTCTCCTGCATAGCAGCGCTGAGGAGTTTGTCATTCTGCGACCATTTCTCGGCCATTTGCCAGCAGTGGGAACGCCGGAATACGCCCTCTACACTGTGCTCGACAACGTGTTGTGGAAGGCTGACGAATTGAGAGCCTCCAGCAACGCCAAACCATGTCCGCGCACGGCTGGTATCTTCACGTGCCCATGGGATACCAGCACGGGGGACCTCGCATAGGAAATACTCTACGCCGTCGTTATAACGTATCCCCGGGGCATCAACCACCAGCAAAGGGAGTGACTGGATGACGGCATAAAGGAAGAGCCACTGCCCTGCTCGAAGCTCCCATAGCTCCTCCATGGTGGAGCTAGAAGCTTGCTTGTGCTCAAAATGTAGGAATGCATCCAAAAAGGGGCTGCGTTTCTCGGCATCAGCGTTGTGAGACTGCTTAATTATATGGGCGATTTCGTCCTTGCTGAGCTTCTTACTTCGAGACTTTGCATCCTTCTTAGCGTCCCCAGATGGATAGCTTTGTCGCAGAGTCCGTAAGCTAGGGAATAGGGGTACATCGAAAGGTATCGGCGGCTGCACAGGGGGAGTGCTACGGTCATATTCACTAAGAGCCTTGCGTAGAGCGAGTGTTGCAACAGATTCGAAATCTGACCGCTCGTCTTCACCCATGAATCCGTCCGCGGTTCGATTGGTCAAGTTTGTGCGGTCGACTAGTAGATCGTACAAATCAGATAGGTCCCGATACATATCCAACAAAACTAAACGGTTGAGCCCGCTCGTGGTGAGGGTGTTTTTCTTTGACCTGGCCTTCGGCAACCAACTACCATATTTTGTTTTGTAGTAATCCAAGGCGAAAGATCGCGTACTCATGAAAGCCGATTTCCAATTCTTGAAGCGCACGAGTTTCTTTTCATCCGCCATGGCCGAGTTCATGATACCGGCGAATATAGCTGGGAACTCAAACTCCTTTAGCTTCGTGTTGATATTCATTTCTCTATTCTCTAAATCCAACGCTGCGCGTGCAAGACGCATGGCTGTCTTGGGAGTAATGAAGTCAAATTTAGGATGATGAAGTTCTTTAATGCTCTCGAATTTTCCGACTAAATGGACGAAGCCCTCGGTGTACAGAGACAAGGAGCGCATTCTCTCTCCGAGAACGACTGCTTCGATAGTCTTCTCTCGACTTTGCCGAACATCGGCTAGGTTCAGCTCGTCGACGTAGCTGTCGAAACTAGATGCAGCTACTTCGCCATATGTGGAGCCATCAACGTTTGAGAAGTGATAGTGTTGCAAAATGTCGGCTATCCGCATGAAAACGTCAAATATAGCAGGATGCCGTGGGGTAGCCACCAAAGACTGGCCGATGAGAAAGGCAAAGAAATTGCGGTATGAAATGAGCGTGTCGATGTCTTTAGCCGTCAGTTGAGGTTCAGAAGGCTGAGGGATCACGGGCGCCTGATCAGTGCTCAGAGCGATAGGCATGTAGAGATGCTTTTCCGAATGGTCATCTTCGGTTGCATCGCTGAGGGCTCTGGAGCCCTTCGATCCTTCGGAGCTATCCGCAACACTTGCGTCAGGCGAGGCTGTTCGCGAGGGATAGATACCAGCAGACGAGTTACGTACTATGCCGTCGGGGAAATCTTGGGGAGCGGTGGACGCAGTCTCGCTATACAGTCTCCCATGCAGCAGTCTGGTCATGAACTGGGACGCAGCGTAGACGGTAGAATCGATGCGGAACGAGGGACCCTTGTTAGAGGTCCTTGGGAACAGATAGATGAAAGTGTCACCAGCATCATCCCACAGTTCGGTAACCTATCAAGCAAATTAGTTTCAGCGCAACTATGTGGCCATAACGCGCCTACCTTCTCGCCATTTAACAGCATGGTCAGATTATAGGGCACCTTCCCCTTGTGTCCAACCACCCACGCCAGGGGATCATTCTGTCCTGTAGTGTCATGGAGACGCTCATCGCTGCTCTCACCGCCGCCAAACAACCTGCTACGCCGCCTGTTCTTTTTCTGAAGCACTTCTGGAGCCAGTAGCGCAGGGCTCGAGTCGTTGCCTGCAGTACCAGGACGACTTTTGCTCAATCGACCTGGGGAGCTGCTGCGCGATTGTGAGCCGGATATAGTCGGAGGGGGTTCGAGGGGCTCGAGAGGTTCGACGGGCGCTGACGTAGATTCGACGGGCTGTATCGTGGCTGGCGCGTTGGAGGGGATACTCGGAGGGGCAGGAGGCGGATAGTCGGGCGCGCGTGAGCTAGAAGTGATGCGCTGTCTTACTTTGGACAGAGTGCTGCTCGACTCAGAAGATGGAACAGAGACCGAATTCCGCGATTCCGAAGAGCTTATCGAGAACAGCGAGGAAAGCCGGTGGCTCGACCGCTTCTTGTGGTTCAACATGGTGGGCCCAGGTGCAGTGGCATTCGATATCTATGGTCTCTACGGGTCTTGCAGGGCGCTTCGCGAGTTGTAGCTCGCTGAAGGACGGGCGAAGGGTCGTCCGGGAGGGTCCGAGTGAAAGTAAAAAGTGGGTTGGCTGGTGCGGAGGAGCGTGTGCGGTCTTGAAGGGCTCAACTACAGGAGGGAGAGAAAAAGCAAACAACACGCCATTCAAACAGGCTAGAAAGGTCACCGGAGCGACGGTGTACAGCTGTGGTTCGGAGGAAGAGCTATGGAGAGCTAGGGCCTTGGGCTTCTCCATTGTATAAGTACGGCGTGCGACCGGCAGAGGATGGGCCGGGCGTGCGAAACGGGTGCGTGCTGGACCATGCTGGGCAGGGCAAGGTTCCATGATGACGCTGCTCGGCACTGAAACTAACAAATCCGCCACACAGTCAAGCCCACAGAAAAACGTGGCCAACGCGCGCCCTGGAGACGCAGCCATACACAAGTGACACGGCCACCAGGCAGCCGTCCATGCCGTCCTTTGCTGTCCTTCTCTGTGCTCGCTGGCCCCCGAGCGTCGCTGGCTGAGCGTTTTCTAAAAGCTCCCATGTAATCCCATGTAATCCCACAGCCGTTGGACCGCCGGCGGCCTGCGGAGTCGGAGAGCGTGTGACGGCTGCAACTGGCCTGCCATGGACGACCCTCTGCCGCGCGGCCACAGTCCCCTACTGTCTGGTACACAGGCCTTCCGAGACTGCGCCTTGCCTTGTGCTGTCGTACCGTGTACTCAGGGTCCGCTCGCTCGTTTGTCGCATAATTCGCCGAGCCACAGGGCCTCCAGGGCAGGCGATGGGCGCAGGCACGGCAGGAGATGATCAGCCCCAGGTCGCAGCTGAGGCCTTGGAGGCCCCATGGGCCTCACATGGGCCGGCTCGTCTGGCAGCGAACAGCAAATCTTGCGCTCGGCGGAATGACGTATGCCCTTTATCGATATACGGATAGCTAGGCGAGCGACCGAGCACACCATCGCCGGCAGCATGAGCACAGCACCAGGTGCCCAACACCTGTGATCTGACCAATCTGACCAACACCTCCCAACGACCCTCGACAGGACTCCGGCCTGCATTGTCGTCTTCCCGCTGCCGCTGCGTGACTCTGCGTCTGCTGCTGCCGCTTCTGGCCCACCGCCACCCAGTTCTAGCCACACTCAGACCCAAGCTGCCCTCGTGCTCGCTGACCGTCCGATTCGCCGCAGGCCAGCCTTCCAGCTCAGATTCCTCAGCATTCAATATTCATTCGTACACGTCGGCTACTGTATGCAAAAGGGGTCACCATGGGCGCTTTGAATTTTTCCGATGTCGTCGGCTCCGCAACTAGCTCTAAAAAACTCATCAATTTATTGAGAGGGCACGTCCGCTTCTTTTTTGTGCCCCTACCCTAGCCTAAGGTCCTTTTTATAGTCCCGGCGTGCCGCGTCGAGGCGGACCCCCGGCTCGTCACGCGTCTTCTACACAATGGTCGTGCGTCTACATTGGGAACCCCCTGGCTAACACCATCTCCACAATACATAGATGGCCAAACACCTCCTTGCTCCCCACACGTCTCATCGGACAAGGCTCGCGCAGCGTACTCGCCGACTCTTCCATAGCCTTTCCAGCCCTGCTGTATGGCCCTGACAATGGAGACTCTAAAGTAAATTCACCACAAAGTGGGGTCAGCTTTGAAAACTACTGAGACGTGGACTAGTTGCGCAAGAACATGGCTTCGTGGCTCACGAGCTTCTACCAACCGTCAAAACCTATAACTGATGACCGCATTTGCATAACTGGTGGTGCCTCCCAGAATCTAGCATGCCTTCTTCAGGTCTTTACAGACCCAGTGTATACGCGAAATGTGTGGATCGTAGCGCCTGCTTACATGCTGGCTTTCCGAATCTTTGATGACAATGCACTGAAGCTAAGGGCCGTCCCCGAGGATGAAGAAGGTATCAACGTTGAATATCTAAGGCAGGAAATCAAGAAGAGAGAAGAAGAGGCACAGGCTCAGGGAAACAATCAACCAGTAAGTATTGTTTACCTTCAAGACGCTTGCACCGAGCTTGGATATGCGGTGCGCCCACTGAACCTCCGTTCAGGTCCGGAGCCTTCAGCTACCGGTAGTGTACCGCGGCCAGCTGAAGCTCTTGGTCAGCTCTTGTGTACTCTCTAGCGAAATCAACCAAGAGCTTCTCACAAAAGTTCCGCTTGCGTGCCACTAACTTGGCGATAGCGCATCAAGCCTTCTCGTCCATGGGCAAAGATCTATCGCCACGTCATCTACGCGGTCCCAACATTCTCGAATCCGTCGTTCAAAACCATGACTCTTCGACGGAGGGAACAACTAGTCAGATTAGCACGAGAGTACGATGCGCTCATCATCACAGACGATGTGTATGATTTCTTGCAGTGGCCAGCAGACCTCACCGCCACAACGCTATCTGTCGAGAAGGCTATCCTGCCAAGGATCGTAGACGTCGATCGAGATCTAGACGGTGGTGCAGAGAGAGACGGCGCCGATGGGTTTGGCAATGCCGTCTCTAATGGGAGCTTTTCCAAGATTTGCGGGCCTGGTCTAAGGACCGGATGGTGTGAAGGGACTCCTAAACTGGCATACGGTGTCTCTCAAACGTAAGTTTACTCACTACGCTCATTACACATAGCAAGCGTCTAAGTAGTCTGCCTACTGCATCTGTTCTCGGTCATTCAGTAAGAGTGGCATGCGCGGGAAGCGTGCAAGCTGTCTTAACCTATTGTGCTAGCATGAGGAAGTCGTCCTTCAACCTTTCCTTGAATCGATTTCTGAAAGGATTACAATATGCCAAGGCATGCGGGAGCGCGATTTCTTTCTTTCTCCAGTTCCACTTTCAGTCTTCGGCCCCGCAGTTGCTCTGTCGTGTATCATTCCGTGTTGGGACAACAACTAAGATGGTTATAGTGGTTCGAGTCGATCAGGCGGTGCACCTTCACAGCTAGCAGCTACCTTTTTAGCAGAGATTTTGGAATCGGGGAGTCTTCAGCGCCATGTATACGAAACCCTTCAGCCATCGTACGGACGGCGTTATCAGAAGATGGTCAGCGCAATCAATCATGAGCTCATTCCTCTCGGGGTTACGCTCCCACAGACGGACAGAGACATAGTAGGGGGCTACTTCATCTGGATTACGTTGCCGGATCCGCTTCAAGGTGCCGTTGTTGCACAACGAGCCCAAGAGGAGGAGAACGTTATTGTGGCACAGGTATGGAAAACATCCGAGGGCAAAGTTCGGGCTGCACTAACTGGGCCGTGTAGGGCGACATTTTCGAAGTGCCTGGGGATACAAAGCACGCAGGAACGCATTTTGCGAATGATTTAAGGTAGGCAGCTTCGCGGTACGCCATGTCTTGAAGCCACAGTGGGCTTTGCGGCATAGCGCAGGGCGTCCAGCAACGAACAGTTGGAGTGCTTCGGGATTAGATGGGCGACCCAGATCCTGCTTGGCCACGATGCTAACCCCAGACAGAATCTGCTTTGCCTGGGAGGATGAGGACATGCTAGCGGAGGGCATTGGGCGGCTTGGACGGGTGATTCGCACGATACTGGATGAGCAAGGTGGGAGCGGCCAGCCTGGGCCGATGACACCTCGCGATGGCACAGAGAGCCACGCAAAGGAGTTTTGGTAGGAGATGGAAATCTCCGATGCAGGCGAGCTTAACGGCATGAAATGGCAGGCTGTTTATCGCGCGGTGGTGGACCGACTTTGGCAGGTTCCAAAAATAAAGCAAGGAAGAAAAATAAGATGTCGAGTTAAGCATCCGGGATCTGCTCTCGCCTACTCGCCAGCGGCCCCTGAAATGAAAAGATACTGTGGATATAGCACGATCTGCGGCAACAGGCAATGTAAGTAGTACGTGGGCCGTGTCAGACAGGGCTGGGCGCGTGGAAGGGTAGAGTCTTGTGCGTGTAAGCGGTGGCGGTGGGAGTTTTCCGCTGTGCGTCCTGTGGTAGGATGTCGAACCAGGCTTCTCAGACACTCTTCTTCCGCGGGCGGAGGAGCAGTGCCTTGCCCATCGCTCAGGCACCCCCAGGTATCGTGAGATGAGAAGGATGCGGCGAGACTGCCTACCGGACCCAGTGACTTGTCCGTGGCCCCAGGTCGTGGTGCAGTAATGACTCTGCCTGCGAGCCAGCGCTTCGCGGCGCTGCGCTGGCTCGCAGGCAAAGGCCCATGATGAAGCGCCGGCAGCAAGGCTCTGGTGGGCGGGGAGCCAGTGAGGGCGGGCTCTAGGGCTAGCCACTCAAGTCGCTGAGACGCGAAGCTGTTTCAGAGCCCTGGCCGCGGCTGTGGCGACGTTAGCGCCGTCGATCGGCGCCTTGCCCTACCGTAGAAGCCCAGGCACCGAACCTCCCACCGTCCCTCTCCGCCTCTGCCACCCCCCCCCCCGGCCCTCCCAGCGTTGGTGA
>Ga0247757_10002118_pt1 | contig 10940 bp, 8 predicted proteins | sample UWRJL126311R4_FD_180929 | JGI IMG/M metagenome (GOLD analysis project Ga0247757, IMG submission 180929) | Plant litter microbial communities from Arlington Agricultural Research Station in Wisconsin, United States - UWRJ-L126-311R-4 | ecosystem: Environmental > Terrestrial > Plant litter >...
GACCGACCGTGACGCGGTGCTGAAGACGTACGGCGGCAGCAAGTACGGCACGCCCAGCTCGTCGATGGTCTCGTCCGCGGTCCCCGGCTTCAAGGAGACCTCGGCGTCGAAGATCAAGTCGAGCGGCGACATCGCGAAGGCCAAGGAGCTGCTCGCCAAGACCAGCAACCCGACGCCGGAGATCCGCCTCGCGTTCTCGGACACCCCGGTGAACGGCAACGTGGCGGCCGTCCTGCAGGACAGCTGGAAGAAGGCCGGGTTCAACGTGACGCTGCTGCCGATCTCGCTCGACGCGAAGCCCGGCTACTACACGCAGGTCAGCGCGAAGGACAAGCCGATCGACGTGTTCTTCGCCGGCTGGGCCGCTGACTGGCCCTCGATGTTCGCGGTCGTCCCGCCGATCATCAAGTCGAACCCGGCGAGCGCCGAGAACGGCCAGGGCTTCAACTACGGGTTCTACAGCAACTCGAAGGTCGACGACCTGATCAAGCAGGCCAACGCCACCACCGACACGGAGAAGCAGCAGACGCTGCTCGCCCAGGCCGATGACACGGCGGTGACCGACGGCGGCTACATCCCGCTGCTCAACCAGAAGAACTACTTCGTGTACGGCTCCAAGATCGGTGGATTCCTGCCGGACGTTGCGTCCAGCTACTACCCCGACCTCGGTGGCATGTACGTCAAGAAGTAAGTAGCAGCACCGAACAACCGGGTGGGCGCCCCTCCGCGGGGCGCCCACCCCATTCGAGAGACAAGAAGCTGAACCCGTGATCGCCTTCGCCATCCGCCGCATCCTCGTGGGCATCGCCATGCTGCTCGCGATGGTGCTCGTGGTCTTCGTGCTGTTCTTCGCGGCGGGCAACCCCGCTCGCGACGTGTGCGGCAAGTTCTGCACGCCCGACAAGCTGAAGCAGATCACCCAGGTCTACGGATACGACCAGCCGCTCACGTACCAGTTCGGTCAGTTCATGAAGGGCCTCGTCATCGGGCGCGACTTCCCGGTGGACGACAAGTACCGCGCGCAGCTCGAGAAGACGCACCCCGAGCTCGTCATCCACTGCGACGCCCCGTGCCTCGGCTACTCGCAGCACGACTCGATGACGGTCAACGCGGAGATCGCCAAGTACTACCCGATCACGATCCAGCTCGCGATCTTCTCCTTCCTCCTCTGGATCGTCTTCGGCATCCTCTTCGGGGTGCTCGCGGCGGTGTTCAAGGGCAGATGGCTGGACCGCATCGTGGTCGGCGTCACCCTCGTCGTGTACGCCCTGCCGACCTTCTTCGTCGGCACCTTCCTGCTCCAGTACATCTCGATCCGCTGGAAGCTCTTCCCCTATCCGCGCTACGTCTCAATCGCCGACGGCGGTCCCATCGCGTGGATCACCAGCCTGTTCCTGCCGGCCCTCACCCTCGCGCTCTTCTACATGGCCGGCTACGTTCGCATCACGCGCGCCTTCGTGCTCGAGTCGATGTCCGAGGACTACATCCGCACGGCGAAGGCCAAGGGCCTCCCGATGCGCGTCGTCCTCTTCAAGCACGGCCTGCGCGCCGCCCTGACACCGCTGCTCTCGATGGCCGGCCTCGACTTCGCAGCCCTGCTCGCGGGAGCGGTCATCACGGAGTCCGTGTTCAACTACCAGGGGCTGGGCCTGCTCGCCGTCACGGCGAACAAGAACTCCGACCTCCCGATCCTCATCGGCCTCGTGATCACCGCGGGCGCCGCCGTGATCGTGATGAACATCATCGTCGACCTCCTCTACGCCTACGTCGATCCGCGCGTCCGGCTGCGATAGGAACAGAACTCACCGTGACCAGACCCTTCCTCTCCGTCGAGAATCTCGTCGTCCACTTCCCGACCCCCGACGGGATCGTGCGCGCGACCGACGGCCTCTCCTACTCCCTCGAGCGCGGTCAGACCCTCGGCATCGTCGGCGAATCCGGCTCGGGCAAGTCCGTGTCGTCGTCCGCGATCCTCGGCCTCCACCGCGGCACCAGCGCCCGCGTGAGCGGCCAGATCTGGCTCGACGGCGTCGACCTCCTCCAGCTCAGCGACGAGGAGATGCGCAAGCGCCGTGGACACGACGTCGCGATGATCTTCCAGGATCCGCTGTCGTCGTTGCACCCCTACTACCGCGTCGGCGACCAGATCGGCGAGGCGTACCGCGCGCACCACAACGTGTCGAAGCGGGCCGCCCGCATCCGCACGATCGAGATGCTGGCCCGCGTCGGCATCCCGCAGCCGGACCGCCGCGTCGACGACTACCCGCACCAGTTCTCGGGCGGCATGCGTCAGCGCGTCATGATCGCGATGGCGCTCATCAACGACCCGACGCTGCTCATCGCGGACGAGCCGACGACCGCGCTCGACGTGACGGTGCAGGCGCAGATCCTCGACCTCCTGCAGGATCTGCAGCGCGAGTTCCAGACGGCGCTCATCATGATCACCCACGACCTCGGCGTCATCGCCGAGGTGGCGGACGACGTGCTGGTCATGTACGCGGGCCGCGCGGTCGAGCACGGCTCGGGACGCGATCTGCTGACCAAGCCGTCGATGCCGTACACCTGGGGCCTCATCCAGTCGATCCCGGACGTGTCCGGTCCCGTCGACAAGCCGCTGCGTCCCATCCCCGGCAGCCCGCCGAGCCTCGTCAACCCGCCGAAGGGATGCGCGTTCTTCCCGCGCTGCCCCTACGCGAAGCTCGTGGACGGCACCGGCGACCGGTGCGCGAACGAGATGCCGGAGCTCCTACCGATCACCCCCGGCCACCTGAAGCGCTGCCACCTGGAGGACCCCGAGGTCATGTACGAGGACGCTCCGGAGCTGGAGGTCGCCCGATGAGCGCCACGCCGCTGCTCGACGTCCGCGACCTCGTCATGCACTTCCCGGTGAAGTCGCGCGGCATCGTCGCGCGCACCGTCGGGCACGTGAAGGCCGTCGACGGCGTCTCGTTCACGCTCCAGGCCGGTCAGGCCCTGGGGCTCGTGGGGGAGTCCGGCTCCGGCAAGACGACCACCGGCCGCCTCATCACGCGGCTGCAGAAGCCGACGAGCGGGCAGATCCTGTTCGAGGGCCAGGACATCGCGAAGTCCTCCCCGCGCCAGCTCAAGCCGCTCCGCCGTGAGATCCAGATGATCTTCCAGGACCCGTACACGTCGCTGAACCCGCGGCAGACGGTCGGCGAGATCGTCGGAGCGCCGCTCGCGATCCACAAGCTGGTGCCCCGGGACAAGCGCCTCGGCCGCGTGCAGGAACTGCTCGAGATCGTCGGTCTCAACCCCGAGCACTACAACCGCTACCCGCACGAGTTCTCGGGCGGCCAGCGGCAGCGCATCGGCATCGCCCGCGCGCTCACGCTGCAGCCGAAGGTGCTCGTCGCGGACGAGCCGGTCTCCGCGCTCGACGTCTCGATCCAGGCGCAGGTCATCAACCTCATGCAGGACCTGCAGCGCGAGTTCAACATCGCGTTCCTGTTCATCGCGCACGACCTCGCGATCGTCCGGCACTTCTGCCCGGAGATCGCGGTCATGTACCTGGGGAAGATCGTCGAGAAGGCGCCGCGCGAGGAGCTGTACGCGGCTCCCAAGCACCCCTACACCAAGGCGCTGCTGTCGGCGGTGCCGGATGTGGAGCAGGCGCGCATCGGCGGACGTCGCGAGCGCATCCGGCTGACCGGAGACGTGCCGTCGCCGATCAACCCGCCCTCGGGCTGCCACTTCCGCACCCGGTGCTGGAAGGCGCAGGACGTCTGCGCCACGACGGAGCCGCTGCTGCAGAAGGTCGGCGCGGGCGCCGACGAGGCGGCGTGCCACTTCCCCGAGCCGTAGACCGGATGGCGGAGAAGCCGCACCGCTACACGGTGCGCTCGTCGTCGTCCACGCTCGGGTTCCTGCTCGGCGCGGTCGTCGTGCTCGTGCTGATCGTCGCTCCCGTGGTCTCCGGCCAGTGGCGGCTGCTCGGCTTCGTGCTGCCTCCGGCGCTGCTGCTCGCCTGGGTGCTGTGGCTCGTGCTGTACCGGCCGGCGATCCACTACGACGAGAAGGAGACGGTCGTCGTGAACGTCGGCCGGATCCACGTCGTGCCGTGGGCGCGGGTCGAGCGCGTCCGCCAGCGATTCAGCCTCGAGTTCGAGCTCGACCGCGGTGGCAAGCCGCTCCAGGCGTGGGGCGTGCAGCCGCCGCGCCGCACGGGCAACATCGCGAGCATGGTCGACCGGAAGTCGCGCACGGCGCCCGACCCGGACCGCTACGTGCGGATCCTCGAGGCCTTCCGCGAGGGGGCGGCGCCGAGCGACGAGCCGGTGTCGACGCGGTGGGACCTGATCCCGCTGCTGATCGGAGCCGTGCTGATCGTCGCGGTCGTCATCGAGATCGCGGTCGGCGTCTGAGCGCCGGCATTCGACCCCAGGAGGTGCGCATGACGTTCCAGCAGCTGCGGCTCGAGGACGGGCGGGCGCTCGACGTCTACGTCAGCGGACCGGACGGCGGGCTCCCGCTCGTCTTCCACCACGGGACCCCCGGCTCCGGGCTGCCCGACACCCGGGCCTTCGAGCGTGCCGTGCACGCGCGCGGGCTGCGCTACGTCTCCGCGTCGCGCGCCGGCTATGGCGGATCGGACCGCCACGCCGGGCGCCGGATCGTGGACGTCGTCGACGACACCGCCGCCGTGCTCGCGGCCGTCGGCGCGACGGAGTCCGTGATCGCCGGGCACTCGGGCGGCGGTCCGCATGCCCTTGCCTGCACGGCGCGCCTGCCCGGCGTGCGCGCGGCGCTCGTGATCGCGGGTGTCGGCCCGGCCGACGGGCTCGGCGACGCGTTCCTCGCCGGGATGGGCGAGGAGAACGTCGTCGAGTTCGGCACGGCCGCCGAAGGGGAGGCGCCGCTGCGCGCCTACCTCGACGCCCAGCGCACGGATCTCGCCGACGCGACGCCGACCGCGATCGTCGCGTCGCTCGCGACGATCCTCCCCGACGTCGACCGGGACGCGATGGACGACGAGCTCGGCGAGGACCTCGCCGCGGGGATGTCCGAGGGGCTCCGTCGCGGCGTCGACGGCTGGCTCGACGACGACCTCGCCTTCCTCGCGCCGTGGGGTTTCGCGCTCGACGAGATCCGGGTGCCGGTGAGCCTGTGGCAGGGCGACGCCGACCTCATGGTCCCGTACGCCCACGGGGTCTGGCTCGCGGAGCGGATCCCCGGCGTCGACGCGCACCTCCTCCCCGGCGAGGGGCACCTCTCGATCGCGGTCGGGGCGATCGACGCGATGCTCGACGCGCTCCTCGCGGGCTGAGAGGAGCCGCCGTCCCAGGAGGGACGGAGTCGCTCCCGGTAAACTCGATCCCCGTGTCGAAGCCCGTCGTCGGCCTGCTCGCCGTCGTCGCGGCGGCGGCCCTGCTGCTCAGCGGATGCTCGGACGGCACCCCGCTCGTCAAGGGGTCCTCGGTCTCCGTCGCGGTCGCCGACCCGTTCACGTCCATCAATCCGGCCACCTCGTACGGGCGCCAGTCGACCACGAACGCGGACGTCGCCTCCCTGACCGGGACCGGCTTCGCCTTCGCGGACGACGCCTATCGCACGGTCGACGACTCCTCGTTCGGCAGCGCCACCATCACGGATCGCGACCCGCTGACGGTCGCGTACACGGTCTCGGCCGACGCGCGCTGGTCGGACGGCGCGCCGGTGACCTCCGCCGACCTGCTGCTCGCCTGGGCGGCGAACTCCGGCGCCCTCAACACCCCGAAGTTCGACGACGCCCCGTACGTCGACAGCTCGACCGGGCGGTACGCCAGGGCGTTCCCCGAGGGGACCGTGTGGTTCGACGGGGCGATCGGGGCCGGTCTCGAGAAGGCGACGCGGACTCCCGAGCTCGGCGACGACGGACGGTCGCTCACGGTGCGCTTCGACGCGTTCGTGCCGCAGTGGCGGAGCGTGCTGGCGCCCGGACTGCCGGCGCACGTCGTGGTGCGCGACGCCCTCGGGCTCGCGTCGTCGATGAGCGACACGGCGGTCGATCAGAAGCTCGTCGAGGCGGTGCAGTCGAAGGACGCGGTGGCGCTCGGGCGCATCGCCCGCGCGTGGGACGACGCGTACAACACGACCGCGACGCCGTCCGATCGTGACCGGCTCGTGGCGTCGGGGCCGTACCGCATCCGCTCGATCACGCCCCAGGCCGTGACGCTCGAGGCGAACCCGCGCTACCGGGGGAGCCGGGCGCCGACCGTCCAGCGCATCGTGCTCCGCGTGATCCCCGACCCGCTCGAGCAGGTGAACGCCCTCGCGGCCGGCACGGTGGACGTCGTCTCGCCGACGCCGACGGCGCCCGTCGTGAAGGCGCTCGTCGACGTGCCGGGTGCGACCGTCACGTCCGGCAGCCAGGCGGTGTTCGAGCACCTCGACCTCCAGGTCGCCGGATCGCGGAGCGGAGCGTTCGCGAATCCGCAGGTGCGCCAGGCCTTCCTCGACGTCGTGCCGCGGCAGCAGATCGTCGACAGGCTCGTCGCACCGTCGCAGCAGGGCGCGGCGGTGCTCGACTCGTTCACGCTCCGGCCGGGTGCCGACGGCTACGACGCCGCGGTCGCGGGCAACGGGTCGAAGGCGTACCGGTCGACGCATCCGGAGGCGGCACGGGCGCTGCTGCAGGCGGCCGGAATGCCGAATCCGCAGGTCTGCATCCTCTACGACCCGTCGAACCCGCGGCGGGTGGCGGAGTTCCAGCTGATCCAGGCGTCGGCGGCGAAGGTCGGATTCCAGGTCACGGACTGCTCGACGGGATCCTGGGCCGACGTGCTCGGCGAGCCCGGCCGCTACGACGCCGCGCTGTTCGCGTGGGACACCACGCGGCTCGGCGCGACCGCGGTGGGTGCCGTCTACCGGACGGGGGAGCAGCTCGCGAACTTCACCGGCTACTCCGACCCGCAGAGCGACGCGATCGTCGACGCGCTGAACGCCACGGACGACCCCGCGCAGCAGACCAAGCTGCTCACCCAGCTGGACGGCCGCCTCTGGTCGGCCTCGTACGGGGCGCCGCTGTTCGCGTACCCCACGGTGACCGCGGTGGACGGCGCCGTGACGGGCGTCACGCGGTCGCCGCAGCAGTCCGGCGTCTTCTGGAACGCCTGGTCGTGGAAGCCCGGGACGCCCAGCCCGGTGCCCACCCGGACGGGTTAGCGCGCGTCGGATAGGATGGGGTGGCGCCGATTCCGGCTGCCGACTCCCTTTCTCCCTTCACTTCCGAGGTGCTTCCATGGCCCAGGCCATCCGCGATGACCTGCGCAACGTCGCGATCGTCGCTCACGTCGACCACGGCAAGACGACTCTCGTCGACGCCATGCTCCGTCAGACCGGCTCGTTCGGCGAGCACGCGCACGTCGAGGATCGCGCGATGGACTCGAACGACCTCGAGCGCGAGAAGGGGATCACGATCCTCGCCAAGAACACGGCGATCGAGTACAAGGGCGTCCACGCGACGAAGGGTCCGGTGACGATCAACGTCATCGACACCCCCGGCCACGCCGACTTCGGCGGCGAGGTCGAGCGCGGCCTGTCGATGGTCGACGGCGTCGTGCTGCTGGTCGACGCGTCCGAGGGACCGCTGCCGCAGACCCGCTTCGTGCTCCGCAAGGCGCTCGAGGCGAAGCTGCCCGTCATCATCGCGGTCAACAAGACCGACCGTCCGGACGCGCGGATCGACGAGGTCGTCGAGGAGAGCCACGACCTGCTCCTGGGCCTCGCCTCCGACCTGGTCGACGACGTCCCGGACCTCGACGTCGACGCGCTGCTCGACGTGCCCGTCGTGTACGCCTCGGGCCGCAACGGCGCCGCGAGCTGGAACAAGCCCGAGAACGGCTCGCTGCCCGACAACGACGACCTCGAGCCGCTGTTCGACGCGATCCTCCGGCACGTGCCGGCCCCGACCTACGACGACGAGGCGCCGCTGCAGGCCTGGGTCACCAACCTCGACGCGTCGCCGTTCCTCGGCCGCATCGCGCTGCTGCGCGTCTTCGCCGGCACGCTGAAGAAGGGCCAGACCGTCGCGCGCGTGCATCTCGACGGCGGCACCGCGAACGTGCGCATCACCGAGCTCCTCAAGACGCGCGCGCTCGAGCGCTACCCGGCGGAGGAGGCCCACGCGGGCGACATCGTCGCCGTCGCCGGCATCGAGGACATCATGATCGGCGAGACCATCGCCGACCCCGACGACATCCGCGCGCTCCCCGCGATCGAGGTCGACGAGCCCGCCATCTCGATGACGATCGGCACCAACACCTCGCCGCTCGTCGGCAAGGTCAAGGGCCACAAGCTCACGGCGCGCATGGTCAAGGACCGCCTCGACCGCGAGCTCGTCGGCAACGTGTCGCTGCGCGTGCAGGAGATCGGGCGCCCCGACTCGTGGGAGGTGCAGGGCCGCGGCGAGCTGGCCCTCGCGATCCTCGTCGAGAACATGCGCCGTGAGGGCTTCGAGCTCACCGTCGGCAAGCCGCAGGTCGTCACGCGCCAGATCGACGGCAAGCTGCACGAGCCGTTCGAGCACCTGACGATCGACGCGCCGGAGGAGTTCCTCGGTGCGATCACCCAGCTCATGGCCGCGCGCAAGGGCCAGATGGGCGTCATGTCGAACCACGGCACCGGCTGGGTGCGCATGGAGTTCACGGTGCCGTCGCGCGGTCTCATCGGCTTCCGCACCGAGTTCCTGACGATCACCCGCGGCACCGGCATCGCCAACGCGATCTCGGACGGCTACAAGCCGTGGGCGGGTCAGATCACCACGCGTGTCAACGGCTCCATCGTGGCCGACCGCGCCGGGGTCGTCACGCCGAACGCGATCGTGCAGCTCCAGGAGCGCATGTCGTTCTTCGTGAAGCCCACGCAGGAGGTCTACGAGGGCATGGTGATCGGCGAGAACTCGCGCGCCGACGACATGGACGTCAACATCACCAAGGAGAAGCAGCTCACCAACATCCGCTCCTCGACGTCCGACAACTTCGAGAAGATGACGCCGTCGCGCGAGCTCACGCTCGAGGAGTGCCTCGAGTTCGCCCGCGAGGACGAGTGCGTCGAGGTGACGCCCGAGGTGGTGCGCATCCGCAAGGTGGAGCTGGATCAGACCCAGCGCGCCCGCGCCGCGTCGCGGGCGAAGAAGGCGTCGCAGCCGGCGTAGGTCCGGCCTTCGGCTAGAACAGCCTCTCGGCGAGGTAGCTGCCGCGCTTCGGCGCCGGCGGCACGAAGAACAGCCCCGAGCCGATGTGCGAGATGTACTCGTTCAGCAGATCGGAGCGGCCGAGCCGGCGCTGCAGCGTGATGAAGTGCTCCGGGTCGTTCTGGTACGAGACGAAGAGCAGGCCCGCGTCGAGCAGTCCGAACTGGTTGATGCCGTCGGTGTAGTTGTAGCCGCGGCGGAGGATCTTCACGCCGCGGTTGTTCTCGTGGGCCGCGAGGGCGATGTGCGCGGTCGGGTCGATGACCGGGTCGCCGTGCGCATCCTTCTTCGAGAAGTCGGGGGTGTCGTGCTCGGCGTGTCCCGTCAGCGGCTCGCCCTCGGCCTTGCCGCGCCCGAAGATCTTCTGCTGGTCGCCGATCGCGTCGGAGTCCCAGTTCTCGATGTTCATCTGGATCTTGCGGACGACCTGATAGCTGCCGCCGCGCGCCCACGCCGCGTCGTCGTCCACCCACACGAAGCGCCGGAAGTCGGACTCCTCGACGATGTTGCGCGTGCCGTCCTTGAAGCCGAGGAGGTTGCGCGGAGTCTTCTGGCCGGTGCCCGCCGAGGCGCGGCCGAAGCCGAGCACGGTCCAGCGGGTGGATGCCGTGGGCTGCGCCATCCGCGCGAGGTCGCGGATCGCGTGGTACGCCACCTGCGGGTCGTCGGCGCATGCCTGGACCGAGAGGTCGCCGCCGGTCAGGCCGTCCTGGAGCCGGTCGCTCGGCAGGTCGGGGAGGGGCTGGAGGAGCTTCGGGCGGCGGTCGGCGAGCCCGAAGCGGCGGTCGAACACGCCGGGCCCGAGCCCGACCGTGACGGTGAGACCGGCGGGGGCGAGATCGAGGGCCTCGCCCGTGTCGGGGGCGACCGCGTCGGCGCGCGACGGCTGGACCGCTCCCACCGTCCGTCCGGCCATGAGCTGGGCGATCGCGCCCGACCACCGCGCGAGCAGCACCTGCAGGTCCTGCCGGGAGTCGCTCCCGAGGTCGAAGGTCATGAACACCGTGTAGCGCTGCGGCGGCGTCTGCACGCCGGCCTGGTGCACCTGGTCGTAGAAGGGGAAGCTGCGGGTGAGGTCGATGACCTCTTCATCGTGGCCCTGGACCGCGTTCGCGATCGCCATGCCGCCGACGCCCGCGGCGGCGCCGACGGCGAGGCTGCCGCCCGCGGCGCCGAGCAGGAGCGCCCGGCGCGACAGGCCGGCGGCCGCGTCGTCGTGGGGGGAGGTCACGCGGTGGCGACCTTCTCCGCGATCTTGGACAGCGGGGTCTGCAGCGACTGGACGATCTGGCTGAGCTTGGCGGCATCCGACGCCTTCAGCTCGTCGGTGTAGATCTTGTAGCCGCCGGCCACGCTCGGGTCGCGGTACGCGTCGAGCGCCTTGTTGACCTTGTCGAACTGCGCCGACACCTGCTTCGTCAGGCCCGCATCGATCTTCTTCAGGCCGGGCTGCAGGTAGGCGAAGGCCTGCTGCGCGCCCTCGACGTTGGCGGCGAAGTCGCTGATGTCGGTATGGCTGTACAGCTCCTCCTCGCCCGTGATCTTGTTGGCCTGCACCTCGTCGAGGAGGCCGGCCGCGCCGTTCGCGAGGTCCTCCGGCTTGTAGGTGAGGTCCTTGGCCAGGTCGGCGAGACGGCCGACGTTGGTCACGAGCTCGGCGGCGTCCTGCTTGGTCTGGTCGGTGATCCCGGTGGTCCAGAGATCGCGCTCGATCGCGTGGAAGCCGTGCCAGCCGACCTCGGGGTCG
>Ga0247757_10002119_pt1 | contig 10931 bp, 7 predicted proteins | sample UWRJL126311R4_FD_180929 | JGI IMG/M metagenome (GOLD analysis project Ga0247757, IMG submission 180929) | Plant litter microbial communities from Arlington Agricultural Research Station in Wisconsin, United States - UWRJ-L126-311R-4 | ecosystem: Environmental > Terrestrial > Plant litter >...
ATTATCGAAGGTCAAAACGGTTGTCAATGGATCGTCCCCAATCAACGTTATATTGTTTTTTCCCTGGGCAAGCGTTAATCTTTCCTTGTAAACACCTTTCCCGACCACTATCGTTACCGGTTCTGCATTTCCAAACGGCACTGCATCAAATGCCTGTTGTACAGAGGTGAAATTGCCGGTGCCATCTTTAGCTACAGTCAATTTTTTTTGCGCTGCAACCGGCAAACCAGGCAAACAACATAATACTATCAAAAACCGCTTTATCATATTGCTAAATAGGATTCCATCCTTTAAAAATATTCGCAACCGTATATTTTGATGCTTCTTTCCTGGTCAGGATATGACTCCACGCAACCCTCTTTTCCTTCTTGCCGCCTTCTCCTTTACTATTGTACTCACCATAATAGGCTGTCTTTTCTTTCTCGGGCCACATCGCATCACCTTTCCAGGGATTCCATCCTTCGGGTAGAATATGGCTTCCCATTTCACAATCGATAAAAACTGTTTGGGCATAAGGCCGCCAGGGTCGTCCGAGAAACACTTTTTTTGCAGCAGTATCAGCTACCAGTTTACACCCGATAAACACATAGCCAAAAGATTGTCCCTGCCGTGTAGACGCAGCCGTGATAAAAGAATTGACAAGACTTTTGATCGTGCAATTCATAAACAAAGCAATTGCCTCGCCAAAAATAAAATCTGTTGTACCAACGATCAGGCAGTTCTCATAATACTGGCGGCTTCCTTCTTTTGTTGCATACAATGTATCCTGGTTGCCGAGTATGTTACTGTTCCTGATCACAAACCGATCACCTTCTACATGCAAAGCCACCGCCTGTCCAACCCGGCCTGCGGTGTTTTCAATCGTCAAACTATCCATCACAATATCATTTCCCTGCACCAGTACCGTGTAAGAGGTGTAGGTAGAGAACTTGGCTAGTTTGTAGGCATCAGTTCCGCCGGCATTTGCCTTCCCGGAAAAATCATCCCAGCTGATGATGGTCGACTCTTTGCTTTCACCCACTAATGTGATACTGGTCTTCCATGACGGGATCACCACTTTTTCCCTGTACACACCTTTGCGGATATGAATAGTAACATGGTTGCTTTTGTCTGAAAGATCGCGAACCGAATTCACGGCCTCCTGTATCGTCCGGAAATTACCACTGCCATCCTGCGCTACTACAATATCCTTCAGAAATGGATTTTGCGCCGACGCACTCATCCACAAAACAAACAGCAACATCATTGTTATAATAGCCCTATTGATTAACCCGGCACCAGTGCCTTTCCCGGCATTACTTGCGTCGCACACTTGTACACCTGTAACTTGTCTCATCTGCTATTTATTTGCTGTTATCGGTTGGATAAATTTCATTTCTATCAGCCATGCCTCACATAAACTTGTCCATTGTTCGGTAGAACCAGGATTATTGCGCAGTGCAATCGCATGTGCACCCTGTGGAAAAACATGGTAAGATGCTGGGATATTTTTCTCCAGCAGCGCTTTATAGAACAACAGGTTGTTCATGGGATGCACGGTTTTATCATTCATTGCTCCCACTATAAAAGATGGCGATGTATGTTCATTTACCTGCAGTTGCATAGAATACTTTTGAATCATTTCCGGAGAAGGATTTTCTCCCATCAGATTTTTCCGACTTCCTTTATGCGCCCATTCTCCCATATCAATCACCGGCGATACCAGTATGGTAAAGTCAGGATGAAAAGCTGTCCTGTCCAACGAATCCCCGATCGCAGAAATATCTTCCTTTGCATTTCCGGCCATTGCAGCAAGATGCCCGCCTGCCGAAGAACCTTGTATACCGATCTTATCAGGTTGTATCTTCCACTGAACCGCATTAGCGCGGATGATCTTGATCGCTCTTTGTGCATCCATCAACAACCCTGTTTCGCGGTTAACCAGGTCGGGAGAATTTGGTAAGCGGTAGTTCAACACAAAAGCACTTACCCCCATGGTATTGAACCATTTTGCCAGCTGTGTACCCGAGATCATATAGGCGAGCCGCTCATAACCGCCACCCGGGCAGATCACTACGGCAGCGCCTTTATTTTCCTGTTGCGAAGGGAAAAAAGCATACATACCCGGTGTGCCCACCCGGTAGATCCGTTCATTGGCAATACTATCTGCCAGATGCAATCCTTTGCTATTCGGCGTTTTGCCCTGTGGCCACAACGTAATGAATTCCTGCGCTTTTACCGGGCATGACAATCCCATCAAAAAAACACAACACAATACACCAATGCTTCTTTTACCTGCCAACATAAACGATTGTTGTTTTTATTTAGCCGCCTTCTTTATTACGATATGATCCGCCAGCCCAAGGTGTAACGAACGGATCTCTTTCAATACAATTTCAGCTATTTTTCTTGCACCCAGTTCATTAAAATGCGTATTGTCTTTTTGCCCTTCGGGGTAAACAGGATTTTCCCCAGGTTCTATCTGCATAAACAACAGTTTGGTCTTATCCTGTCCGTATTGCTGGTACATTTCCCTGCTCTTCTGGTCAAGGTCTATCAATGGCGTATTGGTTGCGGCAGCCACCTCTTTCATGATCGCCGAATATTCCACATGCGTTTCTTCCGCATTGCCGTCTTTGTTAAAACGCATGCGACTAACGGGGGTGATCAATACCGGGACTACTTTTTTACTTCTGGCTTCACCGATAAAGCGTGTAAGGTTGTTCCGGTAATCTTCCGGTGTTGTATACCTGTCTTTATATCGCTCTTCTCTGGCCTCATCATTATGCCCGAACTGTATCAATAAAAAATCGCCCTCGCGCATACTATCGGCAACAGCCTGCCAGCGGTTTTCGCTGATAAAGGTCCTGGTGCTCCTGCCCCCTCTAGCCCTGTTTTCAATCTGTACGGTTGAGTCGAAGAAGTTAACGAAAGGCATTCCCCAGCCTGTGAGCGGTGCGCGCGCCGGTTCGTAATAACACATCGTGGAATCACCTATCAGCCAGACTTTAATTTTTTTTGTTGGTTCAACAAATGACAACAACAGGCATGCGATGCTACAAAGCCATAAGCATTTTCTTTTCATAACTATTTCTAAAAAAATGGCTGCCAGTAACCCGGCAGCCATTATATGAATCAAGTGAACACTGGTAAAACTTAAACTGCCTATGCTATTAATAACCTGGATTTTGTGGTTTCAGGTTATTGTTAGCATCCATCGATGCCTGTGGCAAAGGATACAGTTCGCTTTTGCCTGTTACAAAACCAAATCCCAGGTAGTTAACATAGGTTGTGGTAATGTTAGAACTTTTATACCATGCCACCCTGTTGGTAGTGGTAATAGGCGCTGCAGGAATAACGGTGTTGTCGATTGGCGCAGTAGCAGGTGTGGCAAAGTAAAAAGAGTTTGCCCAGATCTGTCCACCGGCGCTATTCGCACCACCATCTTCCGCCAGTTTGTTCTGGTAGAAATACATGAACTGTGGCAGGTTAGCGCTGAGTGTATAAGCAGGTGGCGCCGCCATATAAGTAGGAGCCAGCATAGCAGTACCAGCTGCCCAACGTGTGAGGTTGTCTTTTGTTTCAGTAAGCGCTTTACCCAGCAGGTTCCACCTGATCAGGTCATACTTACGAATGCCTTCACCACCAAACTCCAGGTGACGCTCTCTTACCAGCCATTTAAAGAATCCGTCTTTATCGGTAGGAACTGCAGGCACCAACGCTGCGTTACCGCCATGTCCGCGTTGACTAACCTCTTTGGCATAAGCAATAGCGTTTGCAGAAGGCGCCCCGTTGATCTCATTGTCTGCTTCTGCGTTCATCAGCAACACATCAGAAAAACGAATCAATGGCCAGTTCAACTGGAAGTTCTGGATAGCGGTGTTAGAAGCAGGCGTTAATGTAACCGGGTTCGTGCCGGTTGTAGCACCCGAACTCATATAATAGCTGGGATTGGTGATCCAGTCCCTGCGGAATTTACCATCATAAATACTGTTGCTCGCGTGACCACGTCCATACAGGTCTCTTACCACTTCGAAAGGAACAAAGGTTACATCCCTTCTTACATCGGTAGAATCAAATGCATAGAAATAAGTTGGGATCATATTACCCAGTGAACCACCTACTCCATTGATCTTGGTACCACTTTGTGCACCAATTTTACTGTCGGAGTTGGTACCATTCGCCATAGCCACCTGCATGATCAGTTCGCCTTGTGCATCAACAGTCTTGTGCGCATCAACCACATCTTTCCAGAAGGATTTATAGTTGCTGAACAAAGTATGTTGATCGCGACGGCTGATCAGCGTATCCGTTTCGGCCTTGGCAATTTTATAGTACTCGATGTAATTGCCCAGTCGCTGCATACCACCAGTCTGGCGCAGGGAGTAACCGCCTGCAAACAGCGCAATTTTAGCTCTTAAAGCCATCGCAGTTCCTTTGGTAAATCTTTCATCCTGCGATACCTCTGTTCTCCATGGCAACAGGGGTTTTGCTTCTGTCAGGTCACTCAATATGCGGTTGTAGATCGTATCCCTGTTTGTTCTTCCCAGGAACAGATCGCTTACAAATACAGAAGGCGTCCACTGTGCAGGCACATCACCCCAGGTGCGGATCAGTTCAAAATATAACTGCGCACGTATCACCAATGCCTCACCCAGCAAGCGTTTCAACTCTGCTTTATCAGCCGCAGACCCAGTGCTGTATTGCGGCATTTTAGGGATATAATAAATACAGTTATTCGCTCTTTCGATACCTGCATAAAACTGGTTGAAAGTATTTACGATATCTGTATTGGCAGCCGTCAGTGTATAATGCGCTTCTTCGTGACGCGCAGAACTCAATGCAGAACCACCACCCATGATGCAATCATCATCATAAGCATAATAATAGCTAACACGGATACCATACCCGAAATCGCCAGCCATCGACAGGTACGCGCCCATCACAGCAGCTTTGGCATTGGGTATATTATTAAAGGTGATGCTCGGATCTATCGTGGAGAGTGGTTCCGGCGACAAATATTTTTTACAGGAAACCATCGACATGATCACCGTCATGCAGAGCAGCGCTATTGTCGCGTGTTTCGTTTTGGTGATAGATATTTTCATGATATATTATTTAGATGGTTTTAGAAATTAACGTTTACGCCAAATACAAATGTACGACCACGTGGATAAGCGCCATAGTCAACACCCGGTGTGAGCGGCGTGTTTCTCCTGGCATTTACATCGGGATCATAACCTGAATAACCGGTAATGGTTGCGAGGTTATTTACCGTTCCATAAAGACGAACAGAAGAGATGCTCACTTTTTTCGTCAGCGTAGCTGGCAGTGTATAACCGAGGGTCAGGTTGCTGATGCGGAGGTAAGAACCGTCTTCGATCGCATAAGAACTGGGAATAAAACCATTAGTGCTCAGGCTTGGCGTCCAGATCTGTGCAGTGGCGTTCAATGCTGCCAGTTGGTCTGGCGCAATACCGATAGCAGTACTTGCATCGATCTGTTTCTGAACCAGTACACCACTTGCATCAATGTATTTCCAACGGTCGTTATTGATAGCCAGCATATTCTGGTCTACACCATACGCGCTGGCAAACTCCAGTTTATTGGCATTGTATATATCGTTGCCATAAGAGAATGTCAGGAACAGGCTCGCATCAAAACCTTTGTAGCTGAACGACTGGTTGAAACCACCATAAAATTTAGGCAATGCATGACCGATCACCGTTCTGTCTGCATCAAGACTGATCTTGCCATCGCCATTGATATCAACATATTTGATCAGACCCGGAGAAGCCAGGCCAGTTGAAAGAACCGGTGCCGCATTGGCAACACCTTTCTTCAGGGTGTATTGATAGAGCAGGTTAGGGTAACGTGCATTATTCGCTGCATTCACATAATTGGTTACATCGAAATCAGCAACAGTATAGAAACCATCTGTTTTCAATCCATATATAGTACCCACTTCCTCACCTACCTTCAGCAGGTAGTCATCCGGGTTAGCGGTAGAACTGAACCAACCGGAGTTAGCGGTGAATTGCTGCTGGCTACCCAGGCTTGCAATTGTATTCTTGTTGAAGGAGATATTAAAGTTCGCATTCCAGGTAAAGTCCCTGGTACGCATTACTGCCGCACCCAATTGGAATTCCACACCTTTATTACGGGTGCTACCCACGTTCTGGTATTGCGTAGTATAACCGGAAGTTGGCGGGATCTTGTTTTCGATCAACAGGTTTTCTGTTGTATTGGAATACAGGTCAACAGTAAGTGTAATCCTGTTTTTCAGGAAGGCCAGGTCAAAACCTAAGTTCTGCGATTTCAGGGTTTCCCACTGAAGATCGGGGTTACCTAAACGCGAAGGCAGGGTCAATGTATAGTTCAGTACATCATTGATACCGTAGCCTGCGTTAGAAGGGGGCGCATATCCTGTTGTATAACCATAAGCGGCGATACGGTTGTTACCAGACTGGCCAAAGCTCAATCTTACTTTCGCATCGCTGATCCAATCTACATTAGCCATGAATTTCTCCTGTGATAATCTCCATGCGAATGAAGCTGATGGGAAATAACCCCATTTACGGTTGGTAGGATCAGTTGGCGCGATCGCACTGCTGTAATCAGGACCAAATAAGGAAGAACCATCTGCCCTGAAGTTCAGGGTAAGCAGGTAGCGCCTGTCGTAAGCGTAGTTGATCCTTCCAAAGAAAGACAATTGTGTTGTATTTACCTCTGCAGAAGAAGGTTTGGGTTGTGTCAAACCAGCCGGAGGTGTTGCCAGGCCGAAGTTGGCAAAAGCCAGTTCAGGTGATGTTCCCACCGGGAAATACCTGAGCTCCATAGCCTGGGTTTTATTATTTGTTTGATATATCTCCTGACCAACCAGTACATCCAGTGAATTTTTAGATCCAAGGATGGATGGATTGGAATAGGTAAATACGTTGTTGTTGTTGATAACACCCTGCGCAACATCGTTCCTGGTCAACAAAGGCAATCTCGCATTGGCCCTTGAGTTGGAAGTAAGGGTATCATCGTATCCTTTAGATGCGGTAGTAGTATACGTGTATCCAAAAGTGCTTTTGAACGAGAATAATTTGGTGAACGCGAAATTCAGGTAACCACTATAACGGTAACTTGAAATGATCCTGTTACGGTATTCCGCATCAGCCAATTGGATTGGGTTAACGAGGTTCAAACCATTACCAGGGCTGTTTGCATCCAGTGTTGGATCGTAATAATCCTCGGCCTGGCCCATCAACAGGGGTTTGTAACGAACATATTGACGCAACCTGTTCGATCCCGCACCACCAACATCAGAGGTACCTGCACCGCCAACCACCTGCTGGGTATAACCTACGTTCACACCCAATTTCAGTTTGTTGGATGCTTTGTGATCCAAACGAAAGATGGCAAGTTTCCTGTCGTAGTCAGAATTGATCAGCAGACCTTCCTGTTTGTTCCAGGTAACACTCAGGTTATATTGTGTTGCATCGGTACCGCCTGTTACAGACAGGTTATGTGTCATCTGGAATGCTTTGCGTCCCATGAGACGTTCCTGCCAGTCCTGATTGGGATAGCTCTGGTAAGTTTTGATCGTATCATAGTTGCTCATACGTTTGATGTATGCTGCAGCTACGGAAGTATCTGTCGGGTTCTCTGTATATTTCGCTCTTTCATAAGACCATAACACAAAGTTGTATGGATCCATCATCTCAAGCTTCTTGGCAATCTCGCTCCAGCCGGCAAACCCATTATAGGTAACGGTTGTTTTACCTCCGGTATTTTTACCGCCCTTGGTAGTGATCAGTATCACACCGTTTGAACCACGCGCACCGTAGATAGCAGTTGAAGCCGCATCTTTCAATACATCGATGGTAGCGATATCCTGGGGCGACAGCACATTCAATGCATTTTCCATCTGTACACCATCAACCACATACAATGGAGAACCATTCTGTGTGATAGAGCCACGGCCACGAACATTGATGTCGACATCTGCACCAGGCGCGCCTTCAGACACGTTTACGTATACGCCTGGCATTTTACCAGCCAATGCTTCCGCTGCGTTGTTCAATGGTATATCCTTCAGGTCCTTTGCACTGATGGAAGCAACTGCACCGGCCAGGTCTCTTCTTTTTACGGTCTGATAACCGATCACCACTACTTCCTCTGTTTGTGCGGCTTCCTGCACCAGGGTGGCATTGATGGTGGTACGGCTACCTACTGTTTCTTCGTGTGAGGCGTATCCAACATATGAAAACTGCAGAACGGCTTTACCGTCGTTAACTGCAATGGTATAAAGACCGTTTTTGTCGGATGTTACGCCGCGTGAAGTGCCTTTCACCTTGATACTAACACCTTCGAGAGGTTGGTTAGCTCCGGAAAAGACCCTACCCGTTACATTGATCCTGTCCTGGGCAAAAACCTGTACTGTTCCGGAAAGTGTTAGTCCGAGTACCAGGCATACCCAAAGGCATACTTTGTTCATTCGCATAAGGCAATGGTTTAAGCAATCTATGGTTGTGTGTTTAAGAAAAAAGGTTGGAGAGGGTGCAGGTATCGGCTGGTTAAAGCCAGAACATACCGCATGGTTAGAAACCCGTTGGTTTTTTGGAGGCATAGCAAGCAGTTTTATGAAAATCGTTGGGCCGTAAAATCCAGATAGCCGACCCAATGCTACGTTTATATAGACAATCATAGAAAGCAAAACGTTATTTTTTCTACGCAATCGTTCCCGGCAACGTTGTCAATTGAATCAGAGGGAATTAGGCAGGATTGGAGGCGTGTCATCGGTGAATGGTGAATGGTCAGTAGCCGCTCAAAACAACCGCTCATATATTCACAATTCACCATTCACCATTCACGATACGCCCTCGCGTATTATGTATCTTTATCTAAAACCCCATGAACATTCTCTGCATCGGCGAAGCGTTGATCGATATGGTCTGTACCGATAAAGACAGTCCCTTATCGCAGGGTACCCATTTCCAGGCCAAGCCAGGCGGCGCACCTGCTAATGTTGCAGCGTTTATCGGGGTATTGGGTGGCGAAACAGCACTCGCAGCGAAGATTGGCAACGATGCATTTGGAGACAAACTCATCCATACCCTGGAAAGTTTTGGTGTATCTACCCGGTGGATCAGCCGCAGCAACGAATATTTCACTACTATGGCTTTTGTTTCGCTGATGCAAAATGGCGAACGGGATTTTATATTCAACCGCGGTGCAGACGGTATGCTTACTACGGAAGACCTGGACACCATTCCATTGCAGGATACTTCAATCATCCATTTTGGCTCAGCGACCGCTTTCCTGGCCGGCCCTTTACAAACTGCTTACCGGCATATGCTGCAGAAAACTTTAGCGCAAAACAAGATCGTCAGTTTTGACCCCAATTACCGCCAGTTGCTCTTTCCCGCTAACCAGGAAAGTTTTGTTGCGCAATCCCAGCATTTTTTATCTAACTGCCATTTCTGCAAATGCAGCGAAGAAGAAGCATTGATGTTAACCGGCAAAGCAATCATCGCTGAAGCTGCTGCATTACTAATGGCAAGATCAAACGCTGTTATTACGGTCACGCTTGGCAGCAGGGGCAGTCTATTATGCCTTAACGGAGAAATTTTTGACATACCGGCTATCCCAACAACCTGCATCGACAGCACCGGTGCCGGCGATGCATTTGTTGGAGCAGTATTATATCAATTACGGGATAAAACACCCAACGAGCTAACCCAGCTCTCCCCGGGTGATTGGCACCGGATCATTGCAGAAGGAAATAAAGCAGGCGCACATGCCTGCACCTATTTCGGCGCAATGCCGGAAAAAAATACCGGGAACCAAAGTGAATAATCCGATTGAAAATTCATCACTCCAACTTCCCTTCGATATTCGACATTCCTTGTTCCTTGTTCAATATTCTAAAGCGATCCTCCCTCCACCAAAACCGATTCTATAAATACTTCCTCCACTGCTGTATTGCCTTGTAAGCAGGATAACATCTGTGCAAATGCGCGTTTGCCCAGCTTGTAACCGTTGGTTTCTACATGGGTGATCTTAGGGTCGTATAAATTCGGGAGGAACCCGTTGCTGATGCTGATGATGGAGACGTCTTCGGGTACGCGCAATTTTTTTTCATGGATGGCATGCATCACACCGATCAATATCAGATCGCCCATACAGAATATGGTATCTGGTCTGTTATCGCCGCTAAGTGCAGCCAATGCTGTCTTTTTCGATTCCTCGGCCTGTTCGGGGAAATCAAATATTACTTCTGTATCTGGCGATAATGTTTCCATTGTTTCACGGAATGAAGCCAGTCTTTTTTTGGTGATGTTCAGATGCGGATGACCAAACAGTGCCAATACTTTCTTCTTTTGTTTTTTTGCAATGGCCTCAGCTGCAAGACGGCCAGTTTCCGCATCAGCCAGGCAAACTTTATTACAGGCATCGGTATCCGGCACCCGATCAAAAAAAACGACAGGTGTTTTTAACTCATTCAGTTTCAAAAATGGCGTAGGGTCTTCCGTTTCAATGGAAATAGAAACAAATAAACCCGCTACCATATTCTTCCGGAAAAGATTAAGATTGCTGTTCTCGATCTGCAACTGGTCCATGGATTGCATAATCAGTACAGAGTATCCATGCAGCCTGGCTTCGTCTTCGACCGCCGCAATAAAAGAATCGTAGAAAAAATTATTGATCGTTGGGATCAGTATTCCCAATACATTATTGTGCTTGGTTCGCAGTTGCACCGCATAACTGTTGGGTTCATACTCCATCGCGGCAGCCAGTTCTTTTACTTTGGCTTTTGTTTTATCAGAGATGTCCGGGTGATCTTTCAATGCACGCGATACGGTAGAGATACTCAACCCCAATGCCTCAGACAACTTCTTGAGCGTACTTTGCTGTATCATGTGCAGGAAACTTTGAACTAAAATAGTAAGGTAATATTAATA
>Ga0247757_10002120_pt1 | contig 10924 bp, 9 predicted proteins | sample UWRJL126311R4_FD_180929 | JGI IMG/M metagenome (GOLD analysis project Ga0247757, IMG submission 180929) | Plant litter microbial communities from Arlington Agricultural Research Station in Wisconsin, United States - UWRJ-L126-311R-4 | ecosystem: Environmental > Terrestrial > Plant litter >...
TCTCAAACCAGGTCAACCTTGAGTTGAAGCTAAATGCCAACAGCAAACTCTTAATAGAGTTTCTGGGTGAGGAACATTGTCCAAGTTGAATCCGACATTGTGAAACACTTCTTTTGTACTTTTTTTTCCTGTAAGGAAGTGGGCAGTTATGAAGAATTGAATATATTGATTGTGTGTGTATGTAGATGTATGGGTGTATGTGTAGAAGACATGTTTGACGCCCTTATATAGCGAGAACCCATCATGTGACATGGCCTCAGCTGCTTACACACCCCCTTCAGGTTCGAACGTAGTTGGAAGCTGACTTTACTATGAGTCCCCCTCTGTCTATTTTGTGTAGACAGCTGCAGTACGTTTGTGAGAGGTGATCAGTCTCTCTGTTTTGGTGCAGTCCCAGGTGGGTAGTCTCCGCCGTCGCGGTGTATGTGGGGTCCTCGTGTTTTCAGACGTCTCTAGAGGTGTATCCCCTTTTTGTGAGCATATAGCTCTTTTTGTGTGTTGTGAGCGAGTAGCTCAGCTTGCCGCTAGCTTTCTGCGGGAATTCTGCCAGCTTTCTGGCGCTAGAATACCCTGTAGTATACTGTCAGCTTACTAGTAGTAGTTGTAGGGAGTAGAGCTAGTTCTCTGTGTAGAATTCTGATAGAATTCGTGATAGAATTCGGCCGGTTTGCTGCTGGAATGCCGCCAGAAAGCTGCGGGAAAGCTGCCAGCTTGCCGTCGGCGTTCCTAGGGAATGCGACTAGTTCGCCGCCGGAATTCCTCTAGAACCTAGCTTGTTTTCTGAGTAGAATTTTGATAGAATCTGTGATAGAATTCTGATAGAATAAGGTAGACAGTACTATCGAAGGACATCAACATCTTATATATATCATCAAACTATTGACCAGCTAGCGGCCTCACGAAGCTACTGCCGAGACAACGCCATAAGAACTAGGTTAAACTACTGAATCTATAATAATTCCCTCCTACTTCTTCTTCGATAACCAAATACTAGAACACTAGGAGTTCTAGTAGTAAAGCGTTAGAAAGCTAATAGCAAACCGATTGAAAGCGTACGAGTGAAAGGAATATAAAGACACAGGAGACCTTTTCTACTGGCAGAATCAATCAATTACTTTAATTAAAATCATCCCTCTTAAAATAATAAAAATCTGACAAGTAAGCTAATAGTATTCTGCAGGTTGCTATATACTTATAAAGCGCTTAAATAAAGCACCTTCCTACATATAAAGTAAAAAGGGGATATACCTCCAGAAACGTCTGAAAATATAAGGACCCTATATAAACCGCGACGGCGGAGACTACCCACCTGGGACTGCACCAAAACAAGAGACTGATCACCTCTTATAAATATACTGCAGCTGTCTACTAGACAGAGGGGGACTTATAGTCAAATATTAAATCAGCTCCCAACTACGTTCGAACCTGAAGGGGGTGTGTAAGCAGCTAAGGTTATGTCACATGATGGGTTCTCGCTATATAAGGGCGTCAAACATGTCTGCTACACATAGACTTCTACACTGAAATATATACTCAATCAATTCATTCAATTCTTCATTCTTGCCACTTCTTTACAAGAATGTATTGAAAATTCCGTCGCAAGAAGCTCAGGATTCCTCTAATGATGCAATAGATATGTTCTAATGTCGATGGCGCGTTTCAGGTGTGCGGATATACACCGACAAAGGGGCGATGGCTGGGGGGCAGAATTCCGATATGAAACTCAAGTATATTGCGAAGTGCACACAAGCTCGCCAGAACCGCCTACCAACATGTGTGCAGCGGGGACACAACCCATATCGCCAGTGAAGATAAGGACGATATAGATTATCCAGAATGTAGAGGAGAGACACCGCCAGAGACACTTTAAAGCTTGATTGGCAATGCGATAGTTATCCATCAAACCACCTCTAATCCAGTTCCCTTTAGGACTCTACGATGTCGCATTTCGCGCAACTCCTCCTGCTCCTACCTCCCGCCTCATGTATACATCTTCGCCCTTTCCCTAGCCTTATCGATCCAGATATCCCGCGAGATGAACTCCCTACGAATGGAAGTTAGTAGCCAAGCGCCAGAGACGATAGTGAACTTACAGCTCGCCGGTGCGTTGTCGGCTTGCAAGATAGACGTAGTGCGGAATATCGTTCAGTTATTCCTTGGTAAGCTCGCATGTTACGTTAAAGTCGTAGACGAACCAAACCGACACCGGATTGGGTGAATCAAAGGAGGGAGGGATATGATCATGATCGTATTCCGAAAGTCCTGGAATCGACTGGAAAGGTCGGTTGAGTATCTTGCTGCAAAACTCTCGACCTAACGTTGCCGTGCGGTCGAGAGGATTGTCTGGCACGTCTGTAACGCAGACGCGGATGCAGACGCGTGCCGGACTAGCAGAGTCAATGGCCATCAAAACTAATCGAAGACATTGTACTTTAGTAGTAATGGAAGGAGAAGGAATTAGGATTCGTTGAAAGCGTATTAGAGAGATACAGGCGGGGAGTACAGAGCAAGGAAAACCTCTTTAGTTTCGGCGAATCCAGTGGCAGGCGGCCAAACCGAATCCAGCCTCAATCTTGGAATGCGCCATCGTCCCTCGCTACCTGCAGACGGTGTTGACGGTAAGACGGAGATTTCTTCGAGCGGTAGCCAACATGGGTCCAGCTCTGAGTAGGCATGCAGCAGGTAAACCCGTCTCATAGATGGCTCCAGAGCTAGGCTCCGACGATGTTTTGGAGAGGCAAGGAGGGATGGTGTTTTCTGATTCAACTAAGGGGTATCATAAAATCAAAACTAAGAACCATGCAAAGCACCCTTTGCAGACCTACAAAAAAGGCGTGAAGAGGACAACTACCAGCACTTGATCTGCAAACCAACAGTCGATGACGCTACGAGTCACGTGGACTAAGCGAATATGGCTACAGCGGAGTAGTGTGCACAAATCATAAGATACCTGATTATCTCCTCATCCCAACGAAGTCAACGTAATACAACAGCTCCTTTACAAGAGGTTAAGACGTGGGCGGCTGCCTCTCTGAGAGCCATGGTTCTCAGAGAGTTGAGCCTGCTGCCTGCGCCATCCTCTATATAAAAGCTAGCTTCTGTACTGTGATGTCGAACATGCAACATCCAACTCTTCCACGTCCTTCCATACCACGTTTATTCTACCATGGCCACATCTCCAGGTAAGTGTGCACGAATGGCAAGCACGAAGCTAACCAAAACAGTACCTCACATTCCCTCCATCGCCGGATCGCTGTAATGGTTCTGAACCATTGACAAAGGTCATTTTCTTGTTGTTCTTTACTTTTTCTGGGTGGTAACATATGCTTTTCAGTGTGAATGTTTTCATTGATTTAAGTACATAACCATTCTCACGCCCCCTTTACCTTCGTGAGGTATCCTGCCCTTACCTATGGAGGGATGCGCTATCATCCTAAGTAGGGAGTTGGACTGTCAATCTTCGCCCTACGAAAGATGTAGCGCATCTACACCATATTCTCTCTTTGTGCATCTCTTATTCCTGATTCTTTTCTAAAGCTTGATGGTATGAAGGTTATATTGAGATGGCAGAGGTCTACAAGCCTCCATGCTAGTCGGTAGACCAGCATTAGCTCTTCCTCGCTCAGCTGGCCGAATGGTTTGTCGATCTTTCGGACCTCCTGTCGCATCCGAAGGATGTCGGCAGCGACGTCATTGTGTAGAGACCACCTTTTAGCCAGGCGGAATAGTTGTTTTGCTCCTGTTGTTCTCATATACTCTACGCTTTCACGCAAGGAGGGATATTGACACGGGAGCTAAAGCAGATACTTATAACCTTCCCACAGTCTCGGATAACGACGCGGCGATACACTTAAATTCGATGTCGCAGCCCTATCGTCCCTTATCAGGAGCTCGAACAGGTTCGCTTGGTAGGCGGCAACGGGGCGTCCGTGCAGCTCGAGGACCGCTTCCGCCCGGCGACGCTGTAGCTGCGGTAGCTAGAGCTGGGGGGTACTTGCGGTAGCACAAGCCGCCCTAGCTGAAAGTCTTGTAGCATCTCGACTAATAGGTCCAACCTTGACCTTGCTGATCGCGTTCACGCAAATCCTTTTCCCGCCGAATTTAACAGCTTTTCGACTCCTCTTCTTTGCAAGGGCCGCAACTTCGTTTAGTGCCGCCCTCGTATAAACTATTAGTAATTAACATAACCAAGCTCATTAGAATTCCGCCCTGGCTTCTTCCCACACATTTCACAATTCGGTAAGCGGTCTTTGCCATATTTCGTTCGAGGTTTCGCATGCGGTTTCGGAGATCGAGGTAATACGGGGCTGCGAAGGGGATTTGGCGGTGCTGCGGGTCGGCGCTTGGCACAGCGCCAATCGATGACTGCTCCGCTGAGTCAATCGAAGCCCAGTCCACTACAACAACATCGACTCGTGGTCGAACCATCCTGTCCCTCTCCACTTTTCCCCGCCCTCAATGCATTCCATTTCAGTCGCCGCCTGGATCCGCGAACTTTAGCTATACACAGGGAGATCGTGTGCGTAGTAGAGGGTCAAACGACAACAGATTGAGACGGCTTCGCACTCAGCGCTTGCTCTTCACCGCATTTCTTCTCGGCTTTTTTGATGCACCTTGTCCGGTAAATGAGGTGTCTGGGGTGATATCTCCCACATCAACAATGCCCAACTGGCTGCCACGCTCCCCCGGCAAAGATTCTGGCTCCGTGAACGATTGCGAGAGATGATGACTTTCTAAGTCTTGCGAAAGTCCAGATTCCGCTGGGAGTAGCGGGACTTCAAAATGGAAATCAGGCGGGAGCTCGTCAATGGCAGAGCGGATCCTGTCCAGGTGCTTTGGCATCCATATATCATAGACGTTCTTGGTGAATTTGTATGCTGACCACTTCTCTTTGCCTTCCAGTTCTGTGAAGTCGAAGGTGCAGATGGGGTGACGATAAAAAGTAGTGTCTTTTCCCTTAATCACAGGGTAATGGCCGTAGATTCTTACCGACCGGTGGTCGTGGGAGATTGAGAAGGCTAGGATTTGCCGGTAGAGCTCTTGTTCGCGCTTTACGAGCCGGAATAGCTCGACGATCGCTCTAACTGCAAGGGTCATGCTATGAGCATTCTGCCGGTCTGCGACATCAAGTGCTGCAGCACCGCATTTTACTTCGCACGTCAGGAACGGGAAGTACATATAGTACGTGGCCATAAAGAAAGATTCGTCCATGATGTCGCCCAAAATGGGCTTTATTTTGGACAGTTGATTTTCCGTGAACGCGGTTCGCTTGAATCCCACAGCATAGTCGGGCTGCGGACGAGGCCCGAGGAGGGGGATGGAATTATTCCAGCCTTCGTTGACACTTTCGATTAAGCATTTGAGATGTTTGGCGCCGCGTACGGCTAAGGACTGGGCGGAAGGGACGATTAACCGAGCGATATCTTGAACAACTTTGGCTTCGTTCCTGTTCTGTATCATTTCGCAAGTATCCTCGAAAAAATCATCATGGAACATGGAATCCTCAGGAACTGGTTGTTTCGTCTCTAGTAGAGTCCGGCAAATGTCCTTGCTTTCCTTCGATACACCATCTTCTTTTTCTCCGACGTATCTGCCCATATAACTCCCTTTCGTCTCAAGTAGAATTTCGTAGCGCGCATCTTGGTATGGTGCGCTCTTCTCCTCCCTTGGCTTTGAAGCTGGTGGAAGGATGCGGGGGGTGGTTGGAAGGCCAAATGCCTTGGAGAATGCGAAGACTAATACCTTTTAGGCATAGTAGCGTGATGGGGTGCTTGGCAACGATGACTCATTCAGCCTCAGCCTTGGTGGCCTCAAACCGTGTGAGTTCGCAGGCTTGAGAGCTCATTAATAAAATTAGGGTTGGAATAGTAACACAATCATTACGACTTTGCGGTCGTGTTACAGGAGTTGTTCTGGCTATGCTCTTGAATGCCATATATTTGGACTTGTAATTTCCCAAACAGACTACGTTGTGCTCTCTACTCAGAATAGATCCGTACGCTGATCACTCAGCCTGGAGGAGTGGATAAGTGAGATGGTGGGGTCGCCAAGTGCCACTTTTAACAAAGCTATGTAATGTTAGTGTTCAGCACGATTGAGACGAAGTTGATCTTTCACTGTCCCGTAAAGGCTGCGGCATTACGAATTGTTGAGCTCGCCCTTTAGAGCGGGCATGAAAAATCCATGTTCCTTGGGCTTGGCGCGCTTCGCTTCTGCTATTTAAACCGCTCCCCTTGCTCTGAACAAACTTCTCCCTCGGGCAGAAAACCACGTTTACTAGCTACAGCTATGTCTCTTTCTTTGCAAAGATGGCAACTTTTGCGTAACAATGCTTAGAAGCAGCTCCTGTCTACTTTCTTGCCATGATGACTTTGTGTCTGATGCGGACTGTAGCTCCTGCTTTCTATATGCGTGCAGAGCGTGGGCAGTGATGAATTGCACGCATAAGCAAAATCTGAGCCCAAAACCTCACTGTCCTATGTTCAACGGGAAAAGTTTTTCGACTACACACCCACGATGCACGGCCTGACTTTAGAGTTATTAAGCCGACCTTTTTTTCCACAGCTTGCGCATAAAATTTAAAGCGATTCTGCAACTCGCGCGCGACGTGCAGTCGTGGTGGTGCATCAGTGTTGTGGTGCATAGAAATTCCGGCGATGCAGGTAGGCTAAGGAGACAGTGCCCGACGCTCGGACCACGCTCGAACGCGTCGCGCGTCATTTGAAAATGAGGTCGCTTCTTCCCCGCACATCTACAGCTTCTGCAATGACAGTGCCTTCATCGAGAGCATATGTTGAAGAATGGCTCTCCAGCCTCTCCAATAAACTCCCCGAACCTCGACCAATAACTGCGCAACCGCTCACGCCGTCGTCGTTTCGCTCGAGTCCTTCGATTCCCGCCGGGTCAGGCAAGCGGAAACGAAGCAGAAGCATGCCCGAACCTCGATCGCAGAGCCCCCAAAAGCGCCAGAGGAGGTTACATAATGAAGATGATATATTCCCGGATCAAAGTGCTTCAGACGCAGGAATTACCGAATTATCGGAGAGGACGAGACTCTCTCGACCGTCGCAATCTGCCGGATCGAGTCCGAAGCGTACAATAAGTCCTGTTCGGGACCTGTTGAACGATTTACGAGTGTCGAACCCCTCTATACTTTGCGAGATTCCGTCTTCAGTAATACTCCCTGAAAGTGCAGCGGCCCTGCAGCAGAGTCTTATGAACCGCGTAGAAGAAGGGTTGATTCCAGCAGGCCTAAAGGTAGGAAAGCCCACAAGATCCCAAAGCTGTTGTAAGCAGCTAATAATAAACGTCCCATAGTCTCAAATCCTCGCCAAGTATCCATCTATAGCAGCAAGCATCCCAGCTATTGCATACGATCTCTCAGATACGCGATCTGTAGACGAGCTCAGTACAATGTGGGATAGCGTGGAGGAAATACTGAGCGAGAGCAGAGACTGTGGAAGATATCAGCAAGATGAGAATGCCTGGTGCATGAAAGTAGTTTATCCTACACTGCGCCTCGCACTGAAGGGCAACTATTCTTTGAAAGTAGAGAGCGTGTAAGTCGAATCTCGCTGACATATTATATCAGCATCTTCCAGAGCTTCTCTAACTTATGCAGGCAAACACAAGCTATTAACCCTAAGGTATTGCCGGTAACGCCCAAGAACTATCGCGTTCAGAAGAAAGCAGACTATACCTTCTCCTTCCACCGCAATTCACCGCAAATTTCCGATCTCTACGACCAACTGTATCTGAAAGGCCTGGGCGATAGGATCAGTCAGACGACAGACGCGAATACAAAACGGCTGGCCCTGTTTTCTGGGATTGAGGTAAAACAAGAGAATGGCGGAAAGGACGAGGCTCTGGCACAATTAGCGATCTGGCTGGCGGCGGGGCTGGAAAATGTTAGAAGACTTGGCGAATTAAGCCAGAGGCAGCAATCTTTGGGCGAAGAACTGCATCCAGTGGTCGGATGGACGGTTATTGGTCATGATTGGCACACATATATTGCTTACAGGGTCAACCAAGGCGGGCGAGATACGTTTGTAAGTGTGTCCTAGGTAGTATTTGATGATAGTTGGCTAATCGCTCGAGAACAGAACGTTGTTGGGCCGTGGCGAGTCGCTGCCGCTGATACCAGAGATGTGTATGGGGTATTCAAACTATTGCGGTTATTGAAAAGAGCAGCACAATTCGCATCTGATGAATATTGGCCGTGGTTGGAGAAGGAAATACTAAGGCCTTGTCTCATAAACGACGATTAAGACTTTCGATCAATCACAATTCTTTGTTCAACAGCAGAAAGTAGGAGCGCACCGTTTCCGTATGCTGCGCCGTTACGTTAAGCAGGTTCAATATTGAACCTCCTGGGCATTGAGCTGACGAGCCTGGTTCTTGCGGCCGCGCGAGTACGTCTAGGTAGATCTGTGCTCCAGAACTTTGAGCGTAAGATCTAGCTGCCGGTCCCAGAACGTTCTGCTTCCCTAGCTCCCGCTGCGGATCTTGTTGCCGCTATCAGGTCAAGCCGTGACTGGAGCCGAGGCTAATGACCCTTGGCAGTAGCCGCTCCATTGGTCTTATCTTGGTCTTGCGATCTATCCTTACTTTTAGATCTCTTATTCCATTTGACGGGGAAATATTCACGTACAGCACAAGGCTAGAGCGGGTGCGGGTCGGCCGTTGTTCCTGCTAGTGGTGGCGACGCAATGTACCTTTCTAGCCGCTGCTTTAGTTACCCGTTGACCGGCTTACGTATTGTGAAGAGTACGAGGGTTTTCCCACTTTGTCATAATACATCTACTAGGCAACTCTATAGTAGATTCCGCTTCTAATATACAAAAACTTGTGAAGTCAGTTTCCACTTTTTTCTCGCGTGCGCACTCAGCTTCAGGCTGCACGACCCTGTAGTTCTTAACAACCGCCATGCCTAGATGAATTAGCTTAGATTTGGGTTCTGCCTCATTTGGGCTGCGCCACTAAATGCCAAGTGCCCCGCCAAAGCTAAACAACCTTGACTAGGCTAGCGACAACAACCCCGATATCTCTATCTACATCAGAAGTACTTGGATGAACATCGTAATGAGCTTCGGATTTAGCGTTGGCGACTTTCTGGCGGTAATCCAACTAGCCAATAAGATCAGGAAAGACTTCGTGGGCGCTCCAAGCCAGTTCAGCGACATATCCGATGTGTACGTGACCGCGACAGACGAGAGCTATACTAACACAGTTGAATTATAGCCTCCGAAGCCTTTCAATCGTCCTCAGCGATGCTGAAGTAACGGTATCCGAACAAGACCTTAGTTTTTAAGAGAAAGCGAACTTCGAGGATATTCTTAATAGTTGCTAACGTGCTCTGCGCAAGCTGGAATACAAGATAGACAAGTATAGCGAACTCGGCTTATAGTAATCATGTATTAAGCTCGGCTATATAGTTCTTGCGCACATATGGTTTTTGCGCACCGCGCCAAGGGGCGTCACCATCACAAAAGACGGCATATTTTCAACAACGCTCATTATGATTGCCATTGTGTACACATAGACTCTAGAGCTAGAGCAGCAGCAGCCATAGCAGCCCTTTCTGAGGTGTTTTCTGTAGTAGTTCTCTGTTGCTGAGCCTGTAGGGCCTCGGCTGCGCGCATAGCCTCTACTATATTCTCAACCTCTGCAAAGCGTTAATTCGGGTCTACATGAACGCGCTTTCGACGGCGCTTAGAGTGAGTAGTCTCTAGTTGATGCTCAAGGCGTCTTTTCTCTGCTTCTAGGCCTGCAGCTCTAGTGTTTACAGCTGCAAGTGCCTTACTTGCTTTCTGTAGTAGAAGCCTCGTCCTATGCCCTAGATCCTCGAGCTTCTAAACGTCCTGCCGTGCAAGGTAGAGGTCGCGAGGGCCCTGGGGGGTACTAAGGAACCTCTCTATAGGTGCCTACGGCTGTTCCTGACGTGTAGGCGTTATAGGCCTCTGAGAAACTTATGATGAGCTGAGTACCTAATTGATATTAAATAGACTAAGGCTAGCAGCCTTCCAGCTAGCTTGAATTACTCGTGGTGTAAGGCCTTCCTCTCTAGCTTGATAGTAGCATGTAATAAAGTGTTCCTTCTTAATAGCTACTGCGTCGTCAAGCGACGCGAGGTCTTAGATCTGACGTCGGTAGCTAGACTTAATAATAGAGAAAGGAGCGAGATCTAGAGGCTGTAGAATATGTGAGGAATGTGCAGGTAGGAATAGGAGATAGATTCTATGTTGCTTGCAGAGCCAGAGGAACTCAATGTCGATATAGCTGCTATGGCCGTCTAGAATTAGCATGCGCCACTGGCTATTAGATGTAGCAGTCTCAGGGATAAAGATTCGCTGTAGCCACTTAACACCTATCTTATTCGACGTCCATCCATTCTCAGAGGTTATATAGAGCCAGCCAGGGATAGAGGCTAGGAACCAGGTCGTCTGTAGGCTCTGACCCTTGAAGATGACGGCGCAGCGTAGCTTCCTGCCAGCGGTAGATATACATTCGAGTACTGAGGCCCACTCGCGATTCTCTAGCGACTTAACGTAAGCCTTTTTCTTCCTGCTAGATGCAAGTACTCTAGTATTCGTACATACTCCTAATGCGACACCTATCTCATCTATATTGTATGTATTCTCTGTCCGTATACCTAGGCGATGCTGGATCTGATTATACTGCTCGAGGAACGCGCGCAGCTGCTCAGTAGTAGATGCCTCAGCTCTCTGAGCCTCTAGCTTCCTGCCGACTATAGATGCGATACGTGGCTGTCGCTTGATGAAGTGTGAGAGCCAGAGCTTGCCGACAGGCTGAGTATCGCCATTCATACGCAGGATTCGATTCGCCATTTCTCGCGCGCGAGCGTGCGGAGGAGGATAGCCTCGAGCATCCTCTTCAAGGATCCACTCAACAAGGAAATCCTCTT
>Ga0247757_10002121_pt1 | contig 10920 bp, 12 predicted proteins | sample UWRJL126311R4_FD_180929 | JGI IMG/M metagenome (GOLD analysis project Ga0247757, IMG submission 180929) | Plant litter microbial communities from Arlington Agricultural Research Station in Wisconsin, United States - UWRJ-L126-311R-4 | ecosystem: Environmental > Terrestrial > Plant litter >...
CTCGACGAGAGCTCCTTCTTCGCCTGCTCCGCGGCCTCCTTGAGGCGTTGCAGCGCGATCTTGTCCTTCGAGACGTCGACGCCGGTGGTCTCCTTGAACTGCTTGATGAGCCACTCGACCACGCGCTGGTCCCAGTCGTCGCCGCCGAGGCGGTTGTCTCCCGCGGTCGCGCGCACCTGGATGGTGCTGAAGTCGTCGTCCTTGCCCACCTCGAGGAGGGAGACGTCGAACGTGCCGCCGCCGAGGTCGAAGACGAGGATGAGCTCGTCCTCCTTGCCCTTGTCGAGGCCGTAGGCGAGCGCCGCCGCGGTGGGCTCGTTGATGATGCGGAGCACGTTGAGCCCCGCGATCTCGCCGGCCTCCTTCGTGGCCTGGCGCTCGGCGTCGTTGAAGTACGCCGGCACGGTGATGACCGCGTCGGTCACGTCCTCGCCGAGGTACTGCTCGGCGTCGCGCTTGAGCTTCTGGAGGATGCGGGCCGAGATCTCCTGCGGCGTGTACTTCTTGCCGTCGACCTCGGTGGTCCAGTCGGTGCCCATGTGGCGCTTGACGGACGAGATGGTGCGGTCGACGTTGGTGACGGCCTGGCGCTTCGCGGTCTCGCCGACGAGCACCTCGCCGTCCTTGGTGAAGGCCACGACCGAGGGGGTCGTGCGGAAGCCCTCCGCGTTCGCGATGACGGTCGGTTCGCCGCCCTCGAGGACGGAGACGACCGAGTTGGTGGTGCCGAGGTCGATGCCGACAGCTCGTGCCATGTGTGACTGCTCCTGTGTGTTCCGGTGGATCTGGTCTGGGGGTCGGCTCGGTAGTTGAGCCGGACCGTGTCAATTCTGCGGGTCGCGTCGGATCGTGTCAAGTCGAGTTGAGCCGAAGCGACTCAACTTCTACAACACTCTCGCGCCCCGGTTTCTTCCGCGCGATGATGAGCCGCATGGACGATGCGATGGCGCCCCGGTCCGAGCAGCAGCACCCGCCCACGCCGTGGTGGCGGGTCATCGGCTCGCTGCCGATGGCGGTCACCGTGATCGTCGCGATCGAGGCCGTCTTCATCCTCCTCGTCGCATTCGGCAACATCACCGACTACGCGACCAACTTCGCGTTCGTGCAGCACGTGCTCTCGATGGACACCACCAACTTCGGCGGCCGCCCCGGCACCGGTCTCGACCCCGACATCATGTGGCGCGCGATCACGAGCCCGGTCGCGTGGAACGTGGCCTACGTCGGCATCATCGTGTGGGAGTCGGCGGCCGCGATCCTGCTGATCCTCGCGACCGTGCTGTTCGCGGCCGGCCTGGTGCGCGGGGGCTTCCGGGCGGCGCGCGCGGTCGCGAGCATCGGGCTCCTCATGATCGTGATCCTGTTCTTCGGCGGCTTCATCGCCGTCGGCGGCGAGTGGTTCGGGATGTGGCGCTCCACCCAGTGGAACGGGCTCGACACCGCGTTCCGCGACGGATCGCTCGCGGGGATCGGGCTGGTCCTGCTCCACGTGCCGGTCGCCGGTTGGACACGGCGATCCACTAGCGTTCGCGCATGACGACGACCGGCCTGGTACGCGGCCTCGACCTGCAGCAGGACACGCGGGTCCCCGGACGGCGCATCGTCGCCTGGGCTTTCTGGGACTGGGGCTCCTCGGCCTTCAACGCGGTCGTGACCACCTTCGTGTTCACCGTCTACCTGACGAGCACGAAGGGATTCGGCGACACCGACTTCACCTCCTCGCTGCTCGGATGGGGACTCGGGCTGTCCGGGCTCCTCGTCGCGCTCATCGCCCCCGTCACCGGTCAGCGCTCGGACGGATCGGGGCGACGCAAGTTCTGGCTCGCCGTCAACACCGGCGTCGTCATCCTCTGCATCGCCGGGCTGTTCTTCGTCTCCCCGAGCCCCGCGCTCCTCTGGCTCGGCGTGGCCCTGCTCGCGATCGGCACGGTCTTCTACGAGCTCGCCGCCGTCAACTACAACGCGATGCTCGTCCAGGTCTCGACGCCTCGCACCGTCGGCCGGGTCAGCGGGTTCGGCTGGGCGATGGGCTACTTCGGCGGGATCGTCCTGCTGCTGATCCTCTACTTCGGCTTCATCCACCCGGACGTCGGGCTCTTCGGGGTGACGAGCGCGGACGGGCTGGCCGTGCGCGTCTCGATGCTCCTGGCGGCGCTCTGGTTCCTCCTGTCGGCGCTGCCCGTCCTGCTGGCGGTGCCGGAGTACCACGTGCCGGGGCAGGTGCAGCGTGCCCGGGTCGGGTTCTTCCGCTCCTACGCCGTGCTGGGTCGCGACATCGCCGCGCTCTGGCGCGAGAGCCGGCGGACGGTGTGGTTCCTGCTCGCCAGCGCCATCTTCCGCGACGGGCTCACCGGCGTCTTCACCTTCGGCGGCGTCCTCGCCGCCGGCACCTTCGGGTTCTCGGCCGGCGAGGTCATCATCTTCGCCGTCGCCGCCAATGTCGTCGCCGGCATCTCGACCGTCATCGTCGGCACGCTCGACGACCGCATCGGGCCGAAGCCCGTCATCATCACCGCGCTGATCGGCCTGCTGATCAGCGGGCTCGTCGTGTTCTTCCTGCACGACGGCGGACAGATCGTGTTCTGGACCGCCGGTCTCGCGCTCTGTCTCTTCGTCGGGCCCGCGCAGTCCGCGAGTCGGACCTTCCTCTCCCGGCTCGTCCCCGCCGGTCGCGAGGGCGAGGTCTTCGGGCTCTACGCGACCACCGGGCGGGCCGCGACCTTCATCGCTCCGAGCCTCTTCGCGCTGTGCATCACGATCTCCGGCCACCAGTACTGGGGCATCATGGGGATCCTGCTCGTGCTGGCGGTCGGGCTCGTGATCCTCATCCCGGTGAAGTCGCCGGAGAAGGCGCCGACGGAGCGGGCTCCCTCCGGAACCGCGGGCTGACGCGCCGAGACACGCTCGCCGCACTCGAGGGTGCGCGCGCCGTTAGCGGACCAGCGCCCACCAGATCAGCAGCAGCGTCACCAGGAACCCCGTGACGTAGTTGATCCAGAGGAACCGACGCCAGCCGCGGTTGGCGGCTGCCGCATCCGCGTCGGTCACCGACCACCACGGCGCGACGTTCGCCGCGTAGGGCAGCGCGAGGATCGCGGCGAGGGGGCCCGGCCACGGGGTCAGGAGCAGGAGCACGCCCGCGGCGACGTACAGGCCGAGGGCGAGCCGCACCGTGGCGCGCGCGCCGATCACGGTCGCGACCGATCCGATGCCCGCCTCGCGGTCGGCCCCGATGTCCTGCACCGCGCCGAACGCGTGCGACGCGCATCCCCAGAGGAAGTAGGCCAGGAGCAGGGCGATGAGCGACGCGGTCGGCACGGCGCCGGCGAGCGCCAGGCCGAACACCGCCGGGCTCACGAAGTGCGTGGACGAGGTGAGGGAGTCCAGGAACGGCCGCTCCTTGAACCGCAGCCCCTTGACCGAGTACGCCACGACCGCGAACAGGCTGATCGCCAGCACGAGGTCGCTCACCCCGGTGCCGACGACGACGAGGTAGACGATGAACGGGAGCGGGAGCAGCGATGCCGCCCACAGCGTCGCCCGGTGGTGCACCGGCCGCAGCAGCGCCCCCTCGACGCCGCCCTTGCGCGGGTTGCGCAGGTCGGACTCGTAGTCGAAGACGTCGTTGATGCCGTACATCGCGAGGTTGTAGGGCACGAGGAAGAAGATCGTGCCGATCACGAGCGTCGCCACGCCGAGCGGGTCGAGGCGAGGGGCTGCGAGCAGGAACGCCGCGGCGAACGGATACGCCGTGTTGACCCAGCTGAGCGGACGGCTCGTGAGGAGCAGGGCGCGGATCATGCGTCCGGGCCCGTCCGCGGTCGGCGTCGACCGGCACCGAGGAGCGTCCACAGCGACGGCAGCAGCACGACGGCCGCGATCGCGTACGCGAAGTCCTCCACGGGCATGACGCCGAGGCGGAGGCCGCTGATGCGGCTCGGGTCGTAGGCGACGACGCCGCTCCCGACGATGACGTTGTCGAAGACGGCGGTGAGGAGCACGAGCGGGATCGCCGCGAGGCCGACCGCCCTCCAGCGCGGCGCCCGTCTCGACAGACCCGCCGCCACCGCGACGAGGGCGACGACGCCGAGGAACGGGAGGTTCAGCAGCAGGTAGGTCACGCCTCCGCCTCCGTCCGCCGGCGTCGCGGTCGCGTGAACCAGCCGTAGGCGTTCATCGCCGAGTAGCAGAGGAGGACCAGGAAGAAGACCTCCTCGAGCGGCAGGCCCGGCGCCAGCATCACCCCGGTGACGATCGCCGACCGCCCGGGGAAGAAGACGTCGAGGCGGATGCCGAGGACGTCCCAGAAGAGGAAGAACGCGATCCCGAGCACCATCACGGTCGCGGCACGCTGCGGCGCGCGGCGGAAGAACAGCCGCAGCCGGACGTCGAGCACGACCATCCCGGCGATCCCGAACAGCAGGCCGCCCAGGTACAGCAGGGTCATCGGGCGGACCTCGGGCGGAGCGGCTCCGGCAGCGGCCCCGCCGAGGTGTCGCCGCGCAGCCGCTTGACGACCAGCTCCGCGCTGATGAGGCACATCGGCAGCCCGACCCCCGGGATCGTCGACGATCCCGCGTAGTACAGGTTCGCGACCTTGCGGCTCGTGTCGCCCGGCCGGAAGAACGCGGACTGCCGGAGGGTGTGGGCCAGCCCCAGCGCGCCGCCCTTCCACGCGTGGTAGTCGGCGGCGAAGTCCGCGGGGCCGATCGTGCGCCGCACCTCGACGCGACCCGCGAGGTCGTCGATGTGGGCCCATTCGGCGATCTGGGCGATCACGCGGTCGGCGAGCGCCTCCATCATCGCGGCCCCGTCGCCGTCGACGCCGCCCTGCCCGAGGCCCGGGTCGGCGGGCAGCGGCACGAGGACGAACAGGTTCTCCCTGCCCTCCGGCGCGACCGACGGGTCGACGCCCGAGGGCTTGCAGACGTAGATCGAGGGCGTCGACGGGATGCGCGTCGGCTCGTCGAAGATCGCCGAGAAGTTCGCCTTCCAGTCGGCCGAGAACAGGAGGGTGTGGTGCTCGAGCTCGGGCAGCTCGCCGCGCACGCCGAGCAGGATGAGCAGGGCGCTCGGCCCCGGCTCCCGGCGCTTCCACGACGACTCGGGATGCGTGCGGTGCGCCGCGTCGATCAGCTCGGTCTCGGTGTGGTGCAGGTCGGCCGCGGAGACGACCGCGTCGACGCCGATCACGCTGCCGTCGGAGAGCTCCACCGCGGTCGCGTGGCTGCCCTCGACCACGATGCGGCGGACCGCGACGCCCGGGCGCAGATCCACCCCCTCGGCCTCGGCGAGCGCCACGATCCGATCGATGATCGTGCGGAACCCGCCGAGCGGATAGCGCACCCCGTCGGCGAGGTCGAGGTGGCTCATGAGCGAGTACATGCTCGGCGTCATGTCGGGAGCCGACCCCAGGAACACCGCGGGGTAGCCGAGGATCTGCCGGAGCCGCCGGTCGCGCACGGTGCGCCGGGTCAGGCTCCCGAGCGTCTCCAGCAGTAGCCGGCCGAGCCGGCCGCCCTTGCCGATGACGCCGCCCCCGAACACCGGCCCGAGGTTCGCGAACGTCGTGTAGAGGAAGTGCTCCTTCGCGATCTCGTACATCTCCGCGGCGCGGGCGAGGTAGGCGCGCAGCCGCTCGCCGGCTCCGCGCTCGATGCGCTCGAAGAGGGCGATGTTGTCCTCGAGGTCGGCCGCGATGTCGACCGGGTCGGTGAAGCCCTCGGCGTAGACGCGGTAGCCGGGGTCGAGCTGCACGAGATCGAGCTGCTCCGCGGCGCTCGTGCCGAGCAGGCGGAAGAAGTGGTCGAAGACCTCGGGCATGAGGTACCACGACGGGCCGGTGTCGAAGCGGAAGCCGTCCTGCTCCCAGGTGCCGACGCGCCCGCCGAGGGTCGGGTTCTTCTCGAGGAGGACGACGTCGTGCCCCTCGCGCGCGACGAGCGCGGCGGTCGCGAGGCCGGCGATCCCCCCGCCGATGACCGCGATCTTCACGAGCGGGCCAGCGCGGCGGCCGCCGCGATGCGCAGCTTCACCGGGTCGGGCACGCGCACGCGCGACACGAGCAGGCGCTCGGCGGGCGTCGCGCGCAGCCGGCGCGAGAGCTCGGCGAACAGGCCGTGCGCGAGCCGGACCGCGCGGCGCGCGTTCGCCGGGAGCTGCGGGATCGCGCGCGCGGCCGTCGCGAGATCGGCGTCGATGTCGTCGAGGAGGCGCACCTTGTCATCCTCGCCGAAGGCCGCGACGTCCACACCCGGGAAGTAGCTGCGGCCCAGGACTTCGGCGTCGGCGTGCAGGTCGCGCAGGAAGTTGACCTTCTGGAACGCCGCGCCGAGCGCGCGGGCGCCCGCCGTCAGCTCGGCCCTCTCCTGCTCCGTACGGGGGCGTCCGCCCGCGCGGATGTCGTCGGCCAGGAACACCCCGAGGCACATGAGCCCCACGACCTCGGCCGAGCCGTAGACGTAGCGCGCGAAGCTCTCGGGGTCGTGCTCGGTCTCGTGCAGGTCGGCGCGCATCGACGCGAAGAACGGCGCCGTGAGCTCCGAGCCGAAGCCGCCGAAGCGCGCCGAGCCCGCGAACGCGTGCACGACGAGATCGCTGCAGTAGCCCTCGGCCATCGCGCGGTCGGTCTGCGTCTCGAGGTCGTCCAGGAGCCGCTCCGCCCCCGCGCGATCGAGGCCCGCCTCGGTCGCGCCGCCGTCCACGATCTCGTCGGCTACCCGCACGAGCGCGTAGACGTTCTCGACGTGCGGGCGCACGCCGGCGCCGAGGAGGCGGGAGGCCATCCCGAACGACGTCGAGTAGCGGCGGATGACGAGCGCCGCCGCCTGATGCGCGACGTCGTCGTAGAGCGCGAGCCGCGGCCCCCCGTCGCCGCCGCGGTCGGTCGGGTCGCTCACGCGCGACGCGCCAGGACGGCGTCGGCGATCGGGTGGAGCTCGGTGCGCAGCGCCGCCGGCACGTGCGGCTCGAGGAGCCGCGCCAGCGCACGGTTCGCGTAGTAGCGCGCGAGCCCCTCGGCGAACGCGCGCGCGCCGCAGGCGACCAGGTGCGCCCGCAGGCGTTCGGCGTCGGCATCCGCGAGGTCCGGCGAGCCGAACAGCTCGGCGACCTCGGCCCAGCCCTCCTTGGCGCTCGCGTAGGCGATGAGCACGGTGCGCTTGCCCTCGCGGAGGTCGCCGCACGCCGATTTGCCGGTCTCCTCCTCGCGGCCGAACACGCCGAGCAGATCGTCGACGAGCTGGTACGCGATGCCCATGTCGCGCCCGAAGTCGCCGAGCGTCTGGATCGTCTCGTCCGGCGCCCCGGCCAGGATCGCACCGGCCTGCAGCGGGCACTCGAACGAGTAGACGGCGGTCTTCAGCCGCTCCATGTGCAGGATCTCGTCGACGTCCGGCACGTCGGGGACCCACGCGAAGTCCACGTCGATGAGCTCGCCGGCCGCGCTCGCGAAGAGCGCCTCGTCCATGACGTCGAGGAGCCGCGCCCGCGTCGCGTCGCCGACCCCGCTCCGGTCGACGAGCCGGTACGCCCCCATGAGGGCGAGGTCGCCCGCGATGACCGAGGCGCTCATCCCGCGATGCTCGGCGACCGCGTCTGGGGCGCCGGCTGCGCGCGCCGCGTCGCGATAGCTGCCGGAGATGTTGGGAGCGCCGCGGCGCACGAAGTCGTGGTCGATCACGTCGTCATGGACGATGAGCGCGGTGTGCAGGAGCTCGAACGCGGCCCCGACGCACGCGGCGGCCTCGAGGTCCGTGCCGCCGAGCGACTCGTAGGCCGCGAGCACCATGCGCGGACGGAAGCGCTTGCCGCCGATCGTGTTGGCCTCGAGGCGGTCCCAGAGCTGCACGTACTCGGCGCCCAGCGGCTCCGCGCGGCGCCTGGCTACGCTGAAATAGCGGGCCAGGACCGCGTCCACGTGCGTCTGCCGGTCGTCGGTGCGCTGCCCGACGCCGCCGACCAGCCGTAGACGCGCGGCATTCATGGAGACAGACTAGCGATCAGCATGCTGACAACCCCAGGCCCCCTCAGCTATCCGCCAGCCGGGTCCCAGGACCGCCCGACGGACCCCGACGCGGCCGAGCAGGTCGTCCTCGTCGATGCAGCGGGCGCCCCGATCGGCGTCGCCGCCAAGGCCACGGTGCACGGCGTCGACACCCCGCTGCACCTCGCGTTCTCGTGCCACGTCTTCGGGCCCGACGGCCGCGTGCTCGTGACCCGCCGCGCGCTCGGCAAGCTCACCTGGCCGGGCGTGTGGACGAACTCGTTCTGCGGGCATCCGGGCCCGGACGAGGCGATGGGGGACGCGGTCCGCCGCCGCGCCGCGCGCGAGCTGGGACTGGAGCTCGGCGCGGTCGAGCCGCTGCTGCCCGACTTCCGCTACCGCGCCGTCGATGCCTCGGGCGTGGTCGAGAACGAGATCTGCCCGGTGTTCCGCGCGGTCGTGGATCGGGATCCGGAGCCGGCCGCCGACGAGGTCGCCGAATGGGCGTGGGTGACGCTGCCGGAGCTGCGGGCGGCGGTCGCCGCGACCCCGTTCGCCTTCAGCCCGTGGCTCGGCTGGCAGCTGGAGGCCTGGCGCCCCTGACCCGAGCGCGAGGAGTCGCATCCGGCGACCTGGCGTGGTCGGCAGGTCGCCCTTCGCGACTCTTCGCGGGTCAGGCGCCGGGGGCAGCCGTGACGTCCGTGCGGTGGAAGTTCTGGAAGGAGCGCGACGCGGTCGGGCCGCGCTGACCCTGGTAGCGCGACGAGTACTCGCTCGACCCGTACGGCTTCTCGGCCGGCGAGCTCAGCCGGAAGAAGCACAGCTGCCCGATCTTCATGCCCGGCCAGAGCTTGATCGGCAGGGTCGCGACGTTGCTGAGTTCCAGCGTGACGTGGCCGGAGAAGCCCGGGTCGATGAACCCGGCGGTGGAGTGGGTCAGCAGGCCGAGGCGGCCGAGCGAGCTCTTGCCCTCGAGGCGCGCGGCGATGTCGTCGGGCAGGGTGATGAGCTCGTAGGTCGAGCCGAGCACGAACTCCCCCGGGTGCAGGATGAACGGCCGGTCGGGCTCCGACACCTCGATGAGGCGCGTGAGCTCCGGCTGATCCTCGGCGGGATCGATGAACGGGTACTTGTGGTTGTCGAACAGCCGGAAGAACCGGTCGATCCGCACGTCCATGCTCGAGGGCTGGATCATCGACCGGTCGAGGGGATCGAGGCCGATCCGCCCGGCGTCGAGCTCGGCCTTGATGTCCCGGTCGCTGAGGAGCATGGGTCGAGGGTAGCGGGACAGCCGTATATCCTGGTGCGACGCCCTCGGGCGTGACTGCGGATGTAGTTCAATGGTAGAACTTCAGCTTCCCAAGCTGATAGCGCGGGTTCGATTCCCGTCATCCGCTCCACGACGAAGGAGATTGCACATGACCGCGCTCGCGTCCTTCTTCTCCGTCTTCACCCTGCCCGACCCGACGCCCGGCCAGCGTGCCGCCGCATGGGGCATCTGGGCGGTGTCCGCCGTCATCGTGTTGGTGCTGATCGGGCTCGCCGTGTTCGGGCTGTGGTCGCTCATGGAGGTCGCCGCACCCCTGGTCAGGTGATCAGCGGATCCGGCGTCCCATCCGCCACGCGCCGAGCGCGAGGAAGACGACGAGCACCCCGACGAGTTCGGTGAGCGCCCACCCGTTGGTGATCGTGAGGTCGCCGACCTTGGCCGTCATCCCGTAGAAGGCCGAGATCGAGGTCTCGCCGCGCGCGTCGCCCTCGGTCATGCGCACGAGCGCCTCGTGCGTGAGAGGCTGGCGGATGAGCAGGGCCGATTGCGCGAACGGCAGCGCCTGCACGACGTTGACGACACCGGTCGGCAGCACCCCCGGCGGGATGTAGGCGCCCGCGAGGAAGCCGATGAGGGTGCCGACGATCGTCGCGACCGCCGTGAACGCGCTCGCCGACGGCATGAACGTGACGACGAACGCGGCCATCGCGACGAACGCCGCGGACGAGAGCGCGACGTAGCCGACGACGGTCGCGATCTGCGCGGGCGTCATGACCGGACCGCCGATGATCGCGAGGTAGATCTGCCCGGCCACGACGGTGACGAGCGTGATGAGCACCGAGATCACGAACGACGAGACGAGGTAGCCGAGGATCAGCTCGATCCGCCGCACGGGCGACACCAGGAAGTCGCGGAAGCGGCCCGTGCTCGCGTCCTCGACGAGCTGGCTGAGCGACGAGAGCCCGGTCGTGAGGGTCGTGATCATCGCGACGCCGGCGAACACCCACGCCACCACGAAGGCGGTGATGTCGGCCTCGCTCGCGCCGGGCAGGCTCTGCTTCAGGGCGTCGACCTGCTGATGGCCGAGGAACAGGGCGTACAGCCCGATCAGGATCAGCGCCGAGAGCACCGAGAAGAAGACCGCGGCCCGGTCGCGGAAGAACAGCCGCAGGTTGCGATGCGTGATCGCGAGCGCGTTCACGGCTCCGGCACCTTCTCGGTGAGGGCCAGGAAGACGTCGTCCATCGTGCCGTGGCGGAACTCGAAGTCCTGGATTTCGCCGCCGAGCGCATCCATGACCTCCCGTGCCTGGCCGGATGAGGCGACCGGGATGCGCCACTGGGCGCCGTCGGCGGCGGGCGTCACATGCAGCCGGGCCGCCGCCTCCATCAGCCGGGTCGGGTCGGCGACCGTCAGGGTCAGCACGCTCGAGCTGTGCTGTCGGCGGAGCTCCGCGGGCGTGCCCTGCGCGACGATGCGGCCCGCGTCGATGATGCAGACGTCCGCGGCCTCCTCCGTCTCGGCCATGTAGTGCGTGGTGAGGAAAACGGTCGTGCCGTGCTGCTCGCGGAGCGCGTGCACCGCATCCCACACCTGCTCGCGGCTCTGCGGGTCGAGGCCGGCGGTCGGCTCGTCGAGGAACAGCACCTTCGGATCGTGGACCAGCGCC
>Ga0247757_10002122_pt1 | contig 10917 bp, 6 predicted proteins | sample UWRJL126311R4_FD_180929 | JGI IMG/M metagenome (GOLD analysis project Ga0247757, IMG submission 180929) | Plant litter microbial communities from Arlington Agricultural Research Station in Wisconsin, United States - UWRJ-L126-311R-4 | ecosystem: Environmental > Terrestrial > Plant litter >...
TCATCGAGCTGGTCGATGTGAAGAAGGGCTTCGGGCCGGTGAGCGTCCTCAAGGGCGTCCACCTCCGGGCGTACCCGGGCAAGGTGACCGCGTTGGTGGGCGACAACGGCGCCGGCAAGTCCACGCTCATCAAGGGCCTCGCGGGCGTGCAGCCCTACGACGAGGGCGAGGTGATCTTCGACGGCCAGTCGGTCGCGCTGCATACGCCGCGCGACGCATCGGCGCTCGGCATCGAGGTCGTCTACCAGGACCTCGCGCTCTGCGACAACCTGGACATCGTCCAGAACATGTTCCTGGGTCGCGAGGAGACGGAGTTCGGCACCTTCGACGAGGGCCGCATGGAGCGCGAGGCGTCGGAGACCCTGCGGTCGCTGTCGGTGCGGACCGTCAAGTCCGTCCGGCAGAAGGTCTCGTCGCTGTCCGGCGGACAGCGGCAGACGGTCGCGATCGCCCGCTCGGTGCTGAAGAAGGCCCGCCTCGTCATTCTCGACGAGCCGACCGCCGCGCTCGGCGTCGCCCAGACGGAGCAGGTGCTGAACCTGGTCAAGCGACTCGCGGAACAGGGCGTCGCGGTGATCATCATCAGCCACAACCTCGCCGACGTGTTCGAGGTCGCGGACTACATCAGCGTCCTGTACCTCGGCACGATGGTGGCCGAGGTCGACGCCTCCCGCACGAACCGCGACGACGTGGTGGGCTACATCACCGGGTCGAAGACGTATCAGGGAGAGGTCGCATGAGCGTCACCTCCACACCCGAGACCCCGGAGCCGGGCACGCCGGCGGCGCAGCTCCCCGGCACCGGATCCGTCACCACCGACGACCTCATCGGCAGCGGCGTCGAGGGCAGCATCGGTGACCAGGCCCGCGCCTACCTGGCGCGGGTGCGCAACGGCGAGATGGGAGCACTCCCCGCCATCGCCGGCTTCGTCGTCCTGGCCGTGCTGTTCTCGGTCCTCAGCCCGTACTTCCTGACCGAGCGCAACTTCGCGAACCTGCTGACGCAGGCGGCCACCCTCGTCATGCTGGGCATGGCGCTGACGTTCGTGATCCTGCTCGGCGAGATCGACCTCTCGGCGGGCGTGACCTCGGGCGTCACGATGGCGCTGTTCGTGGTGCTCTCGGATCCCGGAGGGCTGCACCTCAACTGGATCGTGGCCCTCCTCGTGGCGCTCATCGCGGGCATCCTGATCGGCACGTTCATCGGATTCTTCGTGTCGAGAGTCGGGATCCCGTCGTTCGTCGTGACGCTGGGTCTCTTCCTCGGATTCCAGGGTCTGCAGCTCGTCATCATCGGCGACGGCGGGCTGTACCGGATCCAGGAGCCGGCCGTGCTGGCGATCCAGAACAGCAACATGCCGGTCTGGATGGGCTGGGTTACGCTGGCCGTCATCCTGGCGGTCTCGTTCGCGACGTCGATGGTCGACCGTCGGCGGCGCAGCCGAGCGGGAGTGCCGAACCGCACGGTCGCCCTCCTGTGGATCCGACTCGCCGTCATCGCCGTCATCGGCGGGATCGTCGTGCTCCTGCTCAGCCAGAACCGCGGCACCGGGTTCCTGGCCGTGACCGGCGTGCCGATCGTCGTCCCGATCACGCTGTTCATCCTGTGGCTCGGCACGTTCGTCCTCGACCGCACCAGGTTCGGGCGCTGGATCTACGCGATCGGCGGCAATGCCGAGGCGGCGCGCCGCGCCGGCATCAAGGTGATCGCCATCCGATGGGCCGCGTTCATCATCTGCTCGACGCTCGCCGTGGTCTCGGGTCTGTTCAGCGCGAGCAAGGTGGGATCGGTGGACGCCGCGTTCGGGCGGGACATCGTGCTGAGCGGCGTCGCCGCGGCCGTGGTGGGGGGCGTGAGCCTCTTCGGCGGTCGGGGACGGCTCATGCACGCGGCGATCGGCGCGCTCGTCATCTCCGTGATCACGAACGGCCTCGGCCTCCTGAACCTGCCGGGCGGGGTCAACTTCCTCGTGACGGGCGGCGTCCTGATCCTCGCCGCGACCGTCGACGCGATCTCGCGGGTCCGATCGGGCGGGTCGCTGTTCCGACGATGACCCTGCGCTGGGCCGGGCGCGCTTCTGGTGGGCGCCCGGCTCAGCGCAGCCAGACCGTCGTGTCGCCCGGGAGGCGCCCCGGCGCGACCGGACCGCTCGCCGCGAGCACCTCGCCCGCCGGCAGCACCGCCTCGCGCGCGCCCGTGTTCGCGACGACCGTGACGTCGCCGACGCGGAACGTCAGCACCGCCTCGTCGCCGTCGCTCGGGAGCCAGGCCAGCGCGGCCGATCCGAGCCCGTGCTCCCGACGCGCCGCGAGCGCCGCGCGGTAGAGCTCGAGCGTCGAGCCGGGGATGCCGTCCTGCCCGTCGCGCGCGTAGGAGGCCCACGTCGACGGCTGGGGCAGCCAGCTCGCACCGCCCGTGCCGAACCCCTGCGACGGCGCGTCCGCGGTCCACGGGATCGGGACGCGCGCGCCGTCGCGTCCGTAGCTCGCGCCGCCGGTGCGGGCGAACGTCGGATCCTGGCGCGCGGCATCCGGGATGTCGACGACCTCGGGCAGGCCGAGCTCCTCGCCCTGGTACACGTAGGCGGAGCCCGGCAGCGCCAGCATGAACAGCGTCGCGGCGCGGGCGCGGCGCAGGCCCACGCTCTCGTCCGGGTGGAACGGCGAGCGCGGCCCGAGCCCCTCGCCCTGCGGCGGCGGGGGCGTGAGCGCGAACCGGGTCGCGTGCCGGATCACGTCGTGGTTGGAGAGCACCCACGTCGACGGGGCGCCGACACCGCCGAACGCGGCGAGCGATCCGTCGACGACCTCGCGGAGGCGGGCGGCATCCCACGGCGTCTCGAGGTAGACGAAGTTGAAGGTCTGGTGCAGCTCGTCGGGTCGCACCCAGTTCGCGAGCTTGCGCAGCGGATGCACCCACGCCTCGCCGACGAGCGCGCGCGGCGGGTCGTAGGCGTCCGTCACCCGCCGCCAGTCGCGGAAGATCTCGTGCACGCCCGGCTGCGCCCAGTACGGCACCTCGGGGGCGTCGCCGCCCATGGAGCCGCCGGTCGGATCGGGGGTGTGGTCGGGGAGTCCGGGCTGCTTGACCAGGCCGTGAGCGACGTCGATGCGGAATCCATCGACACCGCGATCGAGCCAGAAGCGCAGCACGTCGAGGAAGAAGGCCTGGACCTCGCCGTTGGTCCAATCGAAGTCGGGCTGCGACGTGTCGAACAGGTGCAGGTACCACTGGCCCGGGGCCCCGTCGGCCTCGACGACGCGGGTCCAGGCCGGACCGCCGAAGACCGACTGCCAGTTGTTCGGCGGCACGTCGCCGCTCTCGCCGCGCCCGTCGCGGAACAGGTACCGCGCCCGCTCCGGCGAACCGGGAGCCGCCGCGAGCGCCGCCCGGAACCAGGGGTGCGCGCTGGAGCTGTGGTTCGGCACGATGTCGACGATCACCTTGAGCCCGCCCTCGTGCGCCGCCGCGAGCATCCGGTCGAACGCGGCGAGGTCGCCGAACAGCGGATCGACGTCCGTGTAGTCGGCGACGTCGTACCCTGCGTCGTGCTGGGGCGACACGTAGAAGGGCGAGAGCCAGATCGCGTCGGCGCCGAGGTCGGCGATCGCACCGAGCCGGGAGGTGATCCCGTCGAGGTCGCCGATGCCGTCCCCGGTCGAGTCGGCGAAGGAGCGCGGGTAGACCTGGTAGATGACGGCGGTGCGCCACCAGTCGTTCGTCGGGGTCATCCGCTCAACGCTAGCCCGAAACAATCGCTCGCTAGCGTGGACGGCATGGAGCGCCCTCTCGCCGATCGCCCCCACCACGACGGCTCGCCCCTCTACGTCTCGACGCAGACCCCGTCGCTCGGCGACACCGTGCGGGTGCGCGTGCGGGTGCCCCGGTCGTGGGGGGAGATGCGCATCGTGCGCACCCGCTCCAACCCGGACCGCGAGCCGCACTTCGACGACGCGGTCGTCGTGCACGAGGACGAGGCCGCCGTCTGGTGGCAGGCCGACCTGGAGATCGAGAACCCGATCCACGGCTACCGGTTCCTGCTCGAGCGCGAGGACGGGGCGACCCACTGGCTGACGAGCGCGGGCCTCTCGCACACGGAGACGCGCGACGTCGACGACTTCCGCATCGTGAGCTTCGCCCCGCCGCCGGAGTGGGGGCGCTCGTCGGTGATGTACCAGGTGTTCCCGGACCGGTTCGCGCGCTCGGCCGCCGCCGACTCCCGCACGGCGCCCGAGTGGGCGGAGCCGGCGGCGTGGTCCGACCCGGTCCAGCTCGACGGGGAGTCGCGCTGGCGCCAGTTCTACGGCGGCGACCTCGCGGGCGTGCAGGAGCACCTCGACCACCTCGCCGACCTGGGCGTCGACCTGCTCTACCTGACGCCGGTCTTCCCGGCCGGATCGAACCATCGCTACGACGCGCACTCGTTCGAGGTCGTCGACCCGCTGCTCGGCGGCGACGGAGCCCTCATCCGGCTGATCGAGGCGGCGCACGAGCGCGGCATCCGGGTCATCGGCGACCTCACGACGAACCACTCGGGCGACACCCACGAGTGGTTCCGGGCCGCGTACGGCAACCCGGAGGCGCCCGAGAGCGCCTTCTACCTGTGGCTCGACCAGACCCAGACGAGCTACGTCTCGTGGATGGGCGTGCCGAGCCTCCCGAAGTTCAACTGGCAGGCGGAGGAGCTGCGCCGCCGCTTCATCGAGGGCCTCGACTCGGTCGTCGCCAAATGGCTGAAGCCGCCCTACTCGCTCGACGGCTGGCGCGTCGACGTCGCCAACATGACCGGCCGCTGGCGCGACGAGGACCTCAACGAGACCGTGCGCCGCGCCGTGCGCCACACGATGGTGCAGGTCTCGGGCGACACGATCCTGATCGGGGAGTCGACCAACGACGCCGCAAGCGACTTCCCGGGCGACGCGTGGCACGGCGCGATGACGTACGCGAACTTCACGCGCCCGCTCTGGAACTGGCTCTCGGTGCCCGGCTCGCCCGCCGGCGGCGGCCTCGGCATGACCCTCGGCCGCACGAGCGACTACACCGGCATCGACTTCTACGACGCGCACCGGGAGTTCGCGGCCGCGTTCCCGTGGCGCACCCGCCTCAACACGATGAACGCCCTCGACACCCACGACACCCCGCGGTTCCTGACCTCGGCGCGCGACGGCGCGGTGCCGGTCGCGTTCGGACTCGCCGTGACGATGCCCGGCATCCCGGTCGTGTGGGCGGGCGACGAGTTCGGCCTGACGGCGCGCGACGGCGAGGAGTCGCGCACGCCGATCCCGTGGGACCGCGTCGCCGAGCCGTCCGTGGCCGACACGATCGCGGTCTACCGGCGCCTCATCGCGCTGAAGCGCGCGCACCCGGCGCTCAACGGCGGCGGCATCCGCTGGCTCGCGGTCGCCGACGACGCGGTCGCCTTCGTGCGGGAGTCCGCGGAGGAGTGCGTGCTCGTCGTCGCGGCGCGCGCGATCGCGGTCCTCGACCTCGGCGACGAGCTGCCGGACGACGCCGTCCTCGTCGCGTCGGAGGGCCCCGGCGGCGTGGCGTGGGAGTCGGGCCGCGTGGCCGTCCCCGGCGCCTCGTTCACCGCGTGGCGCCTGCCCGGCGTGACGCTGCCCGCGTGGGATCCGGCCGCGGACGGGACGGCTCAACCCGCCTGAACCGGATGCTAGAGTTTTCCGGTTGCCGCGGTCTCCGCGGCGCGCCCCGATAGCTCAGTGGTAGAGCACTTCCATGGTAAGGAAGGGGTCGTCAGTTCAATCCTGACTCGGGGCTCTGAGCCCCTGTCGGTGCACCAAGCGGCGGTGGGGGTTCCCCGGCGGGGTAGCTCAGGTGGTTAGAGCACACGGCTCATAATCGTGGTGTCGCGGGTTCGAGTCCCGCCCTCGCTACAAGCCCGGATTTCCGGGCCGCTTCGGCGTTTCGACGCTACATGTGGCCGCTCTCGAAGAGCGTCTGGCCATCATCTTGATGTCGGTGTGGCAGGGCGTCGGATTCCAGATGATCATCTGGCTGTCGGGGCTCCAGACCATCGCGCCCGACCTCTACGAGGCCGCCTCGATCGACGGTGTCTCAGGATGGCAGCGGTTCCGCTATGTGACGTGGCCCGGGCTTCGCCCCACTCGAGGCGTGGTGTTGGTGACCCTGACGATCTCGTCTCTGGGCCTCTTCACGCAAGTGAACGTGATGACCCAAGGAGGTCCGCTCGGGACGACCAGCACGCCGATCTATGAGGCGCTCGTCGCCGGATTCCAGCGGCAGCAGACCGCATACGCCGCGGCGATCTCGCTGGTCTTCTTCGCCCTGGTCCTGGTCGTCTCCGTAGCCATTCGTTTCACGACCCGAGAGAAGGACTGACCGTTGATGACCTACTCCCCACCCTCTGCACGACCGGGTCGACGGAAAACCTTCTTCTTCGTCACCGTCGCTCGCGCCCTGCTCGCGGTGATCTTCGTGTTCCCGCTGGTGTTCATGGTCGTCTCGTCGTTCAAGCCGGATCGGCAGATCTTCGCCGACCTCGGATCCTTCGCGGCGTTCGTCCCCACGGGGCATTTGTCGCTGGACAACTACGCGGCCCTGTTCGTACGAGTACCGATCGGCCGTTTCTTCCTGAACTCGGTCGTCGTCTCGGGCGTGACCGTCGTCCTGGGCCTGATCGTGAACAGCATGGCCGCCTTCGCGCTGTCGCGGACTCGTCTCCGCGGGCGGCGGGTCATTCTGGTGTTGATCATCGCGACTCTCACGGTGCCCTTCGAAGCCCTCGCGCTGCCGCTCGTCTGGTGGGTCAATCAGTTGCCCTGGCTCACCCTTCACGGGTTCACCCTCACTCTCACGACCGGCTGGCTCGACACCTACCAGGTGCAGATCGTCCCGTTCATCGCCAACGCCTTCTCGATCTTCCTCTTCTATCAATACTTCCAATCCATCCCTCGAGAGCTGGACGAAGCCGCCAAGCTCGACGGTGCGGGATGGTTCCGGATCTACCGGAGCGTCGTCATTCCGCTGTGCGGGCCCGCGATTGCGACCGTAGCGATCCTCACCTTCCTCCCCGCATGGAACTCGTACCTCTGGCCCCTCATGGTGGTGCAGTCCCAAGAGCTGAGGCCCGTGATGGTCGGTATCGACTACTTCTTCCAATTGAACGTCTCGTGGGGGCAGCTCCTGGCATACGCATCGCTCATCACCGTGCCGGTGATCGCATTGTTCGTCGTTTTCCAACGTGCATTCGTCAACAGCATCGCGGCGACGGGGGTCAAGGGATGACGGGCCTCGTCGAGCCGATCGTGCCGCCTTCGCAGGATGAATCGGATGGCGTACTGCGAGACGTCGTGGACGCGTCGGTCGGGCGGCAGCTCTTCATCGACGACTTCCTGATCGCAACGAGCACCCTGGGCCGGACATGGTTCCGGCCCGAGACCGACGCCGGCAATCCCCTCATGTCGCCGACCGACCAGGAGGACATGAACCAGGGGATATCTCCCGTCGCGGCGCCGTTCGACGATGGGATCGTGTACGACGACTCCTCGCGGACGTGGCGGGTCTGGTACATGTCGGGATGGTTCGAGCACACACGGTCGCGCCAATCCGTGGATGGAGTCCGGTGGACAGACACGCCCGCCGTCTCGCTTACCGGTCTCACCACCGGCGATCCTGACGGTCTCGTTCAACGTGACGGATCAGCGGTGTGTCTCGACTACTCGACCGGCCGTCGCCTCTTCCGCATGTTCAGGTACGCCCGGCGTCGGCCTCCGCATTTCGACGCGACCGAGCCCCACCGGCACGCTGCACCGGTCGAGCGGGCGGGTGGCGAGCTGTTCTCGAGCGATGACGGCGTCCACTGGACGTACGAGGGAGCGGCGGGTCCCGGAGGAGACAACACGACCTTCTTCTACGATCCGTTCCGCGCGCGTTGGGTCTTCAGCATCCGGACCGAGCTCGGTCCGTTCGGACGGGGCCGTGGTTGGCATGAAGGCGCGACGTTCGCGGAAGCCGGAGCCTGGTCCGCCGAGCAGGTGGTCCCCTGGATCAGCAGTCACGGATTCGAATCGGATCCGCCCGTCGGCGATATGCGGTCGAGCGAGATCTACAAGGTGACGTGCATGCCGTACGAGAGTGTGATGCTCGGCATCTTCGCGGTCTATCGCGGGCCGTCCAACTCCCATGCGGAGTTCGTTTCGCGCCGGCCGAAGATCATCGATCTCTATTTAGGGGTCAGCAGGGATGGATACCACTACTCCGTCGCCAGACGCCCTCTGTTGCGATCGTCTCGGATTCCCGGCTCCTGGGACTACGGGTATTTGCACATGGTGAACGGCGGGATACTTCCCGTCGCCGATGACGTTCGCATCTACTACTCGGCGTTCTCCGGTCTGTCTCCCGCTCTCGGCTGGCATATGTACGCCGGGGGAGCGATGGGCATGGCCCGGCTCAGGCGGGACGGCTTCTGCGCCATGACCCCTGCGGGAGGTCGGCGCGGGCGCTTGACCACGGTGCCGCTCCGTGTGCGCGGGAATCACTTGTGGCTCAACATCAAAACCGGGCGCGAGCCGGGACGAGTAGTGGTCCACGATCCGGCGGGTTCGGGTTCTCGGGTCCATCTTCTTCCCGCGGGGACCGACAGCACTCGTCTGTCCATCGAGATCTGTCCTGATGGTGCCGAACAGGAGCGCATGATCCGGATCGAGTTCGAGCTGGAGGGTGAAGCCGAGTTGTATTCGTTCTGGGTGTCTGACCGGTTTGGTCGCAGCCACGGGTATTCGGCGAGCGGACCCGTGGAGGACGTGACGTGACATCGCGACGGCCTTGACCCGCGAACGAGGGTATGCAATATTTAGCAACGCCCAATACGTATTAAGCGCGTGGGCTCCCTTCAGAGAGGAAGGACTCCTTGGTGAATCGACCCATCCGCAGGCTCCTGACGATCGCAGCGATCGCCGTCGTGGGAGCTCTCGCCACCACGGCCCTGACGGCCACCGCGAGTTCCGCATCCGCGCCGCCGACCTATCACGAGCCCTATCGCCCACAGATCCACTTCTCGTTGCCGTCCGGGTGGATCGGTGACCCGAACGGTCTCGTGTACAAGGACGGCCTGTACTACCTCTACAGCTTCGGGACATGGCAGGGAGCGGTCAGCCGCGACCTGACCCATTGGACGAACATCAATGTCACCGGACCGGCACCCGATCCGGGCAGCAACGCCTTCTTCTCCGGCAGTGCCGTGTATGACCAGCGCAACACCAGCGGACTCGGGACCCGCACTCATCCACCCATGGTCGCGATCTACACGAGTGTCCAGGCGAGCACCGGTGTCCAGTCGCAGTCGATCGCCTACAGCACGGACAGTGGGCACACCTGGACCCGCTATGCGGGCGACCCGGTGATCGACATACATTCGGTGAACTTCCGGGATCCGAAGGTGTCCTGGTACGCGCCCGGCCACGAATGGCTCATGGCGGTCACACTCTCGGACCAGTACAAGGTGTCGTTCTACACCTCGCCCGACCTGAAGAACTGGAGCCACACGGGTGACTTTGGCCCGGCCGGCGCGACCACGGGGGTCTGGGAGATGCCGGACCTGTATCAGCTCCCCGTCGACGGCGACTCGCGCGCCGAGAAGTGGGTGCTGAGCGTCAGTGTCGGGAGCACCGGGGTGCAGTACTTCGTCGGGCAGTTCGACGGATCACGCTTCACGCCCGACGGTCCGGCGAGCTACACGCCCCCCGTCGGGACGACCATCGCCGACTTCGAGACAGGCGACTACGGCTCCTGGACCACGACGGGTAGCGCCTTCGGCACTTCGCCGGTGCGGGGCGCGCTGCCCGACCAACAGGGCGTCACCGGGTTCCAGGGCGACTACCTCGTGAACAGCTACAACGGCGGTGACGCCTCGACCGGATCGCTCACCTCGCCCGCGTTCACGATCACGAAGAACCATCTGAACTTCTTGGTCGGAGGTGGTGACAACCCCTACACGGCGGACACCGCGCCATCGGGGACCCTCCCCGACGGCCAGATCTTCGCCGACTTCTCGGGACCGACCTACGGGGCGGGGTGGACAGGGACCGGCGCGTTCGCGAGCTCAGGACCGACGACCGAGAACCTCCCGAACCAGGTCGGAGCGAGCGTGCTCGACACCTTCACCCCTGCCGGTGACGCGGGCGAGGGCACCATCACCTCGCCGTCCTTCACCGTCACCAGTCCGTACATCGATCTGCAGGTCGCCGGCGGCGAGCATCCGCAGGGACAGGCGAATCCCACCGCGGTCAACCTGATCGTCGGGGGCAAGGTTATCGAGTCCGCCACCGGTGACAACACGCCGAACCTCACCTGGCACAACTGGGACGTCGGTGCCTACCAGGGCCAGCAGGCTCAGATCCAGGTCGTCGACGACAGCGACGGCTCGGGCGGCTGGGGTCACCTCATGGTGGGCGACATCGTGTTCGCCCGGGCTCCGGCGAAGGCGTGGGACACGCAGACGTCGGTGAACCTGATCGTCGACGGTCAGGTCGTGCGATCCGCGACCGGGCGCAACAGCGAGAGCCTCGACTGGAACTCGTGGGACGTGAGCGCTCTCAAGGATCAGCAGGCGCGGATCCAGATCGTCGACCACGCCACGGGCGGATGGGGTCACGTCCTCGCCGACGATTTCAGCCTGAGCGACCAGCCGGCTCTGGATCAGATCCAGCGCGCGAATTGGCTCGACTACGGCGCCGACTTCTATGCGGAGAACACCTGGAACGGCGCCCCGGGAGGCCAGCGGGTCGCCGTCGCCTGGATGAACAACTGGGCGTACGCGGCCCAGGTGCCGACGAGTCCCTGGCAGGGTGCGGAGACGTTCCCCCGCTCGCTGGGCCTCAGCACGATCGACGGCAAGGAGCGGGTCGTGCAGCAGCCGGTCTCCGGCCTGGCCTCGCT
>Ga0247757_10002123_pt1 | contig 10904 bp, 5 predicted proteins | sample UWRJL126311R4_FD_180929 | JGI IMG/M metagenome (GOLD analysis project Ga0247757, IMG submission 180929) | Plant litter microbial communities from Arlington Agricultural Research Station in Wisconsin, United States - UWRJ-L126-311R-4 | ecosystem: Environmental > Terrestrial > Plant litter >...
AAAAATTAGATTTTGACCACTTAGTTCACGTTGAAGTTCCCGATGCATCCTTCCCTGAAAAATTTGAAGGCGATGAAGCGCATTTTATTCAGCGAAAAGGATTTGAGCTTCACGACCACAACATGAACGAGCGTGAAATAATGAATCAGGTTGATTATTGTATGTATTGCCATGATAGGGAAAAGGATTCATGCTCAAAAGGATTGACGGATAGATTCGGGGTGCTGAAAACAAATCCGCTTGGAATTGAGCTTACGGGCTGCCCATTAAATGAAAAAATTTCCGAGTCGCACTTAATGCGCAAAGCAGGACTTCCGTTAGCAGCGTTAGCAATAATAGCCATTGATAACCCAATGTGTCCCGGCACAGGGCATAGAATTTGTAATGACTGCATGAAGGGCTGCATTTATCAGAAGCAGGAGCCTGTTAACATTCCGCAGGTTGAAACGAATACATTAAGAGATATTGTAAACCTACCATATGGATTTGAAATTTACACTTTGCTTACCCGATGGAATCCAATTAATATAAAACGTCCATATGCATTAGATTACAATGGAAAAAATATTTTAGTAGTAGGTATGGGTCCCGCCGGCTATACGCTATCGCATCACTTAGTAAATGCAGGCTTCGCTGTTGCAGGAATTGACGCGTTAAAAATCGAGCCGCTCTTTGGAGAATACACTGGCATTAATCCTTTAACAAATGAGAGAACGGAGCCGAAGGCCGTCCGAGATTTTCAGAAGGAAATAGGGCAAGAACTTGATAAAAGAATATTACAGGGGTTTGGTGGAGTTACAGAGTACGGCATTACAGTCCGTTGGGATAAAAATTTCCTTTCAATGATTTATGTAAATCTTGCGCGCAGAAATAATTTCAGAATGTATGACGGCATTCGTTTCGGCAGCGCGCTTACTATTGAAGATGCATGGGCAATGGGCTTTGACCACATAGGGTTAGCTGCGGGAGCAGGAAAGCCGACCATAGTTAAAATGAAAAACAACCTAGCCAAAGGCGTGCGCAAGTCAACCGATTATTTAATGTCACTCCAGTTATCAGGCGCAAGCAAAGAGGATAATCTTACAAGTACAATGATACAACTTCCTGCTGTAATTATAGGCGGGGGATTGACGGCAATCGATACTACAACAGAAACAGCAGCGTATTATCCAGTCCAGGTAAAAAGGGTATTGGAGAGGTATGAGAAAATTTCCGAAGCCATGGGCGAAGAATTTTTCTGGAATACATTCAATGATGAAGATAAAGAAATCATAAAAACATTTATTGAGCACGGAAGAGAAGTTAAAGCAGAAGAAGAACGCGCTCTATTGGAAAACAGGAAAATAAATTACATAAATTTAATTCGTAAGTTTGGTGGAGTGTCATTAGTCTATCGCAAAAAAATGCAGGATTCCCCTGCGTACAGAGGTAATCACGAAGAGATAAAAGAAGCTTTAGAGCAGGGAGTCTATTTTGTTGAAAACTTATCCCCGGTTGAAATTGTAAAAGATAATTACGGCAGGGCGCAGAGTGTGGTTTTTGAAAAGCAAAAAATTGAAACAGATGAAAACGGAAAAGTTTCCTATAAAAACAGTGGTGAGTTTATCGAAATGCCCGCGAAGACCGTTCAAGTAGCCGCAGGAACTTCGCCTAACACTCTCTATGAAAATGAATACCCCGGAACGTTCGAGCTCGATGAATGGAAACAATATTTCCGTTCATACCGTGTAAATAAAAACGAAACCGGCGAGCTTGTACTTGAACCTGCCGGAAAAAAAGATGATGCATTCTTTACTTCATACAATAAGGATGGCAAATATATTTCCTTCTATGGCGATAATCATCCTAAATATGTCGGCAGTGTAGTGAAGGCAATGGCTTCCGCTAAAAAGGGTTCACGTGATGTTATTGATTTGCTCGGATTAGAAATCAAAGGAAACGGAAGCTCAAATAAATTTTTTGAATCTACCGATGAATATTTTACCTCAACTGTTTATTCAATAAAACAACTGAACGATAGAACAATTGAGCTTGTTATAAAAAATAAAGCCGGAGCTGAGAGATTCCAGCCGGGGCAGTTCTTTAAATTACAGAATTACGAACTATTCGCAGAGAGCAGGAACGGCATTAAAAAATCATTTGAAGGCATCGCTCTTGCTGCTATCAAAACCGACAAAGAGAACGGATTAATAACTTTTGTCGTAGTTGAAGAAGGTGTCTCAACTTCAATGGTGAAAAACCTAAAACAGGGTGAGCGCGTATTATTAATGGGGCCTACAGGAACACCGTCAGTTATTCCTGAAGGTCAGAACGTTTTAATAGCCGGAGGCGGCTCGGGCAATGCAGTATTGCTTTCAGTTGCTCAGGCGTTGAAAGAAAAGAGCAACAAAATTTTTTACTTTGCAGGCTACAGAAAAAATGAAGATGTGTTTGATAAAGAGATAATAGAAAACGCCAGCGATAAAGTTTTTTGGTGCTCGGAAGAGGGTGAAATTCCCGTTTCAAGAAATCAAGATTCTTTCTTTAAAGGAAACATAATTGACGGCTTAAGAAATTTTGCCGATTCACACATAAAAGATTTTAAAGTAACACGGATACTGACAGCCGGAAGTCCGGAGATGATGAAGTCAGTGAAAGAAGCGCGGACAACTTTCTTAAAAGATTACTTGAACGCACATGATGCTATAGCGAACGTAAACTCACCGATGCAATGTATGATGAAGGAAGTTTGCGGGCAGTGCCTGCAGCGCGATATTGACCCTGTAACAGGAAAAGAGAAGTATGTGTTCTCATGCAACTGTCAGGAGCAGAATTTAGACGAGGTTGACTTCAAAAATCTTGATGAAAGGCTGGAAATGAACCGCCCGTTGGAAAAATTAAATCAAGTTTATTTTGAATGTTTTGTTAAATAATATTTGCTCATATTTGTTAATCAATTAATTAATATATCTACCCTGGATATATTTAGTTGTTAATTGCTTCTAAGTATTAATATCTCAGAATTTTACTTATGCCCAAAACGAATAATAGTACCGAAAAGATTGAGATTCAATCTCTGTTTTCTGCTATCCTTAATAGCTCCGTTTCGGCAATTATGGTTTTTAAAGCAATAAGAGGAAAGAAAAAAGAGATAATTGATTTTGAGTGTCTTGTTGCCAATCCCGCCGCGGAAAAATTTGCTCAAAGAAAAGCAGATGAACTTATAGGGGAAAATCTTCTTACCATTTTCCCGGATATAACAGCTGAAGGTATGTTTGAAAAATACAAAAAAGTTGTTGAAACAGGTGAGTCGCTGGAAATTGAACAGTACTACGGGCTTGAATATGAGTGCAAAGGGGCAGGGCATTGGTTTCATATTTCTGCTGTTAAAGTGGGTGATGGACTTGCGGTTACTTTTTCAGATATTACCAGATTTAAGACATCCGAGGAGGCTTTAATTCAAAGCGAAAAAAAGTATAAGAATCTCACAGAAAACCAGCCGATAGCGGTAACACGTTTTAACATTAAGACAAATAAGTACGATTTTGTAAATAGGGAGTTCGTACGTCAGACAGGATACTCCAGAGAAGAATTCGATAAGCTTGACCCTGAAGTTTTAAGACATATTGTTTATCCCGAGGATGTGGATAAAGTAATGAATGTCTATCACCAATGGAAGCTTGATAATTTCAAAAACAATCTTCGGGTTGATTACAGAATAATAAATAAATCAGGCGGGATAGTGTGGCTTGATACTTTTCTTTATACTGAGTTTGATAACAAAGGAGATATTGAATGCATCAATCAGCTTTGTATCGATGTAACTGATATAAAAAAGAAAGAAGAAGAATACAGAAAAAATCAGGAGAGGTATAATCTTGCAATCACCGCCATTGAAGACGGCATATGGGATTGGGATTTAATTAAAGATGACATTTTTCTTTCACAGGCATTTATGCATATAATTGGTTACGAGAAACCCGAAATAACTGATTTCAGAAAATTTTGGTTTGATGCTGTGCACCCTGATGAACGTGAAAAATTATTCGAAGATTTAAAGGATCATATAGAAGGTAAGACAGATGTATTCCTTAATATTCACAGGGTAAAACATAAAAACGGAAACTGGATATGGGTGGAATCAAAAGGTAAGTGCTTCCATGATGAAAAAGGAACACCTAACAGATTTTTAGGAACGCTTACAGATATTACCGAAAGAAAAGTAACAGAGCAGGAATTAATCAGTGCAAAGAAAGAAGCTGAGAACGCATTAAAAACAAAAGCTGAATTCCTTGCAACGATGAGTCACGAAATCCGAACTCCGATGAATGCTGTTATCGGTATGTCCGGTCTTCTGATGGAAACCGAGCTTAACGAAGAGCAGCGAGAATTTGCTGATACAATAAGACTTAGCGGAGACCACCTGCTTACAATTATAAATGATATTCTTGATTTCTCAAAAATTGAATCGGAAAGATTAACGCTTGAAGAGCAGCCGTTTGAGCTAAGCAGCTGCGTTGAAGATGTTTATGATTTGATGGGACCGCGTGCATTAGCAAAGCGCCTCGATTTACTATATCAGATTGACTCACACATTCCTCACATGATTGTCGGTGATATAACACGTCTTCGACAGATATTAGGAAACCTTGTCAGCAATGCAATTAAGTTCACAGATTTCGGTGAGGTATTTACTTCGGTCGAGCTGGTAGAAAAAGATGATGATAATCTTACTCTGGCATTCGCAGTAAAAGATACAGGAATAGGCATTCACGAAGAGAAGAGAACAAAAATTTTCGAAGCATTCTCACAGGCAGATTCATCCACAACGAGAAAATACGGCGGCACCGGCCTCGGGCTTGCAATCAGCAAGAAGCTTGTTGAATTAATGGAGGGCAAGATATGGATCGAGAGCGAATTTGGAAAAGGCTCAGTATTCCATTTCACCATAAAAGTAAAAGCTTCCAAACAGCAGATAACAAAGCTGTATCAGAGCGGGCACATTCCTGAAATAAAAAATAAACGCATACTCATTGTTGATGATAATAAAACTAACAGAAATATTTTAGTTCAGCAGGCAAAGTCATGGGGAATGGTTGCAGATGCTTACGAAAGCGCAGAAGAAGTATTAAAAATTTTAAACACAGATAAAATATATGATGTAGGAATTCTTGATATGCTTATGCCTGATATGGACGGGCTTGAGCTTGGAAGAAGAATTAAGCAGATTGAAAGCCGTAAGAATATGCCGATGATAATGCTTACATCGGTCGGCAATTTAAAAGAGTATAAAGATCCTGCTCAGAATATTTTCTCTGAATATATTTCCAAGCCCATTAAGAAAAATGAGTTGTTCAATGTGCTTGTAAAAGTGCTGACAAACTCTGCCATTTCACTGGGAAGAGAGCATAGCGAATCAAAGCTTGATAAGGCTCTTGCCTCAAAGCTGCCGCTTAAAGTTTTAATAGCCGAAGATAATTTGATTAATCAGAAGCTCGCTGTAAGGTTATTGCAGCAGATGGGTTACTCTTCCGATGTTGCAAGTAACGGACTTGAAGTTCTTGAAGCGCTGAACAGACAGCACTACGATATTGTGTTCATGGATATTCAAATGCCCGAAATGGACGGACTTGAAGCAACAAAGCATATTCTTAAAAACAGAAAGCTGGAGCTTCGCCCTAAAATAATTGCAATGACTGCTAACGTTATGCAGGGTGACAGGGAAATATGCCTTGAAGCAGGAATGAATGATTACATCAGCAAGCCGATTTTAATTGAAGAAGTGCAGCGCGCTATAATCAAGTGGGGCAAGGAAATCCGTGCTGAAAAAGAATCACGTAAGATGCGCTTCAGCAAATCCTTCCTTGATATGGAAGTGATAAGCGGCTTAAAAGAAATAGGTGATGCAAAGTTTTTAAAAGATATGGTGAAGCTTTATATAGACCAATCGGTTGATCTGATAAATAAAATTAAGGAGCACTCAGCTAAAAGTAATTTCAATGAATTGTATCTTGATACCCATAGCTTAAAGGGCTCAAGCCTGAATCTCGGAGCAAAAGATATAGCAGAGCTATGCAAGCAGATTGAAGCTAAAATAAAAGATAACGATACACCGGGCTTAATGTATCTTGTAAAGGAGCTTGAAAAGGCATTTGAATTAACAAAGGAAGAACTGATTGAAATTAGCAGCGAATAATTTGGTAAATGTTAAACTGATACTATGTCAAAGTTAAAAAGTAAGTATGTCTGCCAGAACTGCGGCTATGCAAGTCCCAGGTGGGCGGGTAAATGCCCCGAGTGCGGCTTGTGGAATACAATGGTAGAAGAAGTTGTAGACTCTGCGGAAATAAAAAAACTTCATAAGGCGGATTTAAAAAGCAAGAGCGCCAATATAAAATTAATTACTGAAGTTGAAACAGTAAGCGGAAATAGAATTGCAACGGGACTTGAAGAGCTTGATAGAGTTTTAGGGGGTGGAATTGTAAGCGGCTCGGTAATGCTTATCGGCGGTGATCCGGGAATAGGAAAGTCAACTCTGATGCTTCAGATTGCCGATAAAATAAAAGACAGAAAAATTTTATATGTAAGCGGTGAGGAATCATCTTTGCAAATAAAAATGCGAAGCGACCGTCTGAATTATCATCTCGAAAATTTTTATATCTTATCAGAAACAAATCTTGATATTATACAGGCAGTAATTGAAAATGAAAATCCCGAGCTAATTGTAATAGATTCCATACAGACAATTCACCGTAACGATATTGAAAGCGCGCCGGGTACAGTTTCGCAATTGCGCGAATCTACCTCACTTCTTATTCATATTGCAAAAAGCAAAAATATCCCTATATTTGTAGTGGGTCACATTACAAAGGATGGAACTATAGCAGGACCAAAAGTCCTTGAGCACATGGTAGATGTTGTATTGCAATTTGAAGGCGAAAGAACTCACTCATACAGAATATTACGCGGAATAAAAAACAGGTTTGGCTCAACCAATGAAATAGGAATTTTTGAAATGACTGAACTTGGACTGAGAGAAGTAAAAAATCCGAGTGAAGTATTTTTATCACAGAGAAATTACGGCGCATCAGGATGCAGTATTTCATCGGCAATAGAAGGCACACGTCCGATATTAATAGAAGTGCAGGCATTGGTAACTGCAACCAGTTACGGAATACCGCAGAGAACATCAACAGGATTTGATTACAAACGATTGAATATTCTGCTTGCCGTACTGGAAAAAAAGCTCGGCTTTCAGTTAAACAAAGCTGATGTATTTTTAAATATCGCAGGCGGAGTAAAAATTGACGAAACGGCAATTGACCTTGCTGTTGCAATGAGTATCTGCTCATCTTATAAAGATATTCCGATTGATTCCGAAACGGTTATTCTTGGTGAAGTTGGCTTATCAGGTGAAGTGAGAACAATCTCTTATCTGGACAAAAGAATTAACGAAGCAAAGAAGCTTGGCTTTAAAAGAGTTATAGTTCCAAAGAGCAACATGAAAGGGTATGAAAATAAAAAAGATTTTGAAGTAATAGGTGTGGAAAAGATTAAAGATGCATTAGATAAGTTGTTTTAATTTATAAAATTAAAAGTATATGAATTCCATAAAAAATAATTTTAACGAAGCGAAAGAAGTTCTTGAAAAATTTCTTGCAGATGAATCTAACTTTGAAAAGATAAAGCAGGCCGGAGATATTATGATTGAAAGCTTATCGCACGAAGGAAAAGTTATCAGCTGCGGTAACGGCGGCTCAATGTGTGATGCCATGCATTTTGCTGAAGAGCTTACAGGAAGATTCCGCGATGACAGAAGAGCTATCGGCGCTGTTTCAATCTCTGATGCTTCGCACATTACATGCGTAAGCAACGATTACGGATTTGAAAAAATATTTTCACGTTACGTTGAAGGTGTAGGGAGAAAAGGTGACGTGCTTCTTGCAATAAGTACAAGCGGAAACTCAAAAAATATTTTGAATGCAATCGAATCAGCCAAGGCAAAAGGAATGAAAGTCATCGGTCTCACCGGCAAAGACGGCGGCAAAATGGCAGATGTATGCGATGTAGAAATCCGCGCCCCGAAATCAAATTACTCAGATAGAGTTCAGGAAATTCATATCAAAGTTATTCACAGCTTTATAGATTACATAGAAAAAAATTTAAAATTTTAATTTATACTTTCAGAATAATCCCCTAAGCCTTTTTATCATGATAAATAAATTTACAACTTTTTACAGACACATCATTGACGAGGAAAGAAAAATTCCCGATGCAACAGGACAGCTTTCTGATCTGCTTGCTGATATTGCTCTTGCATGCAAAGTGATTTCACTTGAGGTAAACAGAGCTGGACTTATCGATATTCTCGGGCTTACGGGCGAAGAAAACGTACAGGGTGAAGCTGTAAAAAAGCTTGATATATATGCGAACGATATCCTTAAAAATACAATGAAATCGGGCGGTCATATCTGCGCAGTGTGTTCTGAAGAAGAGGAAGAGTTTATTCCTCTCGAAGATAAGTATATTTTAAATAATTCCATCAGCAATAAATACATTTGCCATTTTGATCCGCTTGACGGTTCATCAAATATAGAAGCAAATATTTCTATCGGCACAATTTTTTCTATTTATAAAAGAGTGAGCGAGTCGGGTCCCGGGACTGAGCAGGACTGCCTGCAAAAAGGTATTGAACAGGTTGCAGCGGGATACGTTGTATATGGCTCTAGCACAGTTCTTGTATACACTGCCGGTAAAGGTGTGCATGGATTTACACTTGATCCTACAGTGGGTGAATTTCTTCTCAGTTATGAAAATATGCAGATACCAAAAAAATCAAAAACGTATTCAATCAACGAAGGAAACTATTGCAAGTGGTCTGACGGAATGAAAAAATATATCGACTATTTAAAAGAAGATGATAAGACAACTCAAAGACCTTACTCATCAAGATATGTCGGTTCACTTGTAGCTGATTTCCACAGAAATTTACTATACGGCGGGATCTTTATTTACCCTGCTGATAAAAAAAATGTAAACGGAAAGCTGCGTCTTATGTATGAAGCAAACCCGCTTGCGTACATAGTTGAACAGGCCGGCGGCAGAGCATCAACAGGAGTGAACAGAATTCTTGAAATCAATCCTGAGACATTACATCAGAGAGTACCTCTATTTATTGGAAGCGAAGAAGATGTGAAGATGGCTGAAAAGTTTTTAGAAATGAATAAGTAAAAAATTATTCAGGTCTGTTTATTATTGCGCCTTTTCTGAACTCATTTATATTTCCGCTGTTCACATTCATAATTATCATTACGGTCTTATCATAAATTTCAAGCTTAGTCGCCTCTAGGATTTTATCCGACGGTGACTTTTGTCCTTCCTTCATAGTAGAAGCAAGCTTCGAAACAGAAATTATCCCTGATAGAAAATTTTTGAAATACTCTGCTGATTCCGGATTAATAAAATCAGCCTGAATATAAAAATTCATATCATTATCCATCTTCGCAGAGAAAGATATCGAAGCCATTTTACTATAAAGATTGTCTATATCAATTTTTGTTGAATCCTCAGGCTGCTTGCCGTCGGTCAATCCCTGTGATTCAAGTTTGGACTGTAAGAAGTTTACAAATATTCCTCTTATAAACATCTGCTCTTTTGAAATCATCCACAAGTTTTCTTTGTGGTAAATCCTTTCAATCGCATTTACCATTTCTGTGTTTGATAGTAATCCTGTATTGGAAGTGTCTTTTACAGCAATCATATCATCAATTACATTTTGATAATTACTTGCGCAGATTGTAATATTATCCTTGAAGAAAAAGTACAAACGGTTATCTGAATTTAAATATACTGTGGTGCCGTCGTTAGCTTTTGTCTTGGAAAAATTAGAATCCGTTTCCATGTATGTCTCAAGCTTCTTCTTATCGAAAATTCCCTTCAGCACAACTGCATTTTCTCCCATCCATGAGTTTGAATAGTACAGCTCATCAAGTCCGTCTGAAATAGAAGCGTTGGTTGCTGTCTTAAAAGTATTGAGTAAGCTTCCGAAAGTTCTTTCCGAATTCAATAAAGAATCAGAAATATTCTGCTTCCAGAAAGCAGTCTTATTCATTGATTTAAAATTTATGTACAAAACGAACTGCGGATCTTTCTGCAGTAAATTGAAATTACTTTTTACGGATAGCGGAAGCGGCTCGGGAGTAGGATTCTTCGAGCAGGAATACAAAAACACCGATGCAAATAAAACTACAGTTATGTTTACTAAAAATAATTTAATTCGCATCGAGGGTTTTATATTTTTGCAATAAAATAAAATTAATAATCTTTTTTCTTGAAAATAAATATTGAAGCCGAAAGAAACGTAATCAGGAACAATGCGGATGTAATAACAGGCTGCCATGAAGTTATCTTCTCGCCATTAATAATATTAACGCTTATTGCTCTTAAATCATCGGGCTTCGGCAATACATAATAAAAGAAGTTAATTACAAACTGTGCTATGTCATTCGTGATGAACTGAAATAAAACCGTCTCTCTTGAATATAAGATTGGACAGATAAGAAATATCAGGAATACATTAATTATAATTGAGAGTATAGAGCTTTGTGTTGTTACTCCTATAAAAATCACCAGTGAATATATGACTGCGAACGAAAATGTCAGCCACAGTATGGAAGTAAGGAATGTCGGATCCCAGTACCCTGACTTAATTGAAAGTATCAGCCATACAGCGCCTATTAAATAAACAAGGCTAAGGAATATTAGGAACACTCCGCCTGCAAACTTGCCTAAAATAATTCTTCCTCTGGATATAGGCTTTGATAGCATCAAGTCAATATTTCCTTTTTCTAACAAAGAAGGTATGATCGACGAGACTGAAATCAGACAGAACGTTATCAATAGCAGATTTGAAACAACTATCATCG
>Ga0247757_10002124_pt1 | contig 10903 bp, 6 predicted proteins | sample UWRJL126311R4_FD_180929 | JGI IMG/M metagenome (GOLD analysis project Ga0247757, IMG submission 180929) | Plant litter microbial communities from Arlington Agricultural Research Station in Wisconsin, United States - UWRJ-L126-311R-4 | ecosystem: Environmental > Terrestrial > Plant litter >...
GTATTCCCGTTACGCGAATGGAGTCTTCCTATCAATCGGGCGAGAGTCGGGCGAGAGTCGGGGGTTTCCATCCGAGGAAGATGCCGAGGGTTTCCATCCGAGGATAACTGAGGTCTAACCTCTTACACTCGGGTTACTTTAACCGCGTCTTAGAAAGTCTTCGGTAGTTTAGAGAGACTAAATCCTTTTAACCGTTAGCTGATATTATCCTAGGTTATATAGTACGCTTTCTTTTCTTCGATTGAGAGGTCGCCCCAGTAGTGAGACAATACGATGTATTCTTGCGTGCTTGTTTCTGAGCCACAGACCAGACGTATAAAATCTAGATTATAACCTAAATCCTTTAGATCACCGACGTAGATGACTCTCGTCAGTAATACTGACGTAGATTCACCTTCGTGCTCGTTACAATCGTAGGACTTGTCGTAGCAACGAAGCCATACGCGGAGCAGTGTAAATCGTGTAGAGTTATCAGGATCAGGTAGGATTGGCAGGCCAATCGGGACGCTAGACTCGGCATGGACAGCGTATTCTATAGAAAGGATATACAATAAGTATTATTTCTGTCTAGTATATAAGAGGGGTCGTGGGCACTGACCTGGATCTGTACAAAACCGCAGAAGACGCGGGCTTCCTGCTTATATTCTAAGTGCCGACTGTATTCGCTTTATGTTAATATTTCCATCATCATTATAGCAGTACCGAAATGCTCGGAGAAGTAATTTGCAGATCGAACAGCTTTCTGCAGAAGTACATATATCAGAAAGACTAGCGTTGTAAGTAGCATCTGTATGAGGTTTATCCACAATCGCGCTACAGCAGGGACAAAAGTAAACCGTAGCAGGTAGCGCACGCAATGTTAGACCTGAGAGAAGGTTGCGCGCAAAGACATCGTCAAAGCGGAGAACCCAACCGTTGTACTACTTCCAAATTATTATCAATTCTAACGTTCACATGAAGAAGGAATCCGGAGGCCTCCTTACCCCCTATAACACCCGACACCAGCATTAGCAGCAGCCTCGCATCTCAGCATTCGCAGGTCAACTTACGTCCTGCACCACCAGACACACCAGCATTAGCGGCAGCCCCGCATCTCAGCATTCGCAGGTCAACTTACTCGCTACACCACCAGCAGCCCCGCATCTCAGTATTCGCAAGTTGACTTACTTCCTACAAAAAAATCTTGTATACGATATTAAATACCCTACGGCAAATACATACCCTCTAATTATATTGTTAGCTAGAATCAGATATTTTTAGCAAGAACAACTACGCTACTGTAAATGACCACTTATTTTCCATGTCTTTACTCACTCTATCTAGTAGAAGCGTAACTATAAATAACCGATAAATTATAGAAGATAGGTGCCTAGAGGGAGTAAAAGGGTGTCTGAGTTGTAGTTGCAAAATGCGGGGTAGTCTATCTACTCCTGCCTAAATGTGTCGGTCCTACGATTGTTGGCTGCCTTCTTGGTGCCAAGTGTGATGTCATTTCCTATCTATAAGCTAGAGACCTACATATATACGTCTGTATTAAGGGCGTGTTTGAGAGCGGCTCATCACTGTTTTGTGGTTGACCGTCACACTACGTGATCTGGGATCCAACTGGGTGTGTATCTCACCAGTCAAAAGTGTTTCGTGACACCGAGAGGGAGGACATCTGTCCCTGGGTGGCGAGTAACCCCCCTGCCGAGACGAATCTTGTGAGGGCTGAGTTGGCAGGAAGCGTGAAGTGTGGGTCTTGCTGTTACGAGGAATCCCATATAAACGCACGTATTTTTCTAGGAGCATCCCGCCACTTTCATGTACGTGCCATCTCTTGCGCGATGCTATCAGCCCGCTCATTGGGGGGTTATGTACCTGGTATTTAGGACCCTGGCGCTTGCACTCTCTTGGCGTCCGCCCACGAGCCTTCACGTCTTGTGGCGAAATGACTATATCCAAGTTTACTCTCTTATTCCAGGCAAAATATCACTTCAATTGCAGAGTTTTTGGAGTTTATAGAGTGAAATTTAACTAGCCAAGGTGATCATATGGCAATTTTAATGCCTCAGGCAACGAAACCTGAGGTGCGGCCAAGAATGGTTGGTGTCGGATGATCGTTTGATATCCAGCAAACCGGGTGATTCCCTGGATGACTCACAAGCCCCACCTCCTCGGGTTGCCCCGGCGCGGTTGCCGGTGTCCTTATCTTTGCCATAATGTTATAAGAAAGATTTGGCGCTCTCTGTCTGTTACTTTCAACTTATCAATTTCAACAGCCATGCCCTGCCCACATGCACAATTTCGAGCTGAAAGTAACCGATTTGCTGCTTCTGAATCACTCTCCACCTACCTAGCAAGCATTCCAGGATGTCCTGAGTGTGACTTACTTCTCCGAGTCGTGGAGGATTTCAGACCTGGCTGGATAGATGAAAATAAAAATGGTCAGGGTTCGATCGATGTGGTCTATAAAGTCGGCAGCAGACATGATGGTGTGCCCGCCACAGTCAATCTGCTTGTGAGTCCCCTTTGCCAAGGACATAGCTGGTTTGAGGGCCGAAAACTGGTGGACTCTTTCCAATTCTTCCGCCGTTCAAGAGGTATGATATTCAACCCCACCTTGGACTTAAGAAAGTGGCATCCTGTCCGCAGGGTACAGCATTCTAGGTGTAAAGTTTGGACTTCGCTTACATGGAGTGTTTGTAGAAGAACCAATGTACGAACACATGTCCGGGCCATGCTCTAAAGCGGTGCTACACCAAACTTTGGACATCATTAGTGATTCTCAATCGGAACTAGCATTTGATCGGGCCGCTAAATGGTTATCATATTGCCTCGATCATGATAAAGAGTGCAAGCCTCTCAATTCGGACTTCATGCCCCGCCGTCTTCTCAATGTGGGCTCGTGGGCAGAAAGAAACGATCCGTTTCTCTTCGAACCTGTCGGAACTAGCCCCTACGTTTGCCTAAGCTATTGCTGGGGAACAGACGTCGATGGTGTCCTAAAGACCACAAAGGGGAATCTGGAATCTCACTATCGTGCTATTTCATTCTCTTTATTACCGCAGACAATCCGTGACGCCGTGAAATTTTGCCGTGGACTTAAAATACCTAATCTGTGGGTAGATTCATTGTGCATTGTCCAGGATGACAAGGATAGTTGGCTTCGCGACTCTGCTCAAATGCGGGAAATATATCTAAATTCGCATCTCACAATTGCTGCTGACGAGCCGGCATCATGCAAGTTGGGGTTTTTAGGAAACCAGCGGTTTGGGAGCTCAGAATGGCAGCAACGATTTATTACTGACATCCCTGTCTCGGCGGGGGGGCCTGGCAATGAAATATTCATAAGACGAAACGGTGTCTATTCCGAGGAGCAGAGTGAGAGATGTTCACTGGATAAACGAGGTTGGTGCCTCCAGGAGAGTATCCTGCCCAACCGCAGGTTGTGCTTCAACGGTAACGAGATGACTTGGGAGTGTCTATGCCGAAGACTCTGCGAGTGTGGTCACACTTTGTGGGCTCCACGATCTGCGCGATATGGAACGCTGGGCGCATCTATTAAGTTGCGATCCAGCCGACCTTATGAAGATTGGAGAGCTCTTGTCGAGGAATATTCGGATCGGTTGCTCACTCAGAATACAGATAAGCTGAGTGCAGTATCCGGATTGGCTAAAGAGATCACTAACATCCTGCACGGCGCAGAAGGAGCTTCTGATATCTACCTAGCCGGTCTGTGGAAACGAGAATTTCTTTCCGACCTCACATGGCGCGTTGTATCATTCGGCCCAGAATCCCGAGGCGTTCAGCACTATCGTGCACCGAGTTGGTCATGGGCTTCTGTTGATGGATCAATCCGCTATGAATTCCGGAAAATAGTTTCAATCTGGAAATATAAACCGAGACAAAAAGCGGACTGCACCGTTAACGAGGTTACCTGCCAAAATACGTTGCCTTCCGACCCCACCGGCCCTGTTATAGCAGCACACGCCGTCCTAACCGGGCTGCTTGCATCAGTTGAACTAGCCGTCCTCGATGAAGCCTTATCTGGAATCTGGCAGTCTGATGTACAACGCGATGCAGTTATGACGCTTGCCTCCAAACAGAGATCACTTGTACGGTCTGAAAATCTTTGGAGTCTAGAGGTCTTCCTGGACCATCCTAGAGAAACAAACCTTAGAGCAGGAGACGCACAGTCCGACTGCTGGATGCTGGGTAGATGTGGAAAGCAATGTTGTGTTTGGGGAAGCCGGAATCCCGTTGACCAGGGTAAGGGGGGAAAGGCTCTCTTCTATTGCTTTAGACTCTTTACATGGACGGCTACTGGTAATTTCGATGACTCAGGTAGGCCAAGGCTAATGCCCCCCGAGATGTGGTATCTTGTGTTGCGGAGATCTCTTACGACTGAGGGTACCTTCGAGAGGATTGGTGTTGGTGTTTGGAAAGCTCGTTCCGATCGGAGGTCATGGGGACAAGGCGATGATTGTCCACTATTCGATGGATGCGAATTTGTCTCTATCAATATTGTTTAGCACTGGTAGTTTTCTGCTACGGAAGAGATAAAGAGATCGATACCAAGGGAAGTGAAACTTTGCCACGATTAAATGTAGTACGAAATCCCAACGCCATAGATATTTCGATTTCCTACAAGACCTGGAAGCTCTTATACATACCCGTTGCCGAAAAACTCATCATTGCCCGGCTTCTCTTTCTGGACAAATACTTTTGCCGGCAGGAACCATTCGGTGAAATATGCCTTGCCTCCGACATCCACTCAACTAGGGCCATCCTCAAATCAGATTTAAATTGAGCATGACATATATGAGCTGGGATTCCTGCCGCTTGAGATAAGGTTGTGGAAAACTATCGGTTGTATTTCGCGGGTTGCAAACGCGGGGACGGAATAGCGAGCGAGATGGAGGATTCATATGCCTAGTCGGTTGAAATGGCGGGGAAGCTCGGGCTTGGTGAAGATCACGAGAACAAGGCTAGATTGCCTGCTACGTTTAGAAAAATTGTGACGGATATAATTACCGAAGGGACGAAGCTATAATGGTACGCAGATTTGGTGAAGGCTTCCTTTATTCAATCAAAAGCCCGCGTCGCTATAATGGTTCTGAACCATTGACAAAGGTCATTTTCTTGTTGTTCTTTATTTTTTCTGGGTGGTAACATGTACTTTTCAGTGTGAATGTTTTCATTGATTTAAGTATATAACCATTCTGACGCCCCCTTTACCTTCGTGAGGTATCCTGTCCTTACCTATAGAGGGATGCGCTATCTAAGTAGGGAGGTGGACTGTCAATCTTCGCCCTACGAAAGATGTAGCGCATCTACACCATATTCTCTCTTTATACATCTCTTATTCCTAATTCTTTTCTAAAGCTTGATAGTATAAGGGTTATATTGAGATAGTAGAGGTCTATAAGCCTCTATACTAGTCGGTAGACTAGTATTAGCTCTTCCTCGCTCAGCTAGCCGAATAGTTTGTCGATCTTTTGGACCTCCTATCGCATCCGAAGGATGTCGGCAGCGACGTTATTATATAGAGACCACCTTTTAGCTAGGCGGAATAGTTATTTTGCTCCTATTGTTCTCATGTACTCTACGCTTTCACGCAAAGCTTCTCCAGCGATAGAAGGAATATAGGGTACTATTTTAGTTAGCTTCATGCTTGATATTCGTGTATACTTACCTAGAGATATAGCTATAGTAGAATCAATGTAGTATAGAAGGATGTAGAATAGTTGGATGTTACATGTTTGATATCACAGTATAGAAGCTGGCTTTTATATAGAGGATGGCGCAGGCAGTAGGCTCAACTCTCTGAGAACCATGGCTCTCAGAGAGGCAGCCGCCCACGCCTTAACCTCTTGTAAAGGAGTTATTATATTATATTAATTTCGTTAGGATGAGGAGATAATTAGGTATCTTATAATTTGTGCGTACTACTCCGCTGTAGCTATATTCGCTTAGTCCACGTAACTCGTAGCGTCATCGACTGTTAGTTTGCGGATTAAGTGCTGGTAGTTGTCCTCTTCACGCCTTTTTTATTGGTCTGCAAAGGGTGCTTTGTATGGTTCTTAGTTTTAATTTTATGATACCCCTTAGTTGAATCAGAAAACACCATTCAATCAAAAATCCACTGGACCATGTCCAAATCGGTTGACTCGCTATTATGAAGAACAATAGAAGGGGAAGCGAAGGAGTATAGAACCTGAAATACGATCACATCCTTAGAAGCCTTCGATTGCTGAGCTAAATATTTAAACTTAGGTAATGGCTAAAATAAATTGGAACTAAATGAAATAGAACTCCCAGCACGCCATGCTTCATACTCTCTCCGCTAGCGATAGTAGTGGCAGTCCATGCCGATCCTGCGCCTCATTTTTTGCCCCACTATTGAGCAAGGGATTCCGCAATGTTCCACAAGTCTCCCTCAGACGCTGCCAGCAACTTATCGCCATTAATGATTGCCGCGCCTCTTTCGATCATTAGGCCTATTATCAACCTATGGCCGTTCTTATAAGTCTTTTGAAGTCCCTCGTCCGTTCCACTAGTGCCGTATTATTCGACATCGTCCCGAGGTTGGCTGCATTCGCATGATACCGACGGTATTGCTGGGGTTTGTTGGTGTAACTACCGGTAGCGCAGATTATCGGCTGTAGGGCGTCAATTTTGGTGCTCCTGCAGCACCTCCCGGCAGAGAGAGAGGGCTGTTGAGGGGCTTTCATCCATTCAATCACCCTAAGTACGTTCAGGGCGTATGTCTGACGGCCTCCGGTCAGTAGGCGACTCCTAAGGTCTTGAAGCATCCCATAACCAGAACAAACTGTGAGCATCCCCAAACACTGCTCCTAAAGAGAAGATGTCTGCTGACCGGCCGCGAGTATGCCCACTTTCCACTTCAGGAGCGCAGTATTCAGTCGTTCTAGCACGAGGCCGGTTAACTATGGTCGTTGGGACTGTTGTCCCTAAATCCATCATCGATATACCAAAGTCAGTTAGGAGAACGTTCTCGCTCTTCACAAGGATGTTGTGTGGCTTTATATCCCTATGTCGGATGCCGGCTTCGTGAGCATAGGCCACTCCATTTATCAACATCCGAACCATCGGGAAATTTGCTCTCGAGCTTGATGACCTAAGTTACTAGGAGGATTATTTGCGGTTTGAAGACATTGCTCAAGATTTCCATCTGCTCGTGGCTTTAAAATAATTGCATAGTTGTCTCGAAACAAGTATGTTGTAACAAGCTGCGCAATATGATGATGCCGGATTTGTTTGAGAATATTAACCCCAATTTCGATTTCGCGCAACTCATCTTCTCGAGATTGAGGACCTGAGAGAAGCACGATAATTTTCTGAGCATAAGTGCAACCTAGAAATGGGCCAGCGATACTTTCGACTTCATTGGCAGTGCCGACGGCACCAATTCTAATGACTTGAACTAGCTTAAATGGGATCTAATTGGAATCGGTATACTCTTGATGATCGTGGAATCCGTTACAGCGGTCGGTTACCATGGCGAAGGTTATGCCAGTTCATGATAAGAACGATGATGTAGAGCGAGCAGTCATGCAACATTCCGGATGGCCGAAGAAGCCTTAAATAGGGAGCGGCTGGGCAGATTAGGCTGAGGCGCTGGAGCAGCGCAGCCATTAAAATTGCACTAGCCCTCTTGAAGATGGTACCATATAATACGAGAAAATCCGACTGCGTGACATCAACCAAATATCAATGAATTTTTCGAGATACTCCGGCCCACCCTAAAACATTATTTGGTGCGAAAAGAAATTTTCCTCATAGCATTAGGCTACAGTTCGTGCTAAGGTGGCTAGGCAGCGCCGGAGACGCACCGCAGAACATCACCTAGGACCTTATCTCGCCCTAGGAAAACTACGAAATGAAAGACAAATGGGTTAACAGCGCCAAGAGTACGATCCTTCCACAGCAGTTTGCAAATGGCTTGATGGAACTCTAGTTATCTATCTTGAAGGTATCTCATAACAACGTTCCTTTTTCGAGCTCGGGCGCATGGGGATATGAGAGCGACGAAACCAAGTCGGAAGCTAGAAAGGTCGGCGATGGTTGGTGCGAGTGTACAGGTGGAAGACCAAAAGTATTCTTCCAACGATTGGGCGAATGGGTATACTTGCCCACATTAATTCCGTGATCGTCGCGGGTCCCAATTTTTGTCTCCCTGCATATGACCTCGCTCAAACGCGATATTTAAGCCATTCATTCTCACGTAAGACGACGGACGGCCGACTATTGGGACGCTCGCAGTAGAGACTGTTGATCTTCATCAGCCGGAATTCATTTCTACCTGCTTGCGGCCCCCATCCTGCAGCCTCGGCAGGTCCGGTTCGCACGTCGATGTCCTTGTGTCTGATTGTGCGCTTATGAATGAATGCAAGGCCGCTAACAAGACGTCCAAATGAGCGATCAAGAATGATGTTTTGTTCCGCCTTTGGAGGTTGTCCCGAATCCAGTAATTTTTGCAGATAAGCCGCAAGATCTCCATTGTTGGCAACTGGGGTGAGCTACATGCCTGGATCACGGCCGCAAGTGTATGTTGCAAACACACGGATAATATGTGGGTGGCTGGAGAATCGTGTTAGAATTTCGATCTCGTTCCGGAAAGCGTGTTTGGCCCTCTCTAACGCTGTCATCCTATCTGCGGAAAGCCTTGTGCACAAATTTCCGACCGTTTGTTTTGTGCTCTACCATTTCGACAAGAGCACTTCCCCATGCTGAGGTACTTGACCTGTCGGAAAGGCAGTATGTCACGGTTTGTAATATTCAAGTGCTGGCCCTCGCAAACTACTAGGCTACCATCTTCACAAATCGTACCTACGTCTGTTGGAATCGCCTGGTTAGCTACAAACTGTGAGCTGCATCTCAGAGACCTGGAAGGAAGCACGGGCATTTGCTTTTAGACTCAGACATGGCTGGAGAGATGAGCAGAAAGGCTCAGGTTTATGTTTTGAGGATTCGCTACTTGCGCATTGTCGGGGGCAGACGAACGCTTTAATCGCGCTAGTAGGGAGAATGGCCGAGCCGCACCGGCTGGAGGGTTGTCACAATAATTGAAGTCGCGATATTCGGAAGCAAGCGTTTTCTTTTTCTTTTTTTCCGGTTGTTGAAGAAGAGGATATTCATCTTGGACATTCTTTCACTCGAACCGCGGACGCTCGCTTAGCTAGTTCCCGCTGCAGGGCGGTTCGTGCGGATCACCCAACGTCGTGCCGGAGCCCCGATGGCGCCGTCAGACTCCGACTACAAACCGGCAACGCCGCCTCCGGCGCCGGCCAGAGGACGCACCAGGAAGCCGAGCGCGAAAGTGTTGGAGGCGCAGCAGTCTCTACGCACGCGGATAGATGCACCACGGATCGCACGAGCAAGCCATTGCTGCCGCCGTTTCCCATCGGACGCGTGTTCACCTCGCCAGAGCGGACAGAAAGCAGCAGCAAGCTAGAGGAACTGGTAGGGCTCATTGTGAGCTGGAAGGATACCATCAAGGAACAGAGCAGCATGATCGTGAGCCAGAAACGTGTCATCGAGAGCGTCTAAAGCGAACTGGCGGCGATCAAGGCAGAGCAGCAGCACGTCAAGGACCAGAATGCCGAGTATACAAGTTACGTAAGGTCAAGCAGAGCAAGAATTCTGTGACTCTTCAATAACTCTGTGTAAAGTTGATGAAAATGTAAACGGGTAAAGGCTGTCTCAAGCTGCGCGACTCATTAACAGATGATCATTGCAAATCCGCCCAGAACTCAACTTACAACTCCATAATGGCCAGTAATAGCAGCATCCCCTCATCTACTTCCTCGACTCTATCCTAATACCTACACCAATTATATAAAGCAGGCGGGTATCACAGTTGTGTCCTCTTATGTTCGCTTCATGACCGTCGCCGCCACAGCCATGCCCACAGTGACCCCCCTGTGTCCGGACTATGCTGGCTATTGTTGTGGTAACGGCTATCACGAGAACGTCTGCTATGATGAGAACGGCCATCGGAGGATTGACCATCACGAGAACGTCTGCTATGATGAGAACGGCCATCGGAGGATTGACCATCACGAGAACGTCTGCTATGATGAGAACGGCCATCGTGGGATTGACCATCACGAGAACGTCTGCTATGATGAGAACGGCCATCGTGGGATTGACCATCGCCCGAACGTTTGCTATGATGAGAATGGATATTACGAGAGTATCCTTGGTTGGGCAGCTGCTCCAGTTTACGTACTTTCTTGTGGCCTCGCTCTGGGTTGGTTTGTGAATCTATACTAGACTCATACCTTTTGTGATCTAATCTAGTGTTTTGTAGCTCTTGCATGTCGCTATTATGAGGCTCGCGCGCGTTCAAGGGCGTTTTCAATAATGAGCACTCCCCTTTATCCTCGAAAGGTATACATTCGTTTGTAAGAGTGTCTTTAATTTGAGTTTCCTCAATGAGCGATTGACGAGGTGGCTTCCCAATATTTTCAACCGAGTTACAAAGCCATGATGATCCTTTTTCCATTCCAGGGTCAATATGGGTCATGTTGAAATTAAAGTTATCTAGATTAAAATAGGCCATGGCTGGCATTCTGGGTAGCTTGCTGTCTGTCACATCATTTTCAACCTCAGCCACTTCAGCTATAGAGGCTTGTGGTGGTGTCTCGGGTGGCGGAATACTTGGAAGTGGACCGTCTGCTGCTGAGTCCTCTGGTGGAGCGTCTGCTGTTGAATCCTCTGCTGTTGAATCCTCTGCTGTTGAATCCTCTGCTGTTGAATCCTCTGCTGTTGAATCCTCTGCTGTTGAATCCTCTGCTGTTGAATCCTCTGGTGGAGCGTCTGCTGCTGAACCCTCTGGTGGAGCGTCTACTGTTGAATCCTCTGCTGTTGAATCCTCTGCTGTTGAATCCTCTGC
>Ga0247757_10002125_pt1 | contig 10898 bp, 9 predicted proteins | sample UWRJL126311R4_FD_180929 | JGI IMG/M metagenome (GOLD analysis project Ga0247757, IMG submission 180929) | Plant litter microbial communities from Arlington Agricultural Research Station in Wisconsin, United States - UWRJ-L126-311R-4 | ecosystem: Environmental > Terrestrial > Plant litter >...
AGGAAGTCGAAATTAATGTCGTGCATCCCATCAAATTGACAAGATTGGCCATCAGAAAGAGTTTAGGCCGTGGAAAGCGTGCAAGTGTATGCATTATCGTAAGGCTACCTCCATGCTAATTTTTCAATCAACCATGGTATTCCTTGTTGACGCTATAATAGGCTTCGATTGCCGGTATTGCTGGTAATATTGCTGCTCCTCTTTATTGTGCCACAAAACACGCTATAGTCGGCTTTGTTAAATCGATGAAGGACACCGAATCACTTACTGGAGTTAAGGTCACAACTATTCTGCCTGCTCTGGTTAACACACCCCTCATCACTCCTGATAAAGCTGCACAGTTCTCTGTCCGTGAGAACAGGGCACTCTCCCCTGAAGATGTTGCAAGAAACATGCTTGCGTTACTCCAAGAGAAGGCATACGGATGTGGAACAGTGTTTGAGGTTAGTCTAAGTGGAACAAGGCTTGTACCAGAATGGAATATCGACCCACCGAGCGGGTCGGGTACGGGGCAGGATGCAGCAGAGATTGACGCAGGAGGCGCTGCTTTGCTGACTCCAATTAAGGAAAAGCTGGAAACTGAGAGGGAATACAAATCGTAAGATGTTAACGGATAGGTTTCTCCAATTCCTAATTAATAGAATCGTAAACACGGATTGAGACTTAGTGATAAAATATTCTCAAAGTCATGGTCACGTGGTTGATGCATTGCTAGTAGATTTGATATCGGCTTACAATGCATACCTATATCTATTCAGCTCTGTAGACAGGTCGCCTTGGTTACTTATTTCTATTTATCTTGGGTTTTTGACTTGCTCTACCACATAGTACCCATACCAAAGCCATATTGTTTCCATGGTATCCCTTATTCTTAGCGCCAAAAATAGGCCATCCCATCTCTTCCTATATTTTGGAATAGCCAAAAGATTGGGCTGCTAAATCTGAGCAGTTGATCACTTTATAGCATTCATCTCATTTGAGCTAGCCGTGTCATAGAGAATTGTCTGTGGGAAAAAAACTATAGTCGTCGAATATATATAAGATTCTCAATTTGTAGACCTATACTCCTGCTAAAAACCCAGTTATAGGTAAAATAAGGAACGTTACTCTTTTAGAGTAGTTTATATAATAATATACTGTAGTTATAGAATTTTATAGAGGTGTAGCAGGAACTTGATGGTATATTATCATAGCGTTATTGTTACAGATAAAAGCTCCTAGAACAAGGTCTACGCGGGGCTGCATCGAGCATAATACCTGCGACTAGAAATACGTGAAAGATGGTGACAAGAGAGGCTCATGTGCTTGCGCTGGCCAGGTCGATCTTTCTTTTTGAAAAGTCCTGAGCTAACAAGTATTCAGTTTTCCTTAATTAGTACACGCAACGTGGACTTATGTCCTATACTTAGAGGAAAAATCTAAAGATACAGGGTTTCACCTCTTACAGGACCCAAAAGAACGGTAAAAAGAATTTCAAATGGAGCGATAAGATGAGGGCTAAGACAGAGAGGAAAGGAGGGGCCCGTAACAGTTATAGAGTGTTGATTAAGGGACTATACTTTTCTTTCGTCTCGTCGCTGTTAAGATTCTCAGAACTAACCAGTAGTAGTATTGAAACGATTGAGACGGCTTTTGCTCTGTTGCTAGGCCACTCTATGAATACGGTAGAAATAGGCGAAGGAAGTTTGGCGACTTAGCTGAGGATATCCATGAAGCATATATATGAGGTACCGATCAAGATAAAGACCCTTGCTGACATGGTACTCACAGGTACTAAGGACAGTGCAGTCATAAGGCAATGTATCGTGAGAACTTTGTCTTCGCCATGCATGCGGAGAGAGGGATCGAGTTTTGTAAGCAATTGAGGTGAGTGTGGAATTAAACGTAGACAAACTGGATTTGCATCCGTGCCTCGATTACCATTATTGTAATAGACTTAACTCTGCTAAAGGCGATCGTTGAAAGATTAATCACCTTTTTTGGTATTTAAAACGGCGCCAGCTTTGTGGGTGCGAGGTGCTAATGGGTTATGCTAATGGACTTGTGATCTAAGCTTAACTACTTACTTGAAAGGGTGAGAAGTATGACTGCACTGAATCTAGCATAAGAACCGTGACTTAGTTTTGGGCTTTGTATCTGGTATCGAAAAAAAGCATATTATATTAAACGTTTACATGTTTCTCTCATAAGGCGAAATATCATGAAACTGTCTGATTACGTATAGGCACTGAAATGAAGAAGTAAGAACAATAGAGAAAGATGCTGACCACAGAGATGGTTGCGAATCTGAGAGAAGTGTAACGTTCAATGTGGCTTTCCGTCCCGTACTACATATTAACAAGATGCATATACGATATGCAGACTCGGGTAGGCTTGACAGGGTAGTTCGAAATTACCCGGCAACCCAAATTACGATTCATCTAGGCATCCTTAACCGATGATGCATATCTCGGCACGCACGGTGCCACCACTCATCCACTGATGCCATGTAAATGGTTCAATAGCACATTTGATCAAGGGATCAGCACGAAGCTGACGACTGCATCGTATAATCCATCGATGGGTTACATCCATGCACGCAAACTGCGAACTTGCCGCAAGGTTTTGTTTACCGTAAATGTGTTCGCAAGTCCTCGTTCAAATGAGGTTACATTTATGCAGTTTCCACTAGAACATGCATTTAACAACTGGCTACGTCTTGGCGCTGCTTGCGATAAAAGCAATTATTCCGTCCCTGTAAAAGAAACCAATGCTTGAAAAAAATTCGTTAGTTATCCCAAATATTATAATAGCAAGCCCTGACTGCAACAAAGACGCGAAGAAAAGAGAGCTACCTAAAAATTTCACAGCGCTTTTGTTGTGTGTTACTGGTCTCTATGGCTCGAATCCCGACTGGACCTGTTCTGTTACTGCTCTTATCGGCGCTCAGTTCAATAGCAGATGCGGCAGTCACAGTTAACAATACATTACTGGTCCTTGCTCGTGACAGTAATGCCACTTCTTCCGGTACTTTCGTCTTGGACGGTTATGGCATTCCATATCAAGTCGTCGACCTGTCGGTTCAACCCACAAGCCTCCCACAACTTAACTCAACACAAGATGCCGGAAACTTTGGTGGTATAGTAACTGTTAGCGCACGAGGATACAGCGGTAGTGACGATTGGAGCAAAGTGCTGAGCAATGAGCAGTGGAAAGATATTTATAACTACCAGGAAGCCTTCGGCGTAAGGCTGGTGAGGTTGAATGCATGGCCAAGTACAGACTATGGTGTACAGAGCTCTGGTGGGCTAACCACTGCTGACCAACCGGTTTCTGTTACAAATACAGATAGCTTTGCGACTGCAAACCTTATAGCGTGAGTAGGCTGATGGCATGATTGGAGGAGTTGCTGAGCATCGTAGGAACGCCCAAACCAGCACGCTGGGTCTAAAAAAATATCCAGCTAAGATTTCCAATTCTTCGCTAGCGACTGAAATTGCTCAATTCACCAGTGGGAATTCCAAGTCAACAGCTGCAGTTAATAACAAATTTGCTACGGGCCGTGAACAGCAAATATGGTTCACTTCATTTGATCCAAGTCTTACTTCCTCAACTCTGCTTTCCCACGCATGGATTCATTGGATTACTCGGGGTATTTACCTTGGCTTTCGGCGAGTGTACTTGAATACCCAGGTAGACGATGTTTTTGTCGAGACAGAGCTGTATCAAACCAACAAACCATACCGCATTCTTCCAGCTGACTTTCAGGAGCATGTTAGTTGGATGAAAGAAGTAAACTCTAAGCTACCACCTGGATCGTCATACGTCATTGAGCTAGGCCATAACGGAAACGGAAATATTGAAGCAGCAGTAGATAAGGACTACGACAATGAGCCTGCGCGCTGTGACCCTCAAGAAGGAATCGAGTACCCTGAACAAATTGATGGACCTCTAGAATATATGAAACCAATTGGTACTGGGAAGGATCTATGGAACAAAAAGTTTAAGAGCTACCAATGGACTCTTAAATGCTCCCAATTAGACCCACTAGAGGTCTACTTTGCGAACAAGACCAACATGCACTCATTCTTCCATGTCTCTCATACTTTTACACATGAAGATGAGACAAACGCGACCTATTCCGATGTTGTAAAGGAGATCACTTGGAACCAGGCTTGGTTCAAGGCAATTGGTTTCAGTGATGTGGCTTCTACGGCTTATTTTTCGCCTAACGGTCTTATTCCACCTGGAATCACTGGTCTTCATAACGGTGATGCAGTCCGCGCCTGGCTTGAGAATGGCATCACTTACGTTGTAGGCGACAATTCACGCTCTGTTCTTATGAACGTTGCCAGTCGGAAATCAGGATACCATCCAATCATAACCAACGTTAAGGAAAATGGGTACGACGGTGCATACATCATCGGTCGTTATGGTTCGACAATTTACTACAACTGCGATACACCGGACTGCGACAACAAGGAATGGAAGGCCATCGCCGGTGGCTCGGGTGATTTCAATGCACAGCTTGAGTATGAGAAGACTGTGAACACGAAGTACCTTCTTAGCATGAGATGGGATCCATACATGTTTCACCAGGCTAACATGAGAGTTAGCGACACCCAGGCAACGACTCTACTTGGTAAGAACAAGAAATGGAGTCTCTTGATGGCATGGACTGAGGCTGTTGTTTATGAATTTACGCGACTGTGAGTAACGTACCCTCAAACCCTCGAATGATAAATGTTCATGGCTTTACAGAGTGAATTGGCCAGTAATTACTCTTAAGCACGATGATACAGCCAAAGCGGTTATTGCTCGGAAGACCCGCGATGAATGCCTTCCGAACCTCACATTAGAGCTGTCAAGTGACAGAAAATCGATCACGGGGGTTGTTGTCAACGCGAAAAATACGCAGTGCAGTACGCCTATTCCGGTGACACTTCCGTCAGACGTAATCAGCGCATCAGGTGCGACAAAAGAACAGAAGGGCAAAGACCCTCTCACTCTTTGGATTACTCTTGGGGGTGGTGCTAAGTCGTATACGCTAGATAGTGCACTCAAGATGTAAGATATAGGCACATGGCTTTCCCAACAATCGAAGCAAAGATGCAGGAACTGCGTTGTTTGTGGAGCAAGGAATGAGTAGTCTAGGAATCCTATCCAAAACGGTGTAGCAATCGAGGACCCTGTACTTATTTAATGGTCTTGTTGATGCTCCATGTGTCTTGTAATGTAGTTTGGGAATCTGCGTTGTCACACATAACTGACATTTCTTACTTTGGAAAGGTGGCTATGAAAGAACTGATATCGAAATGCTAGACTATCCGTCAAAAAGAAACACAACAATTTAAGCGGCAGACTTACTTTGAACCTCAGCTGCTAGCTGTGAATAATTGCCCAGACTTCGCACTCATATAATAATTCGTCTGTAGCCAGACACGCAACACCCAGTACTGTGTCCGGAGGCCTATGTCCTTCCCCCTCTGTGTCCATGAATTCAATCCAATGATGTCCCCAAACCCGCGTTAATTCATCTTCACTGCCGACTCCCACGCGGCCAGTATCTTTGACAATAAAGTGCTTCACATGAATAATGTCGCGTGGGGTAGCACCTGCTGTTTTCAGAGCATTAAGAATATTCTGATAGGCGAACTTGACTTGAGCATCGAAACCCTTCGCTACCTTGGAAGTCTGAGGATCGAGGCCTACCTGGCCGGCGAGCGTTATGAGCTTGGATGTTGGAAGGATGGGCGTGATTGAGACCTGAGAGTAAGTCGGAGGAGGGATAGGAACACCCGATGGGTTGAAGACGTATGGTTTATTGGATTCTTTATTGGTGGACATAATGAGTTAATTCTATGTCAGTGGAGGCTTGCGATGAGCCTGAAACTGAGTTGAATGTTTGATGAGATCACGAGGGGCAAATGCGCTTGGGGCAGGGTTGCTAGTACGAAAGAAAACTAGCCTGACCACCAACCCCGCATTCTCTTTTAAGCTGCTAGCCAGAAGCCACGCCCCCCTACAACGAAATACCAGTCTACTAGGGGACACAAGGGGACACAAGTATTGTAATCACCGTTATAAAAATATCGTCGCAAATCTAAGAGCCGAGGATATGGAAGGAAGAAGCCTTAGTTCCGAAGCAATTTTGATGAAGCATACACTAGGATTCCCCATCTAATCTCCAACATGCGGAACAAACCGCAATCCATATGATAAGTCACGATCGCTCACACGAACGAACTGTCAACTCTACTTCAATGAGTATGCCGCCCTTGTCAAAGAGATGTTAGCTACTGAGGTTCACGGGATACGTTTATAGGCCACCTTCAATCTCTTGGGACAGTAGTGGACGTGTAAGTGGACCCATCCGACGACTTCCAACGGGACCGTATCCCTCACCATGATATATAGTCGCCTCAATAGTCTCCTGTCGAGCCCTCATATTTTGCTGAGCCGGCACAACTGTGCTGGTCCTGTTTCCCGGGCCCTGCTGCTGCACTGCGATAGCAATGCTAGGCTGTCCACATTCTATTCCTCCAACTTGTAGCAGCTGATGCTGATGGAGCGTACTGGAATGCTGAGGATCAAACATAGTGTATAAATCATGATATTGGTGAGTTCCACTGGGGTTGTCGTACCCATAGGTTGAGTCGTATTGTGAAGGGCCATATTGCGAATGGAACGAAGGAGATGTCAGGGGATTCCACGGACTAAAAGTGTGCTCTATATTGTATCCAGGTGGTGGCGTGGACGGCAAGAACCCAAGCGGAGAATATGGGAGTGGTTGTGGAAGCCAATGCGGACCGTACGCCGGGAAGCCCTCACGGCTATAAAATGATGTCGGAACATGCGGATTGTAATATGGTTGCTTGGAATACTGTATATGAGGAATGTAATCCTCCCTATTGAATAATAAGTGATAAATTATTGCATGCTAAGCAAGAAAAAGTAAGAGTCTTACCAGGCGGGATACAGAGTCCATCTAGCCCTCTTCTGCCGAGCTGCCTCTCGCGCGTCTATGGCTTGCTTCAGGTTCGGTAGAATCAATCCTCCAGTTCGCTTATAGTGACGGTATAAGATCAAGCACACCATGACCCGATCATTCTTGAAAGGCTGTGTTGGTCTCTCCCCTTGCCTGCCCTGGTCACGTGCGGCACCGTCCTGAATCTGCTGCACCAAGCGATGGACCTCTTCCGGGCTCTCATACTTGTCCTTAGAAGAGTTAGAATTGAAAAATGAAACAAAGGCATATCGGTTGACTTACAAGGACGTTGATGATCGCCTTAGCGCGCTTGATATCAGTCGCGTATTCTCGACTAGAATGACGTTCGACATCCCTCCTATCTGGATAATAGCTGTGGAGGAAGTTGGTCAAGGATACAGTCTCCCAATCCTTCTCAAATCCACTTAGCTCGTTAGACTGTACAGGTTGGTTTGCCATTGTTATCTGCGAGCGTTAGAGTGCTTCCATGTTGAGAATAATGGGAATGAACCTTCATACCCGAATAGTATAGGATCTAGACGAACGATAGAAGAAGCTGAGGTCTATGTGGTGCGGCGTTGAGCAGGGCAATATGGGGTATTTATATATCTCTGCGAGTGTGCTAAAGTGAAAGCGAGTTCGAAAGTGAAGTACGATTGGCTGACCTATCAAGTTAGTTTAAAGTTCGAAAAAATACACTGAAACTTCCCACATGCTGACTGCCGACTAGAGAAAGTTTCAGGGGGACAATAGGACGAACCTTCACGTCACATATGATGACATGCAGACTTTATAAATCTCAAAACAAACATTTATCATTTCGCCATTAAAGACTATCGGTAAGAACGCAACCCCAGAAACGCCATTCTGAAATGTGTCTAAGGAAAACAGTAAACTGTTGCCGTCTATCAGCTTAGATGGCAATGTTTTTGAGAAATGTTACTTGCTGATCTTTAAGGGCTACTTCAATGTCTGCGCAACTTCCTAACAGGCTGTGCAGTAACAACTACTACGTCATTTTTATCGTCGTTCATCAGGTTCACTTCATCCCATTGCCTGCAGCCACCTGTTGCTGCTCGGCGATGGACCCGCGCCTAGTGCGCTCCGCCTTCTTCTTGCTGGAGGCAACATTGTTCATGATGTGCGCTTGGAAAAACTGTGGAGCACGAAAGATAGTTGGAACTTTTCGCTTTTCGAGAGCTTCCTACAAGTTCTCTCCAAAATTTCTTGTTTTTGGTGGGGCGCGGTCAATTCTCAAGGTAGAAGCACGCTGCGTGTAAATGGACAAGCAATCTTAAACGCTCATCGAACGTGAAGCTAGCAGGCTGGTTGTTTCCATGAGGTATTCTGTCATAAAAGGGCTTGGTCCATCTATTCTGAATGTAAACCATGATTGTTTGTTCATGTTGGTTAGTTGTCAAGGCACCCGCGTGGGAGATTACAGTAAGCAGAGTTTACATCTTCTCATTTGAACGTGTTCCGCATGGTAGTAGTCTCCGTCGTTGATAGTCCAGTTATGGAAGGGCCTACCTTTTACTTGCTCGCTGCACACCTAGCTACTGAGAATGCTGCTAAAAATCCTCCTGACAATGAACTATTTCCCCCGGTTGTTATGGATATTATAGTCTTGGAACGATGGTGCCCAGAGTGCAGCATTATAGCGCTGGCTGGGGCTATTGTAAAAAAGACGCGCTGATGTTTATCGGTCGTTACTAAATGCATACTTGATTTTGAGGAAGCTAGGAAAGATGACGGATCTGAAAAACTGATCGTAGATGAGAAGACTTAGGGCTGATGTGATGGAAGGAATAATCATTGATGGCAGAGGAAGGAGCAATCATATGACTGTATGCTAAGGCACTAGCCGAAGGCAGTTCTTAGAGTAGCTGCCTCTCTGGCTCTCTCCGTAGAATCTACACTACACTTTCTTCTACGATTTTCTCATTGCCTTGTTTCTCTCCAGTAGTCCACTGCCACAACTGACCGGAACCTCCGGTTCCTTGATGCTTGCCATTTTAGGAACCTGCGCAGAATTGACCTCATAGTTAGCGTCCGATTTCATTGTGATATTTAAATTATCATCAAAGTGACGAATAAATGGAATCTCATTGGTTGTAGCTAGTTTCCTGGGGGAAGTCCTATTGTACCAATTTATGAACTTGATCAGGTGAGCAGCCTTTGGCTCGGTCTTTCGTACAATGCAGACGCTTTAGAAGGGGGATTCGGGCTAGTGGCAATCATTTCCGAAGCAAGTTTGTTTTTAGAACTGGGTTCTTTTGGCGTGAACTTCTCAGGTACTGCAGGGTTGCTGGCAGCAGTTTTATTCCGAGTATTGGGGAGCTTAGGGTCAAGGCCCGAGCTGTGGTATTGTTGCCAAAGATGAGCAGTAAATACATGGGCCCCAATTAGATTACAAGTAAGCTCCTATGCTTTTACAATATCCTGTTTAATTTGTTTACATGAGCTCTGGAAAGGCTAGGGTTAAGGTGGTCGATATAAAATGGCTGGGGACCTATAGACCGCCGCTACTGTAAGGCGAAGCGAGGGGAATACGTGTTGGAAGTAAATAAAGGAATTTAATCGCGGTAATGAACACCAATATGAGCAGTACCCGAAGCGGTGTGCGGGTATGGGCTACCAAAAGTGGGGTTGAGCCAGTCTGAGCTGGGCACTAAGCCATATTTTGTTGAAGTTAATCATAGAGGAACTGAGATCGCTATCAAAAGTTGGTGCTGAATGTCTCGAAAGATGGAATGGGCCATTCGTGGAAGACGTTAGTTGAATACAAATATCTAGACGAGCCTAGACTAGCGCATAGCGGAAGAAATTGAGTGTCGTCGAACACTGAGTTTTTGGTAATAAACTCAAGTGGATTTTAATTCAAGGCACAATCCTTTTGCATTGGCAGCGGCTCGGTTTACAGCTGAGGCTGGATCACCAGAAGCTGGAACATCCGACACCGGGCTGCCATGGTCAGTGACCGATAACAGGAGTAGATGCACACCTGAAGAAACCTACGCAAAGGAAATCTTCATTCGGATTAGCCGGAACTTCTTCTTGAAATGACAAATATGGAGACAGCATGTTTGAGACGTGCTCAAAAAGCCAGACAAAGAGAGCGCTGTTGAACCGACGATCGAAGTGCTGTAGTAGTTGCTAATTAATAGAGAGTCTGCAGTTTGATATCTGTTACTCCGCAAAAGGGTGTGTAGTAAGTACTACTAATAGCATATGAAAATTGTTGTTATTGCAAGTTGTGTGGTGGGAATCGTATGAGATGTTGTTGCGGAGAACGAGTCATAATTCAGTTTCGAATGTTGTTGCGCGCGCTGTGGTTCTGACGTCAATAGAAAATACGAGCGAATAGTCGCAAGGTGCTTGCTTGATCTTGTGGTTGATAAGGCATGTTAAAGTGACTACATTGCCCAAGTTTTCTATCTTGGTAAGACAACCCTCATAGAACAGTTCCTCAAGTACGCGGGACAAGAAATCATGTTGTAAAACGAGTTGCGAGTAAATAGATGGAAGAAGCGGATGCTTATCCTATATGGTACCGTGACGTCTGCTAGTGATGTTTATAGGGTTGGTAGTATCAACGCAATAACGCTATTACTAAGGGAAGGTGGAAAATAAAACAGCCCAGACCTTCACTCTAAAACGCCACTAATTATGAATGGATGTAGTAGCAGGCTGTGAATAGCATTGGTTCTTGACCAAAATGCAGTTAGCGGAAAGGTACCTCAAATTCGAGATATAATTTACCGCCGTCAGGATATGTAGCATCGCCTCGAAGTGATACAAGGGTGATGGTTCGTTATCTGCGTTACTTTTAGTCGAGCACTGCCTGTACCGTAGGGAAACAGGGTCTCAAAGATGCGAAAACATAGCAGCGTTGGGCGTAACATTAGGAACATAGCTTTGAAGGCACAGA
>Ga0247757_10002127_pt1 | contig 10882 bp, 10 predicted proteins | sample UWRJL126311R4_FD_180929 | JGI IMG/M metagenome (GOLD analysis project Ga0247757, IMG submission 180929) | Plant litter microbial communities from Arlington Agricultural Research Station in Wisconsin, United States - UWRJ-L126-311R-4 | ecosystem: Environmental > Terrestrial > Plant litter >...
CCACGGCATGACTGCGTTGTATGGTTTGCCAGGCGTTGTATTGTTCATTGTTGGTGTTTTCGTCCTGTGAAGTTGCCCAACCGATCGCGGTAGGATAAAACAGGATCTCTGCTCCCATCAATGCCGTAATACGTGCTGCTTCAGGATACCACTGATCCCAGCAGATCAACACCCCGATGTTCGCATATTTTGTTTTGAAACATTTGTACCCGAGATCACCGGGCGTGAAATAGAACTTCTCGTAATAGGCAGGGTCATCCGGTATGTGCATTTTACGGTACTTGCCGAGATAAGACCCATCGGCATCCAGTACTGCCGTGGTGTTATGATAAAGCCCCTGCGCTCTTTTTTCAAAGAGGGAGGCAATGATCACTACATTCAGTTCTTTGGCAAGCGCAGCCAGTGCATCGGTAGATGGGCCAGGTATTGCTTCTGCCAAATCGAAATTGTGGTAGTCTTCCACATCACAGAAATACAATGATGTGAACAGTTCCTGCAGGCAAACGATCTGCGCGCCTTTCGCAGCAGCTTCCCTGGTTTTCGCAATGGCCTTGGCCAGGTTCTCCGCCTTACTTGCCGTGCAACTCATTTGCACCAATCCAACTTTTACTATAGACATGATGGTTAATTAGTAATTAATAATTAGCAATTAATAATTGGTGACCTTATCCGTACTTAGTACTTCACGTGATGTTCTGAATAAACGCATCCAGGCTCTTCACTCCTACTGTTTTCTCTGTACAGAATCCTTCTGCAAATCCTACGCCGATCCGTTTTCCCAGCATCAGCGCTCTTGCTTTTACTGTTTCGAGGAACTGGGGAGAGGAAATATAGGTTTGCGGCTCATCCAGGTCGGGGTTGAAGAACTGCGTGGTATATGCCAGCACCGCTTCAATCTTTTTATCCATATAGGGGGTGATGTCCACCACAAACGACGGCTCTATAAACCTGTCCTGGATATAATGAAATACATAGCTCGGTTTCCATGCTTCCAGCGGCTGGCCATCCACTACGGTTTCTACCTTGCGTAAGCCCGCGAGGAATGCTGCATCGGCTACCAGCTTCGCGCTGCGGCCATGATCGGGGTGGCGGTCTTCCAGTGCATTGGCAAGGATGATCTCCGGCTGGTATTTGCGGATCACTGCAACAACTTTGCGCAGGCTCTCTTCATTCACCTGGAAAAAGCCATCTGCCAGCGCCAGGTTTTCACGCACATTGATACCCATTAAGGCTGCTGCATCCGCCGCTTCTTTTTTGCGGGTTTCGGGCGTGCCGCGGGTACCCAGTTCGCCACGGGTAAGATCTACAATCCCTACTTTTTTCCCTTCCGCCATCGCTGCCATCAAAGTGCCGGAGCAGCCCAGTTCCACATCATCGGGGTGAACGCCAAAAGCCAATATATCCAGTTTCATGCTTTTCATTTTGCTGGTGCAAAAGTAAAGCAAATGGAAGATTGAGTAGCTCCTGTTTTCACAAAACAAAACTGCCGGTAACAGGTACCGGCAGCTATTACAACACGCTTAATAAGAGACTAATAATAGGAGAACTGGATCGTTTCGGTGATCAACTGGCTGCCACTCTGGTAGCTGATCTTGCGGGACAGCGGGTGTGAAACGGCATCATAGGTGTATTCCGACTGGAATTCAGTGGTCACCCCGTTTACTACATCCTTTGTGACCATTTTCCGGGCATTGTTTTTCGCAAACTCAACAAACGACGTATACAGGAAACGCGAAACAGGCTCTGCGGTATTTGGCTTCCCATCGTAATCAGAATGCTCAACAGTAAAATCTTTTTTCGGCGCATGGGTTTGCGGATCAAAAGAATAATTCTCCTCGAGTTTCAGGTTGCCATCTCCATAATAGGTATAATCCCGACGGGCAATCAGTTCATGCCCTGGAATATTGGGGTTGGGTTGGTAATATTCTTCAATCGAAGAGATGCGGTCGCCTGCATAGTCATACATCTTATAATCCTGTTTGACGCCATTTACGTAGTGCATTACGGCGATCAGCTGCCCGCCTACATATTCATAGCGGTAATAATCGCCATTGTTCTGATTGATCCTGCTTACTTTTTTTGCGGCATTATATTCGTAATTAAACACTTCAGTATAGGATCCCGGAACAGTATAATGATTAACGATCTTGCTGATGGACCCATCGCTGTTGTAATAAACCGAGTCGTATGAGCCATCTTTAAAACTCATCCTGGCCAGTTTTCCCGCATTTGCTACTGGCTGCGGTTCTACCGGCCGGTTGGTTGTTTTACTGCAGGAACTGATAAGTAAGACCAGCATGGTGGTCACTAAGAGAATGGCTGATATTTTTTTCTGTGTCATTGGTTGCTTTTGTAATAGACACAAAACTATTCCCCGGCGTTACCGGTACCTATCACCTATTTATGTGATTGGGATAAACGGCAAAAAAAAGACCCCCATGTACATGGAGGTCCTTAATATGATACAAAAAAGAACTAGTCTTTTTTGGCGTAACGTTTTTTGAATTTGTCGATACGGCCCGCAGTATCCACCAGTACATTCTTACCAGTGTAAAAAGGATGCGAGGTATTGGAGATCTCAAGCTTTATCAAAGGATACTCGTTACCATCTTCCCATTGGATGGTTTCTTTGGTAGCTGTAGTAGAACGGCTCAGGAATGTATGACCGTTACTCATGTCTTTGAAAACAACAAAACGATAACTTTCTGGATGGATACCTTGTTTCATGATCTTTATTTTTAGGTTGTACGGATTTGGCCGTACGATTATTAGGAGCGCGAAGGTAAGAATTTCAAGCAAATAATTGATAATTAGTAATTAATAAATAATAATCATAATATTTAAATTACTAATTATTAATTACTAATTTTTAATTGTCTCAGCTTTTCATATTCACAAACTGTAACGGGATCTCCAATCCTGCCGATTTACAGGCGGCGATCACTTCCTGCAGGTCGTCGATCTTCTTGCCGGTAACACGAACGATATCATCCATGATGGCGGCCTGTACTTTCAGGCCCTTGTCTTTGATCATTTTTACGATCTTTTTGGCATCGTCCTGTTTCAGGCCATTGCGTACCGGTACTTCTTTTTTAACCACCTTTCCGCTCGGATAAGCGTCTTTACTGAAATCAAAGGCTCCTGAATCAATACCCTGTTTCATGGCACGGCTGATCAATACATCAATCAGCTGCTTCATTTTCATATCGCTTTCTACTTCCAGGTTGATCGTATAGTTCTTCTTGTCGAGCTCCACCGTTACAGGCGAACCCCTGAAATCAAAACGTGTACTGATCTCTTTTTTGACCGTATTCACAGCATTGTCCAGTGTCTGAATGTCAACTTCACTTGCAATGTCGAAAGATGGCATATGGTAGTTTTTAGGTAAAAGTAGTGATTTTGGAAGAAAGCCATTGGCTATTAGCAGTAGTAAGGTATCCATTGTTATAAGGCGAACAGCCAACAGCTAACATCCGCAAAAAAAGGCCCCGATAGAAATCGGGGCCGTCTATATAATGCACATGAGAAAAAAGCGTATTCATCACAAAATTGCTGTTCCGGTCAATCTAATACTACTGTTTTGGTATGAGTGGCGTTAATGATTTGTTAGCGGATAAAAGCCCGTGGCTGAACCACAGGCTTTTAGGGTTTCTCATCAGATCATTTCCTGCCTGGTTTTATATGACCGGTTTTTACATACTGAATTAATTACCGCCACCAGTGTTTACACGGTTCTGTTCATCATTGGCTCCACCTCTTTTACGTTGCGCCGCAGCCTTGCCTTTGCTGAAACGATAAGTAAAGCTCAGGTTTACTACACGGCTGTCTCTCGCCTGACGAATGGTAACATCCACATTCTGGTACTGGCTGTATCCACCGAATACCTGGGTATAGAAGAGGTCACGTACAGAGAGACGAACGGAACCCATGTTTTTCAACACTTGTTTGGCAACACCCACATTCATCGCCCACATCGGGTTCGATACCAATACACCCTGCACTGCACTTGAGCGATAGAAACCACTTACTTCAGCACTCCATCCTTTTTTAAAGGTGAACTGGTTGTTCATATTACCCATGAATGATACACCGGATACATCGATCGCTCCACCATTTATTACACCGGTGAAAATATTGTCGAACACATTCATATAGATACTTGTTCTCCACCATTTGTTTACCGGTGCATTAAAGCTTACAGATGCGCCAAAGCTTTCTCTTTTAGCGATATTGCTTTTCTTCACAAAGCTGGTATGTGTGCTGTCTACCTGCTCGAGTACATCCTGGATGATGTTATCGGTGATGCTGTAGCTCAGTGAAGTCGTGAGCATGCTGTTGAAAGTATGGTTCAGTTCGAAGTTGTTGCTGAATTGCGGGTTCAGGTATGGATTACCCACCTGGTAGGTGTATTTGTCCAGGAAGTAAAAGAACGGGTTCAGGTCCTGGTAGTTCGGGCGGTCGATCCTGCGGCCATAACTCACTGCAAACTGGTTCTTGGTACTTGCTGCATAACCGATATAAACAGTAGGGAACAACTGTGTGTAGTCGCGCTCAAATTGCTGACCGGTTGTTAACTGGTTACCGGTTGAATTGGTATTCTCGAGGCGAAGACCCAATTGTGCACTCCATTTTTTATCCAGTTGTTTGGTCAGGTTTGCGTAAACAGCATTGATATTTTCTTTGTAAAGAAAGTGGTTGCTGCGTGTTGGATCTGTTTCATAGCCCCCGTTGGCAGCGTTCCAGTTCGAATACTGCGCATCATTATCTGTTTGCACGAAACTGGTTTTTAAACCTGCCTCAAAACGGCTGCCGTTCTTTAATGGATGGGTATAATCAACTTTTGCACTGTAAATATCAATATTGGATGGCAGTAAACCTTTCAGTATCTCATCATTGCTCTGTTTGTTACCTGCGTTATCATAGAACTTATTGCTCAGTATCTGGGTTGCGTTTGAGCTATAGTTGATATAATCGATGTCTGCTGTCAACTCTTTTCCGGTGCTGTCAAACACATGGCGCAGGTTCATATTCGCGCCGATGTTTTTATAAGCCGAATTTACATCGTTCACTGCCTGTGTGCGGGTGATCACTGCACCATTCTTGTCTTTGATGTACGTGGTATTATCAGTGTATTCGGTATTACGGCTATCATAACCTGTTACCACAAAACCAAGAGTCGTTTTCTTGCTCATGAAATAGTCTGCACCCAGTTTATAACTGAATCCCTGGTTATCGCGCTGGCTGTTAGCTGTCTGATCAAACATCGACAACAATGCATTGGTGTTCTGATCACGGAATTTGCGCATGATCTCGAGCTTACCAAAACCCTCGTTGTAGAAATAGCTGCCGTTTGCAAACATGTTCACTTTGTTCTCACGATAGTTCAGGTTAGTGCTCAGGTTGGCTTTGGGATACACACCCTGGCCATAGTTACCGGTAACACTACCATTGTATCCAACGGTTTTTGTCTTTTTTGTTTTGATATTGATCACACCGGAATTACCCGATGCATCATATTTCGCAGGAGGATTGGTCATGATCTCGATCTGGTCGAGATTGGTGCTGGGAAGGTTCTTCAGCATATTCGCCAGGTCCTGGCCGCTCAGGTAGGTGGATTTACCATCAACCAGGATCATCACCCCGGATTTTCCTTTCACACTGATGTTACCGTCTTTATCAACTGAAATACCAGGTGATTTTTCGAGCACATCCATTACGGTAGTTCCGGCGTTGGTAGGACTTGCGTCTACATTAATGATCGTCCTGTCAAGCTTCTGCTCTACAAACGGTTTCTTACTAACCACCGTTACCGTTTCCAGGTCTTTGGAAGCGCTTTTCAATACAAAGGGTTTAAGGGAATAAGACTGCTGCGCCGCGCTGATATCAAACGGTTCGCTGTAGGCCTTCTGGAAACCAACAGCTGTTGCAACCACCAGGTATTTACCGTCTGCGATGTTTTCAATCGAAAATTTGCCGGTTTGGTCGGTCACCGCCCTTTTCACCACTGATGAATCTTTGGCTTTCAGCAGTCCGATAGAAGCCGATTCCAGTGGTTTTTGGTTACCTGCCACGCTACCGTTCAGTTTCCCCGTTTGTGCCTGGCTAACAAAGGAAAAGGACAAAATTCCTAAAGCTGTTAGCAGAGCTTTTAATTTTTTCATGATTATCAATTGATTGGGTGAATTATTTAGAACTATTTGTTGCTAATTACAGGTCAAAACTATGTACTATGTTTTGCATAGTACATAGTTTTACAATTGAACGGTAAAATAAAAGGATGAATGGCGGAGGGGGAGAAAGGGAATTTGGAGTTGGGAATTGGGTATTGAGGCAATTCTCAATGCTCAATGCTCAATGTTCAATTCTCACCTGAAAATTGAACATTGAGCATTGAGCATTGAACATTTCCTAGGACCCGGCTTTGGCGCTCTGCGCGCCGAACCATTTCTTTGATTGGGTAAGCAACACAACACCAGCGATCACCAGGATCAGCGAAATGATCTCGGCTTGTGTTGGTTGGAAAGGAAGCGATTCATACTTGGTATTCACGCGGATCTTCTCGATAAAGAAACGCTCCATACCGTTGAAAATAAGGTATAGACCAGCCAACTGCCCGGCAATACGCAGTCTTTTGCGCACGAACCACAGCACAAAAAACAGGATCAGGCAAATGACGGTTTCGTAGAACGGCGTTGGATAAACAGGTACCGGTAATTTACTACAGTACTGTCCTACACAATCACGGATAGGGATTCCTTCATTGAGTACGTTGTGCGGATAATCGTAGGTCCACATCCAGTCTGGTATCCAGGAAACAGGTTTTGCTTCGATATTGAGTTTACCCCAATCTCCATCACCGGCGATCTGGCAACCAAGTCGCCCCAGTGCGTAGGCAAGCATCATAGTGGGCGCCATCGCATCTGCCAGGTGTATAACAGGGATCTTTTTCTTTTTTGCGTAGTAGGCGATCATTACACCGGCACAGATCAGTCCACCATAAAATGTCAAACCACTGAATGATATCAACGAACCGATAGGATCTTTTACAAACTCATTCCAGTTCTCGAGGTTATGAAATATTTTGGCGCCAAGAAAGCCAAAGATGACCGCATAGATCACGATATCTCCTACCCTGTCGTGCGGCCAGATACGGATCACGCGTTTCTCGGGTTTGTCGAGTTTGCGTTTATTCTTCTCCCACCATTTTAATACTGCGAAGAAAAGACCGAATACGATTCCCAGCGGCAGATTGCCTTGCATGGAAAGAATAAACCCTTGCGAATCCTCCAGTGCTTGTGGAACGGTGAAGGCGCCGATGATCTTGTATCCAAAAATAAAACCAAGAATAAAATTGATCAGCAATTCACTGATTGAAGCCGGGGCGCCGATAGTGATAGATTCTTCTGTAGGCTGGAATAATCCCTGCTGTTGCTTTCTTTTCAACTCACGCGTAAGTACCCATGCCGAAGCGAGGAATGATATCGCCACAAAAAAACCAAAAGAGTTGATGATCTTTAACCCAGGCAAGTCAACACCGAAGATATCTTTGAACGCGAAGTATAGATTAGGATACATGAGGCAATGATAATTAATAATTGATAATTAGTAATTAATAATTCAATTGATAATAGCCTGATTGGTATTCCTGTTTACCAGTCCGGCAGATTGACGATTAGTCTGATTATCCAATTACTTATTACAATTATTAATTACTAATTATCAATTATTAACTAAAAAAGCAAGGCCCCGCTTATCGCGAGGCCTGTACTTACTAACCCATCTATGAACAAAACTAAATAAAAATCAATTACAATATTTGTCAAATTCTGACATCAGGTGCTGTGCAATTACCTGCGCCGGGCGACCCTCGATCTGGTGACGTTCTACCATGCTCACCAATTTGCCATCCTTGAATAAGGCGATAGCGGGTGAAGACGGGGGGTAAGGCAATAAATGTGCGCGAACCTGGTTAACAGCTTCTACATCAAAACCGGCAAAACTGGTGGTAAGCCTGTCGGGACGTTTGCTGGAATTATGCACAGCCATTAAAACACCTGGTCTGCAAGCGCCTGCTGCACAGCCACATACAGAATTGATTACCACCAGGGTGGTCCCTTCTTTCTGCAGCGTTTCATCTACTTCTTTCGCGGTAACCAATTCGTCAAAGCCGCCGTCAGTCAGTTCGGCTTTCATCGGTATTACTATTTCTGCTGGATACATAATGATTATTGATTTGGGAACACAAAATTACGGCAAAAGTTGGAACATCGAAAACCTGTCTTTGTCAGACAATATGTCGTAACAATACTTTAACAAAGGTCATTTTGTCTGATTTTTCGCCATGATTTCAGGATCATTTGCCAAAAAACGGGCTGGTATACTGTTTGAACCTTCTTTGTCAAATCAATTAAAAAAATAAAACGCATAATCTATGACACTCGTAAAACACAATCCGGCTAACCTGGGCGTACTGTTTGATGAATTTTTTGGTGGATTTCCCGGTGCATGGGGTAAAGACGTCGCTAGCGGCGCAACTGTTCCCGCGGTAAATATCCATGAAACAAAGGATGCTTATCATGTAGAACTGAATGCACCTGGCAGGAATAAAGAAGATTTCGCCATCAACCTGGAAAAAGGTTTGCTGACGATCAGCTACGAGAAAAAAGCGGAAGCTGAGAACAAGGATTACAAAACTGTTCGCAAGGAATTCAGCTACAGCAGCTTCAAACGCAGCTTCAGTGTAGATGATAAGATCAATACGGCTGGTATCCAGGCGAAGTATGAGAATGGCATACTGAAAGTATTCCTTCCCAAAAAAGAAGAAGTGATCGTTCAGCCGCAACAGATCTCGATCCAGTAAGCGGAATGATAAAATTATAATACTGTTTCATAAGCAGTTGGTTTTGGTTAACGCCCCGTGTTTCTACACGGGGTTTTGTATTCAGGCGTCTCCCGACGCTGGTGAATTGCATTATTCTCTTAGCCCACAGTAATATTTTGGGCAAAATGCGTACTTATGTGGTATGATAAGGCCAATAAAACTTTGCTGGTTACTGTTTTGTCTGCTATCGGTTGTGTCTGTACAGGCGCAGGCACCCCGCTCCTCTTTGTTATGGGAGATCACCGGTAATGGATTAACACAACCCTCCTATATATTTGGAACCTATCATGTGATCTGCCGGAACGATTTCCCTGTTTCGGAAATTCTCAAACAAAAAATAACCAATTCAGGCCAGTTCTATGGTGAACTGGCGATGGATGATCCGGGATTGCAGATGCAGATCATGACGAAAATGATCCTGACCGGCAATACCCTTTCTTCATTGATGGGTGAAGCTGATTATGCAAAGGCTTCTGCCAGTTTTCAGAAGATCACCGGTCTGCCCTTGTCTATGTTTAATAATTTCAAGCCTTTTGTTCCCCTAACGATGGCCATCGTACGTACCAGTGATTGCGAGGATGTATTGCAACCCGATATTGAATTCATGGGATTGGCCAAGGAAAAGAAAATCCCCATATTAGGACTGGAAACCGCGGATGACCAGATCAATGCGATCAATTCTGAGCCGCTGGATTCGCAGGTAACGGCGCTTAAGCAAATCCTGTTGAATTTCGACAGTGTAAAACACGAAACCAACAATATCATCGCTGTATACAAAACACGGAATATCGATTCGCTCATTGCTTTTATGCGGACCAGGGGAACCGATAGTGAATTTGAACAAAACCTGATCATCAAACGAAACCGCAACTGGATACCTGTGATCGAAAAAGCAGTGGCATTAAAACCCAGTTTTTTTGCTGTAGGCGCCGGCCACCTCGGTGGCGAAGAAGGAGTGATCGCCTTGTTACGAAAGAAGGGATATGTGGTGAAACCAATAGCGTACTAAGTTTTAAATTAGTTGACCAGTTGATCTGTTGACTGGAATCAATTAAGTGATATACAGATAAACAACTAAACCAGTCAATCAATCAGCAGATCAACCAACCCTGAATGCCCTCAGAGAAAGAATTCATAGCATTACTTAATCAACATCAGAAAATTGTGTACAAGGTCTGCAACCTGTATATGGACAGGCATTCCGACAGGGAAGACCTTTTCCAGGAGATCACGTTGCAGGCATGGAAAGCTTATGGAAATTTCAGGGGAGACGCAAAATTTTCAACATGGTTATATCGTGTGGCATTGAACACGGCTATCACGTTTTTCCGGAAAGAAAAAAAACAACCGGCTGTTTATTCCGCCGATATTTTGCCTGAAGTCAATGAAGACGCATATGATCCGATAGAGGAACAGATAAAGGCCATGTATGCAGCGATAGGTGAACTGTCGAAGATCGATAAAGCGATTGTGATGCTGTACCTGGAAGATTATAGTTACAATGAAATTGGCGAAATGATGGGGATCACGGCAAATAACGTAGCTGTGAAGATGAACCGGATCAAAACAAAACTGAAAGAGCAAACTCAAAAAAAACTGGCAACTACCTAAATGCGGATCAATGGAATTAGATGAACTGAAATACCAACTGAAAAGCAAGCTCGCTTCCGATCATGCAGGCATTGCTGACAGGGATATCGGCGAGATACTCAATAAAAAAGCGGCGTCTGTTACTGATAACCTCAAACGCACCCTGCGTTTTGAAATAGGCTGCAGTATACTGGTACTGATCGGGTTTGGCATCACCAGCTTTGTTACGCATTACCGGTCGTTCCGGATTTATTTTGGCGTATTCAGCGTTGTTACTGTAGTATTCATTGTGATACTTTTCTACCTGCTGCGCCGCACCACCCAGCTGAGCGCAACCATTCTGCCTGTAAAAAGCAGCCTGCAAAGCATCGTAACCATCCTTGAAGAATTTATGAAGCGATACTTCCAATT
>Ga0247757_10002128_pt1 | contig 10873 bp, 12 predicted proteins | sample UWRJL126311R4_FD_180929 | JGI IMG/M metagenome (GOLD analysis project Ga0247757, IMG submission 180929) | Plant litter microbial communities from Arlington Agricultural Research Station in Wisconsin, United States - UWRJ-L126-311R-4 | ecosystem: Environmental > Terrestrial > Plant litter >...
CCCGGCGGCTCCATGCGGGGTTATAGTGTATGCACTTAGCTCGCACCGGCGCGGGCGGGTGAGAGGTGGTCGATGATGCAGTCGTCGGGAATCCCCGGAGACGTCGCCTGGCCGGCTGTCGTCCCGGTGCCGAGCACCATGGACGCGCTCCACGTGCGCGAGTTCGGCGGCCCCGAGGTGCTCCGGATGGAGTCGATCCCCGTCCCCGAGATCGGCCCCGGCGAGGTGCTCGTGCGCGTGGCCGCGGTGAGCGTCGGCCGACTGCTGGACGTCGTCGCCCGCGCGGGTCGGCATCCGTACGTCGACATCCCGCTGCCGCACGTGTTCGGCGGCGAGAACGCCGGCACCCTCGCCGCGGTGGGCGACGAGGTGACCGACCTCGCGGTTGGCGACCACGTCGCGGTGCTGCCGGGCATCGTCATGGGCGAGGACGAGATGACGCGCGCCGGCTACTACGAGCTGTCGCCCAACATGCGGATCCTCGGCATCCACTACCAGGGCGCGGACGCGGAGTACGTCCGCGTGCCCGCGCACACGGTCTTCCGCGTGCCGGACGGCGTCACCCCGGTCGAGGCGGTCGCGGTCGTCGCGGCCGGCGCCATCGCCATGAACCAGTTCGACCGCGCGGGCGGCGTGGGGCCCGAGTCGCGGGTCATCGTCCAGGGCGCGACGAGCGCCCTCGGGTCGACGACCGCCCTCCTCGCCCGCCACCTCGGCGCCGAGGTCATCGTGACCTCCCGGCACGAGTCCAAGCGCGCGCGGCTGCACGAGCTCGGGTTCGAGCACGTGCTCGACGCGATCGACGGCTCGTTCGTCGAGACCGCGCGCGAGATCTTCGGCGGTCGGGGCGCGACGGTGATCGTGGACAACCTCGGCGCGCCGCTCATCTGGGACCACGGCTTCGAGGTCCTCGGGCCGGGCGGCGCCGTGGTGTCGTCGGGGGCGTTCCTCGGCCACCACGTCACGCTCGACCTGCAGCGCCTCTACTCGCTCGGGCAGCGGGTCATCGGGGTGCGCACGGCCAACCTCGAGTCGTCCCGGCGGCTCTGGGACGAGGTGGGCCGCGGATTCCGCAGCATCGTCGACCGCGTGTACCCGCTCGCCGAGGCGCCCGCGGCCCACGCCTACGTGGAGTCGAGCGGCAACGTCGGTCGCGTCGCGCTCACGATCGACACGACCGCCGGCGACTGACCGCGGTCGGCGCAATCGCGTCGCGGACGACGTGACGATGGACGCCACCCGCTATTGTGTATACACTTAACCCGGCACGATGAGGCGCCACCAGGAGGAACCATGACCAGCACGCCGCTCTCCCTCGTCCAGTACCGACGGGGCTCGGACCCCGCGATCGTGCTGGGCGTCGCCGTCGACGGACGGGTGCACCGCGCCCCCGCGGACTGGCCGGCCGGCCTCCTCGAGATCGTGCGGGACTGGGCGCGGTGGGCGGCCGTCATCCGGGAGCTCGACCCCGCCTCCCTCGCCGAGGAGACCGAGGACGTCACCCTTCTGGCACCGCTGACCTACCCGAACAAGGTGATCTGCGCCGGCGCCAACTACTACGACCACGCCGCCGAGATGGGCACCGACGTCCCGGACCCGGAGGCGCCCCCGTACTTCTTCCTCAAGCCGCCGACCACGACGGTCGTCGGCACCGGCGCTCCCGTGATCATGCCGGCCGGCGCCGGGGTCGACCTCGACTGGGAGGTCGAGCTCGCGGTCGTCATCGGCGACCGCTGCGCCGATGTGCTCGTCGAGGAGGCGCGGTCCCACGTCGCCGGGTACGTCGTGGCCAACGACATCTCCGCCCGCGGCCTCTTCCATCGCCCCGGCGCCGTGGCGGCGCCGTTCGCCTGGGACTGGCTCGGGCACAAGGCGATGGACACCTTCTGCCCGGTCGGACCGGACTTCGTGCCGGCCTGGCTGATCGACGACCCGCAGGACCTCGCGCTGCGCCTCTCGATCAACGGCGAGGTCCAGCAGGACTCGTCGACCAGCAAGATGGTCGTCGACATCGACCACCTGATCGCCGCGGCCAGCCGCACCATGACGCTGGAGCCCGGCGACCTGATCCTGACCGGCACCCCGGCGGGCGTGGGCAAGCCCCGCGGCCGCTTCCTGCAGGTCGGCGACGTGATGGTGGCCGAGATCGAGGGCATCGGCTCCCTGACCAACGAGGTCGTGGCGCGATGACCACGGGCGTGCCCGCGACGTCGCGGGCCGTGACCTTCCGCGAGTTCGGCGGGCCCGAGGTGCTGAAGGTGGAGCAGGTGCCGACGCCGGAGCCGGGTCCCGGCGAGGTGCTCGTGCGGGTCGAGGCGGTCAGCGTGGGTCGGCTGCTCGACGTCGTCGCGCGCTCCGGGCGGCATCCCTACGCGAAGTTCGAGTTCCCGCACGTCCTCGGGGCGGAGCACGCCGGCACCGTCGCGGCGCTCGGCGACGGCGTCGAGGGGGTGTCGGTCGGCGACCGCGTCGCCGTGTTCCCCATCGTGCTGACGGGCGAGGACCGCCTGACCCGGGCAGGACGCGCGGACCTCTCGCCCCGGATCCGCCTGATCGGCACCCACCTGCGCGGTGCGTACGCCGATTACGCAGTCGCGCCCGCCGGCAACCTGCTGCCGATCCCGGACGGGATGAGCGCCCCCGACGCGGTCGCGCTCGTGCTGGCCGCCTCCGTGGCCGTGCACCAGTTCGAGCAGGCCGGCGGCATCGGCCCCGATTCGCGCGTCATCGTGCAGGGCGCGACGAGCGCGCTCGGATCGACCACCGCCCTCTACGCCCGGCACCTGGGCGCCACCGTGATCGTCGGCTCACGCGAGCCCGCGAAGCGGGAGCGGCTGGCGGAGCTCGGCTTCGAGCACGTGATGGACGCCTCGGACCCCGAGTTCGCGGCCCGCGCGCGCGAGTTGTTCGACGGCGAGGGCGCCGATGTCGTCGTCGACAACCTCGGCGAGGCCGGGCTCTGGTCGCACAGCTGCGACGCCCTGGCGCCCGGCGGGGCGATCGTGTCGTCGGGCGCGTTCCTCGGGCGCGAGGTCACCGTCAACCTGCAGCGGCTCTACTCGCAGGGGCATCGCCTCGTGGGCGTCCGCTCGGGCACCCTCGACGCCGCGCACCGCGCCTGGCAGGAGGTCGACCACGGCTTCCGCAGCGTGGTGGACCGCACCTTCGCCCTGGACGACGCCCCCGCCGCGCACGCCTACGTCGAGGCCGGCGGCAACGTCGGAAGGGTCGCGCTCGTCACCGCGTGAGCAGGGGCACCACGAGCGACACGGCGACGCCGAGCATGATCGCGGCGATCACCGCGTCGAGGATCCGCCAGGCGAGGGGCCGCGCGAAGAGCGGGGCGAGGGCGCGTGCGCCCCAGCCGAGCGCGCTGAACCAGGCCACGCTCGCGACCGCGGCGCCTGCGCCGAACGCCCACGCGAGGGCGCCGTGGGTGCCGGCGATGGATCCCACGAGCACCACGGTGTCGAGGTAGACGCCGGGGTTCAGCCAGGTGAAGGCGAGGCAGGCGAGCACCACCGCGGCACGGCCGGCCGGGCCGGGCTGCGATCCGGCGGCGAGCGTCGAGGGGCGGATCGCACGCCGGATCGCGAGGACGCCGTACGCCGAGAGGAACACCGCCCCCGCGATCCGCGCGACGACGATCAGCCACGGCACCGCGCGCACGAGGGTCCCGGCACCCCCGACCCCGAGCGCGATGAGCGCGACGTCCGACGCGGCACAGATCGCGACGACGATCGCCACGTGCTCGCGGCGCAGCCCTTGCCGCAGCACGAACGCGTTCTGCGCGCCGATCGCCACGATGAGCGAGCCGCCGAGCGCGAGGCCCGCGAGGACGGCGAGCGGCATCCTCCGACCGTACGACCCGCGGGATCATCAGCCCAGCTCCATATTCTGACGGGTCATTAGGATCCCTGATGTGATCGATCGGCGCGGACTGGCGACGCTCGTCGCGGTCGTGGACGCCGGCACCTTCGACCTCGCGGCGCAGCGACTGCGCGTGACCCCCTCCGCGATCAGCCAGCGCGTGAAGGCGATCGAGACCGAGCAGGGGCGCGTGCTGTTGGAGCGGACCAAGCCGATCCGGCCCACCGCCGACGGCGAGGTGCTGCTCCGGCTCGGGCGGCAGATCGCGCTGCTCGAGGACGAGGCGGCGCACGAGCTCGGGGCCGTGGCGGGGACGACGTCCCTCCCCCTGGCCGTCAACGCCGACTCGCTCGCCACCTGGCTGCTGCCCGCCCTCGCCCGTGCGACGGCGGCAAGGCCGATCGTCGTCGAGGTGCTGCGCGAGGACCAGGAGCGCACGGCCGCGCTGCTCGCCTCGGGGCGCGTCATGGCCGCCGTCACCTCCGACGCGCGCGCCGTGCCGGGCTGCACCGTGTCGCCCCTCGGGTCGATGCGGTACCGGGCGGTGGCGACGCCCGCGTTCGTCGCGCGGCACCTGCCGGACGGCGCGACGCGCGCGGGGCTGGCCGCGGCTCCGCTCGTCGACTTCGATCGCGACGACGAGCTGCAGTCGCGCTGGCTGCGGGCCGTGACGCGCGCACCGCTCGATCCGCCGCGGCACCGGATCTCGGGGTCCGCCGAGTTCGCGCAGGCGATCGATCTCGGGATGGGATGGGGCATGCTGACGGACGCGCAGGCACGGCCCGCGCTCGCCGCCGGCACGCTCGTCGAGCTCGACCCACGGCACGTGGTGGATGTGCCGCTGTACTGGCAGCAGTGGAACCTCCGCGCGGAGGCCCTCGATGCGCTCGCGGCGGAGGTCGTGCGGTCGGCGCGCGCGGCGCTCGTGCCGCGCTAGTCGCGGCGGTCGCCGAGGCGGGGGCCGCGGCGTCGCGCGGGTGGTCCGCGCGCAGGGCGATGGGCAGCGCGATCGCGGCGATCACGAGCGAGAACAGGATCGACGCCGGGAAGCCGATGCCCGCCGTCCCGCCCGCGGCCGCGAACACGAGCCCGCCGAGGGCGATCGCCGTCGCCCCGCCGACCGACTCGATGTTGCTGAGCGCCGAGCTGTTGAACCCCTGGTCGGCCGGCGCCGAGTAGCCGAGCATCATCGTGCTGAGCCGCGGGTACATGGTGCCCATGCCGCCCGCGGCGATCAGCCAGCCGACGCCGGCGAACGCCGGGTGCAGGGTCAGGGCGGCCGTCGTGAGCTGGATCGCGATCCCGACCGCGAGCAGCAGCGCCCCGATCGCGAGCGCCCGCGTCTCGGTCACGCGGTCGCCGAGCCGCGGCTGGATCACCGAGGCGGCCGCCCACGCCACCGCGCCTACCGTGAGGATGAGGCCGGCCTCCCACGGCTTCATGCCGTAGTGCGCCTGCAGCAGGTACGGGAGACGCACCTCCGTCGAGAAGAACGCGGCGGCGATCACCCCGCGCAGCAGGATCGTCGCGCCGAGACCGCGGCGGGCGGCGAAGGTGCCGCGCGGGAGCAGGGGGCGGAAGAGCAGGACCGCGGCGACCGCGCACACGGCGGCGACGATCCAGCCGGCCCCGGTCGGCAGCTCCTCGGCGGCGCTGATCCCGACGACCGCGAGCGCGAGGAGCGTCGCGAGCACGAGGTCGCGCGCGATCCGCGAGGCGGGAGTCGGCGTCTCGCCCTCGTGCACGGGCACGGGCTCGCGACGCAGGCGCGCGAGCGACGGTCCGATCGCGATCAGGGCGACCACGACGAGCACGCTCACCCCGACGAACACCCAGCGCCAGCCGACCCCGTCGGCGACGGCCCCGGCGGCGACCGGCCCGACGAGCCCGGGCACGACCCACGCCGCGGCGAACGTCGCGAACACCCGGGTGTGCAGGGCGGGCGGGTACGCGCGCGCGACGATGACGTAGATCGCGACGATCGCGGCGCCCATGCCGAGGCCCTGGAGGAAGCGGCCGAGCACGAAGGTCGGCATGGCGGTCGCGGTGGCGGCGACCACGAGGCCGCCGACGAAGACCGCGACGGCGGCGATGAGCGGCGCGACCGGTCCGCGGCGGTCGGACCAGGCTCCCGCCGACACCGTGCCGATGACGCCGGCCGCGAGCGTCGACGAGAACGCGGCCGAGTAGAGGGAGGTCCCGTCGAGCTCGCGTGCGACCGTCGGCATGATCGTCGTCACCGCGAGGGCGTCGAACGCGGCGAGGAAGATGATCGCGTTGGCGCCGAGCGTCATCCAGCGCAGGCGGCCGGACCAGATCCCGGCGGGCGCGGTGGGGGAGTCGGCGGTCACTTCCCCACGCTACCGAGCGCCTCCACACGCCGTTCATCCCGTTCACCACGCACATCGCGGGCATCGCCACGGCTTAGGCTCGTCCCGGGCCTGGTGAGAGGTTCGCCGACGTCTCCCGACCCCGAAGGACCCGCCGTGCCCCCGGTCTCCGCCGACCCGCACCTGCGCCGCTGGCGCCTCGCCCTCCTCGCCGCCTACGTGCTCGGCGGGGTGATCGCCGCGACCTGGGGTCCGCGGCTCGTCGACCTGACGCACGACCTGCACGTCGACGCCGCCGGGATCGGCGCGATGCTCGCGGCCTCGACCGCGGGCCTCCTCGTCGGCCTGCTGGTGGCGTCGCCCGCGGCGCGGCTGCTGGGCATCCGCCGGGCCATCGGCGCCTCGCTCGCGCTGAACGTCGTGTGCCTCGCGCTCGCCGGGCTCGGGATCGCGGCGGGCAGCGTCGCCGGGGTCGTGGCGGCCCTGCTGGTGCTCGGCTTCGGCTCCGGGGTGCTCGACGTCGTCGTGAACGTGGACGGCGCCGCGATCGAGCAGCGCACCGGGCGCAGCTTCCTCCCGCTGCTCCACGCCCTCTGGCTCGGCGGCGCCGCGCTCGGCGCGGGCATCGGCGCGGCCTGCGCGGCACTCCACGTCTCCACGGCCGCGCAGGTGCTCGGGCAGGCCGCGCTCGTCGCCGTGGTGGGCGCCGTGATCGTCGCGTGGGTGCCGGGCGGACGCCGCGCCGAGATCGAGGTCGAATCCGAGCGGCTGCCGCTCGCCGTCCGCTTCCGGGACTGGCTCCGCGGCTGGACCGATGGGCGACTGCTGCTCATCGGCCTCCTGATCTTCGCGGTCGAGGTCGTCGAGGGATCCGCGCGCACCTGGCTCCCGCTCGCGGCGCAGCGCGGCTACGACCAGCCGGCCGCGACCGCCGCCCTCTTCGTGACCGGCTTCTCGATCGGCACCGGGGTCGCGCGCGCGTTCGGCGGCCGCATCGTCGACCGCTTCGGCCGCACGGCGGTCGTGCGCGTCACGACGGCCATCGGCGTGGTCGGCGTGCTCCTCTTCCTGCTCGGCGGCACCGTGTGGATCGCGATCGCCGGCACGCTGCTGTGGTCGATCGGCAACTGCCTCGCGGGACCGCTCGGGATGTCGGCCGCGGCCGAGGGCGGAGGCGACGCCGCCGCGCGCGTGGGCGTCGTGTCGTCGATCGGCTTCTTCGCCAACCTCGCGGCCCCGCCCCTCATGGGACTCCTCGTGCAGTCGGTCGGACCGGTGGCGGTCTTCTGGCCGCTCGTCCCGCTCCTCGTGGTGGCGTTCCTCATCGCCCCGGTGCTGCGGCGGCGGACGGCGGCACCGTCGGCGGCACCGGTCGTCTGACCCCGCACTAGGGTGGGGCGATGGTGGCCAGGGCATCCTCGGGAGGCGACGCCCCGCGCTCGCAGACCGACCTGGTGATGCAGTCGATCCGCGAGATGCTCTCGCGCGGCGAATTGACCGCCGGTGCCCGCCTGCCGGTCGAGGCGGAGCTGGCCACGCGGCTCGGCGTCTCGCGCAGCTCCCTCCGCGAAGGGGTCCGCGCGCTCGCGATGATGGGCGTGCTCGACACCCGCCAGGGCGACGGCACCTACGTGACCGCCCTCGACGCCTCGATGCTGCTCGCCCCCATGCGCTTCGTCGTCGACCTCCAGCCCGGCCAGCACGCGCAGGAGGTCGCGACCGTGCGCCGTGTGCTCGAGACCGAGGCCGCGGCGCGCGCCGCCCTCCGGATCACGCCGGAGCAGGTCGCCGCCGCGCGCGAGGTGCTCGACGGCGTCGCGGGCATCGCGGACGGACCGCGCACCGATGATCCCGACCGCTTCATCGAGGCCGACGTCGCGTTCCACCGCATCGTCGCGGAGGCCTCGGGCAACGACGTCCTCCAGGCGCTCATCGACGCGCTCGCCAGCCGCACGATCCGCACCCGCCTCTGGCGCGCGGTCTCGGAGCAGGGCGCCGTCGAGCGCACCCACCGGCAGCACGAGGAGATCCTGCGCTCCCTCGCGTCGGGCGACCCCGACCGCGCGCGCACCGCGATGGCGTTCCACCTCATGGGCGTCGAGGACTTCACCGCGACCCACGACGAGGCGCCGGAGATCTAGCCGGCGGGCGCCGGCTCCCGCGGCGGCACCGCCGGCAGCGCGCGCTCGGCGATCCCGCGACCGGCTCCGGCCCAGAAGGTCCCGTGCGGGAACGCGAACTCGGCGAGCGTCGACGCCCGCATCTCGGACGAGTAGCCGGGATGCCGCGGCAGCACGTACGCGCCGTCCTCGACGATGCAGGGATCGACGAACTGCTCGTGCAGGTGGTCGACGAACTCGGTGACGCGCCCCTCGAGGCTCCCCGAGACGGCGACGTAGTCGAAGATCGACAGGTGCTGCACGAGCTCGCACAGCCCGACACCGCCCGCGTGCGGGCACACCGGCACCCCGAACTTCTTGGCCATCAGGTAGACCGCGAGGATCTCATTGACGCTCCCGAGCCGGGCCGCGTCGAGCTGGCAGAAGTCGATCGCCTCCGCCTGGAACATCTGCTTGAACAGCACCCGGTTCATGCCGTGCTCGCCGGTCGCGACGCCGATCGGAGCGACGGCCCGGCGGACCGCGGCATGGCCGAGCACGTCGTCGGGGCTGGTCGGCTCCTCGATCCACAGCGGCTTGAACTCGGCCAGTGAGCGCACCCAGTCGATGGCCTCCGGCACGTCCCACACCTGGTTCGCGTCGATCATGAGGTCGGCGTCCCAGCCGATGACCTCGCGGGCGATCGCGAGACGGCGGCGGTCGTCGTCACGGTTCGCGCCCACCTTGAGCTTGATGTGGCGGTACCCGGCGTCGACGGCCTCCTGGAGGAGCCGGCGGAGCTTGTCGTCGCTGTAGCCGAGCCAGCCCGCACTCGTCGTGTAGCAGGGATAGCCGGTCTGCTCGAGCTCGGCGATGCGCTGCGCGCGCGTCGGCGCCATCCCGGCGAGCAGCGCGACGGCCTCCTCGCGCGTGATCGCGTCGGAGAGGTACGTGAGGTCGGCCGCGGCGACGAGCTGCTCCGGCGACATGTCGGCGAGGAGCCGCCACAGCGGCGTGCCCGCGCGTCGCGCCGCGAGGTCCCACACCGCGTTCATGACGGCGGCGAGCGCGAGATGGACGACGCCCTTGTCCGGTCCGAGCCAGCGGAGCTGGCTGTCCGACTGCAGCTCGCGGTAGACCGCCCCGAGATCGCCGGCCAGCTCGTCGACGTCGCGCCCGACGAGCGGACGGGAGCGCAGCTCCGCCGCGAGCACGCACAGGTCGTTGCCGCGCCCGATCGTGAAGGTGAAGCCGTGGCCGCTGAGCGCGGGATCGTCGGTCCGCAGGATCACGTACGCGGCCGAGTAGTCGCCGTCCTTGTTCATCGCGTCGGAGCCGTCGGCCGACAGCGAAGTCGGGAAGCGGACGTCGTAGGTCTCGACGCGGGTGATGCGTGTCATGGGTGCTCCCTGCCTCTGCGGCTCCGCAGCGACTCCGGACGTCGATGATCCGACGAATTCATCAGAGGATAGAGCATTCGGGTGTCCAGGCCAACTCGCGACCGAAGCGAAAGTGAGCCGTAATTACCGGGAAAACCGCCAGAACATCGATTCACATGGAGGGTTGACGCCGTCCGCCGCCAGGTGCATCCTGACTGAATCATCAGACCGATTTGCACGCGCGTCTGATCAGGACTGCATCACTTGACCTCGACGAGGAGGAACGATGAAGAAGGCACAGCTGGTGATCGGCGCAGGGATCGCCACGGTCGCCCTCGCGCTGACCGGATGCTCCGGCTCCGGCGGCGACAGCGGCGGGAAGGTGGTGCTCCAGGAGGAGGACTACTACGCCCTGACGAGTCCGCAGGGCAAGGCCCTGCAATGGCTCTACGACGAGTACGAGAAGACCCACCCGAATGTGAAGATCGAGTCGACGAAGGTCGTCCAGAACCTGGTGCCGAAGCTCCAGTCGCAGGCGACGACGAACTCGCTGCCCGACATCGCGATCGTCGACAACCCCGACTTCCCGATCATCCAGGCGACCGGCAAGCTGCAGGACCTCCCGCTCGACGACTGGGGCCTCGGCGACGCCTACATCCCCGGCGCCGCGAAGGTGACCGAGGTGAAGGGCAAGACCCAGGGCGTCTTCATCGGCACCAACGCGCTCGCGATCCAGTACAACAAGGACATGTTCGCCGCGGCGGGCATCACCGAGCCGCCGAAGACCTGGGACGAGTTCCTCGACGTCGCCAAGAAGCTCACCAAGCCGGGCGTGCTCGGCTTCATGTTCGCGGGCTCCAACAACGGGTGCTCCGTGTGGCAGTCGGACCCGTGGCGGTGGACCGCGGGCGGCAGCGACACGAAGCTCGACGACGAGGGCAACCAGAAGGCCCTCGAGTTCCTGACCTCGATCGTCGAGTCGGGCGCGGCGTCGAAGGACGTCGTCAACCAGTGCCAGGACGAGTCGGCGCAGGCGATGACGCAGGGCAAGGTCGCCATGATCGAGAACGGCCCGTGGGAGTTCGGCGTGCTGAACGACGCGAAGGACCTCGCGTGGGACAGCTTCCCGATCCCGGTCCCGAAGGCCGGCGACACGCTCCAGGTGCCGCTCGGCGGTGCGGTCTGGCCGCTCCCG
>Ga0247757_10002129_pt1 | contig 10870 bp, 9 predicted proteins | sample UWRJL126311R4_FD_180929 | JGI IMG/M metagenome (GOLD analysis project Ga0247757, IMG submission 180929) | Plant litter microbial communities from Arlington Agricultural Research Station in Wisconsin, United States - UWRJ-L126-311R-4 | ecosystem: Environmental > Terrestrial > Plant litter >...
GCGGGCCGCGCCGACGGCATCGCGGTGGCTGCCGACCGGACGTCGGAGACGAAGCCGTCGTCGGTGCGCCACCGGTAGAAGTGCGGCTGTCGAGCGGGTAGCCCGTCGATGGGGGCGTGGGCGTAGAACTGCTCGGCCCCGAGTACGCCGCCGTCGCTGTCGGGGATCTGGGTGACCAGGTTCCTGACCTCGGCCTCCAGGGTGGCGCCGAGTGCGGGGCTCGGACCGTAGTCGAGGAAAACCTTTGTCAGGCCGGGGTTTCGGGACAGTTGCGCGCTGAGCCTCAGTTGGCTGGCCGCGTCGGCGCCGAATCCGACCCGGCGGTTGGCCACCGTCAGCGGGGCGTCCTGGGCGTACGCCCGGGTGCCGAACGGGGACACCCCGGCCGCCGCAACCGCAGCCACCGCCGCCGAACCGCGCAGGAAGTTGCGGCGCGACACGGGGTGGCGTCTGAGATGGGCGCGGTGCCACTCGTACTGTTCGGCCATCGTCATGTGCGCCGCCGCGGCAGCGGGGATTCCGGTATCGGGAATCTCGCCGGCCGGGTTTCGTGGTCCCGTCATCGCTTCTGATCGTCGCCCATCGGCCTGCATCCGTCGACTCGTCGGACTGAACGGGGCGTCGACGGCAGGTGAACAGTGTGCGTCAGCCGGCGCCGACGGGTGTGGCCAGCCGGGTGGGTTCGTCGTGCCCGCGCAACGTGACCGTCTCGCCCAGCTCCCAGTGCGTCCGTTCCGATTCGGTCGCGTTCTCGATGGCCTGCGATGACGCCACCAGGCGGGCGGGCTCGTCCTTGGCGAGTTCGCAGAGCCGGGCGGCTTCGTTGACCGGCTCACCGATCACGGTGTACTCGAAGCGTTCTCGCGCGCCGACGTTGCCGGCGACCACGGTGCCGGCCGCCACGCCGATGCCCGCCGTGCACTCGGGGACTTCCGCATTCAGCCGCCGTGCGATCTCGCGGGCGGCGGCCAGCGCCTCGTCCTCGGGATGCTCGAGCGAGACCGGCGCGCCGAACACGGCCAGCGCGGCGTCGCCCTCGAATTTGTTGACCAGACCGTGGTGGCGGTCGACCTCCTCGACGATCACCGCGAAGAAACGGTTGAGCAGTTCGACGACCTCCACCGCGGGCAGGCTGGTGACCAGTCGCGTCGAGCCGATGATGTCGACGAAGATCACCGCGGCATAGCGTTCCTCCCCGCCGAGCTCGACCTGCTGCTGTTCGGCGGCCAACGCGACCTCGCGCCCCACGTGCCTGCCGAACAGGTCGCGGACCCGCTCCCGTTCCCGCAGCCCGTGCACCATCGAGTTGAAGCCGCGCTGCAGCTCGCCGAGCTCGGTACCGTCGAAAACCACCAGATTGCAGTCCAAGTCGCCGTCCTCGACGTGTTGCAGAGCGGTGCGGACGACGCGGACCGGGGTGGCGATCAACCAGGACAGCAGCCACATCAGGATCAAGCCGAACGTCAACGCGACGAAGGCCAGGATCATCACCGCGACGGCGAACTGCGTCGCGCTGAGGTTGTTCAGGGAGATCGCGAACAACGCGAGCAGCAGGATGCCCAACGTCGGCACGCCCGAGCTGAGCAGCCACACCGTCATCGTGCGGCCCATCACGCCGTGCGCCACCCGGCCCGGTGGGCGGCCCGCCTCGAGCGCCTGGGCAGCAACCGGCCGTAAGGCGAACTCGGTGATCATGTAGCAGGCGGTCGACACCACGATGCCCGGGAACCCCACGGCGAGCAGGAACCTCGGGATGAAAGCCGAGTTCTGCAATCCGTAGAGAACCGTCAGCAGCACCGCGCCGACACCCCACAGCAGCAGGCAGTTCTTGGCCAGCCGCCACGGCGCGCGAAAGACGTTGCGCTGGTCGTCGAGCGTGGGTGCACGCTCCTCGATGGCCCAGCGCAGCGAGCCGACGATCCGAGAGGTGATCCACGCGGTCCCGAAGAGCAGAGCGAGCAGCATGTAGGCCGGTGTGACGCCGAAGGTCAGCCAGGCCGGTGCGTCGGAGAACACGCTGGGCACCGGGATCGCGACGGCGTTGAGCAGCAGCGACACCGCGATGCCGAGGATATTGGTGAACAGGATGAAGAACGTCAGGATGATCTGGATGCGGACGCGCCTGCGGCCCTGGCTCTCCTGCGGCCCGCCCAGCAGCCACGACCCGTAGTCCGGTGTGCCCAATCGCCCGCTCTGCCGCGTGACCTTCTCCAGGACGCGGCCGAGCCGCCGCGGCACGCTCTTCGTCGCGTTCATGGTGGCGTCAGCCTAATGACCACCCGTGGCGTTTAAGGTGGTTCGGTGCGTCTCGTGATCGCCCAGTGCACTGTGGACTACGTCGGCCGGCTCACGGCGCATCTGCGTCCGCCCGCCGCCTGCTGCTGGTCAAGGCGGACGGTTCGGTCAGCGTCCACGCCGACGACCGCGCCTACAAACCGTTGAACTGGATGAGCCCGCCCTGCTGGATGACCGAGGACGCCAGCGGGGAAACGCCAGTGTGGGTGGTCGAGAACAAGGCCGGCGAGCAACTGCGCATCACCCTGGAGGCCGTCGAACACGATTCGAGCCACGAGCTCGGGATCGATCCCGGCCTGGTCAAGGACGGGGTCGAGGCGCACCTGCAGGCCCTGCTGGCCGAACACGTAGAGCTGCTGGGCGCCGGTTACACCCTGGTGCGCCGCGAGTACATGACCCCGATCGGTCCGGTGGATCTGCTGTGCCGCGACGAGCAGGGCCGATCGGTGGCCGTGGAGATCAAGCGCCGCGGGGAGATCGACGGCGTCGAACAGCTCACCCGCTACCTGGAACTGCTCAACCGCGACAGCCTGCTGGCCCCCGTCGCGGGCGTGTTCGCGGCCCAGCAGATCAAGCCGCAAGCCCGCACCCTTGCGGTGGATCGTGGAATACGTTGTCTGACACTGGATTACGACAAGATGCGCGGGATGGACAGCGACGAGTTCCGGCTCTTCTGATGGTCCGCCGACCGGCCCGCAAGCGCGCGCAGCTGCCCCCGCTGCCGATGGCGCGGCGCATCGAGACCGGCCCGGACGGCTACGACTACGAGGTCAGGCAGGTGCCCGGGGTGCGCGCGGTGAAGGTGTACCGGTGCCCCGGCTGTGACCACGAGATCCGGCCGGGCACCGCGCACGTGGTGGTGTGGCCGGCCGATGCGGGCCACAGCGGCCTGGACGACCGGCGACACTGGCACACGGCGTGCTGGGCGCAGCGGGAAAAGCGTGGGCCGACCCGACGCTGGTCGTGAAACTTCGCTGAGCCGCGTCAGTGGGGGGTGTCGGTGGCGGGCTCGACCAGCTCGATGAGCACGCCGCCGCCGTCCTTGGGATGGATGAAGTTGATCCGCGAATTGGCCGTGCCGCGCCGCGGCGCGTCGTAGACCAGCCGCACACCCTGCTCACGTAGCCGCTCGGTCAGCGCGTCCAGGTCGCTGACCCGATACGCGAACTGCTGCAAACCCGGGCCGCGCTTGTCGAGGAACTTCGCGATCGTGGAGTCGTCGTCGATCGGCGCCATCAGCTGGACCTGCGTAGTGCCCACCGGCGCCCCGCGGACCGCGAGCATCGCCTCGCGAATGCCCTGGTCGTCGTTGACCTCTTCGTGCAGCACGATCATGCCGAGATGGTCGTGGTACCACTTGATTGCCGCGTCCAGGTCGGGTACGGCGATGCCGACGTGGTCGACGGCGGTGACCAGCGCGGCGGCCAGTACAGGACGGGCGTCAGTCTGCTCGGCGGTCATAACAGCGAAGTTACCCAACACGATCGGTTTCGAATAGACAGCGTGCGTTGGATAGCCTGCATGCAGTCGCTCGAAACTCACGTGGAGGTGTCATGACGACGTCGGTGATCGTTGCTGGAGCCCGTACTCCGGTCGGCAAGTTGATGGGGTCGCTGAAGGATTTCTCCGGCAGCGATCTGGGCGCCATCGCGATCGCGGGCGCGCTGGATAAGGCGGGCGTGCCCGCCGCGGCCGTCGAGTACGTGATCATGGGCCAGGTCCTGACCGCCGGGGCCGGGCAGATGCCCGCAAGACAGGCCGCCGTCGCCGCGGGCATCGGCTGGGACGTGCCGTCGCTGACCATCAACAAGATGTGCCTGTCGGGCGTCGACGCCATCGCCCTGGCCGACCAGCTCATCCGGGCCGGTGAGTTCGACGTCGTCGTCGCCGGCGGGCAGGAGTCGATGACCAAGGCGCCCCATCTGCTGATGGACAGCCGCTCCGGCTACAAGTACGGCGACGTCACCGTTCTCGACCACATGGCCTACGACGGCCTGCACGATGTGTTCACCGACCAGCCCATGGGCGCGCTGACCGAACAGCGCAACGACGTCGACCAGTTCACCCGCGCCGAGCAGGACGAGTACGCCGCGGGTTCGCACCAGAAGGCGGCCAGGGCGTGGAAGGACGGCGTCTACACCGACGAGGTCGTGCCGGTGCGGATCCCGCAGCGCAAGGGTGACCCGATCGAATTCACCGAGGACGAGGGGATCCGCGCCGACACCAGCGCCGAATCTCTTGGTGGCCTGCGGCCGGCGTTCCGCAAGGACGGCACGATCACCGCGGGTTCGGCGTCCCAGATCTCCGACGGCGCCTGCGCTGTGGTGGTGATGAACAAGGCCAAGGCCGAGGAGATGGGCCTGAGCTGGCTGTGCGAGATCGGGGCGCACGGAGTGGTGGCCGGACCGGATTCCACGCTGCAGAGCCAGCCGGCCAACGCGATCCGCAAGGCCGTCGCCAAGGAGGGCATCTCCCTCGACCAGCTCGACGTCATCGAGATCAACGAGGCGTTCGCGGCGGTCGCGCTGGCATCGACCCGCGAGCTCGGCATCGACCCCGAGAAGGTCAACACCAGCGGCGGAGCCATCGCGATCGGCCACCCGATCGGCATGTCGGGCGCACGGATCACCCTGCACGCCGCGCGGGAACTGGCCCGCCGGGGCTCGGGCTATGCCGTCGCGGCACTGTGCGGCGCCGGTGGCCAGGGCGACGCTCTGATCCTGCGCCGGCCCTGATCGGCCGAAAAAACGACGCTGCGTAGTAGCTGATGCCGGATTGCGGCACACTGGGTGCTATGACGGCTGCCGACACCCGCGCATTCGACGTCCGGGATTCCGCTTCATGGTTCCGGCTGATCGCCTTCGCCGAGGCGCTCAGCTGGCTCGGACTGCTGATCGGGATGTACTTCAAATACCTGGGCAGCCCGCGCACCGAGATCGGGGTGAAGATCTTCGGCCCGATCCACGGCGGCGTCTTCATCGCGTTCGTGGTTGCGGCCGTGTTCACCGGTCTGGCGGTCAGGTGGCGGGTCGGAACGTGGTTGCTGGCGTTGCTGGGCAGCATCGTGCCGCTCGGCAGTGTGATTTTCCTCATATGGGCTGATCGGACGGGTCGAATGAGCCCCGGGACGAGCCTCGTGACATCCGCTGCCGTGGCCGGAGAACCGGCTCGGACGGCGACCGAAACGACGTGACAGACTTGGTCCTGTGACACGTCCTGGACCACGAATCTCGCCTGCGCTGGCAGGCGCCGTCGATCTGTCAGCTCTCAAGCAGCGACCGGCCTCCGGTGACGCCCCGGCCGGCGGCGCGCCTGGCGGCGTCGAAGTGACCGAGGTGAATTTCGAAGCCGAGGTGCTCGCCCGGTCCAACGAGGTCCCGGTGGTCGTCCTGCTGTGGTCGCCGCGCAGTGATTCGAGCGTCCAGCTCGGTGAGGTGCTGTCGGGACTCGCCCAGGCCGACGGTGCCAAGTGGTCGCTGGTGACGGTGAACGTGGACAACGCTGCGCGGGTGGCGCAGATGTTCGGCGTCCAGGCGGTACCGACCGTGGTCGCGCTGGCCGCCGGGCAGCCGCTGTCGAGCTTCCAGGGCATGCAGCCGCCCGAGCAACTCCGCCGCTGGGTCGACTCCCTGCTGGACGCCACCGCGGGCAAGCTCAGCGGCGGTGCCGGCGACGACGAGGCGGCCGACCGCTCCGACCCGGAGGTGGAGCGGGCCCGCGACCTGCTGGACCAGGGTGATCTCGACGAGGCGCTGCGCGCCTACCAAACGATTCTCGACGCCGACCCCACCCATGCCGAGGCAAAGGGCGCGGTGCGGCAGATCAGTTTCCTGCAGCGCGCCACGACCCATCCGCAGGACGCCGTCGCGACAGCCGACGCCGCTTCCGATGACATCGACGCGGCCTTCGCCGCTGCCGATGTCGAGATCCTGGCGCAAGACGTCGCGGCTGCGTTCGCCCGGCTCACCGCGCTGGTGAAGCGAACCGCCGGTGACGAGCGGGCTCGGGTCCGGACCCGGCTGATCGAGTTGTTCGACCTGTTCGACCCGGCCGATCCGGAGGTCATCGCCGGGCGACGCAACCTCGCCAACGCGCTCTACTGATTCGCGCGCCCGAGCGTGGGGGCTGTGCACGCGATGCACGCGTCATCCGTGCACAGCGCCCACGCTCGACGGTGAGTGCCGGCTACGCGGGCTCGTCGGCGGACGGCTCGGGCTCGAACCAGAGGGCGGCCAGCGGCGGCAACACCATCACCGCCGACGCCGGGCGGCCGTGCCAGGGATCGTCGGTGGCCTCCACCGCGCCGTAGTTGCCGATACCGGAGCCGTGGTAATTGTCGCTGTCGGTGTTGAGCACTTCCCGCCATCGGCCGGCGTGCGGCAGACCCAGCCGGTAGCTGCTGTGCTCGGACCCGGAGAAGTTGAACACGCACGCCATCGTGGAACCGTCGTCACCGAACCGCAGGAAGCTCAGCACGTTGTTCGCCGAGTCGTTCGCGTCGATCCACGAGTAACCCTCGGGCGTGCTGTCTCGCGACCACAGTGCCCGCCGGGTGCGGTAGACGGCGTTGGCGTCGGTCATCATCCGCAGGATCCCGTCGGAGAAGCCCTGCTCGTCGAGCTGGAACCAGTCCACCCCGCGCTCCTCGGACCACTCGGCGCGCTGCCCGAATTCCTGGCCCATGAACAGCAGTTGCTTGCCGGGATGTGCCCACTGGTAGGCGAGGAGCCCGCGGATGCCCGCGGCCTTCATGTGGTCGTCGCCCGGCATCCGGCCCCACAGGGTGCCCTTGCCGTGCACCACCTCGTCGTGGCTGATGGGCAGCACGAAGTTCTCGCTGAACGCGTAGAGCATCGAGAACGTGATCTCGTGGTGGTGGTAGCTGCGGTGGATGGGGTCACGCTTGACGAACTCCAGCGTGTCGTTCATCCAGCCCATGTTCCACTTCATCGAGAACCCGAGGCCACCGAGGCTGGTGGGCCGGGTGACGCCCGGCCACGACGTCGACTCCTCGGCGATCGTCACGATGCCGGGGTTGATCTTGTGAACGGTGGCGTTCATCTCCTGCAGGAACTGCACCGCCTCGAGATTTTCGCGGCCGCCGTAGATGTTCGGGGTCCAGCCACCCTCCGGGCGTGAGTAGTCCAGGTACAGCATCGAGGCCACCGCATCCACCCGCAGACCGTCGATGTGGTACTCCGAGAGCCAGTACAGCGCGTTGGCGACCAGGAAGTTGCGCACCTCGGCCCGGCCGAAGTCGAAAACGTAGGTACCCCAGTCGAGTTGCTCGCCACGCCGCGGGTCACCGTGCTCGTAGAGTGCGGTGCCGTCGAACCGGCCCAGCGCCCAGGCGTCCTTGGGGAAGTGGGCAGGCACCCAGTCGACGATGACGCCGATGCCTGCCTTGTGCAGCGCGTCGACGAGGTAGCGGAACTCGTCGGGCGTGCCGAAACGGGACGACGGCGCGTAGTACGAGGTGACCTGATACCCCCACGACCCACCGAAGGGGTGTTCGGCGACGGGCAGCATCTCGACGTGGGTGAAACCGTGCTCGACCACGTAATCGGTGAGCTGCTCGGCCAGTTCGGTGTAGCTCAGGCCAGGCCGCCACGAGCCCAGGTGCACCTCGTAGGTGCTCATCGGCTCGAAGACCGGATTGCGCGACGCCCGGTCGGCCATCCACTGCTCGTCGGTCCAGGTGTAGTCGGTGGCGAACACCCGCGAGGCCGTCTGCGGCGGTACCTCGGTGGCGAACGCCATCGGGTCAGCCCGTTCGGTGACCGCGCCGTCGGCGCCGTGTACCCGGAACTTGTAGAGACCGCCGTCGGGGAAGCTGGGCCAGAACAGTTCCCACACCCCGGTCGAACCCAGCTCGCGCATCTGGGCTTCGTCGCCCCAGCTGTTGAAATCACCGATCACGCTGATGCCCTTGGCATTCGGGGCCCACACCGCGAACGACACGCCGGTGACCTCGCCGTCGGCGGTGGTGAAGCTGCGCGGGTGCGCCCCGAGCACTTCCCAGAGCCGCTCGTGGCGGCCCTCGGAGAACAGGTGCAGGTCGACCTCGCCGAGTGTCGGGAGGAATCGGTAGGCGTCGGCGACGGTGTGCACGAAGCCGGATCCCTCACCGTCGTAGTCGATCTGGAGCCGGTAGTCGATGAGGTCGGTGAACGGCACCGCGACGGCGAACACCCCGGCCTCGATGTGCTGCAGGGGGTAGCGCTCACCGCCGATGAGGGCGGTGACCTCGACCGCGTGCGGACGGTATGCCCGGATCACGGTGTGGTCGTCGTATTCGTGGGCTCCGAGCACCGAGTGTGGATCGTAGTGCTCCCCGGCGAGCAAGCGGTTCAGATCGTTGGTGTGCGGCCGCAGATGCGGGCTCTCGATCTGATCGGTCAGGTTGGACGCTTTGGCCATCTCGTCGTCACTCCCTACGCAGCAGGTTCATTCGTTGGTCGGCCGGAATCTGGGGCATGTTCAGCACGTGCGCCACGGCGCGAGCCGGTTCCAGGCGCACGTAGTTGTTCTGGCCCCACTGGTATTCCTCTCCGCTGATCTCGTCGCGCACCCAGAAGCGCTCCTGCTGATCCATTCCCACTGCGCCCATGTCCAACCACACCATGCCCTCTTCGGCGGTGTACGGGTTGAGCGTCACCACCACGAGCACCTGGTCCCCGGAGACCGGGTCGAACTTGCTGAACGCCAGCAGCGCGTCGTTGTCGACGCTGTGGAACTTGATGGTGCGCAACTGGGCGAGCGCGGGATGCAGCTTGCGGATCTCGTTGAGCCGGGTCAGGAACGGCTCCAGCGATGCACCGTCGGCGAGCGCGGCGTCGAAGTCGCGCGGCCGCAATTCGTACTTCTCGGAGTTGAGGTACTCCTCGCTGCCCTCCCGGACCGCGCGGTGTTCGAACAACTCGAACCCGGAGTAGACACCCCAGGTCGAACTCATCGTCGCCGCCAGCACCGCGCGGATCGCGAACATGCCCGGGCCGCCGTGCTGCAGGCTCTCGTGCAGGATGTCGGGGGTGTTCGTCCACAGGCTCTGCCTGGCGTAGTCCGCGTGTTCGGCCAGCTGCTCGCCGAACTCGGTGATCTCCCACTTGGCGGTGCGCCAGGTGAAGTACGTGTAGGACTGCGTGTAACCGAGCTTGGCCAGGCCGAACAGCCGGGCCGGCCGGGTGAACGCCTCGGCCAGGAACAGCACGTCCGGATCGATGTTCTTGGCCTCGCCGATCAGCCATGCCCAGAAGTTCGGCGGCTTGGTGTGCGGGTTGTCGACGCGAAAGACCTTGACGCCGTGCGAAATCCAGAATCGCACCACCCGGAGCACCTCTTCGTAGAGGCCGGCCGGGTCGTTGTCGAAGTTCAGCGGGTAGATGTCCTGGTACTTCTTCGGCGGATTCTCTGCGTAGGCGATGGTGCCGTCGGGCAGCACGGTGAACCACTCGGGGTGCTCGCGCGCCCACGGATGATCCGGCGCGCACTGCAGCGCCAGGTCCAGCGCCACCTCGAGACCCTCGCCGCGCGCGGCGGCGACGAACTCGTCGAAGTCCTCGATGGTGCCCAGGTCGGGGTGCACCGCGTCGTGGCCGCCCTCGTCGCTGCCGATGGCCCACGGTGAACCGACGTCCCCCGGTCCGGCGGTGACGCTGTTGTTGCGGCCCTTGCGGTGCACCTTGCCGATCGGGTGGATCGGCGGCAGGTAGGCGATGTCGAAGCCCATGCGCGCCACCCGCGGCAGGGCCTTGGCGGCGGTGGCGAAGGTCCCGTGCACCGGGTTGCCCGCGTCGTCCCAGCCGCCGGTGGAGCGGGGGAAGAACTCGTACCAGGAGCTGAACCGGGCCAGTGGACGATCCACCCACACGCCGTAGGCCTCACCGCGGGTGATCAGCTCGCGCAGCGGGTACTGCGCGACGAGGTCGGTGACCTCGGCAGAGAGTGCGGCGCCGGCGCGGTAGAAGGGGTCACCGGGGGTGCGCAGCCGCTCGGCGGCCTCGATCAGCGGGTAGCGCAGCTGCCGGGGCACGCGCGACGATGCGCGTTCGAGCAGCTTCGCGCCGACCAGCAGGTCGTTGGACAGCTCGCCCTCGCTCTGACCGGCATCGAGTTTGGCGGTCACGTTGTGGCGCCACGTGGCGATCGGGTCACTCCAGCCGTCGATGCGGTAGGTCCACAATCCCACCGCGTCGGGGCTGAACTGGCCGTGGAAGACGTCGGGGGTGCGTCCGGTGGCCATCGGCAGCGCGGACGGGCGTACCCGCTGGCTCGGGTTGACGACCTCCTCGATCGGCACGGCCGCCGTCGTCCGCACCCGCCCGGGAGGTTCCTCGGCCAGGGCCGGGTACGTGGTGCCGTGGTAACGGACGACCAGTGTCGCGGCGACCGCGTCGTGGCCTTCCCGCCAGACGGTCGCGCTCACCGGCACCACTTCGCCCACCACCGCTTTGGCGGGGTACTTCCCTCCGGACACCACGGGTGCGACGTCATCGATTTCGATCCGACCGGCGGTCACTCAACAACTCCCTAACGCTGATCCGTTGCGATGCGCGGCGGTCGCCGCGCACTCGGT
>Ga0247757_10002130_pt1 | contig 10863 bp, 6 predicted proteins | sample UWRJL126311R4_FD_180929 | JGI IMG/M metagenome (GOLD analysis project Ga0247757, IMG submission 180929) | Plant litter microbial communities from Arlington Agricultural Research Station in Wisconsin, United States - UWRJ-L126-311R-4 | ecosystem: Environmental > Terrestrial > Plant litter >...
TCGGCCGATCCGCTGACGATCGCGCGGGACGGGACCACCGTGAGCTACGCGCGCACCGTGGTCGTCGACCCCCGCTGACACGCCGCGCCGGCCGGGCGACATGAGAGGAGGACGCCCCCCGACCCCGGAGCCCCCATGTCCCACCCCCGTCTCCTGCCCCTCCTCGTGCTCGCCGCTCTGGCGGCGACCCCCGCCGTCGCCGCCGCCGCGCCCCAGGCCGTGCTGCGGGGCGACGCGAACCGCGACGGGATCGTCGACGTCGCCGGCGACACCGACGCGGCCGACCAGCGCACCGCCACCGTGGCCGCCGGGATCCTCGTCCTGCCCAACCTGGACGACGACGCCGGCCGCTGCCCCGCCGAGCTGAAGCGCGTGACCGCCGCGGCGTTCGACACGGCCGCGCTGGCCGCCTGCCACGACGGCGCCGACGCCGTCGTCGACGGCGAGCGGGACGCCGCGGACCTCGCCCCGCTGCGCGTCGCCCCCTGGCCCGAGGCGCCGGACGACGTGACCGCCGACGTCGCCCTGACCGGGCCCGGCGCCGCGCACGCCCATCTGTTCCGCCGGGTCGGGAACGCCTGGACGCCGGCCGGCGCGTTGACCGCCGCCGACCTGCGCGCCGGCGTGGAGCTCGGCCTGGAGGCGACCGACGTGGCCCGCGACCTCACCGCGTGGGACGGCCGGATCGCGGTGCGGCTGACCGTGCGCGACGGCGGCGGCGAGGCGGGCGACGGCGTCGTGGCGCGGGTCGCGCCCGTGCTCCTCGTCTCCCAGACGGCGCCCGCCGAACGGGTCTTCGCCCGGGCGCCGCTCACCGACCGCCAGCTGGCGGCCGAGGACGCCGAGCGGCGCGGGGCCGCCGCGGGCACCGCCCGCTTCCTGCGCACGACGCCCCGGAAGGACGTGCCCCCGTTCCTGCGCCACTACGTCGGTCACGTCGACCGGTACCTGGCCACCGCCGCGCGCCAGCGGGCCCGGATGCGCGCGACCGACCGGTCCTTCCAGCGCTTCGACGGGCGTCTGCGCGCCGCGCTAGGCAAGGTGGCGTTGGAGGACCGCCTGACCACCAGCCCCGACACCGGCCTGTTCGTCCAGGACGACTTCGAGTCCGGCTACGCCGCGGTGCCCGCGCCCGGGGGCACGCAGACGATGCGCGTCACCGTCCTGGCGACCAAGGCCTTCGGCCTGCGCCCGATCAAGCCGACCGACACGCTCGCCGCGACGGTCGCCTGGCCGTGGCGCACCCTGCGCGGCCCCGACGCCGCGGTCGTGGCCGGCGGCCGCAACAACGACGAGTGGGACGCCAACGGCGACCTGGAGGCCACGCCGCCCGGGCCCGGGGCACCGCGCGGACGGCTGCTCGTGGGCAGCCCGCGGCCGAGCTTCCGCGCCCTGCTCGACGCGCAGGACGCCCAACCCCGGCTGAGCGTCGACACGAGCTGGCTGGCCGTCGGCCACGTCGACGAGCTGTTCGCGTTCGTCCCCTCGGCCACCGCGCGGGGCTGGAGCCTCGTCGTCGCCGATCCGGCGGGGGCACTGAAGCTGCTGCGCACGGTGCCCCGGAGCGAACGTGCGAGGACCGAGGTCGTCGGCCGGTCCCAGCTGGCCGACCGCGAGAGCCGCCCGCTGCCGAGGCAGACGGTGGCGAGCGTGCTCGCCGGGCCGGTGGTGGGGCAGAGCGAGCGGGCGGCGAGGAAGGTCGACGCGCAGCTGGCGGTCGTGCGGCGGGAGCTGGGGCTGACCGACGCGGACGTCGTGCGCGTGCCGGTGCTGTTCGGCACCCCGTATGAGCAGAAGCGCCTGATCGCCTGGACCGGCAACATCGTCAACGGCTTCGCCCCGGGCGGGCGGCGCTACCTCGCGGTCGCACCGCACGGGCCGGTCCGGCAGGGATCCGACCTGTTCGCCGCCGCGGCCGAGCGGGCGCTGCGGGCCAAGGGCATTGCCGTCACCTGGGTCGACACCTGGACCGCGCCGCACTCGCAGCTGGGCGAGCTGCACTGCTACACCAACGCCCTGCGCGCGCTGGACGGCGGCGCGTGGTGGCGGTGAGCGCCGTTTGCCCTCGGGCCGCGGCGGGGACGACGAAGGCATGTCGTTTCGCCTCTCCCGCGAGGAGCCCATCTCCGACGGCCTGCTCCGGGTGACGACCGAGCGCCTCGACCACGCGATCGAGGCGCTGCGCGCGGGCGACGATCCCGTCACCGCGATCCACGACGCCCGCAAGGACGTCAAGAAGGTCCGCTCGCTGCTGCGACTGGCCCGCGGCGGCCTCGGCGACCACGCCGTCCGCCGCGCGCAGGACGCGCTGCGGGCCGCGGCGGCGCTGCTCTCGGCGGCGCGCGACGCCGACGTGCTGACCGGCACGGTGGACGACCTCGCCGAGCGGTACGTCGGCCAGCTGCCCCACGCCGCGTTCACCGCCGCGCACGAGGCGGTCGCCGGCGGTGGCACGTCGTCGCCCGCCGCCGACGTGCCCACCGCCCGCGCCGAGGCCGCCACCGCGCTGGAGGCGGTCCGCGACGGCGCGGCCGACCTGCGGTGGGAGCGGTGCGACCGGTCGACGGTGGACGGCGGCCTGGCCCGCTCCTACCGGCGGGGCCGGCGGGCGCTGCGGGACCGCGACGTGGTCGACGGCGACGTCGAGGCGCTGCACGCCTGGCGCAAGCGTGCGAAGGACCTGTGGTACCAGCAGCGGCTGCTGGAGGAGGACTGGCCCGCCGTCCTGGAGGCCCAGGCCGAGGAGGCCCACCGCCTGACCGAGCTGCTGGGCGACCACCACGACCTCGCCGTGCTGCGCGACGCGCTGGCCGGCGGGGAGCACGCGGACGTCATCGCGCTGATCGACGAGCGCAGCGCGGAGCTGCTGGACGACGCCCTCGCGCTCGGCCATCACCTGTACGCCGAGAAGCCCAAGGCGTTCGCCCGCCGCATGGCCCGCTACGCCTGACCCGCCCCACACACCACCACGATGTCGCAGGTATGCGCGTACAGCACGCATACCTGCGACATCGTTTTGGGCAGGGTGGACAGGCCAATAAACTGCGGCAGCATGTCGCAGATCCCTTCGCAGTACCCGCCCGAGCGGGAGCGCTGGCTGACCGTCGTCGCCGTCGCCCTCGGCGTGATGATGGTCGGCCTCGACGGCACCGTCGTCGGCGTCGCCAACCCGACCATCGCCAAGGACCTGGGCTCCTCCCTGGCCGGGCTGCAATGGGTGACCAACGGCTACCTGCTCGCCCTGGCCGTCACCCTGATCCTCGGCGGCAAGCTCGGCGACCGCTTCGGCCGGCGCCTGATCTTCGTGATCGGCATCGCCGGCTTCGCCCTCACCTCGCTCGGCTGCGCGCTGTCGACCAGCACCGACATGCTCATCCTCTTCCGCGTGCTCCAGGGCCTCGCCGGCGCGATGCTCATGCCCAACACGCTGGCGATCCTGCGCGCGACGTTCCCGCCCGCCGAGCTCAACCGGGCGATCGGCGTGTGGGGCGGCGCCTCGGCCCTGGCCGTCGCGTCGGGCCCCATCGTCGGCGGCCTGCTCGTCGAGCACGTCTCGTGGGAGTCGATCTTCCTGCTCAACGTGCCACTCGGCCTGATCGCCGCGTTCTTCACCCTGCGCTGGGTCCGCGAGTCGCGTGACACCAGCGACGTCGGCGGCTTCGACATCCCCGGCGTGGCCCTCCTCTCCGGCGGTCTGTTCCTGGTGATCTGGGGGCTGATCAAGGCCCAGGACCACGGCTGGACGTCGACCTACGTGCTCGGGTTCGGGGCCGCGGGCCTCGTGCTGCTCGGCCTGTTCGTGCTCCGCGAGCTGCGCACCGACGCCCCGCTGCTGCCCATGTCGCTGTTCCGCTCCCGCTCGCTCTCGGCCGGCGTCGTCCTGGTCATCTCCGGCTTCTTCGCGCTGTTCGGCGTGCTGTTCTTCGTCGGGCTCTACCTGCAGAACATCCACCACTACAGCCCGGTCCAGACCGGCGTGCGGATGCTACCGCTCACCGCCGTCTTCACGGTCAGCGCCCCACTCGGCGGCTTCCTCACCGAGCGCTTCGGGCCCCGCTGGCCCCTGTTCGCCGGCATGCTCATGTTCGCGTTCTCGTTCTATGGCCTGACCGGGCTGGAGGCCGACTCCGGCTACGGCGCGCTGTGGCCGTACTTCCTGCTCCTGGGCATCGCGCTGGGCCTGGTCATCGTCGCCTCCACCGAGGCGATCATCGGCCACGCCCCCGTCGAGCGCGGCGGGATCGCGGGCGGCCTGCAGTCGACCTCCAACCAGCTCGGGGGCGTGCTGGGCACCGCGGTGCTCGGCTCGGTCATCGTCAGCACCGTGGCCAGCTCGCTGCCCGACGCGCTGTCGGCCGCGGGGGTGCCGGCCGCCGTCGCCGACCAGGTCATCGCGAGCAAGGAGATCGTCGGCCAGGGCCTGCCGCCCGCCCTGCCCGGGCTCTCGGGCGACGTGCTCGCCGCGGTGAGCGAGGCGACGACGTCCGCGTTCATGGACGGCCTCCACACCGCGATGTGGGTCGGGGTCGGCGTGACGCTGTTCAGCGCCGCGCTCGCGCTGCTGGTCAGCCGCGGGGCGGCACCGGCCGAGGGCGCACCGGCCGTGCACGTCTGACCGGCGGCGGGATCTTCGTCAGGCGACGGCGACGCGCAGCGCGTCGGCCGTCTGGGCCGCCAGCGCCTCCAGCGGCGCGGCGGCCGCCGCCAGGTCCGCGAGGCGCTCCTCGCGAACCGCCTGCTCCAGCGTCGCGCACAACGTGGCGAGGCCGGCGGCGCCGAACGTCGCGCTGGCGCCGCGCAGGCTGTGGGCGGCCGCCGCGACCGCGATGCCGTCCCGCGCCGTCACGCCGGCGCGCACCGCGGCCACGCGGGTCGGCAGCTCCCGCAGGTACAGGCCGACGAGCTCGCCGACGGCGTCGCCCAGATCCTCCCGCAGCGCCATGACGATCTCCCCGTCCACGATCGCCCCGTTCGCGTCGAGCCCCACCTCGGTCCCGCTCTGCGGGCTCGGCGTGGGGCTCGGCGGGAGGTCGGCGGCGGCCGCGCCGTTCGCGTTCGCGCCGGCGCCCCCGCCCGCGGGCGGTGCCGCGTCGCCGAGCCACCGGGCGAGGGTCCCGCCGAGCGCCGCGAGCGTCACCGGCTTGGCCAGGTAGTCGTCCATGCCCGCCGCCAGGCACGCCTCGCGGTCGCCCTGCATCGCGTTGGCCGTCATCGCCACGATCGGCGTGCGGCGCCCGGTCTCGGCCTCCGCCGCCCGGATCGCCCGGGTCGCGGCGAAGCCGTCCATGCCGGGCATCTGGCAGTCCATGAGCACGCAGTCCCACGCCGTCTCGGCCGCCGCGCGCACACCCGCCTCGCCGCCGTCGACCGCCTCGGCGTCGAGCCCCAGCCGCGCGAGCTGACGCAGGCCGACCGCGCGGTTCGTCGGGTTGTCCTCCACCAGCAGCACGCGGCCGGACAGCGTCGTGCTCTGCCACCCGGCCTGCGCCACGCCGTCCCCGTCGACCTGCTCGGCGGCCGAGGCGATCGCGAACGGCAGCGTCACCGTGAACGTCGCGCCCTCGCCGAGCGTGCTCTGCACGTCGAGCGTGCCGTCCATCAGCCGGGCGAGGCGGTCGCTGATCGCCAGCCCCAGCCCGGTCCCGCCGTGCCGGCGCTCGGCCGAGGCGTCGACCTGCACGAACGGCTCGAACAGCTCGCCGATCGCGGAGGCGGCGATGCCCGGCCCGGTGTCGCGAACCTCGAACACCACCGTCACGCGGTCGCCGAAGCCGCCGACGACCTGCACGGACATCGCGACCTCGCCCTCGTCGGTGAACTTGACCGCGTTGCCGGCGAGGTTGAGCAGCACCTGCCGCAGCATCCCCGGGTCGCCGATCAGCCGCGCGGGCAGCGTGGGATCCAGGTCGGCGCGCAGGCGCACCCCCTTGCGCGCCGCGGCGGGGGCCAGCAGCTCCACCACGCCCCGCGCGGTCGCGGCCACGTCGAACGGCTCGGGGTGCAGCGTCGCCTTGCCGGACTCGATCTTGGAGAAGTCCAGGACGTCGTCGAGGATGTCCTGGAGCGACGTGACGGCGTCGCCGAGGATGCGCACCAGCTCCCGGCCGTCGGCGTCCAGCGCGCCGGCGTCCTGCAGCAGCTCGACCGTGGCGACGATCCCGTTCATCGGCGTACGGATCTCGTGGCTCATCGTCGCCAGGAAGTCGCCCTTGGCGCTGGAGGCGCGCACCGCCTCGTCCCGTGCCTCGGCCAGCCGGGCCTGGACGTCGACCTCCTCGGTCACGTCGCGCAGGTAGCCGATCGCCGTGGTCTCGCCGGTCTGCGGGTCGCGCACGTTCGTGCTCGCGTCCTCGATCCACACCGTCCGCCCGTCGCGCGCGACCATCCGGTAGGTCAGCTTGGCCGAGTCGCCGACCTGGGCGGTCTCCTCGTACCACGCGGTCACCCGGGCGCGGTCCCCCGGGTGCAGCAGGTCCAGGAAGAGCCCGCCGGGACGGTCGTGCCAGTCGGCGACGGGGAAGCCGAACATCGCCTCGACCTGCGGGCTGATGAACGTGACGGGGAGGTCGAGCCCGATGGGGTCCACGTAGGTCACCAGCGGCAACGTCTCGACCAGGGTCTGGTACCGCTGCTGGGTGACGGTGAGCGCCTCGATCGCCAGCCGCTCGGCGGTGATGTCGGCGAAGGTGGTGACGACGACGGAGGGCAGGCCGTCGGGCCCGTACCGCAGCGGCCGGGCGTTGACGCGCAGCCAGCGCCGCTCCTGGATCGGGTGGTCGAAGCCCATCACCACGTTGACCTGGGGCCGCCCGGTGCGCAGCAGCATCAGCGCGGGATGCTCGCTGCCCGGGAACGGGGTGCCGTCCTCGTGGATGATCCGCCAGGTGAGGTCCTCCGACGTGCGGCCCTCCATGCGCTCGGCGGTCAGACCGAGGATCCGCTGGGCCGCGGCGTTGGCGGAGACGATGCCGCCGTCGGCGGTCTGCACGACCATCCCCTCGCTCATGCCGTCGACGAGCACCCGATAGAGCGCGTCGTTGTCGGCGATCGCCTCGTCGGGGTCGTGGTCGGGGGGCACGGAGCGGTCGGCGGTCACGGAAGGGCAAGTATCGCTCAGTCGCCCGGCGGCGGTGCAAGCTTCGTTCCCCGCCCCGCGGAGGTCGGAAACCCCGGGTGGTGCCCGAACCCGCGGGGCGAGCCGGCGGCGATCCCGGCAGGATGCAGGGCAGATGGCCAACGCGCGCAACCTGGTGAACCTGAAGGACGTCGACAAGGGCTACGGCAGCCGGTCCGTGCTCGCCGACGTCACGCTCGGCGTGGCCGCGGGCGACCGGATCGGGATCGTCGGCCGCAACGGCGACGGCAAGTCGACGCTGCTGCGGCTGATCGCCGGCCGGGAGGAGCCCGACGCCGGCGCCGTCACCCGGTCGGGCGCCCTGGACCTCGCGCTGCTCGGCCAGGGCGACGAGCTGGACGGCCTGCGCACCATCCGCGAGGAGCTCATCGGCGGCCGCGCCGACCACGAGTGGGCCGGCGACCTCGTGTTCCGCGGCGTGCTCGACGGGCTGCTCGGCGGCGTGGAGATGCGCCGCTTCCCCGAGGGGCTCGACACGCGGATCGGCCCGCTGTCGGGCGGTGAGCGCCGGCGCATCGCGCTGGCCAAGCTGCTGCTCGACGGGCCCGAGCTCCTGCTGCTCGACGAGCCGACCAACCACCTGGACGTCGAGGGCGTCTCCTGGCTGGCCGAGCACCTCGCCGCGCGCCGGGGCACGATGATCGTGATCACCCACGACCGCTGGTTCCTGGACGCGGTCTGCACCTCCACCTGGGAGGTCTCCGACGGCGACGTGCACCAGTACGAGGGCGGGTACGCCGCGTACGTGCTGGCCCGCGCCGAGCGCGACCGGCAGGCCTCGGCGCGCGAGGACCGCCGCCAGCAGCTCATGCGCAAGGAGCTGGCCTGGCTGCGCCGCGGCCCGCCGGCCCGCACGGCCAAGCCGAAGTTCCGCATCGAGGCGGCCAACGCGCTGATCGCCGACGAGCCCGAGGTCCGCGACCGCGCCGAGCTGCTGCGATTCGCCACGTCCCGGCTGGGCAGCAAGGTGCTCGACGCCGTCGACGTCTCCGTGGCCTTCGGCGACAAGGTCCTGCTGCGCGACGCCACGTGGCGCCTGGGCCCCGGCGACCGGGTCGCGCTGGTCGGCGTCAACGGCTCCGGCAAGACGACGCTGATCAACGTGCTCAGCGGCGAGCTGGAGCCGACCGGCGGCCACGTGGAGACGGGCGCGACGGTGCGGATCGCCCACCTCTCCCAGGACACCGCCGAGATCCCCGGGCACCTGCGCGTGCTGGAGTCGCTCGAGGAGATCCGCGGCCGCACGACGACCAGCGACGGCCAGGAGCTGACCGCCGGCATGCTGTGCGACCGCTTCGGCTTCCGCGGCGAGCGGGCCCGCACCCTGGTCCGCGACCTGTCGGGCGGCGAGCGCCGCCGCCTGCAGCTCATGCGCCTGCTCATGGACGAGCCCAACGTCCTGCTGCTGGACGAGCCGACGAACGACCTGGACATCGACACCCTGACCGCGCTGGAGGACCTGCTCGACGGCTGGCCCGGCACGCTCGTCGTCGTGAGCCACGACCGGTACTTCGTGGAGCGGGTCTGCGACAACGTGTACGCGCTGGGCGGAGGGGATCCCGAAGGGGATCCCGGAGGGGATCCCGCCCGCCCTGGGATCGACCACCTCCCCGGCGGCATCGAGCAGTACGTCGACCAGCGCCGCGCCGCCGCGGCGAGCGGCAAGGCGCCCAGTGCGCACGGCGGCGCGAGCGGCGGCGGCAAGCCCGCGCCGGCCGGTGCGGTGCTGCGCGCGGCGCGCAAGGAGGTCCAGCGGCTGGAGCGCGCGATCGCCAAGCTGGAGACCCGGGAGGCGGCGCTCCAGGAGGAGATGGCCGCCAGCGCGACCGACCACGGGCGGCTGCGTCAGCTGCAGTCCGAGCTGGAGGCCATCACCGTCCAGCGCGAGGAGCTGGAGTTCTCCTGGATGGAGGCCTCGGAGACGCTGGAGGGCTGAATCCGGCCGCCGAAGGTCACCTTCTTCCGGCTATGCCGGCATTTGGTGACCGTCGGCGTGCGCCGGCGCGCAGGGGCTACCGCCCGAGGGTGCGCACGAACTCCCGGGACCGGCCGCGCAGGCCGCCGAGCAGCTCACGCACCTGCGCCAATCCCGCACGCAGCTCGGGATCGCCGACCTCGACCGGCATCATCGAGTCCTGCAGCGTGGCCAGCGTGCCGTCGGCCGCGCTCACCGCGTCCAGCGCCCGTTCGAGCAGCCCCTTGACGCCCGGCGACCCGCCGACGGCGTCCGCGGGCGCGAACGCCCGGGTCGGCAGGCCGACCCGCTCCGCGAACCCGGAGTGGGTCTTCTTGGCCCGGCCGTAGGCGACCTGGACCGGGCGGAACAGCTCCTCCTCCAGGCGGTCGCCGGTCACCTCGTCGAGCAGCTCATAGGCCGCGCCGAGGTCCGCGAGCGCCAGCCCGATCTCGTCGACCGCCCGCGCCACGGCGTCGAGCAGCTCCTGTCGCGCTTCGGCGGTGATGTAGGCCATACGTGCCAGCGTAGGAGATCGAACCCAACTCTGCCGCCGGTTGCACGTCCCCCTCATATGGGCGACACTCGGACGCGATGCTGCGCTGCCCACACCGGGTGTGTCCGTGATCGCGACCCGTCAGATCTCCGACGACGCGCTCGCCCGCCGCGCGGGCGACGGGGACGACGAGGCCTTCGCGCTCCTGTTCGAGCGGCACGCCGGTGCGCTGTACCGCTACTGCCGCTCGATCGTCAGCCACGACCAGGACGCCCAGGACGCGGTCCAGAACACGATGGTCAACGCGCTCGCGGCGCTGCGCAAGGCGCCGCTCGACGCGCCGCTGCGCCCCTGGCTGTTCCGCATCGGGCACAACGAGTCGATCTCGCTGCTGCGCCGCCGCCGGCCCGCCGACGACCTCGACGCCCAGTTCGACCTGGCCGGCGCCCCGATGGAGGCGCAGCTCGAGGACCGCGAGCGCATGAACGCGCTGGTCGCCGACCTGCGGGAGCTGCCCGAGCGCCAGCGCTCGGCGCTCGTGATGCGCGAGCTGAGCGGCCTCTCCCACGAGGAGATCTCCGTCGCGCTGGCGATCCCCGTCTCCGCCACCAAGCAGGCGATCTTCGACGCGCGCCGCGGGCTGCAGGCGGCCGAGGAGGGGCGCCAGATGCAGTGTGAGCCCGTCCAGCGGGCGATCTCCGACGGCGACGGGCGCGTGCTGCGCGCCCGGCACATGCGCGCCCACGTGCGCGGGTGCCCGTCGTGCAGCGCGATGCGCGACGCGATCTCCACGCGCGAGAAGGACCTGGCCTCCCTCCTCCCGCCGCTGCCCGCCGTCGCCGCCTCGGCCCTGCTCGAGCGCGTCGTCGAGGCCGGGCTCGTCGGGGGCGGCGCGGCCGTCACCGGCCTGGGCGTCGCCGGGGGCGGCGCGGGCGCCGGTGCGGTGGCCGGCACCGCGGCGGTCGCCGCGGGCAAGGCCGGCGGCATCGCGGGCATCGCCCTGTCCGGCAAGGCCCTGGCGATCACCGCCGCGGTCCTCACCGCGGCCGGCGCCACCACCGTCGTCGTCGAGGAGCAGCAGGCTCCCCCCGCCCGCACCCAGTCGGCCTCGGCCTCCTCGCCCTCCGGGTCGGGCGCCGGCTCCGGGTCGCTCACGCCGGTGGGCTTCGGCGGCCCCGCGGCCTTCTCGGGCACGGTCGGCGTCGGCGGCTCCGCCGGCTCGTCCGGGGGCGCGGGCTCCGGCGGCGGGTCCGGCTCCGCGTCCGGCGGCTCCGCTGC
>Ga0247757_10002133_pt1 | contig 10840 bp, 10 predicted proteins | sample UWRJL126311R4_FD_180929 | JGI IMG/M metagenome (GOLD analysis project Ga0247757, IMG submission 180929) | Plant litter microbial communities from Arlington Agricultural Research Station in Wisconsin, United States - UWRJ-L126-311R-4 | ecosystem: Environmental > Terrestrial > Plant litter >...
GACGTCGTCGGCTGTGACGAGGCGCAGCGGCAGCATGTCGTCGGTGATGAGCGTGTCGCCCTTGGCGAGATAGAAGGTCGGGATGTTGATGACGCCCATCCCCATGAAGCCCTTCGTCGTCATCCGCACGTAGACGAGCGAGTAGTCGCCGATGTGCGCGCGACCCCAGAACCAGTGGTCGAGGAACGAGCCCATGAGCTTGTTCCCCCAGTTGTGGTCGTGATATGCGCTGCCCTTCAGCGTCTTGGTCGCTCCGCCCTCGGTGATCGTCGCCGTCGCCGTTCCGTATGGGACCGGTACGACCCAGGCGAGGAACGCCGTCTTCGCCTGATCGAAGTAGGAGAAGCCGGCGCCGGGACGCCAGGACGGCGCCTCGCGCTCGATGACGACGTCGGCGACGATGCCCTCGGCCTCCACATGGAGTTCGTAGTGCTTCAGGTCACCCTTGACCGTGCTCGCGCCGATGCGGACATCGCACTGCTCGGTGCTCGCGCTGAACTCATCGACGGAGAACGTCGGCTCGAGGTGCACGCTCGTGCCGTCCGGCTGCTGACGGATGACCAGCAGGGTCGGGGTGAGCGGGCCGCCCGGGGCGGTGTGCGGCTTGTTCGAGAAGGTGACGACGAGCGTCGAACCGTCTTCGAGCTGGATGTCGAAGTACCACCATTCGAAGGTGGTGTCCGCCGTCTTCGCAGCTCGGTAGCCGTCCTCCCAGACCTCGACGGTGCCGGCCTTGAGGCCGTTCAGAGCGAGTCCCTCGTCCTGCGCCTTGTCCATCGAGGCGCGGACCTCTGGAGTGTCCGGGATGTCGTGGGCGACCATCGTTGGTCCTCTCGTCAGTTCGTCGACTGCCTACGGCGTCATTCTGGCACGTTCAGGTTATCGACCGTTTCGCGTTCGAGTCCTCTCCATGCGGCGACGCTGTTCGGGAGGTGACCCGCGGCCAGCACGGCCGCAGCAGCGAGCAGCCAGACGGACGCAAGCCAAGCGCCGATGAGCGCGAACGCGACGACCGGCAGGATCGCCATCGGCACTGGCACCCCCAGGACCGGCCCGTACAGGTCGCGGATCGAGCGTCCCCGCTGGAGGTAGCGCCCCCACAGCGACCAGTAGGCGGCGATCGCGACGACGACGCCGATGAACCAGCCGTCCGGAGCCGGCGTCACCGGCGCGAGCGCCGGAAGCACGAGGCAGGCGGCCTGGCCGATGCGCTCGAGCGCCGTCGCGAACCCGCCGGCGGAGCGCACCGGGGCCCGGTCGCGCGGTGGGAGGACGAGCAGGAGCAGATTCGGGGCGAGCACCGCGAACGAGAGGAGCGCGCCCGCGACCGAGAAGCCGACGCCGAACGGGAACGTCACCCGAGGCTACGCGCCGAGCTTGATCGCGTCGTCCACACCGGCGGCACCCGCGTACGCGCCGCGCCGCAACTGGAACGCCATGAAGATGAGCACCACGCCGAAGAAGATCGCGCCGATCGCGAGGACCCAGACCGTCGCGACGAGCGTCACCGCCGGCGAGGTGAACGCGACGATCGCGAGCAGGACGCCGAACAGGATGTCGAGCACACCGCCGAAGATGCCCCAGCCCTTCGCACTGCCGTGGCTGCGGGCCGCGACCATGATCGACATCGCCCCGCCGACGACCGCGGAGATCACGAGGAACCAGAGCAGCGCGAACACTCCGATGAGTCCGGCGACCCCGGGAATCAGGAGAATGAGCACACCCGCCAGCAGCGCGAGGGTGCCACGCGTGATGAGCCAGCCCCAGCTCGGATACGTCTTCCGGGAGGTGATCCCGGCAATGATCGTGACGATTCCGTCAGCGATGGCATAGATGCCGAACACGATGGCGAGCACGAGCACCGCCGGCAGGGGCTGCCAGAGCGTGAGAACGCCGAGCAGCACGAGCAGAATGCCCCGCACGAGCACCAACCACCACAGGGCCCGCACCGCGGTCCCGATCTCAATAGCCATGTCGACCTCCTCCGCCAGCCTAGGAGCGGAGGCGACGCCCTCGCGACCGTCAGTTCGGCGCGGCGGCAGGAGCAACCCGATCGAGCCACGGGAGGAGCGTCGCGAGTGCACGAAGCGCCACGAGCCCGTGGCCGGTGTCCGGGATGACGAGACTCTCGACCTGGGTGCCGAGTGCCTGCTGGTCGGCGACGAACTTCGCGGTGAGCGCGGGATCGACGAGTTTGTCCGACGCGCCCTGCGCGACGAAGAGCGGAACGTCATAGCGGGCGCCGCCGGGAGTATTCGCCTCCAGCAGTGTCGCCCACGGCTGCGTCGTCGCGGGATCGGCGAGGAGGAACTTGCCGCCGATGAACGGCGCCCCGATCTGGTGCAGTTCCGAGTTCTGCCCGAGGAGGCAAAGGGCGGCCATTTCGGGCAGCACGGCGAGGGCATCCGGAGCGATGATCGCACTGAGGTCGACTCCGGGCGTGTCGGCATAGACCGAAGCAAACGCCGTGAACGCGTAGGACCCGATCGACACGCCCGAGATGTCGTCGATGTCGGAGTCGAGCAGACCACCGAGGTCGATCGCCGGCGCGGCGACGGCAATGGCTTCGAGCTCGAGCTCCGGTGCATACGACTCGGCGAGCTGAGCGGCGAAGAGCACGGCCTGCCCACCCTGCGAGTGCCCCCAGAGCGCGAACCGGTCACTCGCCCCGATGTCGAGCCGGAGCGCGGCGCGCACCGAATCCAGGACGTTCCTGCCTTCCGTCTCACCGATGAGGTAACTGTCGACACCCGGCATGCCCATTCCGGCGTAGTCGGTCGCCACGACCGCGTAGCCGCGCCGGATCAGGTCGTCGAAGCCTTCGATCGTGTCGAACGGGTCGATGCCCACCGATGGCGCGCATCGGGCCGCAGCGCCGGTCGTCGGGTGACCCCACGCGACGACGGTGCGCCCGCCGGGCGGCGGCGGCCCGTCCGGTACGGCGACGATGCCGGAGACGAGGACGTCGTCGCCGTTGAGATCGGTCGAGTGGTAGACCACGCGTTGAGCCGAGACTCCCTCCGCCGCGCTCAGAATCGGTTCCGCGCGGAGAACGTCACCGGGAGCGCCGCTCGGCATCGGTGTCGGTGGCGCGTAGAACGATCCCTCCAGCGCTTCCTCGACCGCGCCGTCGACGAGGCGCCGCGGCCAGTCGCACGCGCTGAGTGCGCCGAGCGCGAGCAATCCGATGAGCATCCCGCTGACGATGCGGCGAGCGCTAGGGCTGCGGCGCGCTACGGGCATGCATCGTTCCTACCACTCAGCCGGCTGACGCCACCGCCGCGAGGATCAGTCGGGCCACGTCATCCGGGTGACTGATCATCGACAGGTGGCTCGAGCCGAGCTCGACCGTCGTCGCATTCATCCGCTGTGCGAGGAATCGCTGCAGTTCCGGCGCGATGGTCCGATCTTCGGTCGAGACGGCGTACCAGGTCGGCTTGACCCGCCATGCCGCCGTCGTCGTGCGGGATGCGAAGAGGGTGTCCGCGATCCGGCCCTGGACCGCGTAGAGGACGCGGGCGCGATCGGGGTCGACGTCCCCGGCGAAGTCGGCGAGGAATGCTGCTTCGCCGAGCCACGCGAATCCCCCGCCGTGCACGACGCCCGCTCCGGCCGGTGCCGTCGGGTAGGTCCCGGCGAGCGCGGCGTAGTCCTCGCCCGCGTCCGGCGCGCGGGCGGCGACGTAGACGAGCCCCGTGACGTTCTCGTCGCCACCGCATTCGCTGATCACGGTGCCAGCCCAGGAATGACCGACGAGCACCGTCGGGCCCTCCTGCATGGCGAGAACGCGACGTGTCGCGGCGACGTCATCGGCGAGTGAGGTCAGCGGATTCTGCACGGCGGTCGCGTTCACACCCGCACGCTGCAGACGTGCGATCACATCCGCCCACGAGGAACCGTCCGCGTAGGCGCCGTGGACCAGCACGACGTTCGCAGTCACCCCTCGATGACCCTCACCGTCACCTCGACGTTGCCGCGGGTCGCCTTCGAGTACGGACAGAGCTGGTGCGCCGCATCCGCGAGCTCCTGCGCCTCGTCGTGCGGAAGCCCGGGGATGATGACCTCGAGGAGCACCTCGAGCTTGAAGCCCTCGGCGTCCTCGTCCCGGCCGATGCCGACGCGTCCGCCGACCGCGGTGTCCGAGATCGCGACCTTCCTGCTGCGCGCGACCGCCTGGAGTGCCGAGTGGAAGCACGCGGCGTACCCGGATGCGAAGAGCTGCTCCGGATTCGAGCCCTCGCCCGAGCCGCCCATGACCGCCGGGGTCGCGAGATCGAGGTCGATCCGACCGTCGGAACTCCGGACGTGACCGTTGCGGCCTGCACCGGTCGAAAGCGCTTCGGCGGTGTACAGGACCTCCATCTCAGTTCCCCTCCGTGGATACGAGGGCCTCGGGCTGCTCCTGCGTGAGCACGAAGCCGGGGTAGCCGTTGGCTGCGACCTCCTCGATGATCCCCCGGTAGGCCGGGATCCCGCCCGCGTAAGCGATGAACGCCCTCGGCTTGCCTGGGACGTTCGAGCCGAAATACCAGGATCCGGCGGCCTTCGAGTGCACGAGGAAGTCGGCAATGGCGTTCACCTGCGCGCCCCAGTCCGCTGCCGCGACCGGATCCGCTTCGACAGTCCGAATGCCTTCCGCGTCGGCGTGCGCGATGAGGTCGGCGAGGAACGGGACATGCTGCTCGATCGCCTTCACGACGTTCGCCATGACCGAAGGACTCTGCGGGCCGGTGATCATGAACAGGTTCGGGAATCCGACGACCTGGAGCCCGAGGTTCGTCGCGGGCCCGGCGGCCCACGACTCCCGAAGGGTCACGCCGTCGCGGCCGGCGATGTCGATCGCGAGGATCGGACCGGTCCCGGCGTCGTAGCCGGTCGCGAAGACGATCGCGTCGATCTCGATCTCCCGACCGCCCGCGAGCCGGATGCCCTTCTCGGTGAAGCGCTCGATCGGCGTCGCGTTCAGGTCGACCGCCTCGACGTTCTCCCGATTGAAGGTCTCGTAGAACTCGGTGTCGATGACGATGCGACGGGCCCCGACCGGGTAGGCCTGGCTCGTCAGCGTGGCCGCCGTGGCGGGATCGGTCACGATGGCGCGCGCCTGGGTCTTGAGCCACTCGACGAGCAGCGCGTTCGACTCGAGGTCGACGAGGAGGTCGTCGTAGGCGCTCAGGATCCCCGATCCGCCGGCATCCCATGCCGTCCGGAACGCGACTTCGCGCTCCTCGGCCGTCGCGGCCTTCGCGGCCGGTCCGAAGGACGGGAAGTGCACGCCGAGCGGCGCATTCCGGTTGCGCTCCCGGCGCTCCGCGCCCGTCGCGAGGATCTCGCGATACTCCTCCTCGGAGACCGGGTGGTTGCGGGCCGGCACGACGAAGCTCGGGGTGCGCACGAGCACGGTCAGCTGCTCCGCAATCGCGGCGAGCGGCGGGATGACCTGGACGCCGCTCGAGCCCGTGCCCATGACCGCGATCCGCTTGCCCGCGAGGTCCGGCTCCTCCTTCGGCCAGTCACCGGCGACGAGCTGCAGCCCGGCGAACTCGTCGAGCCCGGCGTAGTCCGGCAGCTGCGGCCTCGACAGTGCACCGACGGCGAGGACGAGCCACTTCGCGGTCACCGTCTCGATCCCGTCCGGCCCATCGACCGTGGCACTCCACAACCCGTTCGCCTCGTCCCAGACCGCCGCGGTCACGGAGGAGTTCAACTGGATGTCGTCGCGGATGCCGTAGCGGTCGACGACGTATTCGAGGTAGCGGAGGATCTCCGGCTGCGACGGATAGCGCTCCGACCAGGCCCACTCGCGTTCGAGCTCGGGGTCGAACTCATAGGAGTAGTCGAAGGAGTCGAAATCGCAGCGGGCACCCGGGTACCGGTTCCAGTACCAGGTGCCACCGATGCCGGCGCCGCGTTCGTAGGCCCGGGCACGGAGGCCGTCGACCTGCGCGCGCTGGAGCATGTGGATTCCGGCGAAGCCGCCTCCGACGATGATGACGTCGAGGTCGGCGGAAACGTTGTTCTTGCTCATGTTGAAGTCCTTCGGCCGATCAGGCGGTGTGCTCGATGACGAAGCGGCCGAAGTCGGCCACTGCCTGGTCGCCCTCCGGCAGGAGGCCGGCGAAGCTCGCGTAGACGTGCGGCATCCCAGGGCGGACCTGCAGGTCGACCTGCACACCGTCGGTCGCCAGCGCGGCAGCGAGTTCGAGCGAGTCGTTGAGCAGGATCTCGATCGAGCCGACCTGGATGAGCACCGGCGGCAGGTCGCTGAGATCGGCGAAGAGCGGACTCGCGCCTTCGTCCTCTGGGTCGAGCCCGTCCAGGTAGTGGGCCGCGGCAGCACGCAGGCCGCCTTCGGTCAGGCTCGGGTCGGCGTCCGCGTTCTCGACGATCGAATCGGATTCGAGCGTGAGATCCACCCACGGGGAGAACACCGCGGCGCAGGCCGGCAGATCCGAGCCCTCGTCGCGCAGTCTCACGAGCGCGGCGGTGACGAGCGCACCACCTGCGGAGTCGCCGGCGAGGGCGACATGCGAGGCACCGACCTCGTCGATCACTGCCGAGATCACGGCGACCGCGTCATCGATGCCTGCCGGGTACGGGTGCTCTGGCGCGAGGCGGTACTCCACGCTGATCCCCCGGGCACCGGCCGCGTGCGCGAGCGAGCCGAAGAATCCCGCGTAGCCGCGCGTCGACCCGGAGACGAACGCGCCGCCGTGCAGGTAGACGAGCACCCGGTCTTCAGTGGCGGCACTCCTGGCTTCGAGCACTGGCACGCCGGCGATGGTCGAGTTCGAGTACTCGACGTGCTCAGGCAGCGGGGCCGCCATGAGCATCGCGTCGAAGGCGACGCGCAGCGCGTCGATCGACCCCTCGAAATCGAGACCGCTGCCCCTCAGCATCCCGTAGACCATCTCGCGTTCTGCGTTCGGCTCCGCACTCAACCCCGGACCTCCTCGTCCTCAAGATCTCGGCAGCGCCTCGCCGCCGAGGCATCACGTTACGCGGTCTAGCATCGGAGATACCAACTTCTGCAAGGACGCAGGGAGAAATCAGGATGACCGACTTCACAGGCCGAACCGCCGTGATCACTGGCGGCGCGGGCGGGATCGGCGGCGCGACCGCCATCGTCCTCGGCAAGCGGGGGGCGAGGGTGCTGCTCGTCGACCGCGACGCGGGCGCGCTCGAGACCGCGGCGAGGCGCATCGGCGAGGCGATCGGAGACCCGGGTCGCGTCCACGTCTTCGCGGCCGATGTCACCGACGAGGAACAGGTCAAGGCGTACGTCTCCTATGCGGAGCGCGAGCTCGGCGGCATCAACGCCTTCTACAACAACGCCGGGATCGAAGGCGCCGTCGCGACCATCACCGAGTACCCGACCGAAGTCTTCGACCAGGTCATGGCGGTCAACGTCCGCGGCGTCTTCCTCGGCCTCAAGCACGTGCTCCCCGGGATGATCGCCCGTGGCAGCGGATCGATCGTCAACACCGGGTCGATCGCGGCAGCGGTCGGTCTCTCCGGCTCCGCTGCATACGGTGCGGCGAAGCACGCGGTCATCGGCCTCACGAAGATGGCGGTCGCCGACCTCAAGGACTCCGGAGTCCGAGTGAACGCGGTCCTGCCGGGCATGATCGACACCCGCATGCTCCGCGCACTCGCCACCGAGATCTTCGGCGACGAGGAGGTCGGCATGCAGGGCCTCGGCGCGAGCGTCCCGATCGGCCGAGTCGGCTCGCCGTTCGAAGTCGCCGAGGTCGTCGCGTTCCTGCTGTCGGATGCGGCGAGCTACGTGACCGGCGCCGGTTACAACGTCGAGGGCGGGACGCTCGCCACCCTGTACAACGGCGGCTGAACTTGACGCACGTCGTGGTGGTCGGTGCAGGGCCGGTCGGACTGATCGCCGCGCTCGGGCTGGTCCGGCGCGGCATCGAGGTCACCGTCGTGGAGCGGGGCGAGCGGCCGAACGATTCGCCGCGAGCAGCTGCGTACCACTACCCCGTGCTCGAGGTGATGGCCGACGTCGGCATCCTCGAGGACGTCGAAGCGGCCGGAATCCGCATCCAGGAGAACCGCCTGTGGCACCGTCCGACCGGCGAGGTGTTCATCACCGACCAGGGCAAGCTTGCGGGGCGGGTGCCGTACCCGTACAACGTGAATCTCGGCCAGGGCGAGCTGTCGCAGATCGTGCTGACACACCTCCAGCGGCATCCGGGGGCGACCATGCGCTGGAGCGCCGACGTCGTCGACGTCGAGCAGGACTCGGCGGGAGCCGCCGCGGTGCTCGCCGACGGCGAGCGGATCCGCGGCGACTGGCTGATCGGAGCCGACGGCGCACGGAGCCTGGTGCGCAAGGCGGTCGGCCTCGGCTTCGACGGATTCACCTGGGACGACCGATTCGTCGCGACGAACATCCGCTATCCGTTCGATCGCTACGGCTACGGCGGGGCGAATCTGATCCTCGACCCGGAGGTCGGCTGCATCGTGGCTCAGCTGACGAAGGACGGACTCTGGCGCGTGACGTTCGCCGAAGACGACGCCCTGCCGGAGGAGGAGATTCCGCAGCGCATCGACGACTTCATGCAGCGGTTCCTGCCCAGCGAGCCGGGTCCCGATGGTCGCAAGGACTTCGAGCTCGTGGCGTACTCCCCGTATCGGATGCACCAGCGCTCCGCTGAGTCGTACCGGGTCGGCCGAGTGCTGCTCGCAGGCGATGCCGCGCACGTCACGAACCCGACCGGCGCGCTCGGTCTCACCGGCGGGCTGCTCGACGTGGACGTGCTCGTGCCCGCGCTCGCGGCGGTCGCCGCCGGCACCGCGAGCGAGGAGGTCCTCGACGCCTACTCGGATGCGCGCCGCACGAAGTTCCTCGAGCACACCTCGCCATTCGCGAGCGATTTCAAGCGACTCGTCTACGGAGGCTCGGAGCGCGATCTGCGCGAGGCATTCGAGGCATGGAAGTCCCAGGCCGACACCGAGGAGAAGGAGATCGAGTTCCTCCTCGGCATCGGCGCCATTCGATCGGAACAGGTGGTCTGAGATGACCGGAACGACAGCCCCGAGCTCGGCGGCGATCCTCGACGCCGAGATCCCGATGCGCGATGGCACGGTGCTCCGCGCGAACGTCTACCTCCCGTCACCGCTCCCGACCGGCGGAGTCCCCGCGCTTCTGACTCGCACCGCCTACGGCAAGGACTCGCCGATGTCCGGCGCGTACCCGCCGCTCGCGACCCGCGGATACGCGGTGATCATGGAGGACAAGCGCGGCCGCTACGCCTCCGACGGCGAGTACACGCTCCTGCGCGACGATGCCGACGGCGTGCACAAGGACGGCTTCGACACGGTCGAGTGGATCGCCGACCAGCCGTGGAGCAACGGCGAGGTCGCGGTCTTCGGACTCTCCTACCTCGGTGCGACCGCGATCGGCGCCGCGATCTCGCAGCCGCCGCACCTCAAGGCCGGCATCGTCCTGCAGCCGTCGACCGACGAGTACACCGATCGGACCTTCACCGACGGCGTGCTCTTCCTCCAGAACGTCATCGACTGGGCTGCCCTTCCATTCGTCGCCCCGAGCATCATCGAGAAGCTCCCGGCTGCCGAGCAGGCCGCGGTCCAGGCCGAGCTCGAGGAGTTCCTCGCCCTCGGCGACGCGCGGTACTCGATCCTGCCGCTCATCGACACTCCCTACTTCCGACGACTCGAGATGGTCTGGGGCGGCCCGCTCGCGCACCGCGAGAACGAGGCGTACTTCGCCGACAACCGCGTCGGCGGGGCTGAGGCCGCCGCGGTGCGGGTGCCGCTGCTCCACGTCGGGAGCTGGTTCGACTTCTTCACCCGGAACTCGGTGCGCCAGTTCGAACTCGTCTCCGGGCTCTCCCGCGCCGGTGCAGACCAGCGCCTCGTCATGGGCCCGTGGGCGCACGCGTCGCTCGCTGTCGGCTCAGTCGCCGGGGTCGAGTTCCCCGGATCGGCGATCGACGAGAACGCGATGGTCGCCGCGTGGGCGGACCGCTGGCTCGGTGACGCTCCGAGCGGTGCCGCCGACTGGCCGCGCGCGATCATCTACGTCCTCGGCGCGAATCGCTGGCGCGCCGAGCCGGCCTGGCCGATCCCGGGCACGCAGACTCGGTCGCTCGCGCTGCGCGTGGACGGCAGTGCGTCCTTCGATCCCGACGAGGAGAGGGGTGTCCGAACCTTCCGTGACGATCCCGCCGCGCCATACGGCGCATCGCCCGCGGTCGCCGGCCCGCGGGATGTCGCCGTGGATCTCGGCGGCGACAACGTCGCGTTCTACACGACCGAGCGCTGCTCAGAGCCCTACGAGATCACCGGCTGGCCGCGCGCCGTCCTGCACGCGTCGACGACGGGCACCGACGCGGACTGGCTCGTCGAGCTGCACGTCGTCGGGGCTGACCACAGCTCGCGACTCGTCAACGAGGGCATTACGCGATCCCGGTACCGGCACGGACGCACCGCGCCGCGGGCCGTCGAGCCCGGCGTCGTCGAAGAGCTCGCCGTGCACCTCAGGCCGATCAGCATCGTCATCCAGCCGGGTGAGCGACTTCGCGTCGTCGTCGCCGGCGGCAAGTTCCCGGCATATGAGCGCAACCCGGGTGCGTTCGTCGATCTGAACACGGCGACCGAGGCCGACTTCGTGGTCTCTGAGCGCACGATCGTCTCAGGCCCAGGGCTCAGCCGGATCGAGCTGCCGATCGTGCCGGCTGGCGCCGGCGGAGAGTGGATCGACAACCCCTGGCCGGCTTGACGGCTGCCGCTGCCTTGCACGAGCGGCCCGCTTGTCATCCGCCGGTGCTACCGTCGTCACGTCCGTACCGCACGACCGCAGGAG
>Ga0247757_10002135_pt1 | contig 10825 bp, 7 predicted proteins | sample UWRJL126311R4_FD_180929 | JGI IMG/M metagenome (GOLD analysis project Ga0247757, IMG submission 180929) | Plant litter microbial communities from Arlington Agricultural Research Station in Wisconsin, United States - UWRJ-L126-311R-4 | ecosystem: Environmental > Terrestrial > Plant litter >...
GCCAATGGCATCACATTAACACCCGATCAATCACAGATATATATTACAGAATCGAGCTCGCACTGGGTATGGATCTATTCCGTAACACCCGACGGTACACTGGCAAACAAACAACGGTATGGCTGGCTGCATGTAAGAGATGCAGATGAGAACAGCTGGTCGGATGGATTGAAATGTGATACAGCAGGGCGTGTATATGTTGCTACGAGGATGGGCGTACAGATCCTTGATCAGACAGGCCGGGTAAATGCCATACTCACTCTACCTGGCGGCGTAGATGCCGCGAACGTCTGTTTCGCTGGAGCCAACTTCGACACTTTGTATGTGGCTTGCCGTGACAAAGTATACAGACGAAAGTTAAAAACCCGCGGCGCCAATGCTTTCGCCGCCCCTATCCGACCTTTAAATCCCAGACTATAACCCCTCCGTGCTTCTCTGTGCTCTCCGTGCCTCCGTGTTGAAAAAAAATATTGTTTTGGAAGAAAAAAAATCAACACAGAGAGCACAGAGTTACACAGAGAACCAATACAGTTCAATATGCAATATTTAAAATACATTTTTTCGTTTTGCTTACTCCTCAGCACTGCACTGTTTGCACAAACCACTATTCATCCCGGCGAAGTATGGCCCGATAACAACGGTAAACACATCCAGGCACACGGCGGCGGCATTATCAAAATGGGAAAAACCTATTATTGGTATGGAGAGGAGCGCTCCCAGGGATTAGACACCAACTTCCGTTATGTCAGTTGCTATTCCTCCAAAGACCTTGTCAACTGGACGTTTAAAGGAGATGTATTAAAGATGAGCGATCCCGATACGCTGGGCCCGCGATGGGTGTTGGAAAGACCAAAGGTTTTTTACAATAAGCAAACGAAAAAATATGTCATGTACATGCATATCGACAACCGCAGTTACAAAGTTGCGCAGGTGGGTATTGCAGTGAGTGATAAACCTGATGGCCCATTCAGTTTTGTAAAACGTTTCCGTCCGTTGGGACATGAGAGCCGCGATATTGGCCAGTTTATTGATGATGATGGTACGCCCTATCTTGTATTTGAAGACAGACCCTACGGCTTTCGCATTGCAGCTTTGTCGGAAGACTATATGGATGTGGTGAAACAAATGTCACTGATCCCTGCGCATATGGAAGGCGGCGCGATCGTGCATTATGAGGGGCTGTATTATTCGATTGGTTCTGCCTTAACGGGCTGGAATCCTAATCCCAATAAATATGCAACCGCCACTTCACTCGAAGGGCCATGGTCAGAATTCAAAGACATTGCGCCACCCGAAACAAAAACCTATGGTTCACAATCCACGATGTTGATCAAGGTGGTGGGCAAAAAGAAAACAACAGTGATTTTCATGGGTGATATCTGGAAACCACGTACCCAATGGGATTCCCGCTATCTCTGGATGCCGCTGGAGATCGGCAACGGCAAACTCTGGTTGCCGGAACCGAAAGCGTGGAGATTGAATATTAAGACAGGAGAGGCGAATATCGAATGATGAACAGGGAATGTCGAATATCGAATGGAATTGAAAATTGGGAATTGGGATAAGAAATACCTCAAATTCCCAATTCCTAATTCCTAATTCCTAATTCCTTCAATATTCGACATTCCCTGTTCATTATTCGATATTCCTAGGCTTCCGCCGCATCATACACCACCACTTTCGACCAGAGATGGCTGTAGTTTTTTATGAATTCCAGGTGAATGGGATGGGATTGGTATACAGCTTGTCCTTCGAGATTGTCGAAGAACATTAATTCGGATACGGCCCAACTCGTATCTACCACATCGCGTTTTTCTGTGCTGGCCAGTACGCCTACATGCAGTTTGCGGATGCTTTCGATTTTTGCCAATGTTTTTACGCCCTCTACCAGTTTATCGCGGTCTGCAACTGAATCCGGGTTCTTTAGCCAGAAGAATACATGGTGTACCAATTGCTTCTTTTCAGCGGGTTCACCTGGCATCGCCGAGGCTGCGGCTCCTGTACCTAATACTGCTGCTGTAGCGATGAATTTTCTCCTGCTTGATGTTTTCATGATAGATGATTGAACACTGAAAATACGAAGGGAGCGAGAAATCTGGAATTTTAGGATTGTGAAATCGGGAAATTTAATTCCGGCCGGTGTGAGCAAAACAGCAATCAGGCAAATTCCTGTTGGCTTTTAGTGTTAATATCGGTAGAATACGGTGATTATCCGGTTGGTAAAACTTTTGCGCTGTTGCGTGTTCGTACTGAGCGGGTATATTTGAAAGAGCTAATCTTAAATAGCGCTGCATGACAGGCAATTTTTTAATTTTTTGGGCATCGCTGTTTTTTATTACGACAGCAAACGGACAAGGTTCGAAAAGTTATATTGACACCAGTGATTTCAGGGATGGAGCGAATCATTGGTATGGGATCAAGGATGCTTCGAACACCATCAATGCCTTGCCTGGCAGACCGGTATATCCCGCTACAGCCATAGAATCGATCGCTGATAATATCTTGCTTTACCAAAAATCCAATGGCGGCTGGCCAAAGAACTATGATATGCAGGCTATATTGACCGATGCCCAAAAACAAAGTTTACTGCAGGCCAAACAACCGCTGCATACCACGTTCGATAATGGCGCCACTTATGCGCAGATCGCTTACCTCGCAAAAGCCAACCTGGTTGTTCCCAGGCAGGAATACAGGGACGCGGTTGAAAAAGGACTCTATTTTATTCTTGCAGCACAATACAGCAATGGCGGTTGGCCACAATATTATCCCCTGGAAAACAACTACAGCCGCTATATCACTTTTAATGATAATGCTTATCTCGGCATTATGAAACTGTTGAAAGACATTGCTGATAACAAGCCGCAGTTTGATTTTTTATCTGTCAAACAAAAAGAAAAATTAATAACGGCTTACAATAAAGGGCTGGAATGTATCCTTAAAATGCAGATCAATGACACAGGTAAACCAACAGCCTGGTGTCAGCAGCACGATGAGAACAGCTTAGCACCTGCATGGGCGAGGAAATTTGAACCACCTGCCATCTGCAATGGGGAAAGTGCGGGCATCGTGTTATTCCTGATGAGTATCAATCAGCCGTCGCAAGCAATCAAAGACGCGATCACACATGCAGTCGCATGGTTCAATGAATCAAAGATCACCGACACAAAAGTACTGACAATCGACGCGCCTTCCATGGAAACCCAGTTCACTGTTTCCAGGCACGATAAAATAGTGGTGAACAGTCCGGGCGCTCCACCAATCTGGACACGTTACTATGAATTAAAAACACATCGGCCCGTATTCTGTAATCGCGATAGCAAACTGGTATACTCCCTTGCCGAAGTGGAGAGAGAAAGACGTGATGGATATGCATGGTACACCTATGAACCGCAGAAAGCGATCGATCAATTTCCCACCTGGCAAAAGAAATGGCAATAAGCGCAAAGCTCCGGGGGAAACCTTGCGCGTTATCATTTCAAAAGAGTTATGATCAATTTTTCTTCGACGAATTCATCACCTGTCCATACGTTGGTATCTGCTGCATGATCTGTGCCCTTAACTGGGTAAGGATATACACTTCTGCCTGGTAAAACTCAAACGCAATGGTGGCATTCGTAGCAGCTTTGATCTTCCTGTAATAGTCCTGCAGCATTTTCTCCTGGCTCTCACGGTTTGAAAAATACTTTGTGGCCAAAGAGTCTGCAACCGTTGGTGTCATATCACCATAAGACCGGGCCGTCAGTTCATACAGCTTCAGCCTGTTTTTTCCTGTTTCCCGGTTTTTACTGAGGTATTCTTCATAGATCTTCCAGAAGGCAACCGAGTCCTTTCCTTTAACAGATACGAGTTGCGCTATCGCCTGTTTTTTTTGTACACCAAAGAGTACCACGAGTGCATCAGCCTCATCATCGGAAGTTTGACAATAAGAAACTGATGCAAATCCAATACAACAAAACGCCAGCAAGAGATGTTTGATTTTCATAAAAGATGCTTTTAGATAAATTAGAAACAGACTATTAGTGTTGGAGCACTAAATATTATTGTCAGATCTGTGGCGGGTGCGAAGCGTTCGGGTAATGTCTTACCATAACACTATTGTAAGGATACTATCAATGTGGCTAACAGCCAAATCGGGATGGAGTTTTACAGTAAAATCGAGCACCGCAAAAAAGTGTATTTATCGCAGATGTTACACGATTAGTTTATCGGGTGTAATTGGCAGATCCCGTACACGTATACCAGTTGCATGATACACTGCATTTGCCACTGCAGCCGCAAAACCGATCAATGCGATCTCTCCCATTCCTTTTGAACCCATGGGGTTAATGATGGGATCGGGCTTATCGATAAAGATGGTTTCAATATGCGGCACATCGGCACTTACCGGAACATGGTAATCGGCCAGATTATTGTTTACAAAACGGCCGTAACGCTGGTCGATCAACGCTTCTTCCGTGAGAGCCATGCCAATACCACCTGTTACTCCACCGATCATCTGGCTGGCAGCTGTTTTAGGGCTGACGATCTTACCGGAATCTGCAACAGTTACTACGCGTTTTACCCTTACCACTCCCGTTAAAGGATGTACACGCACTTCTGTAAAATGGATAGAGAAAGAATACATGGAATATTTCTGCGCCTCTGCACCACCACGCGATTCTTTGGTGGCCTCGATATTGGGCAGGTTATTTTGTTTCAATACATCACCAATACGAATTTTCTTATTACTGTCGCTCTTTTTTGCGATCATTCCATCGGCAAATACCAACTCATCCAGTTTCACATCTTTGAAATCAGCTGTTTTTGCCAGCAACGCCGCAAGTTGTTCTTTGATGGCAGTACATGTATCAAACACTGCCGACCCTGCGGTAGATGTTGTGGTAGATCCTCCCTGGCTGCCCGCATTCGGCAGCGATGAATCACCCAGCTCAAACCTGATCTGCTTAACAGCAATGCCCATCTGTTCGTGCGCGATATTCGTCATGGCAGTACCTGTGCCGGGTCCGATATCGCTAACTGCACTTTGTAAAAGTAAATTCCCATCTGCACTCAATACCCCGCGGCAGGTTGCACTTCCACGAAAGGCACCGAAAGTTCCGGTGCTCATCCCATAACCGACCAGCCATTCGCCATCTTTCATCGAACGTGGCTGTTTATTGCGTTTGAACCAGCCGATCTTCTCCGCACCCAGTTGATAAGCTTCTTTCACATACTTACTGGAAAAGGGTTTGTTCCTTTCCGGATCGGTTTCGGTATAATTGATCAGCCGGAATTCCAGCGGATCAATATTTAGTTTATACGCAAGTTCATCCATCGCCGATTCCAATGCAAAAGCACCGGTAGCTTCACCGGGGCCGCGCATCCAGATGGGAGAACTGATGTCCATCGGTAAGAGACGATACCTTGTATTTACATTGGGCGATGCATACATGAATTTGGTCATGCCTGCTACGTTCTCCGTGAAATCTTCATAGGCAGATGACTGTGCGATCACTTCATGTGTGATGCCGGTCAGTTTACCGTCTGCCGTAGCACCCAACCCCATTTTTTGTATCGTTGTAGGACGATAGCCCACTGTGGTAAACATCTGATCGCGGCTCTGCACCAGCTTAACCGGTTTTTGCAGTTTCCGCGCAACAGCCACCACCGCGATTTCCTGCGGCCAGGTACGCAATCCCATGCCAAAACCTCCACCCATGAATTCCGAAAAGACCTGAACGTTTTTCTCAGTCAGTTTGAATGCCCCCATAATAGAACGCTGCGTGGATTTTACGCCTTGCGTTTTTGCGTAAACAGTTACTTTGTCCTCACCCTGCCAAACAGCGGTGATACCATGCAGTTCCATTGGATTATGCATCTCAAGCGGCATGGTATATTTTGTTTCAATGGAAACCGGTGCCTGTTTATACGCATCCTCCTCTCCTCTTTTATAATCAGCAGCCCGTTGTAAGGCGACGGCTTTTGACTGACCGGCTTCGAGATCAGTTTGAAATATTTCCGTTTTATAAGATGCCTTCACTAGTGAAGCCGCATGCTGTGCACGCTCGAGGCTATCTGCTACTACGAGGGCTATGGGTTGTCCGTTGAATAATATCTGGTCGCTTCCAAATATGCGGTAACGCTGTTTGCCGGCGGGAAGGTTATTGTTGTTTGGCGGCGTATCCCAACCCGGAACAGGCGGCATATTCAGGTGGGTAAATACACCCAAAACACCAGGTGCCTTTTCTGCAGCTTTGGTATCGATATTACTGATATTGCCGCGTGTGATGGTGCTGCAGGCAAGTACAGCATATACAAGACCGGGCAGATCAAACTCCGCAAAATATTTTGCGCCGCCGGTTACCTTTAATTTACCGTCAACCCGCGTTATCGGGTCCGCTGCATTTTTTTGTGCCATAATTGATTATTGTTCATACCCTCGGGACTAAAGTCCCAACATAATAAATTTGTTTATCACTATCCCCGCTCTAAAGAGCGAGGCAACTCGAAACCCACTTGTTCATACCCTCGGGACTAAAGTCCCGACATAATAAATTTGTTTACCGCTATCCCCGCTCTAAAGAGCGAGGCAACCCGAAGCTGTTTTTAAGTTTTGCAGAACCCAAATTCCAAATTCCCAAATACTAATTCCCACCACCTAACCCTATACCCCGCCCGCCATCTTCAACCCCTCTACTATCGCATTCGGCGCTAATTTCAGTTTGAAATCATTATAGCCATATCCTTTGGCCCCCAGCATGGCAATACGCGCAGCTTCTTTGAAATTTTGAAGATCTGCGGCTTTACCTTTCAATGCTTTTTCTGCTTCTGTTAATCGCCAGGGTTTGTGGGCAACACCACCCATGGCCAGTCTTGCTTCCTGTATCACGCCATTGCGGATATCCAGTGCAGCGGCAACAGACACCAATGCAAAAGCATAAGAAGCCCTGTCGCGCACTTTGAGGTAATGGGAATTGGCGGAAAGTTTATTGAAAGGGATCGTGATGCCGGTGATCAGTTCCGCCTTCTGCAGGTTATTGTCTTTATCAGGCGTAGCACCCGGCAACCTGTGAAAATCCCCAAAAGCCATTTTACGTTCTCCTTTTGGCCCTGAGATGGTGATAGTAGCATCCAACGCTGTTAAAGCCACACACATATCGCTGGGATGCACCGCGATACATTGCTCGCTTGCGCCAAAAATGGCATGCATGCGGTTATAACCACCAATAGCATCGCAACCAGAACCCGGTTGTCGTTTGTTACAACGCATTGCGGTATCATAGAAATAAGGACATCGTGTACGCTGCATCATATTACCGCCAACCGTTGCCATATTACGCAACTGCGGAGAAGCCCCGGCTTTGAAAGCCATCGATAAAAGCGGGAAATGTTTTTTGACCAGCTCATGTTCGGACACATCGGCATTTTTTGCCAATGCACCAATGCGCAGCCCGGTTGCGGTCTGTTCAATTTTGTCCATCGGCAAACCATTGATATCCACCAGGCGCGTAGGCTGGCTTACGCCTCGCTTCATCAGGTCTACCAGGTTGGTGCCGCCGGCAAGAAAAACAGCGCCTGTTTCTTTGGAGAGTGCGTTCACCGCAGCCTGTGCGGTATTGGCGCGAGTGTATTCAAACTGGTTCATATTTTTTTCCCTCCCTGTTTAGCGCTCATAACAGCATCTACAATATTGGAATAGGCACCACAACGACAAATATTTCCACTCATAAATTCACGAACCTGGTCGGGTGTTTCTGCATGTCCTTCCCGCACACAGCAAACTGCCGACATGATCTGGCCCGGTGTACAATACCCGCACTGGAATCCATCAAACTCAATAAATGCTTCCTGCATGGGATGCAACTCATCACCATTGGCCAATCCTTCGATGGTTGTTACCTCTTTTCCTTCGGTGGTAAGCGCGAGTGTAAGACAGGAATTAACCCTTCTTCCGTTCACATGCACCGTACAGGCACCACACTGACCATGATCACAGCCTTTTTTTGTACCGGTGAGATGCAGTTGCTCGCGCAACAGGTCAAGCAACGTTACACGGGGCTCAATGTAAACCTGTTGTTTTTTGCCATTGACGCTCACATTGAGTTGCATCTTCTCAAACACACCCGCGATCTTTTCATCCATACCGTTGCGTGCGGCATTGATTACAGATGCTGGTGTTAAAGAAATGGCGGCAAGTGCGGAAGACTGTTTCAGGAAAGAGCGGCGCGAACTTCCCGGAACCTCATGAATGGTATGATCGGACATGTGCAGACGATTGAACAACAATTTACTGAAAAAAAGAACTCCCCATTTATCAATTACGAATTACGAAGTACGAATTACGATGTCCTTCAGTAAATCGTAATTCGTACTTCGTAATTCGTAATTGCGAGGGTCTTATTTTGCTTGAAACCGGACAATCGTTGTATCAAAAACGAACACCCGGTATCCCAAAACAAAACTCATCTAATTGATTTTCATTGATTTGAATTACGGCACCTTGTTTGGTATTTTTTGAGGCCGGACACATCAAACCAACAAACATGCTGACCAATTACCTGCGCATCGCCTGGAGAAACCTGAGAAGACATAAAGTATTTGCCACATTAAACATCAGCGGATTAGCGGTGGGTATCGCTGCATGTATCCTGCTTTTTACGGTGGTAAGGTATGAATTGAGTTATGATAGTTTCCAGCCACAGTACAGCAATATTTACCATGTAGCTACGGAAAGGATAGAATCCGAAGGGACGGATTTCGGGGAAGGTATTCCCTACCCTGCTTATGACGCGTTGAAAGTTACCTTTCCTCAGGCCAAAGTTGCTGCGATGTACAGCAATAACAGCGCACAGGTTACGGTACTCAATTCCAACGATCCGAATGCGTTCTCCAATAAAAAATTCATTGAAGGCAATGATTGCTTTTTCTCAGACGCGAATTTCTTTTCCGTATTCAATTACAAATGGCTCGCCGGCTCACCACAGGTATTGAACAGTCCCGACAACGTGGTGCTCACCCAGAAAAAAGCAGAGAAATACTTTGGCAACTGGCAGTCGGCCATGGGTGGTTTACTGAAACTGGATAATACCGCTACGGTAAAAGTAGCAGGGATACTGGAAGACATCCCGTTAAACACCGATTTCCCCATTGGGGTAATTGCATCGTATGAAACGATGAAGAAATTCCCATCCACTTATAATTACAGCACCGATTTTGGCAATACGACCAGCAATTTCCAGTCGTATATGCTGCTGCCGGAAAATGTTTCGGTAGCTTCCGTCAACCAGCAATTGATCAATTTCAGCAATAAAAATTATAATAACAACCCAAGAAATAACGATAAGCGGTTCCATTTTATCCGTCCCTTGAGTGAAGTGCATTTTGATACACGTATTGGCAACTTCGGTACACATGTTACCAGCAAAACAACACTGTGGACATTGTCACTGATCGGTGTATTTATCATCATCATGGCCTGTATCAACTTTATCAACCTGTCAACCGCACAGGCTGTTGGCCGTTCGAAAGAAGTTGGTATTCGCAAAGTGCTTGGCAGCAGCCGTAAGCAATTATTCTGGCAGGTGATCGGCGAAACAGCCATCGTTGTATTTGCCGCGATGGTGCTCGCATTGTGTATTGCTGTTACCTGCATGCCATTTATTAACCTTGTTGCGCCATTGCCAAAAGAAGTGAGCCTGCTGAATTTTTCAACATTTGCTTTCCTTGCCGCGATCATGGTGGTGGTAACACTGTTGGCCGGCATCTATCCGTCGCTGGTATTGTCGGGATTCAAACCCGCACTGGCGTTGAAGAACAAGATCAGTTCGGCAAGTATTGGCGGAATTTCCTTGCGTCGTGGATTGGTGGTTACCCAGTTTGCCATCTCCCAGGTACTGATCATCGGAACGATTGTGGCGGTAAGCCAGATGAATTATGTACGCAGGGCTGATCTCGGTTTCAACAAGGAAGCCATCCTGGTGCTTAGCAGCAATGTAGACAGTTCTGTTAACCAGCGCCAACCTGCATTCAAACAAAAGCTATTAGCCATTCCGGGCATCAGCGCTGTGAGTTTCAGTTCTGATGTTCCCTCTTCTGAAAGCAATAACAGCGGCAATTTTGCTTTTGATCATAAACCGGATGAGAAGTTCGATATGTTCCGGAAATTCGGCGATGAGGATTATTTCAAAACCTATGGACTTAAGATCATTGCCGGAAGAGCACATGCGCAAAGCGATACCGTAAAAGAGATCGTTGTAAACGAGACCATGGTGGCGAAACTTGGTGTAAAAGATCCCAAAGACGTCATTGGTCACGAGATCCGCGTTGGCAGGAGCAAATGGTACCCGATCGTTGGTGTGGTAAAAGATTTCAAAACAAATTCCCTTCGTGAATCCATCAAACCAACCATCATCAGTTCACGCAATGCCCGGTATTACTACACTGGCATCAAACTAAATACCAGCCAGATCACCCAGGTACAGGCCGCCGTGGAAAAAGCCTGGAACGAATTCTTCCCGGAATATGTTTACTCACCCAGTTTTATGGATGAACGTATCAATGATTTTTACCGGCAGGAGACGCAACTCTCTCTCTTGTATAAAATATTCGCAGGCATCGCCATTTTTATTTCCTGCCTGGGATTGTATGGGCTGGTATTGTTCATGGCTGCACAGCGAACCAAAGAAGTAGGGATTCGAAAAGTGCTTGGCGCTTCTGTAGCGAATATCATCTACCTGTTTTCAAAAGAATTTACCATACTGATCGTCATCGCATTTTTAATAGCAGTACCTGTTGCCTGGTATATGATGAGTAACTGGCTGAACAATTTCACATTCAGGATCACGAT
>Ga0247757_10002136_pt1 | contig 10808 bp, 3 predicted proteins | sample UWRJL126311R4_FD_180929 | JGI IMG/M metagenome (GOLD analysis project Ga0247757, IMG submission 180929) | Plant litter microbial communities from Arlington Agricultural Research Station in Wisconsin, United States - UWRJ-L126-311R-4 | ecosystem: Environmental > Terrestrial > Plant litter >...
AAAAGATATAAAGGAAGTTTAGGTATAGGAGTTAATAAAAATTCTATAGAAACTTTTAAAAAGGCTATAGAAGAAGAGTGGGATCTAATACCTTAAGAAGCTATAGATAATAGTATATTATCTTTACCTAAACGTTATAACGATATTAAAGTAGCTAAAGGATAGTATACTAAATATTAATTAGTAATTAATATTCTTTTATAGCTAATTTATAGCTAAAAACGCGAATTTATTTATATCTTTAATAACTAAGCTTTTAGTTAAACGATTTTTAAATAAATTTAATTTATAAGCTTCTATAAAGCTAAATTATAATATATTATAAAAAAAAAAATTGATACTACTATTAAAAAGTTATTATAAAGTAAACTTTTAATTTTTTTTCTTCCTATTTAGCGATTTATCCCTTATCGAACTGGCTTAGTAATCAGGTTTACTAATTATAGAATTAAAATTCTAGATTTCGTCTTTTAAATTCTAGTTTTATTTTTATTATAGCGTTAAAATTGATAGAGTTATAGCCTTTTAAAAACCGTGTTTTTTTTTATTATTCTTTTTTTGTGTTACCCTACTATATATAGGTTATTAGGCGAGGGTATACTTATAAAGGTATTAGTAGATACTACTTTAAGTATCTATTCTAACCTATAGTAAGTAAGCTAAATAAGACTATTAATAATAGCTTTAAATATATTAATATTAAGTTATTCTATATAGAGAAAAGCTTTTATATAAGTAGAATAATTCTTTTCTTTTTAAGTCTTTAGTTCCTCTTATTTATATAATAGTATATTAGTAATAATATTAGCTATACTATAGTAGTAGGAGAGAGTTATATTATAGTTAGCTATAGTAATTACCTATTATATTTATTAGGGCGTTAGTTCTTACTTTATAGAAAAGTATTTAAGTATATAATAATCTATTAGAGTATTAAATAACTCTTATAAGCTAATAAACTATAGTCTTTATTCCTTAAGTCTATAGATAACTATAAATATCTCTTTATTATATATATTATAGTTTATTTTAGGTCTACTTATTATTTTAAAGTAGAATATAATTAGGTACTAAAGACTATTATTTTATAGTTATAAGAGTACTCCTACTATTACCCTATTACTTATATTAGTTTTAAATTAGGTTTAATAATAGGGTAAGTAGTAAGCTAGGATATTATCTAATAATATAAATTTCTTTATATATTAGAAAGCTATTAGTTCCTACTCTTTAAATATATACTATACTCCTTTTTTAAATAGCTTAGTAAGTAGCTAAATAACTTATTTATAATCCTTAAGGAAAGCTTTATAGAAGTTATAGAATCCTAAAAACGATTATAGGCTTTTTACTAATATTAGAATAGGCTAGTTTTTAACTATAGTAACCTTCTTAGGATCCTTTTATACGCCTTCTATACTAATAATTAAGCCTAAAAACTTTATTTTCCTAATAGTAAACTCGCTCTTCTTAATATCTACTTATAGGCTAGTATTATAGAGTTATCTAAGTACTTATATAATATATACTTTATATTTAAAAAGTCCTTAGAGTAGATAAAGATATTATTAAGGTAGGCTATATAGAAGTTATTAAGTAGTCTATATAGAACTTTATTAATATTTTATTAGAATATTATAGGGCTATTATAGAGATTAAAGGGAAGAATATAATACTTATAGTTATTATACTAGGTTTAGAAAGTAGTTAAGTCCTTAGCCTCCTTATTAAGTCGAATATAATAAAAGACCTAGTAGATATTAAGCTTTGTAAATACCTTTATATATACTAATTATATTAGCGTCTCCTAGATAAAAGGGATTAAATAAATATTCTTCTTTATAATCGCGTTAAGTTTCTAATAGTTAATAAAGAATTACTACCCTTTTCTAGGTTTCTTTATAAAGAGGATAAGTAAGGTATAAGAGGTATTACTATAAGTAATAAAACTATAATAAAGATAATTATTTAGATAACTTTTTACTAGTTCGAGTTATTTAAGAGATATACTATAGAGGGGATTAGTTATTAGTATATTCTTAAAAATTAATTCTATCTTATAATTAATATCCTTCTAATATAGTAGTAGCTTATTAGAATCTTTTTTAGAAAAGTATACTAAAGTAGTACTAGTATAACTAGGGTATAGTAGCTTCTTATTAATAAGTTATTAAAGTTCTATCTTAGAGTCTTTAATAGAGTTTTCCTTCTAATCTTAAATTAACTTATCTACTTTATAGATACTAATATATCTAAGTATAGTATCCTTCTACTAAGTATATATTATAAAGGTAGCTATTCTAATAGTATTAATTTTAAGGCTAGCTTTTATAAATATTTCTTATAAAATTAGCTAGTAGTAAGGGAATTATTATACTATCTTAGATAGCTATTAAGGGTAGAGTTATTTATTTATTTTCTAAAGGTTCTTATAGGTATTTATATACTAAGTAGTAGGACGCTTCTATAAATATTATAGGATTAAAATATTTATCTACTTATTATATCGATTAGTATTAGCTTAATATATAGGGTTAATACCTAGTAAGGGTCCTTATTATATAGGGATCGCGATATTATATTTATAATTAATCTTTATATTATTAGGCTAGCGAAGGCTTTATTACTTATAGTTTAGCTAGATATCTATATCCTTTAAAAGCTTTCTTCTAATAATTATATTATAACGCTTAGTATTATAGAATATAAAGTAAGTATATAGGTAATAGCTATTAAATACTAGGTCTACCTATATATACTCGTCTACTTATTTATTTAGGCGACTATTATAACCTATTAGGGGTATTATTTCTATACTATATATTAGGGTATAAAGCTTCTTTTTAATTATATAGAGATACTTAGAGTAGACTAGGATATAGCTACTAGCTCTAGTATTAATAAGAGTATTTAGTTTAACTATTAATCTATTTATTAAGATTTAGTATAATATAGTAAATTATTTACTATTAAATAGTTAGTTATATATACTAATAGCTCTATTAGATAACTTTAAAAAGGAGACTTCCCCTAAAATAATACTTTTCCTAATTCTTTATTATATAATCTTTTAATTACTTTATAGAATATTTCCTTTTTAATATTAGCTAGAAGCTCTACTATTTATTTATTAATTTACTTAATAGCCTTCTACTCTACTAGTTTACTTAGATATAAATAAATTATATAGCTAGATTTATAATAGTAGTAGTAGGTTAGTTACTCTACCTAGGTTAGCGTAGTAGCTAAAGCGTAAAAGTAAGGAAGAGGTAGTAAAGGTATTACTACTTAAGCTAGTATAGGTATATAAGATCTAAGTAGAAATACTATCTTCTTTATATAATATTTAGTATATATAGCTATATATTTATTAGTAGTAGTAGTTATATAAGCTAAGGCGTAAGCCTTTATAATAAATCTATTATAGTTATTCTTAAGTAGAGTAATATTATAGCTTAGGTTAATATATAAAGGGTTTATTAGTCTATTATAGAATTTTTCTACCTACTAGTTAGTAAAGAGTTTATACTAAGTTATAAGTTAAAAGAATTCTACCTAAAAACTAGGGAAATTAGCTATAGTATATAGATATAGATAAGAGAAGGCCTAATATACTTTCTCTTCCTTATAAAGGTTACTAAAAGATTATTCTATAGTATTTATATAAGGTCTAGTTTTAGGTAATAGAATATACTTTATACTAGGAGTAATAGTAAAAGGATAGTAAAGAGTATATTATAGAGGAGGATTATAAATAATACTTGACTTCCTTTAAGTATAAGGTTAGCATAGATTATAAGTAATTTCTTTACTTATCCTACTAACCTACTTAGGCTAGGATCGTTATAATACTAAGTCTCTATCGCGAAACCCTGTTATAATTTATTAGAAATTCGCTATTAATAGGCTAACTATTATTATAGAGAGCTTTAATTAATATCTTAAGCTAATCCCTTATAGGGTTCTCTATATAAGTAGTTATATATATAATAATATATTTCTATATATCCTATAGGTCTTTTTTAATAAACTAGTCTTTATTTAAATATAGCTTACTCTCTATATATAATTATTATTAGTTAAATATTATAGTTAATTTACTATTAAATAGTATAGGAGGATTAGGAAACTTAATTAAATATTAGAATACTAACTTAATATTAAGATAACTTATAAATTAGAAGGGTAATAGTATAGGTACTAGTATATATAAGTCTTTAAATTTACTATTAGAACTTACTAAATTTATAAAGGGAAAAGAATTCCTAAGAGTAGATAGAAATATTAGGTAATATAGGAGGTACTAATAAGGAGTCTTTTAAGTAAAAGGCTTCTAAATATTTATAGTAGTTAAATTTAGGATTTAAAGTTATTCTTATAGTTCCTTTTATATTACTTTTATCTTTTAATATTCCTTATTAACTTCCTTTTATTCTTCTTTTAGTATTTTATATTCTTCTTTAAGAGTATCTTTTAAATTATTATATTTAGTAAGAGTATTAATAGTAATTTAGTAATATATATAAGTCTATTAATATTCTATATAATAAAGAAGTAACTAATTCGCTAGTTTTTATAAGATTAGTTTAATATTTTTATAGAATACTTTCCTAACTCCTTCTTAGTTCCTTTTATAAATTAATCTCTTATTATAGTTTAGAGCTTTAGAATTAATTAACCTTTTTAAATCTTTTAAAATATATATACTAGCTTAAATACTATATTCTTATTATAATTCTCCTTTATAATAGGATTATAATCCTTAATATTATACTCTATATAGAAGAAGTAGTTTTAGGTATTATAGGAAATACCTATAATAAGGTATTCTAAGGTTAAAGTAATAATAGGGTACTTTAGAGTTATTATAAAGATTTTACTATAGATAAAATAGCTATAGTTAGATTTCTCTTATATAGAAAAGGTATATAAATAAATAGTACTCTTATTAGTTATAGTTTAGTTAGTTTAATTATAAAGCTTTCTAATACTCTTATTTATTAAATAGGGTAGTAGACTTATTTAATACTTTAGGGCTAACCTATAGTAGCTTAAAAATAGACTTATTTTTTAACTCCCTATAAGCTATATATTATTAAGTAGTCTGAAACTATAAGATAAATAATCTAGCTTATTAATAAACTAATACTTAATATAGTTATACTACTAGATCCTTAAGGATATGCGATATTATTAAATACTATACTTAGGTAGATTAATTAGTAGTATACTAATATTATATTGCTATTACTAGCTAAGTTAATAAAAGATCTTAGTATAATATAAGGATAGGTATAGGCTTTTATATTAAGTATAGATAATAATAAGGTAGATTAGCTCTATTTTAGCTATACTAAGATAAGGAAGAGAATAGGTATAAAGGTTTAGTAAGACTATATAGTATTTAAACTTATTAATATACTAATTATCTACTAGGGCTAGGGTTCTACTATAGTTTTAAGTAAAAGGTCTAATTATATAATAAAACTATATAATAAAAGTGATTATATAACGAAGTAGTCTATTATAGTTATAGTTAAGTAAAAAGGTATTTTATTCGATTTTCTATTTTTGGTTTCACCCTACTATATATATTATATTAAGATATTATATTTTCTTAGATTTTTAGCCTCTAAAATACCAGATCTCTAGAACTACCTAATATAATCCCTCTAGAACTAAATAAGAGCTATAGAATTAATATAGAAGCCTATATATTAATTCTTAGAGTTTATTATCCAGGCGTTATTAAGATTGCAGGGAGCTGATTTTCGTATTTTTGGTGTGTTTTAGGGTGCGCAGCTTACTGATGTGCACAGGTTACTGATGAACCACGTTATTACATGATGGTTTCTCGCTATATAAGAGCGTCAAATATGTCTTCTATATATAGAATTCTACACTGAACTATACAATCAATTAATACATTCAATTCTTTATATCTCCCACTTCCTTACAGTCTTCGATCAACGTTGTGAATCGCAGAGCTTGTTCAACGACAGTACATGACACTTTGCAAACCACAGCACAATAGAGTATCACTGAAGAGCAGTCTAATCGCAGTATAGGTTGATCTCTAGAAAATGGCTCCGAACCTTGCCCTATCTCAGCATAACCTTATTCGTGATATGATTCTTGACGGCAACCTTCGCACCATCGAGATGGCCAAAGCTGCTGGCTGTAGCAAGACTTCTATCTCACACATTCGGTTTAATATCTGTTATTTCGGCAGTGCCAGAGCTCCATGGAATGGAGGTTGAAGGCGTCCATCTATCACACCGCCTATGCTAGATGCCTTACGCGAGCACCTGCTTGAAAAGCCTGAGTTATACCAGGATGAGATGATAGTCTTCCTATAGACGAGTTCTGTATTCTTGTCTCGAGATATAGTATTAATAGAGCTCTCAAAGTTATTGGCTGGACTAAAAAAACGATTCGGCGAATTGCAAAGGAGCAGAACGCTGACCTCCGAGATTATTATTTCTATAAGCTATCGCAGTTCCGCTCATACTAACTTGTGTTTGTAGAAGAATCTGGATATGATAAGCGGATCAGATTTAGACGCACTAGGTGGTCACGCATGGGCATAGCGCTAGTCTAAACTACACAATTTCATCGTGGCCGCAGATATCAGATACTACCAGCGTACACCCAAGACGGAATCCTTTTCTCACGTGTGTTCCAGGGCTGAACGGATAGCACGTTATTTGAAGGATTCATAGTATATCTTCTCCATAGCTGCTGCAGTAAATTCCCTGGCCTAAATTCTATACTTGTTATGGATAATGCATCCTTTCATCGCACGGAGAAAATTGAGCAGATGTGCACTAATGCAGGGGTGAAGCTCTTATACTTGCTACCTTGTTCCCCATGTTTTTATCCAATAGAGGAATCTTTTTCTAAAAGTATTTATTAAAAAGAGCTGTCATGGTGCTGGTCACCGTGAATCAAGGATATGAGTACGATTTGAAGCACCAGTAATAGCCAATCATAGTATTCTTATCGATTAATGTTTATGAATTAGATTTTTCAGGCGAATGGGAGATAGAGGAAAATAGAGCGACATCAACGGGCGTAACCAATCAGAGGTCAGGAAGCTCCCCGACGTGAACGCGCTCCGCATCGACAGCGCGACGTTAGCCATTGGATGGGGGCATTATAAAATATGTTCCTGAAAAAGATTGCAGGGTTTTCACGTGTGCTACACGCGTCGGCAGTGTAGTGAGCCGCACGTTTCTTGCGCAGATCCTTCCGGCTGCCCCATCCCTACGTCATAATTTCATCGAAGCTAAAAGAAGCAGCGCAGCTTCACAACCTCACTTTCCCTTTAGCCAACCGAACACGCCTACACCAATTTCTCTCCATTCGAAGGCACTCAATTGATCGATCACTCGTATTCTTTTCAATCATCATAATCCACAATGGGCTCCTTCGCCAGCAAGCACGACGCCTCGACCCCCACGCCGCCGACTACCGAAGGCGGCGCGCGCCACGGTGTGGGCGCTGAGCAGGACCGTTACGGCTCGCACTTTGGCATGGGAGATAAAGCTGCCAACCGGATCAAAGAGGGTGTCAAGGAATTCGCACGACAGCCGGGCAGTGGTGCGGAGCAGGACCGGTACGAGTCGCACTTCGGCCTTGATCACGACCCAGTGCAAGCGGCGGTGCAGGCACTTGTCAAGGCGAAAACTTCAGGTGCGGAGCAGGACAGGTGGGGGAGTCACTTTGGGCTCGGGGCGGACGGCTGGGCGCGCGCGAAAAAGTTGGCGGAAACGCAGGGTGCGGGGGCAGAGCAGGTATGTTGATCCATTCCAGTACGAAGTGGTTAGAGGCTAACCAAATTCGTAGGACCGGTATGGATCCCACTTTAGCATCGATACGGGCTCGGTGAAAAGGGCAGCGCTGGCGGTGCAGGAGGGTGTCAAGCAAGCCTCGGATAGGAAGTAGGGCTGAGAAGGAGTCGGTGTCTAGGGTATGGCTAAGCTATATCGCAGCCACGTTTTATCAGTTGACGACCAAGAAATGGAAATGCGGGGGCTTCTCATCCACATTGGGGAGATTCTAATACTGCTGAAGCTCGTTTATTATCCCAACATTCTCGTGGATTTAACATCCCCTCCAAGAGGAACCATGTTTGCCTTTAAAACATATTTAATTGAGCCATCTTTTCCATGGTAGATTGTACATCCTCTAGAGCAGCTATCTTCAGGTAACAAATCCGTCTATGGTAAGCGTTATTGGTCACTCGATGGAATTAGGCAGCGGCGGGTAAGCGCATTTAGTATATGTGGTCTATCTCGCGCCTTCTTCGGTGTCTCAGGATTCTCCATAGTTTAGTAGACAGTAGAGCGAGGGATAGAGAGCTCGGAGCTAATTTGTGTGTACGGCCAGCCGGCGTGTATGCGCAGCGCGAAGACCTCGTGTCGTTGGCGACCAGAGACGCGGCATATTGAGCCTTGAGAGCCCTGAGGAGCAATCTTGTGTGCGGGTTCGGATGCGGACTCGACTTTTTGAAGGCGTAGTATGGGTGTGGAGGGCCAACTCTAAAAAAAACAGACCGGCTGTCTTTCACGATAGTAACAGCTTCAAGAGCTGGGAGCTGGCTAAAAAACAGCCGTCTTTTGCCAAGGCGCTAAACTGACATAGAGGCGGGGGCGTTCCGTAATTCCTCCCCCTTGTGCTTCTTGACATCCTAGTCTGGATGTAATGGCGCATCACTCTCAGTTGGGCTGCCCAGTAATAGGTCCGAAGTGTTTTAGCGGTGTCATTCCGCTGATCGTATCCAGTAAGGGAGATTTCTCTTTTATTGATCTGTTCTAGACTGCCAATAGAAATCGTAATGCCTATGTGGGCCGATCGTAAATTTCTAAAGCTGGACTAGATAAAGTAGGGCTCACCTGCCCTGGTCAGCTCCTTGTACTTAGCTTTGATGCAACAGCCGCGATTCTGCTTTTCCAGCGGGCGAACTGTTAACTTTAAATCTCCACCTTTATAAAGACGACGTTGTGTGCGTTTATGGTGTCCGTGGTACGGTTGTGTGCACTATTTTTACCACTACTTAGGATATAAGATCAAGGATAATAAAAAGCATGGACCCTGGAGAGACGCTTTACCACACGGTGCCCATAATCGACCCTGACGCAGTGCGACTACTGAACCTACATCCTAGCCACTCGCAGGATCCACTAACTGGGGATTTGCACACCGTTAGCCTCGCTGACGCTCCATCATATGAAGCGATATCATATGTTTGGGGAGAGCAAACTCGTTGTGCCAAGATGACATGTAACAAACAATCTATAGGTCTAACTCAGAGCCTCGACTACTCGCTACGACGAGTTCGACGGGGATCTCATCGGCGTACGCTCTGGGTAGACCAGATATGCATAGACCAAGCGAATCCACCAGAACGTAGCCAACAAATTACGCTCATGAACAAGATCTACAAGAATGCCAAAAGGATTCTTGTTTGCCTTGGCGATGATGACACTGGCATTGCAAACAACGTTTTCGATTTAATTAGGTCGCTCAATACAAAATTCAGAGACAATGAAAGACTTGATTGGCTTAACGATGACCAGCGAGAGCAGCAACTGTCTTGGTCTGATAGTAATTTGTGGGAAAATCTGGCTCGATTCTACCAGCTTCCTTGGGTGAGTTTAATGAAAGTACTTCTTACATCATGCCAAGTCCACTGACCATTGTTTCGCAGTTTCGTCGTGCATGGATTTTACAAGAGATCGGTACAGGAGCACCTGCAATAGTCTTCTGGGGAGATGCGTATATCAGTTGGGAAACCTTATATAACGTTTCCCACTTTTTGGAAGAGAAGCACCATAAATTCAATAAACAATATGGGCTGCGTCCAAATAATCTTACGTGCTTATATCGGCGTTTTGCTGAGGACGACTCCAGCACGGATTTAGACGGAAAGAGTTTTGTATACCAACAGCATCGCGCAAGGCATCTAAAAGCAACAGATCCTAGGGATCACGTGTTTTCTCTTCTCGGCCATCACTCTACACGGGTGGGTACCGGGGCTTTGGCTGATCTCAAGGCAGACTACACTAGGCCAGTCGCAAATGTCTTTTTAGACATAGCTATTCGTACGCTTTCAGGTAGTCCTACGCTAGAAACACTAAACGCTGTTCAGCATGGATGTCATCCAAACAGTAAGTCCTCTTAGATGAGTATAGGAATGCGTGTTTACAACTGCATAGTTCACGAGCTCCCTTCCTGGGTATCAAATTGGAGCCAAGATCAGTGGGCACACATGATTGGCCATCCGTCATCAATATTCCAAGCTTCTGGAGGCTCACTTCCGAAGCTAGTCTTTATGGAGTCCCAAAAAAGCTTGAAAATCGAAGGATTAGAGCTAGATACCGTGAAAAGGACTTCACAAGTTCTTAACCCTTCTTGTTTTCAGTTCGATAACCGCTCATGCGCTTCAATGGTTGATTTATGGCGCAGGATATGTGAAAATACGCAGTTTACGCTTGCTAGCAGATACGTTAGTGGAGTTAGCGCAATTGAAGCGTTTCTTGATACCATAACTGTGTGTTGCGAAAAGACGAAGCTTGGATTGGGACCCTCGAAAAGATTTGCAGATGGACTCTCATACTTAGCTCGAGTTCTCAGTCACGATCCAGATGTAGAACTAAGTCTGGAGCTTCTTGAGCTCGCCAACGCTGGAGATCCTTTCCACTGGAACCGTTGTACTTCTGTGGCTTTGAATCGACGACTTGCTCGGACTGCCAGCGGTTATTACATTTTGGGTCCAAAAGTTATGAAGCCAAAAGATATTATCT
>Ga0247757_10002137_pt1 | contig 10789 bp, 6 predicted proteins | sample UWRJL126311R4_FD_180929 | JGI IMG/M metagenome (GOLD analysis project Ga0247757, IMG submission 180929) | Plant litter microbial communities from Arlington Agricultural Research Station in Wisconsin, United States - UWRJ-L126-311R-4 | ecosystem: Environmental > Terrestrial > Plant litter >...
CGGCTCGGGTTGGTCGTTGCGGCCGCCGTGGTGGTGCTGTTCTGCGCCATGCCGGCCGCTGCTACCGCCGCGCCGGCGTGGGACCTCACCACGACCTACACCCCCACGACGTTCCAGCGGGGCGACGTCGGGGTGAAGTACGTCGTCGTGATGAAGAACGTCGGCACCACCGCCACGGTGGGCACCGACTTCGCCGAGTTCACCAGCGTGATGCCCGCGGGCATCACGCCCCGGGCGATCACCACGGCACCGAGCAGCGGTTGGACGTGCGATCCGCTCCCGGCGGTGCACTGCGTTCGCTCGGTCACCGCCAACCTCAACGCCAACGCCAGCTACACGTTCACCATCACCGCCAGTGTCGGGCAGAACGCGCCCGACACGGCGGCGCACCAGATGACCGCGGCGCACGGCGGTGCGCCCACCGTCACCCGCACGGACAACATTCCCGTCGTGCCTCGGCCCGATTTCGGCATCTCGTCCTTCACCACCAGCGTGAAGGACGCGGGTGGGGCAGAGCTGACCCAGGCGGGCGGGCATCCCTACACGGCGAACGCCACATTCACGCTGCCGATGTACACCAACGAAGCGACCGAACAGGAACCGATCGAGAACGTCCGGGACGTGCGGGTGGACCTACCTCCCGGGTTCGTTGGCAATCCGGCCACGGCCCCGCGGTGCAAGCTCGAGAACTTCCTCAACATCGGGTTCGGTCAGGTGCCGTGTCCCATCGAGAGCGCGGTGGGGATCATCGAGCTGTACCTGAGCGGTGCGACCGTTCCGGAGGTCACGCCGGTCTACAACGTCATCCCGGAGAAGGGCAACGCCGCCGAGTTCGGCTACGTGTTCGTGCCCATCCTCGGGGCCTCCGGCACGATCTACGCGAAGGTCCGTAGCGATGGGGACTACGGGCTGCAGATTCGCTCGAACGTGCCCAAGGCTGGCCTCCGCAAGCTGTCGACGACGTTCTGCGGGTACGGCGTGACGCAGGGGGGGACGATCTTCGCCCCCACGTACAGCTGCAAGCTGCCGACGGACCCCGGTGCGACGCTGCCGTTCCTGTCGAACCCGACGGACTGCGATGCTCCCGCGCCGACGACGCACCTCAGTCTCAACTCGTGGGAGCACCCGGGCACGTGGAAGGACGCGTCCTTCCAGTCGCCGGACCTGGAGCACTGCGATGGGCTGACGTTCGACCCGACCATCTCGGTCACCCCCGCGACCACCCAGGCGGACACCCCGTCCGGGTACGACGTGCACGTCGGGGTGCCGCAGCCCAACACGGCCGACACGCTCGCCACACCGCCGCTGCGCAACGCGACGGTCACGCTGCCGGACGGCGTGTCGCTGTCGCCGAGCACGGCGGACGGGCTCGAGGGCTGCACCGACGACGAGTTCAAGGAGGGCTCGCTCGCCGCGGCGACGTGCCCGGACGCGTCGAAGATCGGCACCGTCCACATCGCGACGCCCGTGCTGCCCACGGATGACGACACCGACTACATCGCCGGCGGCGTCAACTACCAGCTCAGCGGAGCCATCTACCTGCGCAAGCCCGACCCGGGCGCCACGCGGGAGAGCCTGTACACGATCTTCCTCGACATCGAGGATGAGAAGACGGGCATCGTCGTGAAGCTCCGCGGCAAGACGGTCCCCGATGAGAACGGGACGTTGACCGCGCGCTTCGTGGACAACCCGCAGCTGCCGTTCACCGACTTCCTCCTGAAGTTCAAGGGAGGGTCGCGGGCGCCACTGACGAACCCGCTGACCTGTGGGACGAAGACGACGCAGGCCACGTTCACGTCCTGGGGCGGCCCGACGGGCCAGCCGACGTCCTCGTTCGTCACGGACTGGGACGGCCAGGGCGGGGCCTGCCCCGACACGCTGCCGTTCACGCCGTCGTACTCCGCCGGCACGGTCGATCCGCTGGCCGGGGCGTTCTCCCCGTTCACGATGACCATCAAGCGGGACGATCGGCAGCAGATCCTCAACGGGATCGACGTGGACATGCCCTCGGGCCTGCTCGGGATGATCGGCTCGGTGCCGCTGTGCGGGGACGAGCAGGCGGCCGCGGGCACGTGCGGTGACGAGAGCCAGATCGGCTCGACGACCGTCTCGGCGGGTGCGGGTGCCAACCCGTTCAGCCTGCCGGGCAAGGTGTTCGTCGCCGGCCCCTACAAGGGGCAGCCGTTCAGCCTGAGCATCGTGGTTCGCGCGATCGCCGGTCCGTTCGATCTGGGCACGGTGGTGGTGCGGGCGCCGATCATGGTCGACGCCGCCAACGCGAAGCTCCGGGTTCCCTCGGACGCGCTTCCGACGATCCTCGAGGGCGTGCCGTTGCGGCTGCGGATGATCAACATCCTGCTCGACCGCCCCGGCTTCATGTTCAACGCGACGAACTGCGGTCCGCAGCAGGTGGGCGCCAACCTCAGCAGCCCACAAGGTGCCGTGGCCAGCGTCTCGTCCCCGTACCAGCCCTCGGGCTGCGCCAACCTCCCGTTCCACCCGTCGTTCAAGGCGACGTCGAACGGGAAGCTGAAGTTCAAGAACGGGGCGGCGCTGCGGGTCGACATCACGCAGCAGCCGGGCGAGTCGGCGATCAAGTCGGTCGCGGTCACGCTGCCCAAGCAGCTGCCGTCTCGACTCATCCCCACGATCAACAACGCGTGCGTGCAGGACGTGTTCGAGAACGATCCGGCCAACTGCCCGGAGGACTCCTACGTGGGCACGGTGACGGCGAAGACCCCGGTCTTCCCCGATCCGCTGGTCGGACCGGTGTACGTGATCGCACGGGCCAAGGAGGTGCCGCAGGTCGTGGCGGTGCTGCGCGGCCAGGGCATCGCAAAGGGCATCGACCTGAAGCTCTACGGCGACATCATCATCGACTCCGGTGGTGGCCGTTCCAAGTCGACGTTCAACATGGTGCCGGACGTGCCGATCAGCTCGTTCACGATGAACCTGCCGGCCGGCCCGCACTCCATCCTCGACGCCCCCACGTACGACGTGTGTCAGGGACCGTTGAAGATCGGGGTCAACATCATCGCCCAGAACGGCAAGCGGCAGGACAGCAACGAGACGGTGACGGTGGAGGACTGCCCGAAGATCCCGGGGCCGAAGGTCCTGGCCACATGGGTTACGAAGAAGGGCATCGCCGTCAAGACGCTGGTGCCCTCGTTGGGTCGCCTCGCGGTGTCGGGCACGGGCCTCATCCCGGTCGCTCGCAAGGCCGTCAAGCGTGGGCTGATCACCGCGAACGTGCCCTACACGCCGGCGATGCGCAAGGCCGTGCAGAAGGGCGCGAAGAAGCTCCGCGTGAAGGTGTGGTTCCAGCCGAACAACGCCGCGAAGCCCTCCACGAAGACCATCACGGTGAAGGTCAAGCAGCGCAAGCCCAGGCGGTAGGGCTTGGCACCCGCGTAAGCCGCCGGCCAGCTCTCCCACCAGAGGCCGGCGGCTTACGGCAGTATCTCCTCCGCGGCTGGGTCTGGCCCAACCGTCCCTGCTGTCGACTTCTTGCTCCGAGCGACGAACGGAGCCGGAGGAACCAGATTTCGACGTGCCGTCGCGTAATGCGTCGGGGACGACGCTTGACCCGCGCTGGGGCCGCCCGCTATCAACGGTGGTGCGGCCCGCACCGCAGCAGGTCGCCGTCGGAGCGCCCTCGTCTTTGGCGAGTCTCGGGGCGCCCCGGTCGTTCAATCGAACGCCCGGTCGCGGATCGGGCACTGGAGGGGTCTGATGTTCAAGAGAGCGTTGTTGGTGCTGGCCGCGACCACGGTGGTGGCGGCAGGTGGGGCGAGCAGTGCGCAGGCGACGTTGACCGACTTCGGCTCGGGCGCATGGTTCACGGACGGTGGCAATCACATCACCGGGACCGAGCCGATCTATGGGGGCGGGACGGTGACCACGACCTGGGTCAACGGGTTGAATACGACGTGCGACTGGGAGGTGACTGGGTCGGTGGAGAACGGGGTGGCGATGGGTGAGGGGTCGTTCACCGGGGTCGCGTTCACTAACTGCACGACGAACGCGCCGGGTTGCACGGCGAACTGGAGTCCGAACGGGTTGGCGTGGCCGTTGACTCTGTCGAGTGACGGGACTGAGAGCTTCCTGAGCTTCGGGGGCTTCTCGTACACCAACACCTACACCGGCGGCAGTTGTGTGTTCGGCAACGGGACGCAGGTGACGTTCTCGGCCGATCACCTTGATCTGACTATTCCCGAGGACGAGGAGAGCGGCGTGGAGTGCCCGGTGGTGGCGGGCCATCCGACGGGCGACGGGGGCAGCACCGGGTTCACTGTGAACTTCGCGGGGTCGGGAACGGCCAATGGCCCAGGTGGCCTGACCTCGACGTTCTCGGGATCGATGGTCCTGTGTGGCGACGACGTCGCTGACTTGGGGGTTACTGACTGACGGTCCGACTCAACCAGGGCTTCCGGCGACTTCTGGCTCCGAGCGGGGTTGGAGGAGCCGGAGCTCTGATCTGGCCGGCGATCACGTCATTCATCGCGCCCTCGTGCTTGACCCGTGCTGGGGCCGCCGGCTATCAACCGTGGCGCGGTCCGCACCGCAGCCGGCCGTCGTCGGAGCGCCCTCGTCTTTGGCGAGTCTCGGGCGCTCCGCTCGCTCAATCGATCGCCCGACGTCGGTCGGGCACTGGAGGGTCCGATGGCGAAGAAGATGCTGGTGGCGTTCGCCGCGACGATGGTTATGGTCGCGTACGGGGCGGGCGGTGCCCACGCGACGCTGACTGATCATGGGTCGCCGGCGTGGTGGACCGACGCTGGGTCGCACATCGCCGGAACGGAGGACATCTATGGAGAGGGCCGGATCACGATCAACTCCAACGCCGGGGTGGTGATCAGCTGCGACTGGTCGCCGACTGGAACGGCGGAGAACGGGCTGACCATGGGCGAGGGATCGATCACCGGCCTCACGTTCTCGGCGTGCTCGTCGAACGCGCCCGGCTGCTTCATCAGTTGGACCGCCAACAACCTGCCGTGGGCGACGACTCTGTCCAGCGACGAGAGCGAGATCTTCCTCGGGGTGGAGGACTTCGAGTTCCGGATGACCTTCACCGGGGCGACCTGCGTGCTCGGAAACGGAACGCAGGTCACGTTGTCGATCGACCACCTCGACCTGACTGTGCCAGAGGCGCAGGAGAGCGGCGTCGAGTGCCCGGACGTCATGTGGCATCCGACGGGGGCGGGCGGCAGCACCGGGTTCACCGTGGACTTCGCCGGGTCCGGCACGCTGATCGGTCCCGGCACGGTGACCGCCACGCTCAGCGGCACGATGGTCATCTGCGGAGACGACGTGGTGGACTTGGGCGTGACTGACTGAGGCAGGGCCACGAGGCCCGGGCCGCCGCCGGCCAGCTCTCCCACCAGAGGCCGGCGGCTTACGGCAGCAACCTGAGTGACACGGGGGCCGGGCGTTCGATACGGCGAACGCCCGGCTCCGTGTCGTCGGTGCTTCGAAAGTAAGGCCGCCCGGTGGGGCGGCCTTACTTTTGGGGTGGGAGGTGTGGTGTGGTCGTCGCCGACCATCGCGTCTGACGACCTGCCTTGACTCGGACGGCGCAACCGGCGAGAAGTCTGATCATCAGGGGAGCCAGGGTGCTCGTAACGGATTCCGGATCCCACGTCTCAGACCGAGGAGGATGAGGACGATGATGCCCAGGAATCTCGTGGCCGTGCTGGCGGGAGCGGTCCTGATGATCGGGTTCACGCCGGCGCTGGCGCAAGCGGATTCGGCCGTGCCCAGTCTTCCGTCCGGGTACGACCAGGCGTACGTGGCGGACGGGGACGGGAACCCGACGAGCGACTCGGTGGAGCTCGGTGGTGGCTCGTTCACCCTCACCGGCGGGTTGACGATCACGTGCACGAGCACGAGCATCTCCTTCGAGTTCGCCGACGATGGCACCGGAAGCAAGCTGTTCAGCATCAGTGGGTGCTCCGTGGCCGGCTTCCCCGCCTGGTCGGTCTCCATCGCGGCCCCGTCGGTCGGCTATCGGTTCGGAGCGCGTTTTGCTCGGGACTCGGTCGGCATCTACGTGGTGTTCAACGCGTCGCTCTCGATGACCTTCGGCTCCGGGGGCCCCATTCCGGCCGGCACGTATCCGGCGAGCGGGCAGTTGACCGGCACGCTCAGCCTCAGCGGATGGCCGTCCACGATGACCACGACGCTCTCGGGCACCCTCACGGGGCCGCTCGGGTCGATGTCCGCCGGCGGGACGTTCAGCGGTTCCTTCCCGTCCCTCAGGCAGCTGATCTTCTGACGCCACGCTGACCGTAGAGCGGGGCCGCGCGACGGCCCCGCTCTTCAGCTCGCTCGCTGCTGCGCGGGGGCAGCTACACAACCAGTACTACCTTTTTGGAGTCATGTACGTTTTTATGATGACTCTTCTCTCTACTCCGGGCGGCCCCGACGAGCAGGTGACGGCGACCGTCGAGTACCGCGATCTCCTGCAGTGGTTGCGAACGCGCATCGAGGAGGCGCAGGGGCGCGCGGTGCGGGCGGTGAACACCGAACTGGTGATGCTCTATTGGTCGATCGGCCGCAGGATCCTGGAGGAGCAGGAGCGTCGTAGTTGGGGCGACGACGTCATCGGCCTCATCAGCCAGGACCTGCGGGCGGATGGGGCGAACGCAAGGGGCTTCTCGCGCAGGAACCTGTTTTACATGCGGTCTTTCGCCCGCCTCTGGCCCGAGGAGGCAATTGTGCACGCACTGAGTGCACAATTGGGATGGGGCCATCAGAAGGTGCTTCTCGACGCGTTCAGCGAGGACCCGGGCTTGTATGAGTGGTACCTCGCGAAGAGCGTTGAGCACCGTTGGTCGATGCGCGCCCTCAAAGCCCAGATCGACCTCCGCCTCCACGAACGCGCGGGCGCGGCGACGACGAACTTCGACGCCGCGCTCGGGTCGCCGGAGACGGCTCAGGCGCTGGAGCAGGTCGTGAAGGACCCGTATGTCCTGCCCTTCCTCGGCCTAGACGAGAACGCGAAGGAGCGCGATCTCGAGCAGGCGCTGGTCGACGACATCCAGAAGTTCCTCGCCGAGCTCGGCGGCGGCTTCGCGTTCTACGGCCGCCAGTACCCGCTCGTCGTCGGCGGGCAGGAGTTCATCCTGGACCTGCTCTTCTACCACCACACCCTGCGCCGGTTCGTGGTGATCGAGCTGAAGATCGGCGAGTTCCAGGTCGAGCACGCCGGCAAGATGAACTTCTACCTCAACGCCGTCGACGCGCTGTTGCGCCAAGGGGACGATCAGGAGAGCGTCGGGATCATCCTCACCGCCGGCCGCAATGAGACGGTCGCCCAGCTCGCCATGCACCGCATCCAGGGACCGATCGCCGTCTCGACGTGGGAGCAGGGCGGATCGCAGGAGCTTCTCCCGCCCACCGGGCTCGTCGACGCCGTCCCGGCCGACCAGCCCGAGCTCGCCCAGCTCGAAGATGTGCGCGACCGCCTCGCCGAGCGCGTCGAGCGCATCGTCGGCGCGGCCGCCGCGAACCGTCCCTAGCGACGGTAGCCGGATCGCAAAAACACACCTGATTTTGATGCCCGCGGCGTTTGCGGAGCGTGTACGTTCACGTTCGTGATTTACGTACCTCGCCCGTCGACGGTGCCGAACGAACTGACGGAATGCAGTGCTCGCGTCCTTCCGCATGCCGAGAAGCACTTCATGTCGGACGACGCTCGATCTCGCCAACGTGGCTACGAGTTCGAGCCGATAGACCGGCTCAAGAGCGTCGTCGCGGTGCTTCGAGAGCTGTTCATCTTCAAGTGCGCCTTCTGCGAAACCCCCTTGCCGTCATGGGCGTCCGGGACGGTGCATCGTCTCCGGCCAGAGCAGGAGGCGGTCGACGAGTGGGGAGAGGTGAGCCGTCCGCACTACTGGTGGCTCGCCTACTCGTGGGAGAACCTGTACTACGCATGCCGCGCGTGCGACGAAGCGGCTGGAGCGCGATTCCCTATCGATGGAGTGCGGGGAGAGGTGGGAACAGATGTGGCCACGTTGTCGACGAGCGAGAGGCAGTTCGTTCTCGATCCCTGTCTGGAGGAGCCATCGGCGCATCTGTTCTTCGCCGACGACGGTTCGGTCGCACCGCGCTCTGATCGGGGCGACCACACCATCGAGATCTTTCAGCTGAATCGAGACGAGCTGGTCGAGGCACGGATGGCGGCCATCACCCACATCCGGGTATCCGCCGAGCAAGCCGCCAAGTCGAGAGATCTCGCTACCGCCCTAGACGCGCTGCGTGATCCAGCCCGACGCCCATACGGCGGGGCTACCCGTCAGGCCGTCGAGAGGTTCGCGGAGGATCGTGGCATCCAACTCGACAGCGGGTCGCTTCTCGCCGGTCCGCTGCGCCAGGCCGCATCGCTCGGACGCAGCAGGCGCTCACGCAACGAGGTCATCCCCTTCGTCGTACGGAGACTGATGCTCGAGAACATCCGCGGGATCGAGCATCTCGACCTCGAGTTTCCGCAGGGCATCGCACCCTGGACGATGCTGCTCGGAGAGAATGGCCACGGTAAGACGACGGTACTGCAGGCCATCGCCCTCGCGTTGATGGGTGACGCCGCCAGAAGCCGGCTGGAGATCGAGGAAGACGCCTGGATCCGAAACGGCGCTCGGGTTGGGAAGATCCGTCTCGAACTGGAGGGCGCGGTACGGGGCGAACGGACGCTGCTGTATCAACGCGGGAGCGAGTTGCGGGTCATCGGAGACGACACGCCGGCGGCGCTGGCGGCATACGGGGCGGGCAGGCTGCCGCCGTCCCGCGACCGGGCGTCGCTGCCTCATCAGCATCGTGGCCGGCCGCGGGTCGAGAATCTCTTCGATCCGCACACGGAGATGATGCCCGCGACACGCTGGCTGCTCGAACAGGACGAGTCCGTGTTCGACTATGCGGCGCGCGCCCTCCGCCGGCTGCTGCTGGAGCCCGAATCAACGGTCTTCCGCCGCGAGAACGGGCGCGTGACCCTGTATCGCGAAGGGGACGACAACGTCTCGCTCGACTACCTGAGCGACGGTTACCGAGCGATGCTGCTGCTCGCCGTCGACCTCATGAGCACGTTCCTGGTGCGTTTCGGCTCGCTGGACGCCGCTGAGGGCATCGTCCTCGTCGATGAGCTGAGCGCGCATCTCCATCCGCGCTGGCAGATGCGGATCGTGACGGCCTTTCGCGAAGCGTTCCCGCGCCTGCAGGTGATCGCGACCACCCACGATCCGCTCTGCCTTCGCGGGCTTCACGACGGTGAGGTGGTGGTGCTGCGGCGAGACGAGCGGCGACGGGTCTATCGCCTTCCTCCAGAGGAGGTGCCGAGAGTTCGCGGTCTACGCGTCGATGCGCTCCTGACCTCCGAGATCTTCGGACTTCACAGCACGATCGACGAGGAGCTCGACACCCTGTTCCACCGGTACTACGAGCTGCTCGGCGTCCGGAACCGGTCGCCGAGTGAGGAAGCGGAGCTCACGCAACTGCGGTCGGAGCTCGACCGCTATCGGCAGTTCGGCACGACGCGGCGCGAGCGTCTTGCCTTCGAAGCGGCCGACGACTACCTGGCCGAGGAGCGCGACGCCGGCGACCCCGAGATCCGCGTTGCCCTCACCGCCGAGATGCACCAGCGACTTCACGCCGTCTGGTCCGGGGAGGTGGACCGTGCGCCGGGTACCGGTTCCTGATCCGCCCGCGGCGCTGCTCTCCGCCGCGGCGGCAGCGGAGCGTGAGCAAGCGCTGGCGAGCGCCCACTTCAGTGGTGGCAATTGGCAGGCGCGCGAAGCTCAGCGCCGCACCCGCTTCCGCTTCCAGGTCTACCGCACGCCGGGAATCAAGCAGGCACTCGAAGCCGCGTTCCACACACTTTGCGCATTCTGCGAGACGGCCTACGCCGCTGCGTCCACGGGTGACATCGAGCACTACCGCCCGAAAGGTCCGGTCACGACACCCAATGGTCCGAAACCTGGGTACTACTGGCTCGCTGCGTCGTGGCACAACCTCCTACCCTCCTGTCCTCGCTGCAACCGGACGGAGTGGCATACGTACGACGCCGGCGTGCGCGTGCGTTCCGGGAAGGGGAGCGTCTTTCCGCTCGAGGACGAGTCGAAGCGCGCGACACGCCCCGGCGAGGAGCACGACGAGCGGCCGCTGCTGCTCCACCCGTACTGGGACGATCCCGACAAGCACATCACGTTCGAGAGAGACGGGTGCGCGCGACCACGCGACGGTGACGCGCGGGGCGAGGAGACCATCCGGACCCTCGGGCTGAACCGCCCCGATCTGCTGGACCAGCGGCGGACGCGACTCGCGCACCTTCAGACCGTGCTCGTGCGATGGCGAGATATGAAGGCATTGGTCGATGCCGAACCGCATCGCGACGAATTTCACCGATGGCTCCGCGAGATCGAGGAAGAGCTGGAGGAGATGCTCCGACCCGGCCAGCCGTACGCGACCGCGGTCGCTCACTACCTCGGGTTGGCGCGTAGCTGAGAGGCGGGCGGCCGTCAACGACGAACTTCAATGCCACGCTCGGTTTCGGCGGAGCCTCTACGAGCGCGACACGAAGCAGCGGACGTCCGTCGGCAGCGTCGAATCCACGCGCGGCCGGAAGTCCTTGATCGTCCCGAAGAGCGTCATGCCCTCCGGATCGCCGCTGCCGCGCTGTTCGATGCTCAGCGCCAGGCTGGCCCGCCGCGTGAGGTTCAGGTAGCTCCGCCCTGGGGGCGGGGCCAGCTCGGCCGCGTGTCCGTCCGCGAGAACGAACTCCGGCGGCGTCGCCATGCCC